>Ga0307414_10000562_pt1 | contig 19353 bp, 17 predicted proteins | sample DK1Ometagenome_FD_203804 | JGI IMG/M metagenome (GOLD analysis project Ga0307414, IMG submission 203804) | Maize rhizosphere microbial communities from greenhouse at UC Davis, California, United States - DK15-O-3 | ecosystem: Host-associated > Plants > Roots > Rhizosphere > Soil | place: USA... | reverse complement strand
AGTCGGTGAAGATGTAGATCGACCCCGGGCCGACCGGATGTTCGTAGCCAGCGGTGAAATTAGCGGTCCACTTGGGCGCTTGCGGCAGAGAATTTCCGTCAATGAAAACCTGCGCCGGCTGGCCGGTAATGGGGTCGGCGGGTACCGCGACCGGATCGGTGAAGGTGCAGGGCGCGCCGCAGACTTCGACCGCCAAGTCATTGTCGCGGATCCGGGTACGGTTGTAACTGACGCCCGCGGTCAGGGTCAGGCCGCGGGCAGGGCGCGCCTCCAGCTCCGCCTCAAATCCATGGCCTTTTACGGCATCGGCGTTGAGCAGCAGATTGGCGTTATTAGCGCCGCCGACCGCCGAAAGCTGCAAATCCTTGGTCTTAAAATAATAGCCGGTGAGATTGAAGCGCAGCTTTCGATCGAGCAGCACCGTTTTGATGCCCGCCTCGTATGACATGGTATTTTCGCTGTCGGCCGTGGTCACGTCGCGGTCGAACAGGATGCGGCCCTGAATAGCGGGAGCGCGATAGCCCTTTGCGACGCGCGCATATACGTTGACGTTGGGATTGATCTCCTGGATCGCGCTGACGTCCCAGGTCAGCACGCTGTCCTTCACCTTCGTGGTCGTTTCCGGGACCGGGCCTCCGCCAACGAAGATGAACCGCGTATCGACCAGGCGGTCCGCGACCAGCTTTTTCTTGTCGTGGTTCCAACGCGCTCCGGCTTGCAGCGTGAGGCCGCTGTCGAACTTGTAATTGATCGCCCCGAAAATGCCGAGCGCCCTGGCGTCCTGACGCTGGTTGACGATTGCCGAAGGGGTCGTGTCCGTCGGCGTGCCGAAATCGAACGTCTCGATGTCGAGATTCTCGTCGAAGTAAAAGACGCCGGCCTGATATCCGAGCCCGGTCGTGTTGTTCGACGCGACCCGAACCTCCTGCGTGAATTGGTCAAGGCTTGGGATATTATCCTGGCTCTGGGCCATGAAGGGGATAAAGCCCGGTCCCGAAGCCGACGGGTCCGCGCAGAAAACAGCACCACATCCGAAACCGCCGTCGATGTCGCCGCGGCTCCTTACCTTGCCATGCCAATAGCCGGTGACGGAATAAACCGTAGCTGGGCCGAAATCATATTCGATCGTGCCCGTCACATTCTGAGTTTTAAGCTTTTGGAAGTTCAACCCGTCCGCACGAACCTCGTCGCGCTCGAAATCGCCGCCGTCCGCGCCGACCAGCTTGTTCGAGCCGGTGCGGAACGAATTGGCACGGAAGATGCGGGCGTCGCCGTCAAGGTCGCGCATCTGGCCCGTGAGGCGGATGGTCAGGTCCTCGGTTGGCTTGAACTGGATCTGGGCGCGCAGGGCGATGTCGTCATAGCCTTCCAGGTCGTTCTTGCCAGGCTCGTCGAGGTTGTCGATCCAATCGTTGCGGTGCTGCCAAAGCCCCGACACGCGGACCGCGATCTTGTCGTTCAACTCGCCGCCAACCGCTCCCTCGGCATTGATGGTGGAATAGGTGCCATAGCTGACCCGCGCATAGTTGCGGCCCTTGCCCGGCTTCACCGTATCGAACTTGACGATACCGGCCGGAGTATTGCGGCCGAACAGCGTGCCCTGCGGGCCGCGCAGCACTTCGATCCGGTCGACATCGAATGCCGGGAAGCCCTTCAGGATCGGGTTTTCCAGGACCACATCGTCATAGACCAGGCTGACCGGCTGCGATGCGTTCAGATCGAAGTCGGTGTTGCCCAAGCCGCGGATGTAGAAACGCGGGAAGGTGCGGCCGAACGAGCTCTCAATGTTGAGGCTCGGCACCCGGCCCGACAGGCCGCGGATGTCGGCACCGCCGCTGTTGATCGCCGCCAGCGTCTCGTCGTCGACCGTCGCGACCGAAAGCGGAACGTCCTGCAGATTTTCGCTGCGACGGGTCGCGGTTACGACGATCTCGGCAACGCCCTGGCCGGACGAAGCCTGCGTGGCGTCGGCGTTGGGCGTGTCCGTATCGCCGGTGACCTGTGCCGAAGCGGGGGTCGCGGTCAGCGCGCAGGCCGTCGCCAGCGCAAACATCGAGGTCGAAGTGAACGTGCGGCGCATTGGTCGAGCTTTCTGATAAAGGCCAATGGACGGCCTTCATCCGCGCCGCCCCCCTGCTTCGCGGCCTCTACCTGCACGGACATTCGAGTCAATGCGCGCGAACGCCCAGCGCTAAGAATTCACCCGGAGTGTGTCGCTTCGATGACTCTTTGCGCAGCCTAAAAACTATACTCGTCATAGACCCGGCTTACGTCGCCATTCCATTCGCCGTGGTAGCGGTCGAGCAGCCGGTCGGCGAACGTCTTGCCGCTGGCGACCACGTCGCGGAGCGGGTCAAGGAAGCCGCCTTCATTGTCGCCGGCAGCGTTGAGTTCCGCCCGTTCGGAGAGGCCTGCCGAAGCGATTTCGAGCACTTCAGCCGCCAGTTCGCGAACGGTTCCGCCGCCGGGGACGCCGGCATCGAGCGCCGCTTTCGGAACCGCGTGGCGCAGGGCCTCGCGTTCCTCGATGGTCCAATGCTTGACCCGGTCCCAGGCCGCATCGAGCGAGCCTTGAGAATAGAGCAGCCCGACCCACAGCGCGGGAAGCGCGCAGATTCGACCCCAGCGCCCTCCGTCCGCCCCGCGCATCTCCAGGAAGCTCTTGAGGCGGACCTCGGGAAAGGCCGTCGACAAATGGTCGGTCCAGTCGGCGATCGTCGGCTTTTCGCCCGGAAGGACAGAGAGTCGACCATCCAGGAAATCGCGGAAGCTCAGCCCGGCGACATCGATATATTTGCCCTCGCGGAAGACGAAATACATCGGCACGTCGAGCGCATAGTCACAGTAGCGCTCGTAGCCGAAGCCTTCCTCGAAAACGAAGGGCAACATCCCGGTGCGGTGCGGATCCGTGTCCTCCCAGATATGGCTGCGGAAGCTCTTGTAGCCGTTGGGCTTGCCTTCGGTGAACGGCGAGTTGGCGAAGAGGGCAGTTGCGACCGGTTGGAGCGCAAGGCCGACGCGGAATTTCTTCACCATGTCGGCTTCGGATGAATAGTCCAGGTTGACCTGGATGGTGCAGGTCCGGAGCATCATGTCCAGGCCAAGATTGCCGACCCGCGGCATGTGGCGGAGCATGATCTCGTAGCGCCCCTTGGGCATGACGGGCAGGTCGCTGCGTGCCTTGTCGGGCCACATGCCGAGGCCCAGGAAGCCGAGGCCGAGCCGATCGCCGACGGCTTTCACTTGTTCGAGATGCCGGCCGCTTTCGGCACAGCTTTGATGGAGATCCTGAAGCGGCGCGCCCGACAGTTCCAACTGGCCGGCCGGCTCCAGACTGATCGTCCCGTCAGGTCCGGTCAGCGCTATGATCTTCCCGCCTTCCTCGACCGGGCGCCATCCGAATTCGGTGAGACCGGTGAGAAGGTCGCGGATACCGCCAGGTTCGTCCCAGGACGGCGCGCGATGATCGCTGGTGCGATAGACGAACTTCTCATGCTCGGTGCCGATCCGCCAATCCTCGCGCGGCTTCTCGCCACCGGCGAAGACCGACAGCAAATCATCGCGGCTCTCGATGAGCGGGCTGGCGGACAGGTCGGTACGCGTGGTCATGAAGGCCCCCTAATCGCCGCGCTTGCCGCGTCAATCTGAATATGGTGGCGATGTGAAACTAGCGCCAGTCTCCGGCCGCGGTCATCCAGGCCGCGATGGCGGCCAGCGCGGCCGTTTCGGCGCGCAGGATTCGCGGACCGAGGCTGATGGCATGCGCGTTGGCCGCGGCGCGGATGGCCGTCGCCTCCTCGGGCGTGAAGCCGCCCTCCGGGCCGATCAGGATAAGCGCCGGGCCGGAGCTGAATGCCTTGGCCGCCGCCTGTCCTCCGGTTTCATCGGCGAAATAGAGGGTGCGCCCCGGATCAAGATCTTTCAGGAACGTGACCAATTTTACGGGCTCATCGATCGCCGCCAGTGCGGTCCGTCCGCATTGTTCCGCGGCCTCGACGATGTGCGCCCGCATACGATCGAGGTTTAGCTTGTCGACGATCGTCCGATGCGTGACGACGGGCAGCAGCCGTGCGACTCCCAACTCGACCGCTTTCTCAACGAGCCAGTCGACCCGGCCCTTCTTGATCGGGGCGAAGGCCAGCCACAGGTCGGGGACCGCCTCTTGTGGCTTCGTTGGCTCGACAACGGCCAGGACCATCCGCTTCTTCGCTGCTTCGGCCACCTCGGCACACCACTCGCCGGAGACGCCGTCGAACAGGAGCAGGCGATCGCCCTCTTTTAGCCGCATGACGTTGCCGAGATAATTGGCCTGCGCCGCGCCCAGTTCGACCCGCGCGCCCGCGGCGAGCGAGGTCTCGACGAATAATCGCGGCAGGCTGCGGGAAGGCCAGGCGGGAGTCGCGATCATTCGAACTCCACTATCCGTTCGCCCTGAGCTTGTCGAAGGGCCGCACTTGTCCCTAGGGACAGAGGAAAGACAGTCCTTCGACAGGCTCAGGACAACGGTGGAAATAAACAAAAGTTTGGATATTGTCCCCGACAGTGAGCGCACCGGCCTGATCGGCGCCTTGCCGCGTCCGCTTAGGCCCTATGCGTCACTGATGCGGCTCGACCGGCCGATCGGAACCTGGCTGCTATACTGGCCCTGCGCGTGGAGCGTCGCCCTGGCCGGGGTGCGGGACGAGTGGATATTGTTCATGTGGCTCTTGCTCGGCGCGTTCGTCATGCGATCCGCAGGCTGCGCCTATAACGACATCGTCGACCGCGACCTCGACCGGCAGGTAGAGCGGACGCGCCTGAGGCCGCTGGCATCGGGCCGGGTCCCGTTGAGGGCCGCCTGGGCGCTGGTTGTGGGCTTGTCACTCGTTGGGCTGTTCGTGCTGCTGCAATTGAAGCCGGCCGCCCAGGTCGTGGCGCTGCTCAGCCTCGTGCCAGTCGCCGCCTATCCCTTCATGAAACGCATCACCTGGTGGCCGCAGGCGTGGCTGGGCCTCGTGTTCAGCTGGGGAGCGCTGGTCGGCTGGCCTGCGGTGGCGGGGCGGTTCGAGCTTCCGGCGCTGATACTTTGGTTAGGCAGCATCTTTTGGGTGATCGGCTACGACACCCTCTACGCCATTCAGGATATCGAGGACGACGAGTTGGTCGGAGTGAAATCGAGCGCTCGGGCGCTCGGCGACAGGGCCAGGCTGGGCGTCGGCATCTGCTATGCGCTCGCGCTCCTTGGATGGGCCGCTGCGATCTGGAGCGTGCGGCCGGACTGGATAGCGCTGCTTGCCCTCCTGCCCGCCACGCTCCACCTCGCGCGTCAGATCGCACGGGCCGACCCCCAGGACGGGCAGGGAGCCTTAGCGCTGTTCCGCTCGAACCGGTTCACCGGCCTGCTCCTGTTTCTCGGCTTTCTTGCCGTCGGCTTGTCGTCGCTCGATTGACCGCTTAGGCGGGCACCATGCTCGAACCCGCCGCCGCCCGCGACAAGGCCGCCTCCCTCGTCGACCTTGCTCGTCGACGTGGAGCCGATGCAGCCGACGCTGCCTATGTCGGCGAGCGCTCGCAAGGCGTCAGCGTCCGGCTCGGCGCGCTTGAGGACGTCCATCGCAGCGAAGGCGAGGAAATCGGCCTGCGGGTATTCAAGGGGAGCAAGAGCGCCAGCATTGCCTCCTCCGACCTGTCGAAGGACGCTCTCGCCGCACTGATCGATCGTGCATTGACCATGGCGGCCGAGGCGCCCGAAGACCGCTATGCGGGGCTCGCACCCGAAGAACTGCTGTTCCGCGGCGACCCGGCCGATCTTGACCTCGACGACGGCGGAGATCCCAATCCGGCGGCGTTGCGGGCGAGGGCCCTGGCCGCGGAGGATGCGGCGCGGAGCGTTGCCGGTGTCACCAATTCCAATGGCGGCAGCGCTTCGGCCTCCGCCTCCATCTTCGCCTTCGCCACCAGCAATGGCTTTTCAGGAGCGACCCGGGCGACCGGCTATAGCTGTTCCGCAAGCGTCGTCGCCGGCGAGGGACCGTCGATGCAGCGCGACTACGGCTGGCATAGCGCCCGGCACCTCGCCGACCTCGAGGCGCCGGAGGAAATAGGCGCTCGCGCGGCCACGCGCGCGGTGGCCAGGCTCGATCCCATCCGAATCGCGCCTGGTGTCATGCCGGTGTTCTTCGATCCGCGCGTAGCCACGACCTTGATCGGCCACTTCACCGCAGCGATCAGCGGCAGCGCAATCGCGCGCAAATCGAGCTTTCTGCTCGAAGCCCTTGGTACGCAGCTATTCGCCGAGGGCGTCACAATCCGCGACGACCCCTTTCGCAAGCGCGGACTGCGGAGCCGTGCCTTCGATGGCGAGGGCTTGCCCGTCAGGCCGATGGAACTGATCAGTGACGGGGTGCTCAAGACCTGGCTCGCCGAGAGCGCATCGGCGCGGCAGTTGGGCATTGCGCCGACCGGCCATGCGATCCGAGGCGTGTCGGGCTCTCCGGGAGCGGGACCATCGAACCTGTATATCCAGCCGGGCGTGCGCACCCGGGAGGATATGATCGCCGACGTCAAACAAGGAGTCCTGGTCACCGAGTTGATCGGGCAGGGCGTGAACGGGGTGACGGGCGATTATTCGCGCGGCGCCGCAGGATTCCTGATTACGAACGGCGAGATTGGCCCGGCGGTGGCGGAGATCACCATCGCCTCGAATCTCAAGCAGATGTTCGCGACGCTGGAGCCGGCAAGCGACCTCCGCTTCCGCCGCGGCATCGACAGCCCGACATTACTGGTACCTGAAATGACGGTGGCGTCGGCCTAGCCGCCTATTCCGCCTTTCCTCGCGGCCCCTCGCCGATGGCCCAGAAGACATGGGTGATCTTCTTGTGGTCGGCGCCAAGGTCCTTGACGAACACGTCGGGCCTTCCAAGCCCATCGGTGTGCACGGCACGCCCCCATTCCGCCGGACTGTCGCCGGACTCATTGTCCGCGATCGGCGCGGCGGAACCCCGCCCACCCGGCGTCCGGATGCCGAAGTTGGTGGCTAGCTGGGAACTTGCCGTCCCATAGCTGTCGAGGTGCGCGTAAATATCCCCCAGCTCCTCATAGTCATGGGCATTGGGGTGCTGGTTGGTCCCGGGGCTGTTCGTATAGTCCATGCAGGTGCCCAGATTGGCGTTATTGAAATTCTCGTCCTGGTGATCCAGCCCGAAATCATGGCCGATTTCCTGGCAAGTGACGAGCGCGATCCAAGCCGGCGTATTATAGCTGCCGCTATCGAAATAGCTGTCGTTGAGCTTGGTCGTCGCCTTGGTGATATGGCTTTGTCCGTCGGCCCAGATGCTTGCGATGCCCAGCCAGCCGCGCTGCCCATAGTGATCGTTGCAAACCAGAGCCTTGCCGGCGATTGCCGTGCATTTCTTGGAGCTGACGCCGAGATTGGCGGTTCCCTTGGTCAGGCTGAGGACCGTCGACTGATCCCAGTCGCTGACGGCCGTGCCGAACGCCGTCACCCATTTCGCCTGCGACAATTGCCGTTCGATCTTGAGTTGAAGCGGATTGTTGCTCCGCGCCCAATGATAATTCCCCCAACTATGGTTGGCGAGCGCTGGGCTCACCGCGACAGCCGCGCAGGGCAATAGCGCGACGCGCATGAATAGCTTTTTCATGGCCTACCCCCGACCGGCGACCCATCCCGCTCGCAACCCCTACCGGCCAATCATGGCTGCCCGCGAACGCTCTGCCTTCATGGCGTCAGAGTCAAGTGATTGGGTTAACGCATATTTTCCGAAATGGGACGGAGGCCTAGCCTTGCAAATTCGATCTTCGGGCAGCGATCCATGACCACTTTCAGCCCGGCCGCCTCCGCTCGGCCGGCGGCTGCTTCATTGACCACGCCGAGCTGCGTCCAGACCGCCTTCGCCCTGACTGCAATCGCCTGGTCGATGATCGGGCCGACCTCTTCGCTGCGGCGGAAGATGTCGACGATGTCGATTGGCTCGCCGATTTGCGGCAGTTCCCGCCAGACATATTCGCCGTGAACATGCTCGCCGGTGATGCGCGGGTTGACGGGGATGACGCGATAGCCCTGGTCCTGAAGGAATTTCATCACGCCGAAGCTGGGGCGACCGGGGTTATCCGACGCGCCGACCATGGCGATGATCCTGGCGCTTCGCAGGAGCTCGGCAATATCCTCATCGCGGGTCAGCGGCATCAAATTCTCCTGTTTCAGGCAGATAATGCGTCAGCGGCCGACTTTCTCCAGTTGCGCGAGCATTTCGCGGGCAATCGCCGTGAAGGCGTCGGCCGCCGGGCCCTCTTCTCCTGCCGGCGGCTGCCCCGCATCCGATGCTTCGCGAAGACTGGCGGAAAGCGGCAGACGGCCAAGGAAGGGCACGCCGAGCTTGGCCGCCGAAGCCTCTGCCCCGCCCGAGCCGAACGGATCGCTGCTCTCGCCGCAATGCGGGCATATATAGCCCGCCATATTCTCGACGATACCGAGCACCGGGACGCTTACCTTGCCGAACAGGTCGATCGCGCGCGCCGCATCGATCAGCGACAGGTCCTGCGGCGTGGAGACGATGACCGCCCCCTGAGGCCGCGCCTTCGCAACAAGCGACAACTGGACGTCGCCGGTTCCTGGGGGCAAGTCGACCAACAGGATTTCCGCGTCGCCCCAATCGGCCTCAATCAGCTGGTTCAGCGCACTGGTCGCCATCGGCCCGCGCCACGCCAGCGCGGTTCCCGGCGATACCAGTTGGCCTACCGACAACAGCTTCACGCCATGCGCCGTCTCGACGGGGAACAGTTTTTCCTTTTCGGCCGCCGGCTTCTCATGGGCGTTGAACAGGGTCGGCTGCGATGGGCCGTAGATGTCGGCGTCGATCAACCCCACCCGCTTTCCCATTCTAGCCATGGCCACGGCAAGGTTGGCCGTCAGCGTGGATTTGCCGACCCCGCCCTTGCCCGACCCGATCGCGATGATCGTCCGCTCAGGCTTCGTAGCGGTCAGCGCGATGCGGGCCTCGTTTGCTCCCAAGGCCAGCACGGCCGTCTTGAGCCGGCCTTCCAAGGCCGAGCGTTCGACAGAGGAAAGACCACTGGCATCCGCGACGATGGTGGCGACATTCCCGCTAAGGCGCCTGGAGCGGATTCGGCCCGCGTCGGGATGTTCGTCGAGGCACTGCAGCGGGTCTTCATTTGACATGGCGGCGCCTTAATCGGCTTTTCGACCAGCGGCACTGTTTTTCGGCGAAACCCTACCTATTATGGGGCCATGACCGTATTCTCAGGGTGGGCCGCGCGCGGACGCGCCCTTTTCAGCGACAACAAGGGTCCGTGGGGCGCGCCTCCATCGGGCGGCGGGGATGAGCCGCCGCAGGGCAACGATTCTTCCGGGCCGTGGGGCGAGCCGCCCCAGCGTGGGCCGGCCGGCCGCACGCCAGTCTCGTCGCTCGATGATTTCCTCAAGAGGAGCCGTGGCCGCTTTGGCGGCGGCCCCGGGGGCGGACTCGGTTTCGGCGGGCGGCCCGACCGGTCGTTCATTATGTGGGCGATCATTGCCGTCGCGGTGCTGTGGTTCCTGTTCACCACCATGCACAGCATTTCCGGCCAGGAGCGGGGCGTCGTGACCCGCTTCGGCCGCTACAGCCACACGCTCTCGCCTGGCGTCGGCCTGACGCTTCCTGCGCCGATTGACCGGGTTCAAAAGCTCAATGTCGAGGATATTCGCGAGGTCAATCTCGGTTCCGCCGCCGAGGAGACGTTGATGCTGACGGGCGACCAGAATCTGATCGACATCGCCTATCAGGTCCGCTGGAATATCCGCGATCCGGAGCAATATCTCTACGAGCTGGCCGAGCCGGAAAATACGATCAGCCAAGTCGCCGAAAGCGCGATGCGGCAGATCATCTCGCAGGTCACGCTGCAGGATGCGATGGGCTCCGCGCGCGGAGAGATCGAGGCCAGGGTCCAGGAAGAAATGCAGCAGACGCTCGACAGCTACCACTCCGGAGTGGTCATCCAGGGCGTCGCGATCCGCCAGGCGGACCCGCCCGCCCAAGTCAATGATGCGTTCAAGGAAGTCACCGCAGCTCAGCAAAAGGCGCAGACCGAGGTCAATAATGCCACCGCCTACGCCCTCCAGCTTCGCCAGATCGCGCAAGGCGAGGCGACGGCCTTCGACAAGGTCTACGAGCAGTACAGACTGGCGCCCGAGGTCACGAGGCGGCGCATGTATTATGAGACGATGGAGCGCGTGCTTCGCAACGTCGACAAGACGGTCGTCGAAACGCCCGGCGTGACGCCCTATCTGCCGCTCGGCGAGGTCCGGCGCTCCGCCCCGCGGGAGGCCGCTCAATGATCGACGTCGTTCGCCGCCATCCGTTCGCCGCCGCCTTCATCGGCTTCTTGCTGCTGGTCCTCCTGTTCAGCTCCATCTCGATCGTTCCGGAAACCCGCCAGGGTGTGGTCGCGCGCTTCGGCAAGCCGGTCAGGATCATCAACCGCTTCCAGCAGGGCGCCCAGTTCGGCGGGCGCGGGGCCGGGATCGCATTCCGGATTCCGTTCGCCGAGACGATCGTCTGGATCGATAAGCGCGTGCGCGACCTCGACATGGACAAGCAACAGGTGCTGTCGACCGACCAGCGCCGGCTGGAGGTCGATGCGTTCGCCCGTTACCGGGTCGTCGATCCGCTCCGCATGTACCTCGCCGCCCGCTCGGTCGACCGGGTCGAGCAGGCGATGAAGCCAATCCTGGGCTCCCAGCTCCGGAACGAGCTGGGCAAGCGGCCCTTTGCGTCCCTGCTTTCGCCGGAACGCGAGGGGGCGATGGAGAATATCCGCGCCGGCCTCAACCGGGTCGCCCGCCAATATGGCGTCGAGATCGTCGACGTCCGCATCAAGAAGGCCGACCTGCCGGGCGGAACGCCGCTTGAGTCCGCTTATGAGCGGATGCGCACGGCTCGCCAGCAGGAGGCCCGGTCGATCGAGGCGGAAGGCCAGAAGCGCGCCTCCATCATCCGCGCCGAGGCCGATGCCGAAGCAGCCAAAATCTATGCCGCGGCGTTCGGCAAGGACCCGCAATTCTATGACTTCTACCGGGCCATGCAGTCCTATCAGGCAACCTTCCTGCCCAATGCCCAGGGCAAGGGTGGCCAGACCAACATCATCCTGTCGCCAAATAACAGCTACCTGAAGGAATTCACTGGACGGTAGAGGCGGTCCCTGTTCAATTCGCGTTCATGCGCTTGACCTAGCGTCGCGGATGCCAACGCCAGAGCCAAGCGAGGATTTTGAATGAAGCCGACGAAGGAGTTTCGACCAGTGCGCTACGCCTATGGGGTCGCCATGGCCCTGCTTCTGGGGGGCACAGCCTTTTCGGTGGCGACCGGCCAGGCCGGGGCGCAGGTGGCGCAGAATGCGCCGACCGCGATGGTGCCGCGCGCCGGGGCACCGATCAGTTTCGCCGACCTGGCCGCGCGGCTTCAGCCGGCCGTGGTCAACATCTCGACCAAGCAGCGCGTGCCGGTAAACCGCCAGGTCGACCCATTTGAGGAATTCTTCCGCCGCTTCGGCGGGCAAGCGCCGCAAGGCCAGGGCCAGGACGCCAACCCGCAGACTCGCGAGGCTGGTTCCCTGGGCTCTGGCTTCATCGTTTCGCCCGATGGCTATGTCGTGACCAACAACCACCTCATCGCCGGCGTCAACGGCACCGGGACGGTCGACAGCGTCACCGTCATCCTTCAGGACCGCAAGGAATATCCGGCGCGGATCATCGGCCGCGACACGGCCTCCGATCTCGCGCTGTTGAAGATCGAGGGATCGAACCTGCCGTACGTCAATTGGGGCGATTCCACCAAGGCGCGGGTCGGCGATTGGATTGTCGCGATCGGCAATCCCTACGGACTTGGCGGAACCGTCACGGCCGGCATCATCTCCGCCCTGCATCGCGGCATTACCGGGGCGGGCGCCTATGACCGCTACATCCAGACGGACGCCAGCATCAACATGGGCAACTCCGGCGGCCCGATGTTCGACATGCAGGGCAATGTTATCGGCATCAACTCGGCCCTGATTTCACCAACCGGGGCTAGCGTCGGCATCGGCCTCGCCATTCCGGCGGAGGCCGCCAAGCCGGTGATCGAAGCGCTTCGCCGCGGTCAGCGGCCCGAGCGCGGCTATCTCGGCGTGGGCCTGCAGCCGGTCGACGAGAATATCGGAGCGGCGCTCGGCCTCCCCAAGGACCGAGGCGAGCTGGTGCGATCGGTCGTTCCGGGCGAACCCGCCGCCAAGGCCGGGATACAGCAAGGCGACGTCATCGTTCGCGTCGGCGGCCGCGAGGTCACGCCCGACGAGACGGTCAGCTATCTGATCGCCAACAGCTCCGTGGGGAGCCGCGTGCCGCTTGAAATCATCCGCGACGGCCGCCGCCAGCAGCTTCAGGTCCAGGTCGGCCAGCGTCCGACCGAGGAGGAGTTGATCAAGCAGGCCGGCGGAGGCGACGATGACAGCAACCAGGGGCTTGGCGCGGAGACGCCGGTCGCCCCCGGCAGCGCGCTCGGGCTCTCGCTCCAGCCGTTGAACGCGCAGATCATCCGGGCACTTAACCTTCCGGCCGGCCAGCGTGGCGTGGTTATCACTTCGGTCGACCCGGGCAGCGATGCCGCCGAGAAGGGGCTTCGCCGCGGCGACGTCATCGTTTCGGTCAATCGCCAGGCCGTGACCCAGCCGCAGCAAGTGATCGCCGCCGTCGAAGCCACCCGCCGCGCCGGCCGCAGCAGCGTGCTTCTGCTCGTCAAGCGCGGGCAGAATATCGAGGCATTCTTCGGCATCGATATTTCGCCCCAATAATCGCCGTCTTGTTGCAGTCACTCCTTCGGCCTAGGCTCCGCGCCTCAAGCCGAGGGAGTGAAGCTGCAATATGGCGAGCAATCCAGCGACCAGCATATTTATCGGGGCCGCGGCCGGCGGCGCCAAGCCGCAGCAACTGGAGCTCAAGCGCGCCAACCGCCACGGACTGATCGCCGGAGCGACAGGCACCGGCAAGACCGTCACGCTGCAGGGGATTGTCGAGGGGCTGAGCGGAGTCGGCGTGCCGACCTTCGTCGCCGACGTGAAGGGCGACCTCGCCGGACTGGCGATGCCCGGGGCCGCAACCGCCAAGCCGCATGAGGCATTCGCCGTCCGCGCGAAGGAAATCGGCTACGTCGACTGGAGCTACCAAGGCTACCCGGTCCAATTCTGGGACTTGTTCGGCGAGCAGGGTCACCCGGTCCGCACGACGGTGAGCGAGATGGGCCCGCTGCTTCTGGCCCGGCTGATGAATCTCAACGAGGTTCAGGAAGGCGTTCTGAACATCGCCTTCCACGTCGCCGACAAGGAGGGGCTGATGCTCCTCGATCTAGACGATTTGCAGGCGATGCTCGTCAACTGCGGCGAGCGGGCGGACCAGCTGACGCTCGAATATGGCAATGTGTCCAAGCCGTCGGTCGGCGCGATCCAGCGCTCGCTGCTTCAACTCCGAGCCCAGGGGGGCGATCATTTCTTCGGCGAGCCCGCGCTTGACCTGGAAGATTTCCTGAAGCTCGACGAGACCGGGAAGGGCATCATCAACGTCCTTGCGGCCGACAAGCTGATGGCTTCGCCGCGACTTTATTCGACTTTCCTGCTTTGGCTCCTCTCGGAGCTGTTCGAGCTACTTCCCGAGGTGGGCGATCCCGACAAGCCCAAGCTCGTCTTCTTCTTCGACGAGGCGCACCTCCTGTTCGAGGATGCGCCGCCCGCTTTGCTCGAAAAGGTCGAGCAGGTCGTGCGCCTGATCCGCTCGAAGGGAGTCGGCGTTTATTTCATCACCCAGAACCCGATTGATATTCCCGACAAGGTGGCGGGCCAGCTTGGCAATCGGGTCCAGCACAAGCTCAACGCTTTCACACCGCGCGACCAGCAGGCGGTGAAGTCGGCGGCCGACACTTTCCGGCCGAATCCGGAAATAGACGTCGCCAGCGTGATTACCGAGCTCAAGATCGGTGAGGCTTTGGTGTCCCTGCTTCTGCCGGACGGTTCGCCGTCGCCGGTCGAGCGGACGCTGATCAAACCGCCCTGCTCGCGCGTTGGGCCGCTCACAACGCAGGAGCGAGCGGTGCTGATCCAGACGGACGTGATCGGGGCGAAATATGACACACTGCTCGACCGCGACAGCGCTGAGGAGATTTTGAAGGCCAAGGGCGACGAGGCCGCGGCGGCGGCAGCTGCGGCCAAGGCCGAGACAGAGGCGCAAAAGGCTGCCGCCCTTCAGGCCAAGCAGGACGCGACGGCGGCCAAGGAAGCGGCTCGCGCCAAAGCCGCCGAGGATCGGCTGCAAGCCCAGCAGATGCGGGAGGAAGAGCGGCGCCAGCGCGAGTCGGAGCGTGAGGAAGCTCGCCGTGCCCGCGAGGCAGCCAAGCCAAGCATGACGGACAAGATGATCCAGTCGGCAGGTCGCTCGATCGCCTCCTCGGTTGGGCGCCAGATTGGTAATTCGCTTCTTCGGGGGATTTTCGGAGGCTTGGTGCGTGGCCGCTGACGCGCCTTGCCTCGACGTTCGCGACCTTGAACGCGAATGGCGCGATGCGTTGATCGCCAAGGATGAGGCGACGCTGCGCCGCCTGATCCACCCTCAATTCAAACTGGTGGGCATTCGCTCGACCGGGTCGGTCGCGGTCAGCCTCGAACAATGGATCGAAGCGCTGAAACGGATGGACATCGCCAGCCTGGAGGTTCGAGTGACCGATTGCGTCGCGCTGGACACCGCGCTCGTCGCGACGGTCGATGCGCAATGGCAGGTGCGCTACATGGGCCAACTGATCGACGAACGCGTGCTCCTGACGGACGTCTGGGTACGGGCGGGCGACAGCTGGCAAGTAGTCCGCCGCCACAGCTCGCCGGTCCCGTCTGGGGTCCAGATAAGCTGACTGTTTGATTTTCATTGATAATGAGTCATTCTCCCTCCCGTTGATATGTCCGTGGAGGGGATACGGGTATGATCACGCTGATAGTTGCGTTGGCTTTCCTGGCGCCCAATCCGAAGACGATCGATGCGCCTCGCCATGCTTATGCCGCTTGCATCAAGGCGTTCGAATCCAATCAGTTGAAGGCAAAGGTCGATCCGGCTGCCTACGAGACGGCCGTGAAGTCGGCCTGCCCATCTGAGGCGGCCGCATTCACCGCGGCGCTGGTTAGTTATGACGTGGCGATGGGCACGAAGCGTGGCGCCGCGACCAGCAACGCCGCCCGGGATCTTGAAGATTATCAGCTGACCAGCGTGGATCGATATAAAGATTTGTTCGCGCACCCATGATTGCGGCGGCCCTGCTGCTGGCCATGGCCGCGCCGATATCGTCGCCGGTCGGTGGCTTCTATCGGTCGAACCAGATGGAAATCGGCGCTGCGCTTCAGCTCGATGAGGACGGCCGCTTCCAGTATCAGCTCGATTACGGCGCGGTGTCGGAAAGCGCCGACGGAACCTGGACGTCCGATGGCCAATCCGTCTTCCTGACCGCCACCAGAATGCAGGGTGCCTACAAGGCGCCGAACTTCAGCCGCGAGCCGTTGAAAATCGAGGGTGACCGGCTGCTTTTGTATCGTTACGACACCGTCATTCGGTTCGAGCGCGAGGAGCTTCCCGCACCCGCCGAGAAGAAGAATTGGGGAGGGAATTGATGGCAACCGTGGCGGCACCCGCAATGGGTATCAAGGAACTGACGCTTCGCGGGGTCATCCTGGGTGCGCTGATCACACTGCTGTTCACGGCGGCCAACGTCTATCTGGGCCTGAAGCTCGGAATCACCTTCGCCACATCGATTCCGGCCGCGGTCATCTCGATGGCAGTCCTCAAATTCTTCCGCGACGCGACGATCCAGGAAAACAACATCGTCCAGACGATCGCGTCGGCTGCAGGCACGCTGTCGGCGATCATCTTCGTCCTCCCCGGCCTGATCATGGTCGGCTGGTGGACCGGGTTCCCATTCTGGCTATCCGTGGCCGTGATTGCGCTCGGCGGTATCCTGGGCGTGATGTATTCGGTGCCTTTGCGCCGTGCGCTCGTCACCGGTTCGGACCTTCCCTATCCGGAGGGCGTCGCGGCGGCCGAGGTGCTGAAGGTCGGCGCGGGGGTTGGCGGGGCGGAGGAAAACCGGCGCGGCCTCAAGATGATTGTATGGAGCTCGATCGTCTCAGCCGCCTATGCGCTGCTCGCCCAGACCAAATTGCTCGCCACCGAAGCGGCCAAGGCGCTCAAGCTGGGCGCCGGCGCTACAACTGTTTCGACCAGCCTGTCGATGGCCCTGATCGGCGTCGGCCACCTTGTCGGAATGGCCGTCGGCATCGCCATGCTCGTCGGCCTCATCATCAGCTGGTTCGTGCTGGTGCCATGGCAGGTCGGCCTTGCCGGCACCCCCTCGCCTGCCGACATGGAAACGATCGTCGGAACCGTCTTCCGCGAAAAGGTGCGCTTCATCGGCGCCGGCACGATGGGCGTGGCCGCGATCTGGACTTTGCTCCGGATCATCGGCCCGATCATCAAGGGCATCACGTCGGCCATCGCCGCCAATCGCAAGCGTCAGGCAGGGCAGGGCGATGCGCTGCCACTGACCGAGCGTGACATCCCCATCACCATCGTCGCGGGCACGATCATCCTGTCGCTGATCCCAATTGGCCTGCTGCTCTCGGCGTTTGCGCAGAGCGGACCGATCGCGGCCGAGCCGGCGGCGACCCTCGGCCTCAGCCTGGCCTACATCTTCGTCGCCGGAGCGATCATCGCAGCCATCACCGGCTATATGGCCGGCCTGATCGGTGCGTCGAACAGCCCCGTCTCCGGCGTGGGCATCCTGACTGTGCTCGGCATTTCGCTGATCCTTGCCGCCCTGTTCGGCGGCGGCCTGGATATTACCGCGTCGCAAAGCCTGGTGGCTTTCGCCTTGTTCGTCACCGCCATCATCTTCGGCGTCGCGACGATCGCCAACGACAACCTCCAGGATTTAAAGACCGGCCAGCTGGTCGGCGCTACGCCATGGCGGCAGCAGGTGGCGCTGGTTCTGGGCGTGATCTTCGGCTCGGTCGTCATTCCGCCGATCCTCACCATCCTCAACGACGCCTTCGGATTCCAGGGCGCGCCGGGCGCGGGCCCCAATGCGCTGGCCGCACCGCAAGCCGCGTTGATTTCGGCCATCGCCCAGGGTGTGCTTGGCGGCAACCTCGACTGGAACCTGATCGGTCTCGGCGGCGCGATCGGCGTGATGGTCATCGCGGTCGACGAGATTCTCCGCGCTACCAAGAAAGGTTCGCTGCCGCCGCTCGCGGTCGGCATGGGGATCTATCTGCCCATGTCGCTGACCCTGCTGATCCCGGTCGGCGCGTTCCTCGGCAAGCTCTACAATAAATGGGCCAAGCGCACGCCCGACCCGGCCTTCGCCGAGCGCCTGGGCGTGTTGATGGCGACCGGACTCATCGTCGGCGAAAGCCTGTTCGGCGTGGCCTTCGCGGCGATAGTCGGTGCGACGGACAACGACACGCCGCTGGCGCTGGTCGAAGAATTCCCGATGGCGGTGCCGCTTGGCCTGATCGTCTTCGCCGGCTCGCTGGCCTGGCTCTATTATTCCAAGACCCGCAAGGAAGCCGCCGAGCCGCTGACCGCTTAGCCGCGGCCCCGGTAAGGCGCGACACCCTGGTCGGGGAGCCATAGCCCCTTGGGCGGCTCGCCGGACTGCCAGAAGACGTCGATCGGGATTCCACCACGTGGATACCAATAGCCGCCGATGCGCAGCCACTTGGGCTTCATTTCGTCGGCGAGCCGCTTGCCGATCCCGACCGTCACATCCTCATGAAACCCGCAGTGGTTGCGGAACGCGCCGAGGAACAGCTTGAGGCTCTTCGATTCGACGATCGTCTCGCCGGGCGCATAATCGATGACGAGGTGGGCGAAATCCGGTTGGCCGGTCACCGGGCAAAGCGAGGTGAACTCAGGCGCGGCGAAGCGGACGAGGTAAAGCTCGCCGGGGCGGGGATTGGGGACATAGTCCAGCTCCGCGGCTTCCGGCAATGCGGGTAGGGCGCTCGTCTGTCCAAGATGCTTGGGCGTGGTCATTGGCGAGCGCTCCTAGCAGCAGTAAATCGTCATTGCGAGGAGCGTAGCGACGCGACAATCCAGGTTGGATTGCTTCGCTGCGCTCGCAATGACAGGGAAGACTGATGGACGATCTGGTGACGACCGAATGGCTGGCCCGCAACCTTGGTCAGCCCGATCTGGCAATCGTCGACAGCAGCGCCTTCCTGCCAACTGACGGCCGCGATCCGGAGGCCGAGTTTCTCGAGGGTCATATCCCGGGCGCGCGGTTCCTCGATATTTCAAAAGTCGCGAACCGCGATCATCCCGCCCCGCACATGCTGCCATCCGCCGCCGATTTCGGGCGTGCAATGGGCGAGCTCGGCGTGGGCCGCGACGACCGGATCGTCGTCTATGACAATAGCCCGCTCCGGACCGCGGCGCGCGGATGGTTCATGTTCCGCCATTTCGGTGCTGAGCGCGTCGCAATCCTCGACGGCGGTTTGCAGAAATGGCGCAGTGAAGGCCGTCCGGTCGAAAGCGGTGATGCGAAGCCCCGCAAGGCGCGCTTCGACGCCCGCGAAGCAAGCGGGGAGGTGGTCGACAAGGCCGCTGTGCTCGCCGGAACCGGCTTTCCGGTGGTCGACGCGCGCGGTGCAGAGCGGTTCGAAGGCAGCGATCCCGACCCTCGTCCCAACGTCGCGTCGGGCCACATCCCCGGATCGCGCAACGTGCCCTTGGGCCTGCTTTACCGCGACGACGGGACATTCAAGTCGGATGCGGAGCTTCGCGCTGCCTTCGAAGCCGCGGGCGTGGATCCCGAAGCGCCCTTCGTCGCGACCTGCGGCTCCGGCGTCACGGCCAATTCGCTGATCTTCGCCTCGCGCCGTCTCGGCGGGCGAGGGCACAAGCTCTACGATGGCAGCTGGAGCGAGTGGGGCGCCGACCCGGCAATGCCCAAGGCCAAGGGCAAAGCCTAAAGGCTGAACAGCTGGTCGATCGAATCGACCCCGGCACCAAGCTCGCGCTTCAGCCGGCCGACAGCCGCCGGGTTCGTTGCTTCGCCGCCGTCATGCCGGCCGGCAATCGCCTCCAGCCCGGCGGCCGCCGCCGCGGCGGTCCGGGCCGATCGCATGTCGTAGCAACGCTGACGTGCCGGGCTCGCGACCGGCCAACCCGCCGCCAGTTTCGCATCGGCCATGCTGCCCGAAGGCTGCTCGCCGGCAAACTGCTCGACCCATGCTAGCGCCTGGCGGATCGACGCCAGCCGCGCCACGGCCTCGGCATAGGGGCCGATGTCGGAC
>Ga0307414_10000561_pt1 | contig 19404 bp, 19 predicted proteins | sample DK1Ometagenome_FD_203804 | JGI IMG/M metagenome (GOLD analysis project Ga0307414, IMG submission 203804) | Maize rhizosphere microbial communities from greenhouse at UC Davis, California, United States - DK15-O-3 | ecosystem: Host-associated > Plants > Roots > Rhizosphere > Soil | place: USA... | reverse complement strand
GATCAGGATGAGGTGCAGATTGGCGATCACGCCCTCGCGATATTGTTCAGGGATCGGGAGGCCGATAATGTCCGGCGCAGCGGCGACATAGGCAGCGACACCTTCGCGCCCGATCGGTTGCACCTTGTCCAGAGAGCTCGTCATTTGATCCTTGTCCGGATTCTCGTCAGCGCCGAAAATCCGCGCCGCCAACCCACTTTTAACGCTGCCGGACAGACCGGCTAATTCTTTTATGCATAATTTGCTCACTTAAGCAATTGTGCAGTTCTTGCAATGTGGTTAGCTAAGATGAGGCAGGGGAATGCTCGGGTTCGCTGGTTTGAAAACCGCTACCGGCCAGCCCGATTACACCGCATGATGGGTGAATGACCGCAATGATCGCCACACTGCCGCCCGAAACGCTCTCGATGATCACGCGGGATGGCGTGCGCCTCGATGCCGATGTGTATCGGCCTGCCGTGCCGGGCGAGCATCCTGTGTTGCTGATGCGCCAGCCCTATGGGCGGCGGATCGCCACGACAGTCTGTTTCGCGCACCCGGCCTGGTATGCTGCGCAGGGCTATATCGTTGTCATTCAGGATGTGCGCGGGCGCGGAACATCCCAAGGAAGCTTCGCTCTGTTCGAGCAGGAAAGGGCGGATGGCGAGGACACGGTGGCCTGGGCCGCCAGTCTTGCCGGGTCGAGCGGCGCGGTTGGCATGTATGGCTTTTCCTATCAGGGCGTGACGCAGCTTCTCGCCGCCGCAAGCCTCCCTCCGGCGCTGAAAGCCATATCGCCCACGATGGTCGGCTGGGATTTGCGGCAGGACTGGGCCTATGAAAATGGCGCCTTCTGCCTTGCCGCCAATATCGGCTGGGCCGTTCAGCTCGCAGCGCAAAATGCCCGCCATGCAGGCGACGACGCAGCCTATGCCGAACTTGCCGAAGCAGCCCGCAGCCTCGCGCTGGGCCGCGACAATCACGCGAAGCCGGATATCCTCACCCGCCACGCCAGCCACGTCCCCTTCTATGCGGACTGGCTCGCAAAGGATTTGGCCAACCCCTATTGGGAGCGCATCTCCCCCGCCGCCCACCGCGACGTCCTCACGACCAAAGGCCCACCCGCTTTGTTCGTCAGCGGATGGTATGACACGCATCTCCCCGGCACGGTCGCGGCCTACCGCGCCTATGAGCAGGCAGACGCGGTCGAGGCCGAGCTGGTCGTCGGGCCATGGGCGCATTTCCCCTGGGGGCGTCGGATCGGCGGCAAGGATTTTGGCGACGCTGCCATCGGCCTGATCGATCAGCTGCAAGTTGCATGGTTCGACAAGCACCTCAAAGGACATGACAGCGAGCCTCGCTCACCCGTGCGCCTCTTCGACATGGGCCAGCACGCATGGCGCAATTTTCCGCATTGGCCGCAAGGCAATCAAACATGGGGCATCGCCAGCAAGGGCAGGGCGGTTCTGGATGAGCGCGACGGCACCCTCGCGCTCGCGCCCGAAGCCAAAGCCGCGCATGACCATCTCGTCCACGATCCATGGCGCGCCGTGCCCACCATCGGCGGCGTGTTCGGCCCTGTCGCCGGACCCGTGGATCGCACCGATATCGATAGCCGCCCGGACGTGATGACCTTCACCACCGCGCCAATGGAAGCCCCACTCTCGCTCGCAGGCGAGGTGATGGTCAGAATCGATGTCCAGTCCGATTGCCCCAGCTTCGATCTCTCCGTCATCGCCACCATCGTCGATGAGGCCGAGCGCAGCACCCACCTGACCGAGGGCTATGCCCATTTCGCACCAGCCTCCACAGCGCCCGCAACGCTCACCCTCCGCCCCACCTGCGCGACGATCCTGCCCGGCCAACGCCTGCGGATCGCGCTATCGGCGGCATCCTTCCCCGCCTATCCGATCAATCCCGGCACCGGCGCGCGCCCCACCGACGCCCATGTCGCGCAAGCATCGATCATCACCTTGCAGATCGGTCTGGCGGGCAGCCGCGTGACGCTCCCCATCATGCCGATGGAGGCACCATGACCGACACGACGCCTTTCATCCTGCGCAATGCCCATGTCCCCCGCACCTTTACTGATCTGGGCGGCACAGATGAGATCCTCCGCCTCGATATCGGCATCGCCAATGGCCACATCGCCTTCGTCGCCCCCGCCGGAACAGGCGCAAGCGGCCCCGCCGACTGGCGCGAGATCCACCTAGATCGTCACATGATCTGGCCCTGCTTTGCCGAGGCCCACACCCATCTCGACAGCACCCAGATCTGGGGCCGCTCGCCCAACCCGGATGGCTCCTTCGCCTCTGCCGCCAGCGCGATCATCGCCGACCGGGAGCAGCACTGGACGCCCGATGACATGCGCCGCCGCATGGATTTCGGCCTGCGCTGCGCCTATGCCTATGGCGTGCGCGCCATGCGGACGCACCTCGCCTCCCAGAATGAGCAAATCGAGCAACGCTGGGAGATTTTCTCGGATGTCCGCGCCGCATGGGCCGGACGCATAGACCTCCAGGCCGTCCCCCTCATCTCCACAGATGTGCTGGCGGACGACCTCTGGTTCAACCGTGTGCTCAACATCGTGCGCAAGCATGATGGCGTCCTCGGCGGCTTCGCCCATGTGTCCCCATTCGTGGACAAAAGCCTCGCGCGCCTCTTCGACGCTGCGGAACAACACGGCCTCGCGCTCGATTTCCATGCCGATGAAACAAGCGACGCCTCCTCCGACATCCTGCGCCGCGTCGCCACCCTCGCTGCCGCGCGCGGGGGCGATGTGCCCGTCATGGTCGGCCATTGCTGCAGCCTCGCCGTGCAGCAGGATGACGCCGTCGAAGACACGCTCGATCTCGTCGTCAAAGGCGGGCTCTCCATCGTCAGCCTCCCCGGCTGCAATCTCTACCTCCAGGCCCGCTCCCCCGGCCGCACCCCCCGCTGGCGCGGCGTCACGCTGCTGCATGAGATGGCCGCGCGGGGCATCCCCCTGTGCATCGGCGGCGATAATTGCCGCGATCCCTATAACCCCTATGGCGATTTCAACCCGCTCGAGCATTTCCGCGATGCCGTGCGCATCGCCCATCTCGATCATCCCATTGGCGACTGGCCGCGCAGCGTGACCACCACGCCCGGCGGCATCATCTCCAGGGCCCAGCCCATCGCGGCAGGCGCCCCCGCCGATCTCATCCTTTACCGCGCAAACAGCTTCAACGAGCTGTTCGTGCGCCACGGTGCCGATCGCCAGCTCATCCGCGCCGGCCAGTTCATGGACGCGCACCTCCCCGATTTCAGCGAGCTCGATTGATGATCCCTCACACGCTCGACATTCTCAAAACGCTCATCGCCTTCGATACGACGTCGAGCAAATCCAACCGCGCCCTCATCGATTGGGTGGCCGCCTATCTTGCCGAGCGCAACATCCCCCACTGGCTCGTGGAAAGCGCGGATGGCGCCAAGGCCAATCTGCTCGCCCGCATCGGCCCGGAGGTTGAGGGCGGCATCATACTGAGCGGCCATAGCGATGTCGTCCCGGTCGATGGCCAGCCCTGGACCAGCGATCCATGGGCGCTCACGCAAAAGGAGGACAAGCTATACGGGCGCGGCGTGTGCGACATGAAGGGCTTCATCGCGCTCTCCCTCGCGCTTATCGACACGCTGGACGTCGCGACATTGCAGCGCCCCCTCATGCTCGCCATCACACATGATGAGGAAGTCGGCTGCCTCGGCGCGCCGCACCTGCTCGCGCAACTGACTGCGCTGGTGCCCAGGCCCGCGCTTGCCATCATCGGTGAGCCGACCAGCATGAAGATCGTCTCGGTCCACAAGGGCATGCGCGTGTTCGATGTGACGGTGACAGGGCGTGAGGCGCATTCCAGCCAGCGCGATCAGGGCGTCTCGGCCATCACCGCCGCAGTCGAACTGATGAGCCTCATCGGCCAGATGAACAGCGAGGCGAGCGAAAATATCCCCGCCGATGATCCATGCAGCCCGCCCGGCACCACGCTCTCCGTGGGCATTGTGCACGGCGGCACCGCGGCAAACATCCTCGCGCGCGAATGCCAGTTCCGCTGGGATCTGCGCACGACCAATGATGCAACGGCCGACATGTACGAGGCCCGCTTCCGCACCGCCGCACAGGCGCTCGATGCACGCATCCGCGAGCGCGCGGCCGAGGGCGGCGTAGAGGTCACCCGCCTCGCCAGCGCCCCACCGCTGGAGCTCGACCGCGACAGCGCCGCCGAGGCCCTCGTCCGCTCGATCACCGGCGATAATGATCTGAGCGGCGCGGCCTTTGTTGCCGAAGCCGGGCTGTATCAAAAGGCGGGCGTGCCTGCCGTGCTGTGCGGGCCGGGGTCGATCCTGCAGGCGCACCAGCCCGATGAGTGGATCGAGATTGAGCAGTTGGAGCGGGGGGCGGAGTTTCTCAAGGCGGTTGTGGCGCGGCTGAGCTAAGCGGGGTCGCTTATACACGCTTCTTGCGGAAATTCGCGACCAGTGCCGGCGTACTCCGGCCGACGCGTGAACGACCGCTGGCGCCGGAACCCGCCGTTCGCCTGCCATCATGCGGCCAGGCACCAGCGCCAGAATAGTGTAACACTTCCTACTCATGGAAATGCCCAGTCGATCTGTCAGCTCATTCCGGCAAGCGCGATAGCATCCGCGCCTGCAGGGAACCGAAGCTGTCCCGTCGTGTCGTGGACGGCAGCCCAGATCGCCTCCGCGACATCGCTTTCGCTCGTTGTCAGGGTCGGACTCGCGAAGGCTTCGAGGATTGGCCGGGCGAACTCAGCATATTCGCCCGGCAACAGGTCTTCGACCGGAACAATGGCATTCGCGCCAAATCGCGTCGTCGGGGCATAGCCGGGTTCTATGAGCTTCACGCCAACGCCGAAATAGCGGAGCTCGTGGGCAAGGGAGGCGGTAAAGCCCTCGACCGCTTGCTTGGACGCGGTGTAGGCAGCGGCAAGCGGGAACTCGCCCAGCGTGACGCTCGACGTCACGTTGACGATCATGCCTGATCGGCGCTCGCGCATCTGCGGGATAATCGCGTGACACATCGCCATGACGCCGATCGTGTTCGTTTCGACGAGCTGACGGATGAGTGACATCGGCATCGCTTCGAAGGCGCCGATCCCGCCGATACCCGCATTGTTTACCAAAACATCGACGGATCCGGCAGCTTCTATTGCTGCCACAATATGTTGCTCGCTGGTGACATCGAGCGGCAGTACCCGCAGGCGGCTGATCGGGGCGTCGAAGATATCCGCATCGGGGCGTCGCATTGTCGCGATGACATTCCACCCACTCCGAAGGAAATGCTCCGCTGTAGCCTTGCCATATCCCGATGAGCTGCCGGTGATTAGGATCGTCTTGTTCATCAATTATCTCCTTATGTTCGATGAAAAGGAGATAGACGCCGGCAATGATACGATCCATAATTCAAAGTCCGAAATAAATTATAGATCGTCCAGAACATGGATCCTTTAACTGAGACCGTTGGCCTGCTCCGTCCAAAGGCGGCCATTTCGAAGCCAATCTCGGGCTGCGGACAATGGGGCGTACGATACCAGGCCCATGATGCGCCCGGTTTCACGATTGTGTTAGCGGGGCAAGCGTGGTTGACCCTTGAGGGCGAAGTTCCCATTCAGATTGCCGAAGGCGATTTCATTCTCCTTCCCACCACGCCAGCCTTCACGCTGGCTAGCCAGCTGGAGATCACCTGCAGACCCGTCGAACCAAGCAACGAAGCAGTCCGGCACGGCGACCAGGAGGGGGTCGCTAACTTTGTCGCGTTGGGCGGCAGCTTTGCGATCGACCGCGCGAACGCCCCGCTCTTGCTCCAGCTACTCCCCCGTCTAATCCACATCCCGGCTTCCGACGGCAGAGCCACGCGGTTTAGTCGCTTCATTGAGCTTCTCTCGGAAGAATGCGTCACCGATTATCCAGGCAAAGAACTGATCATCGAAAGACTGTTGGAAGCCCTGCTCGTGGAGGCACTCCGCTGGCGTCGGCACGGCACATTGGCCACGCCCGGAAGTCTGCTAAGCGGGCTGCAGGACCCCGCAATCGCGCGGGCGCTCCAGGCCATGCACGGCGACGTGCGGGCGAACTGGACCGTCGCTCACCTTGCCGGTGTCGCGGGCATGTCCCGCTCCAATTTCTCGGCGCGGTTCAGCGAGTTGCTCGGCTGTGCTCCGATCGAGTATCTGGCGCGGTGGCGCATGGCAATTGCCAAGGCGGCCCTCGCTCGCGGGACGAAGTCGCTCGCTCGTATTGCGGATGAAATCGGCTATGAGTCTGCCAGCGCGTTCAGCACGGCGTTTCGTAAGCGTCTCGGCTGTCCCCCGGGCCAATTTGCGCGAGGCGTGGCGTAGATATCCTGAGCTCGACTTGGACCAAACTGCGCCACTTCGATGCGATGGGAATGTAGGCTGACGCCAGAACCGTTCATTCGCGACGTTGATGGCTGCCGAGCAGCTGAGCGCCCGATGATCGGTCGTCTAACCTGACTTCCGTTGATCCCGAAAGCTGTCGTCAGTTCACCCGCCGGGCGCCACCGTGGAAACCCTTTGGAGCAAGCCCGCCATCGGATCGGCTGTACCATCTCATACCGAACTTGACGTCCGACCGGCAATTTCTCAGAGGCCATTCGAATGTCAGTTCCGGAGTGTCCCCATTGCGGGCTCGGCTTCCGAGCCAGGCGGCTCGGAAAGGCAGATTGCGGGGATTTTGAATTGCAATGAATTATCGCCACTCCTTCCATGCGGGTAACAGCGCCGATGTCGTGAAGCATAGCCTGCTGATCGCTCTCGTGCGGGCGTTGCAGCTCAAAGAGAGCGCGCTGACCCTGATCGACACGCATGCTGGCTGCGGGCTGTACGACCTTGGCGGCGACGAGGCCCAACGCACCGGCGAGTGCGTGCATGGCGTGCTACGGGCATTTGCCGATCCGAACCCCTTGCTAAATGACTATTGCGAGGCCGTTCGATCGGTGAATGATGGAGGCGAGCCGCTTCTTTACCCCGGCTCGCCGCAGATTCTGTCACAGCTTCTGCGCCCTCAGGATTTGCTGATCCTGAATGAAAAACATCCTGACGACGCCTATACCTTGCGCGGCGTGATGCGCGGCACGTCTGCCGCCGTGCACGAACGCGATGCCTATGAGCTTTGGCTGGCGATGGTGCCGCCCCGTACCCCGCGCGGCGTGGTCGTGGTCGATCCGCCGTACGAGCAACTGGACGAGCGCGCCCGTATCACCGCGACTCTCGCCGCCGCTCACCGCAAATGGGCGCATGGCGTGACAGTGATCTGGTATCCGCTGAAAGACCGCGCCACGCACGCGCGCTGGAAAGGGCAGCTGCGGAGGCTCAATATCCCGAAATTTTTGTGGGTGGAACATTGGCTGTACGATAGCGATCAACCCGGCATCTATAATGGCGCGGGCCTCTATGTCGTCAACCCGCCCTATGCCTTCACGCAGGCGCTGCCGCCGCTGCTGGAAGCCCTGCGCGTCGCGCTGGCGCCGGAGGGACATAGGGGCCAGATCACAGCTAACTGGTTAGGCGATTAGAAAAAACGGCATTCGCGCGCGATGCCGGTGCCCCCGATGATTGCGCTTAGTCGCCGTTGGCATCAACCATGAAGACCATTGGCTTGCCGCGCACAGCCGGGTCCCATCCTGCCGACAATGCCGCTCGCACTCCTCGCGCGGCTATCGCGTCGTTGATGTGCAAACGCCCTTTCGGCAATCCTTTCATCAGGCGCTTTGGTGTCGGAAATTCCAGCACAGCCTCGCGTGGCATGTCTCTTTGGCGCAAAGAGACCGTCATGCCCTTCCAGCCATCGGAAGAGGATAATTGGGGATCGCTCTGGAATTCCCAGTCATATTTGAAACCATCGATTTCGACGGTGCCGCCGCGGCCTTGCATGTGAACCATCAGATGCCCTTAGCATGTTAGGCGCAGTGCTCCAGCCATCACTTTTGTCACCGGGCGTTCTCGAACCCTTGTTTTGCATTTGCTGTCGCTGTCTCCGCCTTCTGGCCCAAAACACTGAGCGCCGAACCGAAGGCTCCGACTATTCTCCAAGGCCTCCAAAAATTTGCAGTTTATGCTTACTTATGCAAGGGCAAGCCAAGCATCGCGGGGCACCCAGGCAGTCCTCAATTTCGCTGTCCCATGTCGTCGCGCGAGAGCCTGTGCGGGAGGAATAAGATCAGGTCATGACGAACATAATCGAAGGTCATGAGCGTGCGCAGCGCCTGTTGGCGAGCATCGCGCCGGACGTTCGCGCTGTGCAGCAGGCGAGGGGCCGTGCGCCCTGTCTTGCGCTCCTCACCATCGGGCAGCCTTCCTCGGCGATGGCCTATGCTGCGCGCATTACCGAATTTGCGGCCCTCGCGGGCGTCCATGTGAGGCCGGTGTCGGCCCCGCAGGGCTCGTCCCTGGAGCAGGTTAGTGCCGTGCTCAACGCGCTCAATGCGGATGATGCCGTCGATGGCATCCTGCCGCTCGCCCCGTTCCCTGCGTCCATTTCGCTCGCGCAGGTCGCGGCCTTCCTGTCGCCCGACAAGGATGTCGATGGGCTCACTGCGCATAATGCCGGGCAGCTGGCTTGCGGCCTACAAGGGCTGTTCCCCTGCACGCCGCAAGCCGCCATCCTGCTGGCGGAGGATGCGCTGGGCGATTTGCGCGGCCTTAATGCCACGGTCGTCGGCGCCTCGGCCCATGTCGGCCAGCCGCTGGCGCTGCTGCTGCTCAAGCGCGGCGTCACCGTCACCGTCGCGCATATCGACACGCGCGATCTCTCGGCGGCCTGCAAAAGCGCACAAATTCTGTTCGTCGCGGCGGGCAAGGCGGGTCTGATTGGCGCATCCGCGCTCGCGCCGGGCGTTGTCATCATCGACATCGGCATCAATGTCGTTGATGATGGCAAAGGTGGGCGCCAGATATTGGGGGATGTCGATCTTGAGGCCGTTAAGGGCATTGCGCAGTCGATTTCGGCTGTGCCCGATGGCGTGGGGCCGATCACGACTGCAATGCTGATGGCGAACACGGTGAAGGCGGCAAGAGAGGGCATCGCGCTGGCTCCCTCCGGCAGATGATCTTATGAGACCGGCCAGCCCGGCCTGATTGAAATGAAGTGAAGAGGTAATATCGTGGCGAGACTTCCCAGTGGCCTGCAACCCAAGGAAAAAATCCGCAAGAGCGTCAGCGCGCGCGCCATGCCGCCTCGCATCACCGATGACGAGCCCAAGCGGGAGCCGCGCACGCGCGATGCGGCGGGCACGCGCAAGAAAATCCTCGACGCGGCCATCGAAGAATTTGCCGAGCGGGGCCTGAGTGGCGCGCGCATCGATTCCATCGCCCATCGCTCCGGCGCCAACATGCGCATGATCTACCATTATTATGGCAATAAAGAGCAACTCTACGTCTTCGTGCTCGATTATGTGTATGAGGATATCCGCAAGAAGGAAGCGGCGCTCAACCTCACGAACCTTGAGCCGTTCGAGGCGATGATGAAGCTGTTCAACTTCACCTTCTCGCACTTCGCGGCCAATCCCCATGTCATCTCGCTCTGGACGGGCGAAAATCTCCAGCAGGGCATTTATCTCTCCACCTCCATGCGGGCGACGAAGCTGACATCGCCGTTGATGGACGCGATCCACAAGACGCTGGAGCGCGGCGCCGAGCAGAAGGTGTTCCGCGAGGATGTCGATCCGCTGCAGCTCTATGTGTCGATGGTGGCGCTGTCCTATTTCCACCTGTCCAATGCCTACACCCTGTCGGCCATCTTCAATACGAACATCCAGTCGGAACGGTGGAAGACCGAGCGCCGCAAGCATGCGCAGGACATGCTGAGCGCCTATCTGCTGCACAAGCCGGATGTGCCCGCGAAATGAGTTCAAAATCGCTTTGAGGCGGGTTTTTGTGCGAATGGTCCGGCTGCGGCCTGTGCGTCTGCCAAATCAAACAGAAAATAAGCTACTGAAAGTAAAGCATTAAATTCTGGTGCAGTCAATGGCGTGGCGCTTGCCTTAGTAAGCAGTTTATGTATAACTATCGCCATGAAAGTTCATGTCATCTATGCCTATCCGCTCAAAACCGGTCTTGCTGTAGAAATCCACAAAACCGTCGTCAGCGCCCTCATCGAAGCCGGGCATGAAGTGGACGATCTGGACCTCTATGCGGAGAAGTTCGATCCCATCCTCAATGAGGAAGATCGCACGATCTACCATGATCTCGATATCAATCAGCGCCGCATCAAACCTTATGTGGACAGGCTCCAGGCCGCCGACGCCGTCGTGCTGTGCCATCCAGTCTGGAACTTCGGCTGGCCCGCCATGCTCAAGGGCTATTTCGACCGGGTGTTTCTGCCCGGCGTCTCCTTCAAGATGGTCGATGGCACCTTGTCGCCCGGCCTCACCAATATCCGCAAGCTAACCAGCGTGACGACTTATGGCGTGGACCGGCTGCGCGCGATCTATCTCATGGATCCGCCGCGCGCCAATGCCACGCGCTTCCTGCGCGTCGTCTGCAACAAGAAGGTCAAGACCGACTATCTCGGCCTCTATGGCATCAACAATATGACCGAGGCCAAGGCCGCGAAATTTCTGGCGAAGGTCCGCCGCAAGATGCTGGCCTTCTGACCATGAGCGATGGTGGCCCTTCCGCAATCGAAAGCGCGGCCGCCGCGCCCATCGTTTCGTTTCAAAACGTCTCGCTGACCTTCGACACTGGCGTCGAGGCGCTGCGCGACGTCAGTCTGAATATTGGGCCGGGCGAGTTCATCAGCATCCTTGGCCCCTCGGGCTGCGGCAAATCGACCATGCTGCGCATTGCCGCTGGCCTTATCGATTATACCGACGGCAGATTGCTGGTGGACCGCTCGCACATCGCCTTCACCTTTCAGGATGCGACCTTGCTGCCGTGGCGCACGGTGCGCGCCAATGTCGAGCTGCTGCTGGAGCTGCGCGGCGTGCCCAAGGCCGAGCGCGAGCGCATCGCGCGTGAGAAGATCGCGCTGGTCGGTCTCGCCGGGTTCGAGGATCAATATCCCAAGCATCTTTCCGGCGGCATGCGGATGCGCGCCTCGCTGGCGCGTGCGCTGGCGCTTGAGCCGACCCTCTTCATGTTCGATGAGCCCTTCGGCGCGCTCGATGAAATCACGCGGGAGCGGCTGAACGATGAAGTGCAGATGCTCCAGCTGCGCCAGAAATTTGCCGCCATGTTCGTCACGCACAGCGTTGCGGAAGCGGTGTTCATGTCCAGCCGCGTAATTGTCATGTCGGCCCGGCCCGGACGCATCGTCGGTGTCTATGACATTCCCCTCTCATTCCCGCGCGATGACGCTGTGCGTTTCTCACCTGCCTTTGCCGAGCTTTGCGGCACATTGTCAGCGGCGCTGCGCGAAGCATCGGGAGAGCGGGCATGAGCCAGATGGAATTTTATCCGCCGCGCCCTCCACGCGAGCGGCCCAACCCCGCACGGCGATGGGCAGCGCGCCTTCTCCCGCCCTTGCTGCTCGGCCTGATCCTTGCAGCATTTTATGCCTATGGCCGTGCGGGGCTTGAGGAGTATCGGCGCTTCCTGATGCCCGATCCGGGTTCCATCTGGGATGGCGCCTTCGCATCCGCCGCCGTGCGCGCGGAGCTTCTGCGCGCAGCAGGCGTCACCGCGCAGATCGCGTTGACCGGCCTTGCCATCTCCATCCCCGGCGGCATGTTGCTGGGCATATTGATGTTCCGCTCCTTCTGGATCGAGCGGGCCGTTTCGCCTTATCTTGTGATCCTCCAGTCCATTCCCGTGCTGGCAATCATTCCCTTGCTTCAGTCGCTGCTTGGCTTTGGTTTCCTGCCCAAGGTGCTGATCGTGGCGCTGTTCACCTTCTTCGCGATCCCCACGACCTTGCTGCTCGGCCTCAAGAGTTTGGACAAAGGCATTCATGAGCTGTTCCGGCTGGAAGGCGCGAGCTGGCACACGACCTTGCTCAAGGCGGGCATCCCTTCCGCGCTGCCGTCCTTGTTTGCGGGCATCCGCATTTCCGCGAGCCTTGCCGTGATCGGTGCCATCGTCTCGGAGCTGTTCTTCGTTTCCGGCGATGGCGGGCTTGGCCAGATGCTGGTCAATTCCAAGATCGATTTTCTCTATGAGCAGATGTACGCCGCGCTCATCGTCTCGGCAGCCATGTCCATCGGCGTCTATCTCTTCTTCGGCTGGCTGGGCGAAAAGCTCTTCTCGCACTGGCATGATTCAGCCGGAGGGCAGAGGTGAAATTGCGCGCCTGTATCGGGCTGGTCGCTGCTCTCACGTCAGGTCTCGCGAGTGCCGCAGCCCCGGCGGGCAGCTTCGCCGCCAGCGCCTATCGCACACCGCTTGCCAATATATGCCCCAACCCGCTCATCGTGCAGCTCGATTGGCTCCCTCAAGCTGAGCATGCTGGCCTATTCCAGCTGATCGGCGGACGCGGCAAGATGAGTCAGGGGCGTTATGAAGGCCCGCTCGGTTCGACCGGCATCAACATGCTGATCCTCGCGGGCGGCAAGGGCATCGGCCTTGGCGATAGCGAGACGGCGCTCTCCGCACTCTACATGGGCAATAGCCGCGCTGGCTTGCGCCCGCATCTGGCGCTGGTCGATCAGGATAGCGCGCTCATCTTCTCAAGCCGTTTCCCGGCGACCGGCGTCGTCGCCCTGCTCGATAAGTCGCCCATGGGGCTGTTCTGGGATCGGGCGACCTATCCCAAGGGTTTCAAGTCCGTCGCGGATTTGCGCGCCTTCGCCAAATCCGGGCGCGGCAAGATCTACCTCTCCACCACCCGGCGCACCTTTGGCCGCTATCTGCTGAACAATGGCATTCCGCGCGATGCCTTTCAGGAAGGCTATAATGGCGATGCCGAAACATTCGTTCTGAACCGGGGCAAATGGCTCAATCAGGGCAGCATCACGAGCGAGGGCTATCAATTCGCCAACGGACGGCGCTGGAACAAGCCGGTCGATTTTCTGCTGCTCTCGGACATGGGCTATCCGCTCTATCCCGGCATGGTCTCGGTCGCGACCAATCGCCTCAAGGCACTGACGCCCTGCCTCCAGAAGCTGGTGCCGCTGATGCAGCGCGCGCAGGTCGATTATGCGCGCCAGCCAGCCGAAGTGAATGACACGATCTTCCGCTTCAATGAGGGCGGCTTCAGCGCGCCCTGGTGGAAGACCTCGCGCGAACTGCTGGATGCCGCCACGGTCGCCATGCTCGAAAAGGGTATCATTTCCAACGGCCCCAACCGGACGTTGGGTGATTTGAACAAGGCGCGCAGCGATTTGCTGCTCGCGCGCTTGCGACCCTCGCTCGATATCCGTGCCAAGGCGAACGTGAAAACCGGCGATGTAGCGACCAACCGCTTCATCGACCCCAAAATAGGCCTGCGCTGATGGCGATCCTTCTCGACGGCGATGCGACTGCCGCCACTTGCCGCGCGCAGATCAAGGCGCGCGCGCAGGCGAGCGCGTTCATGAAGAAGGGTGGCCAGCCGTGCCTCGTCACGACCCTTGTCGGTGATGATGAGGCAAGCCGCGCCTATGTCGGCCGCAAGCATCAGGATTGCGTAGAACTGGGCTTCGCATCGCGCAGCATCGATCTGCCACTGGACGTCTCGCAGGCAGAGCTTCTCGGGCTCATCGCGCGCCTCAATGACGACCCAAGCTGCCACGGCCTGATCGTGCAATTCCCGCTGCCCGATCATCTCGATCAGGCGGCGGTGATCGAGGCAATCGATCCGGCCAAGGATGTCGATGGTCTTCACCCCCTCAATCTTGGCCGCATGCTGCTCGGCTATCCCGCCGCTCGGCCCTGCACGCCCAGCGCCATCATCGCGCTGCTGCAAGCCTATGATGTGCCACTGGCGGGCAAGCGCGTCGCGGTGATTGGCCGGGGGCTGCTGGTCGGCAAGCCGCTGGCGGTGATGCTGGCCGACCCCGCCATCAACGCCGTGCCGACATTGCTGCATCGTGGCACAGGTCCGCTCGATGATATGCTGCGCGAGAGCGACATCATCGTCTCCGCAGCGGGCCAGCCCAATCTCGTGCGTGCAGCAATGGTGAAGCCCGGCGCCTGCGTCGTCGGCGTGGGCATCACCTATGTGGATGGCGCGATGGTCTCCGATATTGCGGAGGATGTTGCGCAGGTCGCGGCCTTCGTGACGCCCCGCCACGGCTCGGTCGGTCCGATGACGCGCGCCATGCTCATGCGCAATCTGCTCGATGTCGCGCTGGCGCAGGACGCCGCCAAAGGCTGAGTAACCGGACGCCAGCACCTGCTGATCAGGGCTGGCGCCAATCTCTCACGATATTGTTTTGACAGCTCTGGCCGGGCCGATCGCCTCGGCAAGCTGGCGACGATAAATCTCCAGCCAGTCACCTGCTGTCGGCGCATCATAAGCGCCGCCACGCGCGCCATCCACGATCTGCGGATCATCCACGCCCGGCGGCACGGTGCCTGCATCCTGCAAGGCCTTGGCCGCCTTGATCAGCCGCTTGCGGGTCTGCATGATCATCAGATCGCTGGCGACAAGATGCTCGCCCGAACGGTCCACAATATCGCCCATGCTCTCCGTGATATACTGATCCTGCAGCGTAATGCCGGTGATGCCGGTGAAGCTCACTTCATTCTGCGCGGTGCGGTCCACCTCATAATCATTGTCTGCATTCTGGGCGAGCTTGAAGCGCCCGAACCAGTCGCTGCTGTTGGGCAGGAAATTGTGCCGGAATTCGAGGCCCGCAATGGTGTTGCCATCCACCGTTGTGCGCAGCGGCTGAGTGCGCTTCATCCAGGCGAAGTTGATCACCATCGTGTGCGTGTCATCCATCGGCACCCAGGCATTGGCCGTCACATTGTCGCTGAAGGTGCCGTCCGGGAACAGCGCCCAGAAGGGGAAGATATAATGGCAGATGCGCCAGTAGAGCCCTTTGCCATCGGCTGATCCGCGATAGGCGCCCGCCATCGTGCCCCAATCGGTATCCACGACTTTGAATTCCGGCGCGCGGTCGGTCACGGCGACGCTGTGCATATTGCTCGCATCGATATGCTCGTCCGGTACGCTGCCGACATGCAGGAAGCCGAAATGGCTGGTGTCGATATCGCCTTCCAGCGCTTGCAGCCAATTGCACTCGCGCATCGTAAGCGTCACGCGCAGCTCGGCGTCGGGCAGCTGCGTGGCCTCGATCGCGGGCGGTGGCGGCGGCACCTTGCGGTCGCCCATATACACCCACACGACACCGGCGCGCTCAAGCGTGGGGTAAGCCTTGGCATGAACGCGCGGCTGGAACTTGGCGGCGTCCTTTTCCGGCACGTTCGGCATGTCCAGGCACTTGCCATTCACGTCGAACTTCCAGCCATGATAGACGCAGCGGATGCCGCCCTTCTCGTTGCGGCCAAAGAAGAGCGAGGCGCAGCGGTGCGGGCAGCGATGATCCATCACGCCAACGCGCCCCTCACTATCGCGGAAGGCCAGCAGCTTCTCGCCCAGCAGTGCAAGCCGCAACGGCGCGCCGTCCGTCTCAATCTCACCGCTGGCGCAGGCCGGAATCCAATATTGGCGCATCATATTGCCCATCGGCGTGCCGGGGCCAACGCGGGTCATCAGATCATTATTGGCAACCGAAACCATCGAACCAAGTCTCCTTCAGAGTGTCGCCAGAGCGTTTTCGTCATCCCAGGCGAGCATCTTGCCCGGGTTCAGCAGCCCCTTGGGGTCCACCTCCCGCTTGAATGCCAGCTGCACATGATTGACCTGCTTCATGCCGCCCTCTTCAATCGTGCAGACATGCGGGTTGAATTGCCGGCAGCCGCGCTCTTCATGATAGGCCATGATTTCGTTGAGGCGCTCTTCCGTGGTGAAGCGGATGATCTGGAGCGCCGAGCAGCTTGTGGCTGCACCGCTGCGGGTGAATTCCAGGTGGAACATCACTTCATCGCCAAAGTGGCGCTGCAACTCATCGGCCAGCTCCGCGCAATTTTGGGCAGGGAACAATGTCTGCAAATAGGTGAGGCTCTGGTCCACCTTGAGCGCCCAGAGCGTCGTATGATTCCAGCACAGCTCATAGAGCGGCACGCGTGATTTCTTGCTGAGGTCCGGCGTGCGGGTGTCATGCACAATGCGCCCGCCATGCGCCGCGACCAATGTCGCAAACCCTTCCCAGGATTGGCTGGCAATCATCACCAGCGCGCAGGCCTGCGTGGGGGCCAGATAGGGCGCGATCGGCTTTAGATAGCTCTGCGCGATCGGCGGGGCCATCACGCCGCATTCTTTCTTCACCAGACCGGGGCTTTCGGCGAACGCCTTTCCGAAGCGGGCTGCCGAGAGGAAATCATCAAAGGCGACGACCGCATCATGCCATTTCTGCAGGTTCGCCAGCGGCATCTCCAGCTCGGTGATGATGCCGGTGACGCCATAGCTATGGTTGAACTTGGCAATGTCGCTACCGCGAAGCTCCAGGATGCGCGGCGTCTCCTCCAGCGTAATCAAGCGCGCGCCAAGGATATTGCCCGTCTCGCGCAACATGCCCCAGGTGATCGACCCGACGCCACCAGAGCCGCCCGCAACAAATCCGCCGATGGTCGCGATTGAACGCGTGGAAGGGTGCAGCCGCAGCTCCTGACCATATGCTTCCAGCTCCTGATCCAGCTTGATGAGCCGCTTGCCCGCCTGCACGCGGCACACGCCGTCCTTCACCCAGAGCAGCTTGTCCATCGCGCGCATATCCAGCAGCGCGCCGCCACGGATCGGCATGGCCTGACCATAATTGCCGGTGCCGCCACCGCGCACCGTGATGGGCACATTGTTGCGATAACAGGCCGCCGCAATCTCAAGAATGTCGGATTCCGAATGCGCTTCCAGCAGTACATCGCCGGTCACATCTTCCAGCTGGCGCTTGAGCACCGGGCTATACCAATAATAATCCCGGCTCATCCGCTTGAGCGTGGCAGGATCGGTGATTGCCTTATGGCCGGGCAGTCCTCCAATCAGAGCGTCGATATTCATGGCTGGTTCCGTTGTTTCAATCTTTGCGGCAGCGGGGTTTTCGATCACCCTTGCGCTCACTTGCTGAGTAGTTATACATAAATTGCTTACTAAGGAAGAGGGGAATGGTCAGCCGTAGCGGAATGGCGGTGGACCGCCGGAAGCCGCGCGAAATACGGCCTTCACGCCCCCGACCTGCTATGAACTGCGACTGCCCGACGTCGGGACGGACTGGAGAATGACGATGCTTTCCTATTGGCAGGACTGGACGACGCGGGACTTCGATTCGATCGATCCGCTCCGCGATGTCGCGCTGATGCCCGTTGCCGCCATTGAGCAGCATGGCCCGCATCTGCCGGTGTCCGTCGATGCCGATATCAATCGCGGCGTGATCGAGGCGGCGGCGCCTTATGTCACTGGCGAGGCGCGCGTTGTCGTGCTGCCCATGCTCGCCATCGGCAAAAGCAATGAGCATATGGATTTTCGCGGCACGTTGACGGTCGGCACCGAGACGCTGCTGCGCTACTGGATCGACATTGCCGAATCCGTATTGCGCTCGGGCTTCCGCAAGATTGTGGTGCTCAACTCGCACGGCGGGCAGCCGCAGCTCGTGGAGATTCTCGTGCGGGAATTGCGCGTAAAACTTGGCGCGCTTGCCGTCTCCGCCAGCACTTATGGCTTCGGTCTTCCCGATGGCCTTTTCGATGCCCATGAACGCGAATTTGGCATTCATGCAGGCGCGGTCGAAACATCGATGATGCTGACGTTGCGCCCGGAGCAAGTGAAGCGCGAGGAATTTGCCAACTTCACCTCCACGGCGCCCGACATTGAGCGCGACTATGCCGAGTTGAAGCTGGAAGGCTCGGTCGGCATCGGCTGGATGACGCAGGATATTAATCCCGCCGGTGCCATCGGCAATGCGACATTGGCCAGCGCCGAGGCAGGCGCGCAATGCCTCGATCATGCCGGGCAGGGCCTCGCCCGCCTGCTTGCCGATGTTGCCCGTTACCCTCTGCCGGAGCCAAGGCCATGAACCCCGCCCTCTATCTGTCGCAAGCCGCGCACATGCCTGCTTTCCGCATCAGCGCACAGGATACGAATTATTTCGTGATCCTGCATGACAAGGCCGTGCCGGGCTTCGAGCATGTCTGCGTCGTCGAGATCTTCGAGCCAGGCGGCAAGACCCCGCCGAACAGCCACAAGGCGGCGTTCGAATTCTTCTATGTGTTGGAAGGGGAGGGCAAAGCCTCCTGCGATGGCTCAACCATCGCGCTCACGCGCGGCAGTGCCATGCTGCTGCCGCCCGGCGGCGAGCATGTCATCGAGAATAGCGGCCCCGGCAAGCTCTACACGCTGACCGTGATGACGCCCGACGAGCAATTTTCCGATCTCATTCGCTCCGGTATTCCGGTTGAGCTGGATGCCGACGATATCGCCCTTCTTTCCGGGAGCGCCAAGTGAGCGAAGCGACCAAGACCCATCACCGGCTTGGCAGCTCGCCCCGCCGGGCCTGGCATGTGAATGCGCAGGAGGCCATTCTCGCGCAGCAGGTTGCCGCGCCTCGCATCGTGCAGTGCGCTGCACAGCCGCAAAATCTTCAGATCGATCTCGCCCGCACCGCGATCATCATCATCGATATGCAGAATGATTTCTGCCATGCCGATGGCTGGCTGGCCTCCATAGGTGTCGATATTGCCGCCGCGCGTGATCCCATCGCCCCGCTGCAAGCGCTGCTGCCGCAGCTTCGCGCGCAGGCTGTGCCGGTCATCTGGCTCAACTGGGGCAACCGGCCCGATCAGATGAACCTCAGCCCCTCGGTCCTGCATGTTTACAAGCCGGATGGCACGGGCACCGGCCTTGGCGATCCGCTCGCCAATGGCGCGCCGGTTCTGGAGGAAGGGAGCTGGGCCGCCGCGGTGGTGGATGAACTGCCGATTGAGCCGGGCGACATCAGCGTCTCCAAATATCGCATGTCCGGCTTCTGGGATACGCCGCTCGACAGCATCTTGCGCAATCTGCGTGTCGATACGGTGCTGTTCGCGGGCGTGAATGTCGATCAATGCGTGCTCGCTACGCTCATCGATGCCAATTGCCTCGGCTATGATTGCGTGCTGCTCTCCGATTGCAGCGCGACGACCTCGCCTGCCTTCTGCACCGATGCAACCTACTACAACGTCAAACAATGTTTCGGCTTTGTGACGGATTCTGCGCGGCTTATTGATGGAATGGTGGAGCAGGCCTGATGGACATCAACGATCCAACCGTGCTTGCCGAAGTGACCGAACTGGTCGCACAATATGAGCGCGCCCTTGGCGAGAACGATATCGAAACGCTCGATGCCATGTTCTGGCAGTCCCCAAGGGCCGTGCGCTACGGCGTGGGGGAGTGCCTCTATGGCATTGAAGAAATTCTCGC
>Ga0307414_10000560_pt1 | contig 19406 bp, 23 predicted proteins | sample DK1Ometagenome_FD_203804 | JGI IMG/M metagenome (GOLD analysis project Ga0307414, IMG submission 203804) | Maize rhizosphere microbial communities from greenhouse at UC Davis, California, United States - DK15-O-3 | ecosystem: Host-associated > Plants > Roots > Rhizosphere > Soil | place: USA... | reverse complement strand
TTGACGTTACGCTGCCGGCAGGAGCCTCGGGCTCTGCGCCGATTGTCGTTACGACCATCAATGGCACATCCAACGCGCAGGCATACACGCGAGCTGCGTAATACCCCTGTGTGGGAGTCTACAGCGGGCCGGCTCCCACACAGGTTACACCTTGGCTCGCAACACAGAAAGGGCTCGCTGCCATGACTACTAAGAAAACCCCGAAAGCTCCCCAGGATCGTAAGCCGAAGGCCGCAAAGGTCGAACGCCCCGAAGACGTGAAAGGGTTCGAGCTCCTCAAATCAATCGATGAAGTACCGGTGTGGGAACAGGCCCCCCTGCTCGCGCTCGTCGCTCGCATGACCGACCAAGCCGACGACAAAGGCAACATCCACGTAGGAAGTGAAGAGGGTGTCATGCTCCTCGGTGAGATCGGTCGCTCAATGCTGCCTTTCGCCGTCGATGAGAAGCAGTACACCAAATTCGCCTCGGGTCGCACTGCCCTCCAGGATGTCATGAACCTGGCGATCGCCTGGACCTCGACACTGGGGGAAGACGAGAGCTCCGACGACAGTTAGAGGAGAACCCCGACTGGGAATCCGACCTCATGGCAATCTACGGGTTTGATATCTGGGATGCTATCGATGGTCGGGTTCCCTTGCGTCGGGCACTCGCTCTTCTAGACCGCCTCTCCGATGAGCCCAAGTCCATCTGGCGAGCGAAACAGCTCGGCGGTCCGGAGCTCAAAGACTACACCAAGTGGATTGGTTGGGACGCCAACACCTACTTGCTCGCTGACCTGTACGATGCGATCCAGCAAAACAGTGCACTACTTATCGCTGTGAATAGCGACAAGCACGAAGTTCCTGAAATACCCCCTTACCCGAGACCCTCGGATAAGCCGGTTGAGAAACCGACACAGTCGCTCGACGACTTCGCTAGTAAACTTGTAAGTTTGTTCGGGCCTGGTATCGCATCTTAGGAGGTTGCCTTGGCTACTAAATCCGCGGGCCGGGTTACAATCCGTGTCCTCCCCGACTCATCCCGTTTCCGTGAAGACCTTAGGCTCGCACTGGACCGGATTGAAAAAGTCACGAAGGTCACGATTCCTGCCACGCTGGCAGTAACCCGTGAATCGGTTCGAGAGCTGAGGCGCCAACTAAGCGAACTCGATGTACGCATCAAGGTTGAGCCCTACATCACCCAGGAGAAACTGCACGATGTACGCAAGCAGATCGAAGACCTCGATCCGCAACTCCAGGTAGGGCTCAACACTGCACTCGCTCGTGCGCGTCTGACAGCGCTTACCCGCCCGCGGGTGGTAGAACTCATCGTGCGCGTCAATCAAGCGTCTCTGGTGGCTGCTGCAACGACCCTGGCGGCACTGTCAGGCGCACGCGTGCTGAGCAACACGTTCGATAAATTCTGGGATGCAATCAAGAACCTGGATAAGAACGCTCCACGTATCGGCGCAATCGCCACAGGTATCAACTCCCTTGCTGGCGGTATCCTCGCGCTGACTTCAAACCTCGCGGGTCTCGCCGGGTCATTCGTTCAACTCAGTGGACTGGCTGTAGTCTTGCCTGCACTGCTGACTGGCGCGGGTATAGCCATCGGTACCCTGATCGCTGTGCTCAAGGATGGCAAGACTGTCCTCGCTGACCTGGGGCCGCTGTTCACCAATCTGCAGGATTCAATGAGCAGTGCCTTCTGGGCAATTGCTGCTCAGCCCATTCGAGATGTTGTCCACACGCTGATGCCTGCACTCAAGGAACAGCTAATCAACACCTCCCAGGCCCTTGGTGTGGTAACCAAGAGTCTGGCCAATGCCCTGGGCAAGAATCTGACTGCCGAAAAACTCAACACCATGTTCGACAACCTGAACCAGGCTATTGCCCGGTCGTCGAACGCAATGGACCCGCTCATCTCCGCGTTCACCACACTGGGTCTCTACGGGTCAAAGTACCTGCCCCGACTGTCTCAGTGGTTCGTGGACCTGTCCGAGAAGTTCAACAACTTCATCACTGCTGCTGCCGAGGATGGTCGACTCGACCTTTGGGCTGAGCGCGGTATCCAGGCGTTCAAGGACCTGGGTCGTGTGATCAAGGAAGCCTCCCACGTACTGGGTGCACTGATCCGTGCAGCCGACGCTGCTGGTGGTGCTGGCTTTGCGGAACTCGCTGATGGGCTTGCCCGCCTCGCTGACACCATGAACAGCGACAACTTCCAGACAACGCTGACGACGATCTTCCGTGGTGCTCACGCACTTATGGACGGGCTCATCGATGGACTGAACAATCTTGGTGTGGGACTCGCCGCCTTTGCACCCACACTCGAGAGTGTGTTTACCAAGACTGGCCTGATCATCGCTGCGTTCCTGCAGAACATCAGCAAGATTCTCGAGTCGCCATCGTTCCAACGTGGTGTGACCATGTTCTTCGATGGGTTCTTGTCGTTCATGCGTTCGCTCGAACCTGCAATGCCCGCCCTGGGTCAGATCGTTGGGCTCATCGGTGAAATTGCTGGTGTTATGCTGCAGGCGTTCGGTCCTGTCATTGCTGATGCCATCATCCTGATTGCTCCACTCTTCACTGCGATCTGGGAAGCTGTCAAGCCTCTGATTCCAACGCTGTCTACACTGATCCGTGAGTTGCTTCCGCCGCTGGCCGACATCTTCATGATCATTGCCACGGACGTGCTCCCTGAGCTCGTGCCGCTGATTCAGGAACTTGCTCCCGCGCTTGTCGCAGTAGTAAAGGCAATCGTTCCCTACGTTGTCGAGTTCTTCCGTGAACTGGGTAACGTGCTCCGTGACGCTCAACCCTGGTTCAAGCCCGTGGGTGATGGTCTGAAGTTCCTGGCTGACGTGCTCGATGGTCTGGGTGGTGAGGGTCCCTCTTCCGGTGGCGCTAGCGTCTCCTCGCTCATCGGTGCACTGGCAACCCTGTTCGCTAACAACCCGGGCCTGGCAGGAACCCTGACTGGTGTGGGTACTGCGTTCCAGATGTTCACGGGGATCGACCTGTCCGGCTTCGCGCTTGGGCTGGGTAACCTGATCAGTGGGTTCCAGTTCCTCGCTCTGTCATTCCAGGGGCCCGCGGGTATCATCGAACTCATCGGCACAGTGATTGGAACCTTCCATCTGCTGTTCGGTGAACTGCCGGGCTTCGACGCCTTCTGGGCAGGCATAGGCGCGGCCATTGACTTGGTCAAGCCCAAGCTGTCCATCAGTCCCGAGATCTCTGGGATCATCGCGGTACTCCGCACGGTGTTCCTCGAGCAGCCGGGCTGGGACGCATTCTGGACGACATTACCCACACCCGTGATGATCGGCCTGCAGTCGGTTACCAACTCCGCTCGAAGCGGCATGACCACCACAGCGATAACTATCTCTGCAGGCTTCGCGGGTATACTCGCAACCTGGACTGCTCAATGGCCTACGCTGCTTCCGACAGTAACCACTGTCTTCGGAAACATCGCTGGTTCTGTGCAGGGAGGCTTCCCGAACATCATTGCTTCCGTACTCGGGGGCATGGTTCGAATCCTCGCTACGTTCGATGTGGGTTGGGCTAACGTGGTCGGCGCTGTCGGTCGCTGGTTCAGCCAGATCGTCGGGGGTGTCGGTCGAGGTATCATTGCGGTGCTTGCTGAATCGAACACCTTGCCGGGCAGGATCCTTGCAGGCCTGACCAACGTGGGTGGCTTCTTCGCCGCTGGTGCTTCACTCCTTGGCAACTTCGCTGAAGGTGTGGCTGCCGGTGCACGACAGGCGATTATCAATGTGGCTTCGGCTATCAAGCAGATCACCGACATGCTGCCTGGTTCTCCTGCAAAGGTTGGTCCGTTGTCAGGCAAGGGTTGGACACGTATTCGTGGTCAGCACTTGGTGCAAGACATGGCTGCTGGTATGCGAGACCGTACAGAGATGCTGAAGAACGTGAGCAACGACATTGCACATGCTGCTGCACCGAACAATCTGGGCGCGTCATTCGCGTCTGTACAGTCTGTGGCGGGTGATGCAAACGGGCGTGCACTCGTTGAAATTCAAGGCGATTACTACGGCGCTACGCCGGAACGTGTTGCTGCGGACTTCGACAAGAAAGTACGTCGCGCTAACCTCGTCGCTCAAATTTCAAAGGTAGGTAAGTAATGGCATACTTGAGAGGTGTAACAACAAGCCCAACGCCTCCCGAAGCGCCTCCCATCTATACGCCGTGGCGCAGGGTTCAGCACCTGTTCCACGGCTGGGATGGTTCCACCTGGGACCTGACCGATGGTCGTGACGGTGTGTTCCTGATGCCGGAAGGTATCGAGGGCATGGGTATGCCTGACATTGAGCAGTTCACCTTTAGCTCGCCAGTCGTTCACGGATTCGAATGGTCCGGCTGGCGAGCAACGGGTCGAGATGTTCACTGGGTCATTGGTGTCTTCGAGGATACTACCGAAGAATGGCTCCAGGTCAAATCTGCCTTCTGGAAACTGTTCCAACCCGGCAAGGAGTTGGTGTGGGAGATTCGTCTCCCGTACCTCGACGGACTGGGTGTCTCGAGTTACAAGATCACTGTCCGCTTCAAGAGTGACGACACTTCCACGTATCGTCGAGACCCGGTGAACCTGGGCTGGGCGATATACGGAATCACCGGCATGTGTGAACAACCTTTCTGGGAAGGTGCGGAGCGAGCCCAAATCTGGTACCCGGGAACCGACAGCAATTTCTTCGGTCCCTCGGGCCTGGCTCCCGACTTCTTCATCTCACCTGCTGCATCCATCTCGACTGCGACGATCACCAACCCCGGTGACGTTGAGGTCTACCTTAGGTGGCGGCTCAAAGGGGCGTTCACCGCGGCGACTGTCGGCATTGACGACAAGATGGTAACCGTGGGTAATACCAACGCGGGACAGACAGTCGACATTGACACCAACCCGCGGGAACTGACAGCCACTCGGGATGGTGTGGATATCATGTCAAGCCTGGGGTCGTTCGAGTTCGCGCCCATCCCCCCGGGTGAGGACATTACCTTGTCACTCGCAATGAGTGGTACAGGTTCCATTGAGGCGTTCTTCACCCCTCTGTATTTCCGGAGCATCTAATGGACCAACTCTTCCGACTCGACCTGTATGACAAAGATCGGAACTGGGTTTACCCGGTCGGTTCGTTCGTAGATATCGAAGGTACCAAGAGGTTCGATAACATCTCAGACTTCGACTTCACCGTCAAGGGAACGCATAACCGGCTCGACTTCATGATGACCCCTGGGACTCGCGTCCGCTGCCAGCTTCGAGGTCAGACCTTCATCGAGGGTCCCATCCGAACCTGGTCGGGATCCGGGCCTGGTGTGAACAGCGACTTTACTTTTTCTGTGGAGGACAACTTCCGCATACTTCGTAACTTCCTGATCTACCAGGTCCCCGGGGGCAATATGGCTGCCCAGTCTGGTGCGTACCACTACACGCAGACAGGCGACATAGAAACCGTCTTCAAGGACATTGTGAACTTGAACATCGGTAGCCGTGGGATCGAGCCAATCATCATCGCTCCGAACCTGCACCGTGGTGGCACTGTCACCGCCCAAGCCCGCATGGCCAAGATTTACAACGAGCTGTTTCCATTGCTCGAGGCTAACGGGCTGGGTGCAAAGGTGAGCGCCACACCAGCTGGGCTCGTGATTGATGTGTACGCTCCCGGGACTTACGCCAACGATCTGACTGAGGGATCCCGCATCATTCGTAAATGGAAAGTCCGTGTCGATGCCCCCGACGTTAGCCATGTTGTAGTCGGCGGTCAGGGTCAAGCTGAGGCACGAACCTTTATCGATGCGAATGATCCGGTACGTGAAGTCCTCTGGGGTGACCGCATCGAAATCTTCCAGGATGCTCGAGATGCCAACGACATAAACACCTACTTCGAACGCGCAGACGAAACCCTGTTCGAAGGTCGAGGCGGTGCTGCTCTTGAGGTGACACTCGCCGAAACCAAGAACTTCAAGTTTGGTGGCACTGACGGATTGAACGTCGGTCAGGTCTGCACAGCAAAGGTTGCTGACGGTCGAGTACAGGTCACTGACATCCTCAGGGAGGTTGACTTCTCGTGGTCTGCTGAAGACGGACTGAAACTAACAGGCACCATCGGCAGGAAACTTGATCCTCAAGCCCAGGTAGTGGATGCTATATCTAAACTGTCTGGATCCTTCAACAAACTGAAAGCGAGTCAATAATGGCTGACCAGCACGTTGGCTTCCCAGGGTCGGTGAACAGTGCGCAGCTGTCCCTGTGGGTCCCGAATGTCGGCGTGGGTCAATACCACGTCGAGGGTCTGGAGGACGCCCGCGTTGTCACCAATGCTGTGGGTGACCGTGGTGTCTTTGTCAAGCCGGGTAGGGTTATCGGGGACGGCATCATGGATGTCTTCGAAAGCAACACCCAGCTGAACTTTGCATCTGTCTCCACCGGTAGCCCTGACCGTTGGGACATGGTTGTGCTTCGTCGTTTGTGGAACGCTACCCCTGGGTCGTCCACATCCACCTACACGATCATCACTGGTGGACCGAACCGTTCTCTCCCTGCACGCAACAACAACAAGGGTGTACTGGCTGACCAGCCTATTGCACTCTGCCGAATCAAGGCGGGTTCTACCACCGTCCAGGAAATTGTCGACCTTCGGTGCTGGGCGCACAACGCCGGCATGGTTGCTCTCGACAAACTGGTCATGTCCTACCAGGATCAGATCGGTACGACGATCGACATAAATGGTGAGACCTGGTGCTACCGTGTCGTTCAGTCGGGTTCTACTCTGTCGACTGAATGGAAGATGCTCACCAAGATCGACCACATCCAGCTGGGCCCACTTTACGCGGGTGGCCTGTACGGATCGATCCCTAATGACATCTCCTTTCAGATTCAAGCAGGCACCATTGTTCAGAACGCCGACCAGTCGGGATACGCTCGGATTACTTTCCCCGCGCCTTTCCCCAATGGCCTGCTGACTGTTCTCATTACGAACGGCGACAGTGCCGCGTCCAACGGTGCCATGTTCCCGGTCGAGGGTAACGAACTTCTGTGGGGACCCTCCGGTATTGGTGACAAGAACTCCGTTGTCTACACCTGCCTGGTCTTCAACGGCAGTAGCTACCGCCCCACCCCGGGCCTCCACCACCGTATCAACTGGCTTGCAATCGGCTGGTAGGAAAGGAATATCATGAGCCGTTTTCTTCGGCAAGTAGTTGTAGATGATCAGGGTAAACCTCTCCCCGGGGCAATTGGCCAGGTTTACAGCATCGACGACACTGCACACACAACGCCCCTGTCCCTGTTCGCTCCGTCGGGATCCCCCATCCCGCTCAACCAACTTGTCGCTAACGGCGACGGTGTAACTCCCCCATTCTCCACACCGAACAACCCTCGAGTTGTGTGGGTGTCGGGTGCATACGAAACGGACATGCTTGCCTGGGATGTTATTCCCACGGGAGGCACTGTCAATCAGGTGCTCAAGAAACTGTCTGGTGCTGACCTCGACTTCGACTGGGAAGATGCCGGGGGAGGCATTGCCCAGGGAGGCACTACGGGGCAGTTCCTGGTCAAGCAGTCAAGCGCTGACTACGCGACCCAGTGGATTGATGGTGTTACCAACGTCAAGTCGTTTGGTGCTATCGGTGATGGTACTGCCGACGACAAGGTTGCCATCCAGGCCGCGCTTGACACTGGCGGATCGATCTACTTTCCCCCGGGTGACTACCGTGTGTCAGGCACACTCAAGATCACCAAGGATGGCACCAAGATCTGGGGTGCTGGTGCAGGTAACAGGAACGGTGCTACACAGCCCGCGATCTGCACACGCATCCGGGGCATGACAGGTCTGACCGGTTCGTTGCTGCTCGTGCAACGTGTGGCTGACGACCGGCCCCTGGCTGACATTCAAATCTCGGACATGGCTTTCGACGGTAACGTTATTGCGGGACCCGTTGACGGAATCATCTTCCGAGCATCACAGTCGATCATCACCAACTGCGCCATCTGGGCGTTCAGTGGTGTGGGTCTTCGTGTACGTGGATACGCTGTCCCTTACTGGGATACCTACGACACACGGTTCCATAACCTGCTCATCGGTCAGTGCACGACTGCGGGTGTGTTCCTGGACAACAACTCCTCGGACTTGCACTTCAGCCACTGTGTTTTCCTGAACAACTTCGACAACTTTGTGGTCAGCGGTGGTGCAAGCCACCAGATCACGGGCTGCCACTTCTACGGAGCAAGCCGTTACAACGTCTTCTTCAACGGGTCAGGCTCACGCACCAAGTTCGCCAACTGCAAGATTGAGGCAGCCGCTCAGCACGGTGTCTACATCGACAGCACGCTGGGTGGATACGCGGACATTCAGTTCACAGGTTGCGGATTCTCTCAGGTTGACGAAGCCTCGGCTGACAACACCTGGGACCTGGTACATCTTACCGGGCCGACCTCGGCAGCGATCACTCGCACAACGTTCGTCGGTAACAACTTCAACCTCAAGGGGGGCTCGACCAAGAAGAACCGGTTCGCCATCAACCTTGCTAGCTCGGCAATGCAGGGCACAGTGATCACAGGCAATAGCTTCGGCACTGCCTCGCACTGGGGTACTGCGCCGCTCAACAACGGCACGAACTCGACAGTCCTTGGTTTCATCAAGGGTAACGCAGGCCTGCCTGACATTATCTCCCCTGTTGTCAAGACAGCCAGCTACACTGCTGACCCGATTGATACCCTGGGAGTTATCGAAATGAACTCGGCTACTGCAGTGACGGTAACTATTCCGCCCAACGCACAGCCCGGGTTCCAGAAAGGCAACGTTCTGACGTACACCCAAACGGGTGCAGGTCAAGTTACGTTCGTTGGCGGGTCAGGCGTAACCCTGAGGACCCCGCGTTCCCTCACCACTAGGGCCCAGTGGTCCACAGTAACTCTTCGACTCAACGGAACAAACACCTGGGTCCTCTCCGGAGACCTTACCTAAGAAAGGTATTACAATGGCCATTCAGACAACGGTCGAGAAGAACAGCCTCGCCGACAAGTATGGTGTGGACTGCCCCTACGGCGCGATCTACACGACAGCACCAGGTGCCTCTGCCGGTACCGAACCTTCTGGCGGTTCGCCCGCGTACGCACGTAAGGCGCTGACCTGGTCCGCAGCCTCGGGTGGCGTTACGTCTGCAACTGCAACGTTCGACGTACCCAGTGGTGTGACCATCGTCGGCATCGGTCTGCACTCTGCTGTGACTGCAGGCACCTACAAGGATGGTGCGACTATCACCTCCCAGGCGTTTGCCTCCCAGGGCACGCTCACTGTTACGTTCACCTACACCCAGAGCTAGGCCGTTGGCGGTCGGGCCTTCGGGCCCGGCCCCATAAGGAGGAACAATGGCTATAGCTTTCACAGCGGGTACGTCTACAGAATCTACCGCGAGTCAGACGAGCACGACGGTTACACTGCCCGCGGGTATTGCTGCTGGTGACTACACGATCATCTTCATCTCAGTAAACGCTAGCAGTGCCAGCATCACCACCCCCTCGGGCTGGACTAACATTCTGGCCTCCACCAACTCGGTCAACGGTTCCACCTCTATGGCTCACGCCATCTTCTATCGCCGCTGGGTATCGGGCGACAGCAACCCGGTAATTAGCCACTCCAACGGTCGTGTAGGCGCCACCCCTGTCAAGGTGTCAGGCGCTGACGCAACAACCTTTGTCAACACCACCGGCGCTGTCACCCAGGCTGCATCGGGTGCGGTAACGATCGTTGCTCCAACCATCACACCCACAAGCACAGTTATGGTCTGCTCGTTCACAGGTCGAGATGCTAACAACGGCGACGTTCTCGACCCCTGGTCGAACCTATCCTCAGGCTTGACCAAGATTGCTGAAGGTAACGGTCGAGCCACCAACGCAACTAACGCAGGTCACTGCATCGCCTGGGCAACTGTCACATCAGGCGCGGCTACGGGCACGAAACAGGCGGATGCAGTTCAGGCAACCACCGGCGCGTTCGGCGTATCCTTCGCCTTGAACGAAGCAGCAGGCGGCGCAAACTTCAATGCCAGTGCAGCTCTCAGTGGCGCCGGTACTCTGACGGGGGTAAACCAAACACCGGGCTTTATCCGCACACCTGACCTGTCGGGCTCGGGTACTGTTGCTGGTGTGGGTGTGTACGGTTCACCAAGCACATCCTTTGACGACGGCACTCTGCAGGACTGGACCTCGGCTGTTCTTGGGTCAGGTACGGTACAAGTCCTGACCGGGGCAAAACACGATGGCACGCACGGTGTACGCGTCACCACACCTGCTGACACCGTGGACGCTGCATCGATCAGCAAGACATTGCCTGCTATTCCCAAGGCGCGTATCGCGGGCTGGTACCGTGTCACGACTGAGGGTCTGTCCAGTACCAACGTGTCGTTCGCCAGGTTCATGAACGGCTCGACGATTCTCGCTGGCATGTACCGACAGAACGTGACTGCAGGACCCAACGTGTGGCTTCGTACAGCAAAGGCTGACGGCACAGGGTTCTACTTCACGGGTACTGGCTTCCGCATGGACCTGGACCAATGGGTCTACATTGAGTTCGAATGGGACCAGGTCACAGGTACACCGCTGGTCAAGGTCAACGGAACCACGTATATCAACACTGCAGCAACTGACCATCTCGCTGCTACGACGATCGACGGTATTGTCATAGGCTCGCCTGAAACTGGCAAGGCTGGTCTCTGGGACGCTGACACTTTACAGGTCAACACGTACCAGGATGCAATCAACCCATCAGGTTCCGGTACGCTGGCCCCCGTCGTCAAGCCCGGCTTCTCCGCTGCTCCTGCCCTCAGTGGTTCGGGTACGCTGACAAGCACCGTTGTCTCGGGCAAGGCAGTCACTGCACCATTGTCTGGTGCGGGCGGACTTACTTCAACGGTCGTGCCTGCTGTCGCCATCACTGTGAACATGTCGGGTGGAAGCTCACTCGGCGTTACCCAGGACAACGTAGCTCAGTCTCGTGCTGTACCGCTGTCGAGTACTGGCACGCTGTCTCGTACAGTCGTTGCCAACTTCTCAGCAAGCATGTCGTCCTCGAGCACAGGTACTCTTGCTCCGACCGTTGGTGGGCTCAGTTTCCAGGTGTCTGCTGCGTTCACCGGTTCGGGTACGCTTGCTGGTGCACAGAGTGCAGTGACAGCCACACGTACTGTTGCTCTGTCAGGTAGCGGTACACTATCCCGCACTGTGACTCCCGCGTTCGCCCTCACCAAGCAGTTCTCTGGTGAAGGTACGCTGATAGGTGTACTGGCTAACAGCTTCAGCCGTACAGCTAACCTGTCTGGTACGGGTGGACTCGTCGGTACGATCACCAACGTGACCAAGTCTGTGTCTGCTGCACTGAGCGGCTCGGGCAGTCTCGTCGGTAGTGGGTCGAACAACAAGTCTGTGTCTGTGAACCTGTCAAGCTCTGGTCTGCTGCAGCCGTTCGTCACATCGATGGGCACTGCACAGAGTGTGAACCTGTCAGGCTCCGGTACGCTGACTGGCTCGGCGATAATCACCCGGCTCGCCTTCCCGCAGTATTCTGGTGTGGGTGGGCTCAGTGCCTCGGTTACTCCTGGGTTCAACGTGTCGTTCAATCAGCTTGGTACAAGCCTGCTGACCGTCGATCACGTACCCGCCATGGCTGTCACTGCTTCACTGGGTGGCTCGGGTACGCTGACTGCAGAACTTGACGAAATGCACAACGCTACGGTTCTTGCAACGCTCCCGCCTAAACGATGGAACTCGTCACTGGGTACCCAACGATGGAAAGGCTACTTGTGAACACGTATTTGCGAACGTCGAAGGAGTTCCAGCCCATTCACGTGGACCTGGTAGTCAACGGCGTAACGACCAAGGTAATGTCCGGGGTTGAATACGTCATAGTTCCGAAAGGAACTCGTCTCGACCTGGGTGAAACAGCCACACCAAGTGTGCTCGATGGCGACATTGGTTTCTACGTAGACCAGCTCACCACCGGGTACTGGGAAGTTGGTGTTCGCGTCGTCGCCATTCCGGAACAGCCATTCATGTCCTGCGGAATCATCCGCATCAAATGAAGGGACTAGTAGAAGTGAAGGCACTCCTCTTGCGAGCTGCCCACCACGGTGTCGCCCAAGTGCTGGGAACGATCTTGTTCCTGGCCGGGGCGGGCATCGGGGCATCTCTAATATTCCAACCTGAAATGTTCATGAACGTTCAGGTCCTGCACGAGAACTTCCACTGGATGGCACCCGCCGCCTGGGGAACGCTGTTTGTCGTGGCCAGCTTCTTGCTTGGGGTGACAGTGTGGGTCGACATTGACTACGCTCAACTCCCGGCTCTTGTGCTTGGCGTCGTCTTTCTTGTGTTTGGATTCCTCGCACTGCTCTCAGGCATCACCCCCATTGTGTGGGCGTTTGCTGGCCTGGGCTGGGTGTCGATCTTTACACAGATCGTATGCTGGGCTAAGGGGAAAAATGCGGCGGTTCTTTACCGTAACGAGCCCGAGTAACGCACTCGCGGTTGGCATCTACTGCATGTTCGCGTTCTGGGGTGTGTCGTTTCTGTTCAAGACACCATCAGGACCCGTTGGTGCATTGGGCAGTGTGTGGTCGACAGCATTGCTCATAGCATCGTCTGCGGCGGCACTGGCGACTCTGACGGCGCCTAAACGACGTGACCCTGATCAATCACTCATCATTGAATTGTGCGCGTCTACAACGCTCTGTATACTCCTGGGGTGGCTCATGGGTTCTCTGTGGTGGTACTACCAGAACACAGGCGTTTGGGCGCTCAATCTTCTCGGCTTGGCATCGATCCCGTTTGTAGCTTTTGGTGCTCGGGCTATTCAGATCTGGCGAGATAGAAAAGACCTACGTAAGTTCCGCGCTAGCCACCCATCATCTTAGGAGTCCCCTATGGAAGGATGGGATAAGTGGGGACTGTTCATCAGTCTGGTCACACCCCTCGTTCTGGGCATAGGGGCATGGATCAATGATGCGCTGACTAAGCGGAAAGCAAAAGGCAAGCAACCCACCATTCAACAGGGCATGCCCGTAGACTACGAGTCGGATTACATAAACTTGTTGAAGCGTAGCTTGGCTGACGCTCGCAATGAGATACGGGAACTAAAGGCAGAAAACAAACAGCTCCGAAAGGACAAGAACAATGGTTGAATACAGGTATCCCGTCCGGGGGGTGAGAACACAGAACTTCCGAGACAACCCGAACAATGGGGTCAATGGTGCATACGGCCACCTGGGCGTAGACATTGCCTGTGCCGAGGGCGTGCCTGTGCGCGCTGCCGGTGACGGGAAGATCCTGTTCTCCGACTGGGCAACGAACCTGCCGGGTGGCGTAAGCAACGAATGGGCTTTCATTCCCAGCGCCGCCGGCGGGCTCGTGCTCATTGATCATGGTCCAGGCGAACCCGCCTCAGAGTATGGTCACCTGATGGAAACGTACTTCAACCCTGGCGACTTCGTCAAGGGCGGTACGATCATTGGGCTCGCGGACACAACTGGTCTCGCTACGGGTTCTCACCTGCACTTCGGAATGCTCGCACCCATCTACGTCATAAAGGCTCCTGCCTGGGGTCGTGTGAATCCCGACGATTACTGCCGTGGCTACTGGGACGACAAGGTCGCCGAAGGTGGGGGCATCGTTGACGATAAGGTGGACAACCTGTTCGTCACTGCTGAAGGTGGTACGCGCAGACGTCAGGCTCCTGACAAGAACGCACCGCTCATCGATGAGTTCCTCGAGAATCGAGAACTTGTTATCGGTGGCTATGTGAGGACCGGCGTTGAACCTTACCCGGGCACCACAGACAAATGGCTCGTCGGTGGTCTCAGCGGCGGGTACATGTGGCTTGGGAACTTCGTCAACCAGGATGTGTCAGCAATCCCTGACCTTACCCCGGCGATTACTCCTCCGCCCACACCACCGGGTATTCCCGATACTCCGCCCGTCGTCGTTGCACCCCCGTACGATTTTGTGCTGGACTTCGCGACGATCAACGGCATTGCTGTCGAAAAGATCCCTGCCCACAACACCAACGTGGAAGTCGGCAAGGCTGCGACAGTCGACGAGATTGTCAAGCACTGGTGGAACGATCCTGCAGTCAAGCCCCTGCTTGATGGTGTGGTCAACACATTCCGCACAGAAAAGGCGTTCGTCTCTGCCCACTGGGTCGTCGGCGAGTACCGCATCGTGCAAATGGTGTCCATGAAGGATCGCGCATACCACGCAGGTCCCGAAGGCAACAACAGGTATGGCATCGAGGTTGACCCCATGGTCACCGAGAAGGTCGACGGTCGATACACGGAACGAGCTCTGCGCATCCAGGCAAACGTCAAGGCCCTCCATCGTCAGTTGGAACTCTCCAAGGGCCACGAGATGCGTGCCCGGTTGCATAATGAATTTATGAATACGAAGTGTTCTGCGATTGATCTGGTATCTGTTGAACCAGATCGTACTGTACCGGTTCCTCCCGAACCGGAATCGCCCGGTGAACTCGACGGCTTCCTCGAAGCACTCGAGACGTTCGTAAGGGACTACCGAAAGAAATGAATGAAATCCCAGCAAAGATCTACGCGTTAGTGGGTGCAGAGACCGGACTGTTCGTCGGCATGGGCATCATCATTGCGATAACGCTACGATCTGTACGCACCGCTACGGTAAATCACCACTGGGACGGCTTCAAACAAATCGACAACATCAAAGGAACAAGTCATGGCAACAAGTGACGATCGGGTCCCCGGGCCCGACCACCGTCTGGAAATCAACGTCGAAGACAACGTGGTGATGGACCAGGTAACTGGCACCCCACCGTTCATTCCCGCGGGCGTGCGTACTGCTGTGTACGTCACCATGCTGGTAGTCGACGTGCTGTCTGTGCTCGTGCTCGGCATCCTGCCCATCCTGGGCATTGTCGATCATGGTGTGGCAGGTCAGATCGCTGCGGTGATCGTGCTCGCGCTGAACATGCTGAACGCGGGTCTGTCTGTCGGGTACCGTCCGACTCGTCCCGGGTCGCCCATTGCACCCTGAGTAATTCGTCAAATAAATACACACACGAAAAAGACCCCCGGTTGAATCATTCAGCTGGGGGTCTTTTTTAGTAGATGCAGAAGTGCAGAGGGTTTGTTATCGTACCGTGCCTGCGTTGCTAGTTGGTGAACGAGCGCATCGGCATAAACCGTTATGTGCATCGTATCACACAGTAAAAAACTCTATCTAGCGCACCGCGTTTCGGCAAGCAAGCTTCGCAGCAGCCGACGCGGGCAAAACGGTGGGCACTCGGATAACAGTAACCCGGAGCAGCGCCTGGGAAAATAACAGTTGTTTGGTTCTTGTCTGCATGACACAATGAATGTATGAACGACACAATCCCAGATCTGTTTGAACTAATGTCACGATGGGATGTCGAAGCAAAGGCGATCCCGCTCTATCTTACAAGGCAAGGCGCCAAGCTATCGCAATCCGATCGTGTGGGACTGCTCGAACGTCGCCGGACCATTCAGCGAATGATGGTTGAACTCCGCGACATGATGGCCACCATGGCTGTTAGCTACCAGGGTATCGTTGATGATGCGGTGGTAGTAGAAGCCGATAACGAAGATGAATGCTGGAAGAGAGTGGGTGACAAGGGGACCGTACAGTTCAAACTCTGCACGGCATGGGCACCGACCGATTCGGCAATAGCCCATGAACATCACTGAACTCTCTCATGCATTTAGACCAAACACTTTGAAGTGTTATAGTCTTCATGTAACGCTTCACAACACGCTCGCAAACGCGTACAACCCCATAACACACAGGAGGCCGACATGGCAACTCGTAAGGTATCTGCAACAAAGGAAAAGCCCGCACCCACCAAGGCGAAGGTCAAGAAGACCGAGCCCGTCGTCGCTGCTGCGAAGGCTCCCCGGGAAACGATCGAATACGGCTCCGCGTGGCTCGTCGAACATGTGAACGAACAGGCCGGCACGAACTACACCGCCACCGCGCTTCGCATCCTGCTTCGCAAGCTCACCAAGGACGGCGTCCTCGAACGCGAAGCCGACGGCCGCGCCCGGTACAACTTCCCCAAGGGCGAGAAGGACCCGCAGGTCAAGGCCATCGTCAAGGCCGTCAAGGAAGGCGGAGCTGACAAGGCGCGCCAGGAACGGCTCGACGATCTGAAGGCGCAGAAGAAGTCGAAGAAAGCTGCGCCGGCGAAGAAGTCCCGCAAGGCCAAGGTCGAGGTCGAAGAGGAAGACGACGACGACCTGGACGTTGACGAAATCTAAACCCCCTGGTACCGAAGGCCTACATCTCATGACGCGGGATGTGGGCCTTCACCAAGTCAAGGAGAAACCGTGAAGAAACTTGCCGCTACTGCCGTACTCATCCTGGTTTTCGGTGTGGCCACCGCTGTACCCGCCCAGGCACACTACGACCCGTGGAATACCCACTGGCATTACATCAACGGCCAGAAAACTTACAAGTCATGTTCCTGGTGGGACGGGCTCTGGGGTTGTCAGACCGAAGTCGTGAACACCGGCCCGATTGTACTCCGGTGATCCGCGATCTTTTCCGCGACTGGCGCATCCTGCTTTTGGGTGCGCTAGTCTGGCTTATGATCTGGATTCCAATTTGTCTTTGGATAACGTTGTCATAACGTGGTTCTCTTTCGGTTGTTTGTGTCATATTGCATGATGTAAAATGAATGTACGAAAACAAATAAAAATGGGATTTGTTTTCAACGACGAAAACAGAAAGGGGGACGCAATGAACGAAGAGTCTAATGCCCACAAGGCACCACCACCGCCAGAAGGATTAGCACGCGGGGTGACGGCATTACTCGATAAACGACTGTCTCAGTTTGGTCTGACGTTCGACTGCAAAGCCTACATCGACGAACACGGCAATAAGTGCGTGCAAGTGTATGTAGACAACGACGACGATCCGGACGACCACCTTGACTTACATTATGAAGTTGAGGATGATACCCCTGACGAGCTGTACGCGCTTGTCAAGGAAGAACTGCAGGAAGTTTACGACTTCTAGCTCCCACGTTTGACTTAGGTGACCCGCATGTCATATTGTTCACCCACCTTATAACCGCAGTATTCCCCGCAAAGGATTTCACAAATGCATACATCCATAGAAGCCGCAGCAGCCATCGGTACCACGCCAAGGCTTTTGAGAAGGTTTCTCAGGGACAACGACTCGTGGCGTAACGCAGGCATTGGAGGGCGTTACATGTTCACTGACGCTGAAGTCAAGTCGTTGAACATCCAGTTTCACAAATGGCACAAGGACAAGCCCGCCAAAGAAGTACAAGATCCGCTGGAGTATCTTGACCAAGACCCGGGCATCACCGTCGAACAAATGCTTGAACTTCCCAAGAACCCGCAGCTCCGTGCCGAGGTGTTGCAGCACAGGCTTGAACGTCAACGCCGGCTCGACGAAAGGATGCGTGCATGTGGCGTCCTGCCCCAGCCGATCTACCTTGACGACGAGGTCGACGCGTAATGGCTAACCTTCGACGACTCGGTCCGCTGCCCGAGGGCAGTGAATCTCGCGAACTCGAGTACCGCATCGTGTGGCCTAACGGGGATGTGTACGCAAAGTACAAAGACACCCGGGACCTTCTCGCCGGGCTGGATGACCTAAAGGGAATGCTCAAGAACCTGGGTGTGCCATCTGATTACTTCCCCTCCACCCAAGCCCGAGTAGTCCATACGATGTATAGCGAATGGATGACCTCGCGTGAAGCCGAGTATCTACTCCAGGCAGGCAACGATGAATCCTGACTACGAATGCCACGAGTGCCACAACCAGGTACTCTACAAGATCGATCACAAGGTGGGCTGCTCGTACGGGAAGCCTGTCCCCGAGAGGGGAGCATCGAATTGAGGACGATCTTCAAGGGAGGTCCGTACCAGGGTGTTGTTCTGCATCTCAAGGACGGCCTGTCATTCGTCGCGCTGCCCATCACCATTACGATCCCGTTAGCAGAGGGCACTGAGTTCCATGCTCACGCGGAATATCGTTACGTCCACAAGAGTGACGACAAGCGTTCAGACATCTTCGAATTTGTGAGGATCAAGGATTGAAATCCTTCGACTACCACCACGGGTACACGCAACACAGGCAAGCCGTTTCCCATATGTGGCTGCTGATTCTCCAATACATTTTCTTTACTGCGGCCATAGTGTGTATCATTATGGGTATCTGGAATCCGGTGATATGGATCCAGGCTGCGGTAACAGCTGTAGTGCTGCTCTTTGCGGGGGCAGTCTGCAAATCAGGAAGGCAGTGACCCGGTAATCACTGTCTGACCCGGAGGAACCCTCGAGAATTGCGGCTCGGGGGTTCTTCTGCAGTGTACGGAGTGCGTACAGATTCATCGGCGCGTGTGTGAATGATCACACGGGCGAGCATACGTTAGGCGCGTACAGACGAAAGCTCACTCTCTGTACTATCGCATACGATTGATTCGAACATGAAAGGAATCACATGCAACCCGAGACTGACCTACTGACATCTCAACTCATACATGTCGAGGCCCTCTTCGAGATTGCGGTTGAAAGCACGGACGCCGACATGGTACGCCGGGCAATCGCTGGCCTGCAAGCAACCGAAGCTGGCCGCGCATACCTCATGGCCCACCCGCTTGCCGTCTGATGGTTCACCTACGGTACCGGTTCAAGACTAAGCCGTACGCACACCAACGGGCTGCGGTTGAACGGCTCCTGCGCCAGCATGGTGTGGGGGCCTTGTTCATGGAACCCCGGACGGGCAAGACAAAGACTACCATCGATACGTTGTCGGCAATGAATCAGATGGGCTGGATCGATCGAGTGATCATCGTTGCGCCGAACCGTATCCTGGGTACCTGGGTGCAGGAGTTCCACGCACACTGCCCACGCATCTTCCACATTACGGTGTGGGATGCAAAGGCTCGACAGGCTCCACCCCCTCCCGTGAATGGCACGCACCAACTCCATGTGATCCTGGTGAACTACCAGGCATTCTCCACACCAGGTAAGCAAACCAAGAGTCGTCGCGAGAGCAAGGCGTCGGGTCGTTGGAAGGCACGTGCTCAACTGTTGAAGTGGGCAGGCGATACCAAGACTGCTGCCTGGGTGATCGACGAGTCGCATGGCATCAAGAGCCCGTCGGGCAAAGCCAGCAACATGATCGTGAACACGGGGGCTAAGTTCCCCTACCGAATGATCCTCACAGGTACACCAATCACGAAAGCGAAGCGGGCATATGACATCTACATGCAATGGCAGTTCCTCAAGCCGGAGAGGTTTGCAGAGTTCGACACGGTTGCCAAGTTCAAGGCGCATTACGGGCGTTGGATGGAAATTGAAATACCAGACAAACGCAAAGGACCGAACGGTACTCGC
>Ga0307414_10000559_pt1 | contig 19428 bp, 31 predicted proteins | sample DK1Ometagenome_FD_203804 | JGI IMG/M metagenome (GOLD analysis project Ga0307414, IMG submission 203804) | Maize rhizosphere microbial communities from greenhouse at UC Davis, California, United States - DK15-O-3 | ecosystem: Host-associated > Plants > Roots > Rhizosphere > Soil | place: USA... | reverse complement strand
TGCTGGGTCGATGCAGTCCATGTTGATGTTCGCGCCGGTGAAGCCCGGCAGGCCGTCCAGCTCGTATTCCTGCCAGGTCTCCGGCGGGTCGCTCGCATGGTTTCGGCCAAGCTGGAATTCGGAAAAGAAGGTGAACTGGTAAACGACGCGGGCCCGACTGATATGCAGTAGCGCGCCCTTTCCGTATTCGATGCGGTTGTATTCCGGACCAGGCTCCCAGCCAACCAGTGAGCGCCACAGCTCGGCACGGATGTCGTGCAGCAGGTCGTTATCGTCTTGCCCGCGCTCGTCGGAGGTTGCCAGGACGATCACCACGTTGAACTGATCAGTGATGGCCTGAAGCACCATGTTCTGCGCTTTGCTCGGCTCTGCCGCATCCGCCGTGGCGATGACGTAAGCAGCCGGTAGCGCGAGCTGGGCACTGTCAACGACAGCATCCCAGTCGATACCGCCGGAAACTCGGCCGGCAAAGGTTGGGCACGTCAGCCGCAGATGGGCAACGATGGGGTTCAGTTTCATGCTTGAGTCCGCTGGGGCAGTGATCAGCCCAGGGCAGCGGCGAATGCTGCCGAGAGAATCGATTGAACTTGCGAGGCCGAGTCCTGCAGGGCGTCGGCCATGTAGTTGTCGCGAGGCTTGATGCGCCACTCCCCAGCAGCGCGCTCAGCCAGGGCAGCAGCTCTAACGCCCTTTGCCCTTCGATTGGAACGGCCTTTACCTTGGCCGGGAGCGAGCTTTCCGAGCTTCCTGCCCTTCTTCACGCCGTAGTGCAGATAGGCCGGATAGAACTCTTCCATGGCCGACGTTTTGGTGGGGGAGATCCGCACCAGGAAGCCGGAGCGGGACACCTTGAAGGAAACCGATTCAACCGTCGCTCCGGTCCGATTGATTGGGTAGCCCTCCTGGCCTTTACCCAGCACCAGGTTCATTTGGGCGCGCTGGGTGATCAGCAGGCCGACCTTACGCATGCCTGCCCGGATCTTTCGCTTGTCGAAGGCATCGCGCTCGAAGTTGTCGAAGCCCTCGACGTGCAGGTAGCCGTCGATCGAGGCGGAGTTAGACATAGATGCCCCCTCCAGGCTTAAGCAGGCCGAGCTCTTCGACTTCAAGCACGACGAATCTGCCTCGCCCGTTCATATCGAAGCCGCGCTTCACTCGGTACAGCGTCCCTTGGTGGACAACCTCATAGGCGGTCGTGATTCCGGTTCGATAGCGCAGAAAAACACGGTGGGTAATCTTGTTGTCGGTTTGCGCGCTGTCGGTGTAGACAGCAGATCCAACCGGTTCAATCTTCGCCCAGCGTGGGTTCAGCTCAGAAAAAAGCGAATCCAGCCCCATGTCAGCCGCTGGAACGTCATCGCGACGGCGAAGCGTTACGTGCTTGTTGAGCTCGCCAGCTCCCGGCTCCCGGTACGCCATTCAAACCCCCAGATCTACCCGGTACGGGAATAGTAGTGAACGGGATCCATGTGGCAGATCGATAACGGATGAGGTGTTGATACCGGTCACGGCATCCTCTCGATTCGCCCACAAATGACCTAGCGTTAAAAGGCAAGCAGCGGTAATAGATTTATTGAGCACAACCCCTCGAGAAATCATTGCCACGTTTCGGAGGGATTCACCATAGCGGCATCTGGCATCGTTTTCGGCCATCAAACGATCGTCATTATTTTCGATCGATGAAGCCGCTCCCAGCGCAGATTCAAGGAGTACTCGGTATTGCGACCTTAGGTCGATGACAGTTGCAAGTGCAGCTGCCAGCGCCGCCTCATCAACATAGAGCTTGCGATTCAGAAACTGCTCGGCCGCATCCTCAGCCGCGTCGAGCTTCGATTGAACATCAATCAAATCCTCAGACTCCGCGCGCAGATGCTTCATCGCTAGCTCGATGGTGATAACGCTCATACTCAGTTAGCCTTTTTCTTTTCGGCGGGCTTCTTCGTGCCGGACTTCGGATTGATTACTACGCTGGATGAGGTCATCGGTTTTGGTTCGATTTCCGAATCGGTCAGATCCACAACCGCCTCGTCTTTGCCTTCGTCCAACTCGGCGTAACCCCGTTCCAGCAGCTGTCTGCCATGTTGCTCATCGGTCAGAAACGATTTGCCTTCAACGATAGTTTTACCGCCGAGATACAGCGGCTTTAGGGTTTTCAGTTTCATTTCGGCCTCCAGAGGGCCGCCGCTCCGGCGGCCCTGCTACATCAAGGGGTTGGAGTGGCGAAGGTGCCGTAGATGAACGATTCCGGACGTTTGACCGCCAGCGCAAGACGCTCTTCGCAACGGATCGAGATCATGTTCTTCTCGAAGTCGTCGGCGTTCTCGGTGGAGATCACTACGTTGGCGTCTTCGCGGTCGAAGATCTGGGCTCCAGTTTGGAACGCACCTGTGAGGAACTTGCCCAGGAACGCGGCAAGCTCGGTAGCAACCACCGGCAGACCCCACAACGTTGGGCCAGCCAGGCTCAGTGGGTTGCCGATGATGTAGCGGCCCAAGGTGTCCTTGGTCAGCTCGATCTTGGCCCAGTCGGTGAAGTGCAGCACGTGGCCGCTGGCCGGGAGGCGCGCGAGCTGCGACTGCAGCATGGCCAGGCGCAGCTGGTCGATAGGGGTCATCGCGTCAGGCTCGAAAGCGGCCGAGTAGGCTTCGGCCTGCGGCACGATGCCGTGGAGATGAACACCGGTGCCATCACCGAACAAAATTTCGGATTCTTCAGCGTATTTCAGGCCGTAACGCATCTCGGCGTCGATGGTCGATTGCAGCTGAGCGAAGTCATCCAGGATCTGCTTCGAGGCCTTGAACATGTGCGCGATGGTGGTCACGGGCGTGATCTTGGTGTTGAACTGGATGTCGCTGTACGGCTTGGTGGTGTTTTCAGCAACTACACGGGCTGCGTTGGTGAAGCCGGTTTGCTGAACCCAGAAGATCGCTGGGGAAGTGGTACGGCCTGGGGCGATCAGATCCCGGATGAACAGGCGTTGCTTAGGCATCACATCGATGCCTGGCAAGCGCTGAGGCTCAACTACGCCTTCGGCGACGCCGGTGCTCAGCAGCGCTGCGTTAACCGGAACGCTAACACGGCGGTTGCCTTGAATGCTCTTTGCAAACTCAGCGAGGGCCTCGCTCTTGATGACGGTACCGCCCAGTGTCTCGCGCTGAGACGTCGAGGCCTGGGTAGGAATTCGGGCGAACTCCTGCTCCAGCTCGCCGAGTTGAGCCTTCAGCTGCTTCTCAGCTTCGGTCAGGGTGTTGAACTTGAGAGCCATCTCGTCGACAGCGGCTTTGGTTTCAGCAGACAAAGTGCCTGCTTTTTTTGCTTCACCGAGCGCGGCTTCGGCTTTCGCGCTGAAATCGCTGGAAGCCTTTTCGAGCTCGGCGCTCATTTTGGCAAGCAACTGGGCTTGGTCGGACATGGTTTCGTTTCCTTAATTGGTAGCGGCTGCCGAGAACCGAGCGAGCGCTCGTTCCAGTTCGGCGATTGGTTCGGCCAGATTGGCCAGGTTGTCGGCAGCGTCTTGCGTACCGTGCTCGGCAGCGCAAGGCGTGCCGGACTTGATTTCTTGAATTAGTGAGCGGCGCTCGCTACGGGGCATACCCTGCTTAGCGAGGATCAGATCGAGCTTTCGTGCCGCGATCAGGCCAGCTTGTGCCTTGGTGCCTTCCTTGATGGAGTCGGACTCGAGAAGGGAATCAGCGAAGCCTTGCTCAACGGCAGCAGAGCCACCGATCCACGTTTCTGCGTCCATCAACTTTTGCATCGACTTCAGATCGCTGCCGGTGCGAGCGGAGTAGATATCGCCCATGGCCGCGTCGAACGGCTCCATCATGTCGGCCACTTCGCGGAACTGGTGGCGGTTGCCTGCGGCGATGGTCCATCCGTTGTGGATCATCAGGAAACCCGAGCGGGCCACCTGCAGGTCATCGGCAGCCATGGCAATGATTGAGGCAGCAGAGGCGGCCAGGCCAAGCACCTTCACGGTCACGTGGCCCTTGTATTCTCGGAGGATGTTGTAGATCGCCAGCCCCTCGAACATGTCCCCGCCCGGGGAGTTCATGTTCACGGTCACGTCCGCCCCGTCCATGCTACGCAGCGCTGCTGAGACCCGCTTGGCGGTAACGCCTTCACCGGACCAGGGATCGAAGCCGATCGCATCGAGCATGGAAATGGTGTTCTTGGCATCCCCATCAGCAGCCTGGATGGTTGAGTTCCAGCGCTCCATTGCCTGAGGCATCAGATCAAAGGAAACACCCGCGCACGGGCGACCCACCGGCGCTGCCGGAAGGCTACGAATTGTCATGGGTCAGTCTCCAGAACTGCCGGGGGATCGGCTTCTATCGTTTTGGGTAAGCCAGTCGGAAAGCGCCGCTCTGACTCGCTCGCCGCTGTCTGCGCCCTGTCCAAGCTGTTCGATGGGCAATAGGTTCGACTGAACGGTATACACATCACCGCCCGGGATTGGCGGAAGGTTTTCCAAGCGCCGCACCTCATTGCGGCTCATCCAGCCGTTCTGTAGGCAGATGTTGTAGTAACTGGCCCGGCCCTGGCTGTCAGCACGTAGCAAGCCTTCGACGGCGAATTCGGCAAAATAGCGATCGTCGCGGTCCAGCAGGCAGCGGCCAATCTCCTGCTCAATGTTTTCTAGCAGCGGCCGAAGGCAGTTGGTCAGGAATTGCAGGTTCTGGCCCTCAACGCTAGATGCCCAGCTGCTCTGCTTGTCCATGTGCCCAACCATGAACGGCGGCACCCGGAACCACCGGCAGACTTCCTCGATACCATAGGCGCGGGACTCAAGCATCTGAGCGGCCTCGGGATTCATGGTGATGCCCTGGTACTTCAGACCCGCCTCGGCCACCATGATCTTGCCGGCGTTCTTGGAACCCATGAATGCCTGCAGGCTGGATCGTAGCTGCTCCCGCTGCTCGGGCTTGAGAGCGGCATCGCTGCTCAATATCCCCGACGCCTGCATGCCCTGGGCAAATACCTTCGCCGCGGCCTCTTCAGCAGAAATAGCGGCGCCCATGATTTCCTTCCCAGTGGAAACCGGGAGCATCCCGCACACCCCGTCCAGCCCGAAGCCGCGGATATGCATCAGGTCAGACTCTGCGATCACCCTGGGCTTTCCGTCGAGCGTGTAGGTGTACTCGAGGCGACCCGTATCCAGGCGCTTCACCGTCATGAGCTGCGGCAGCAGAGGGTTCAGGGCAACGATTCGCGTGCCGATGCGCTTCTTCTCGACAAAGGCGTTGCCGCGCAAACAGATGCTCGCGACTACCATCAGCATGAAGCGGCCTGGCGTCATCTCTGCGTTCGGACGTTTCGTGAGGATGTCGTAGAGCGGGTGGCTCGTGGCGGCGATACGACTGCCATCGACGCCACGCTCATACAGCCGCAGCGGCAAAGTGGAAACCGTTTCCGACAGCAACCTCACGCACGACCACACAGCTGATAGCTGGAGTGCCTTATCCACCGTCACAACCTGACCGCTCGCGGACGTACCGAACCATTCCTGCCAGAACGCTTTGTCGTTCAAGCCTACGGGCACGCCGAGCCAGCTCTGCAGGGCCGACCTGACCCGCCCGGGCTTCTTTTCGCGCGCCATTAAATGCCTACCATGATTGGGTTTTCGTAGAAGCCGCTGGTATCAGGCTCACCGGCGTTTGCCAGTACCCGACCTATGGCCATGATCAGCGCAACTGCGCCGTCGATCTTGTTGTCGTCGCCCTGTTTTATCGGCCTGACTACGTCGTCGTTACCCGGCAATAACTTGCCGATGACGTTGGCGATACACCAGGTCATGATTGGGTTCCCGTCGTGGTGGAACCGGCCGGCGGTAATCGCCGCCTCCAGCTCCTTCATCGGGTCGCTCATGTTGGTGTAGTTCTGGGTGATGGTTACGGGGTTGAGCCCTTCGTCATCAAGGTCGTGAGAAAGCCCAGTTGCCCCGTGGGGGTCGATTGGGCATTCCCGGACAGGCGCGAGATGATTCGCTTCTTTGGCCTCGGCAAGAATCTCGCGGTAATCCACCTCGGCGCCGTCGGTCGTGAGCAGGTGCCCGGTGTTGATCCAGGCTTGGAACCGCTCAGCCATCCGCCTGTTGTCGGTGTCGTTGGCTGTATCCTCGGGCACCCAGAACTTCGGCGCGATCGAGTAGTAATGCGTCTTGCCGTCGATGACGCGCCAGAACAGACGCGCCATGGAGTTCATATCAAGTTTGCGCGCCAGGTCGAAGCCGAGGATGCATTCCTGCCCTTCGAACATCTCCAGGGTCAGCGTTTTGTCTTCACATGACCGCCAGGTTTCGACGTTGAAGAAGCCCGCCTTCGCACTCACCCACAGGTTGAGGTGCTTGGTTTTGAATGTGTTGGTAAATCTGGCCGAGCGAATTGCGCGGGCCAACTGGCTTTCCAGGTATTCCTGGAACACCGAGACGCCCATGCATGGGTTGGCCTTGGCAAGGTTCTTCGGGTCGGTCCAATCGTCGCCTTCATCCAGGGTCCAGATGTAGCCGAACAACTCGGGGTCGGGCACCGTGCCGTTGAGCATTTCCAGAACTTGCCGGCGCTTGTCATAGCAAGGCCCTTCGATATTCGCGCCGGCGGTGGTGATGATGAACATCAGCGGCTGCCGACGGGCACCCATACCGGTCAACATCGTGTCGTATTGGGCGGCACTGTCGTGTTCGTGAAACTCGTCGATGATCGCGCAGGAGGGCGACGCACCGTCGCCCGGGTTGCCGATCAACGGCTCGAAGCGACTGCAATCCGACGGGATGTTCATGTTCGAGGCGTTGACCTCGATACCGGCCGCCTCAATCAACATCGGTGAGCGTATGACCATCAAGCGCGCCGGGCGGAACACCTCCCAGGCCTGCTTCTCGGTGGTCGCACCGGAATAGACTTCGGCGCCGAACTCGTTGTCGGCAACGAACATGCCGATGCCCACGCCTGCGGCGATAACACTCTTTCCGTTCTTCCGAGGGACTTCCCAATAGCTTTCCCGGAACCGACGGTAACCGCCCTTCTTCTTTACCCACCCGAAGGTGCACGCCAGGCCGAACAACTGCCACGGCTCAAGGGTGATGAGTTGCCGCTTGAACGCCCATTCGCCCTTCGTGTGTGGCAAAAGCTGCATCAGCTTTAGCTTTTTCTCGGCTTTCTTCGGGTCGAACTTGTACGGAAACGACTTGAGTCGGCTCGCGGCAACGTCGTCGAAGTGCCTCTGGATCGATTGATGGATGTACCGGCAAGCCGGAAACTTGCCTTTCAAAACGGTTCTAGCCCAAGCCATCGCCTTGTCGACGTTGGGGTGAGCGGTTTTGGCCATCAGCTTCTCAGTAGGTTGGCGAACTCGTTGGTTGAGGTTTGCTTGTTTCCGCCAATGATTCGGGTTCGGCTGGAGGGATCCAGGCCGAGCAATGATCCGAATGTCACCAGTTGGCGCATCGATTCGTTCGCGGCGGTGAGCGCCGGGTTCTTCATTGGGCTCCCCCGTGAAGACTCGACGACAATTCCGAACTTCTGGACGGCCTCTTCAGCCATCCGCCACTTGTCATAGGCGGTGCAAAACGCCTCGACATTGTGCAAATCGGTGAGTGCTACGACGTGCTCACGGAGCAATTCGGGAATCAGCATTCGCCACATCGTGGCCGCCCGCTCACTCAGCCACTCCGGCGGGTCGATATCCGTCACCGTGGAAAACTGCGGCTCGGCTGTGTTCAGCGCACGCTTGCCGGGATTTCCGGCGAGTGCTTTTTTGGCCGTTGGCTTGGGTTTGCGACCACGGCCGGCGACCGTGGCGGTGCCCCCCATCGCGCAACTCCTGATTTTTTAATTTCGCGGTCGTGAAAGAAAGGCTGGGCGGACGGTCTAGAAGGCAAAAGCCCTGGACTTTTGACCCTCCCCCGCCCTATGGATGGGAATCTCTCTCATTTAGGCTGTTTCCGGGGCATCAGCGCCTCGGGTTGCCCCAGCCGCCATCCTCACGGGCCGTCTTGCGGCTGTGGCAGCTATGGCACAGCGACTGCCAGTTGTTTCGGTTCCAGAAGATCGTCGCGTCACCCTTGTGGGGCACGATGTGGTCGACCTCTGTGGCGGCAACCACCTCGCCCTGGCGATCATGCTCAGCACACAGTGGGTAGCGAGCGAGGAAGCCCTTGCTCGCCTTCTGCCACTTGTAGGTGTAGAGGCGCTGTGTGCTGCTCTCACGCTTCTTGGCAGCCTGACGCTCTGCCTGTGCCGTGGCTAAGCCGACATGCTCATCGCAGTACCTGGGGTTTCGTGTGAGCGCACGACACCCCAGCGCAGCGCAAGGCTTCTGCGGTCTTGGTGGCATCGATTGTTTCCTGTTTGGGTTGGCTCAGCGGCGTGTCAATCGACCTGAACAATGCGGGCAACGTTGCCACGGGCACGCCAGACAAGAACGGCAGCCAAGGCATAGAAGGCGGTGTTGAACCAGGACGCGTCGGCGAACTCACCTTCCAGCACCATGCGGCCCACCAGGCTTACACACTGCATGCCGGTGACAGCGCATGCAGCCCAAGCGATCAACGATATGGACAGCTTGTAGCGGGAGTTCGGATAAGGGCTGTAGCGCAATCCGATCATGATGAAGATGACTGCACACAGTGCAGCCTGAATGACTGAGGCCATTTAACTCTCCTTCCTTGCCCGAAGGCGGAAGAACCATTGCAGCCAGCGCGGCATCACGCCGCTGTTGATCCACTCCAGTATTCCAGTGGCGACCGCAACGCAGATAGCGCCGCAGACAAACCCACTGAAGCCGGCTGTTTTGGTCCAGGTAAGCCCCAAGAGTTCGGCAGCGCCGAAATAACCGCCGATCCAGCCGGCGAAAAGGTAACCAACGCGGCGCCAGGTAGGCATGGCGTCCGCGAATAGGACGAACAGAAACGATCCGCCAAATGACCCAACCAATGCAGCGAGGTCAATCTCAGGGAAAGCAGCACCCAGGCCGACGCTGGCAACGACACCAGTAACTGCAAGGGCGCCAGTGCTCGGCTCAGCCATGTGCTGCTCCATCAATAAAGGCCAGCGGCCTGGGCAAAGCCCGGAAACGAAAAAGCCCAGCTCGAGGCTGGGCTTTGTTTGTCGTCTCTCATAACGCGCAAGATCGACATGATGGGGCTAATTTATGACCATTCCGCCACTACGTCAAGCGGCGTCTATGAAGATCTCTTCTTTGTCGAAAATCTCCGTCGCATGGACAACCGCGGCTTCTTCCAGCGACTCAAGGCGCTTGGCAATGCCTGTCCTCCACCGACGCCGCGTCGACTCGGGTTTGCCCTCGGTATCCCAGGTGTTCATGTCGTAGAACTCAGCAGGCAGGACGATCATGTCAGTGGATCGCTTGACCGTTTGAACGCCCTTCATCTTTGGGATGGCCCAGGCCGTCAAGGCCTTGTAGACGAACAACTGGGGAGCCGGCGAAACCATCCGCGCGACCAGGCGCCCGATGGCTGCCACCTTGTTGGCCTTGTGGGTCGAATACTTGGCCACCAACACATCCCACTGCGCTGGATCGAGCTGACGGTGCAGCAGTGCGTAGAGGCAGCAGTCGTAATCGAATTTATCCCGGGGCGATAGCGAGCTGCCATTGCCGCCCTTCCGGATTTCGGCGTCGATCAACTTCTGCCAGGACTGCTTTGTGCTGTTGTCGATATTGTCGGCGGCCAGCACCCGAACGAGCGTGCTCATCACGTCTTTATAGGCGCCCATGTCAATCCCCCTTATAGGACGAGCGGCCTGGGCCGCGGTTATTGCTCTGTTGGTATTCATCAACGATGCAGCGCGCTGGGTTCTTGCCGACCACCACCTGCCGACGCTCCCGGCGAATCAGCATCCCCAACTGAATAACCAGTTCCTCTATCAGCAGGGGCTCAAGGGTTTCGGCATGGACAAACCCCGAAGAGTGGCAGCCGATGCACTCCAGCTGATGAAACACACCCTGAATCAACCCAGCGCCATGACAAGACGGGCATTCCGTCATCGGGATCAAGCGGCGCACAAAGTCAGGACGGCGGGACGTCTTCATACCGCCTCCAGCAACTGGCGGTGCAGCTCATGAACGTTGACGCCCTGGGCGCGGTTGTTGGCGATCTGGATCTCGAAGCCGTCCTTCATGGTGATGACCAGGTGATCGTTCTGGTTGTAGTTGGCCAGGCGAATCGACGCCACGAAGGAAGGGTTCACGGCGAGGCCGGTGGTCGGATCGAGCAAAATCATCATTTTGAAACCTCGCCTATGGTTGTTTCTTGAATGGCCTCGCAGGCCTTATGTTCTGCGGCTTCCAGGCCATTATCAGAATCTCCCGTTCTAACGCCGGTCAATCCGTGAATCTGATCGAACCCACGCTGATCTAGATGCGCGTGCCACTTCTCCAAGGCATCGCGCTTGCGGCTCATCACGTCGGATTGGATGTAAACCTTCACGTTGTGGCCCATGGCGTGGTTGATCAGCAGTTCGCCGATCAGGTGGTCGATACCGATGTCTGCCCATCCTGTGCGGGCCACCTTGCGCAGGTCGTGACTGGTCCACTCGCCCTGCCCCAATCGGGTGAACACGGCACTGGCCTGGCCTTCGCTCAAAGCCTTGCGGTTGCGGGCCGGGAACAGGAACTGACCGTCGTAGCCGTTCGCCCACTGGATATCGCGGTAGGACATGAGCAGCTGACGCACCTGGTCGGTCAGTGGCAGGTGATGCTCGACGCCGGTCTTGGTGTTCGCGGCCGGGATGAACCACTCGCGCTCGGCCAGGCTGATGTGTGACCACTGGGCCTGGCGGGTCTCGCCGATACGGGTGCCGTGGCAGAGCATCAGCAGGGCCAGCATGGCGTCTCCCGGCGCACTGACCATGGCCTCTCGCAACAGGGCAAGAAGGTCCTGCAACTGGGTGACGCGCAGCCGTGACGGCTTCACCCCCACCTTGGCCTTGGAGAAGTCGCTGAATTTGACGTCCTTCATCGGATTGGTCGCGATCAGCCGAAGCTTGAACGCCTGGCGGAAGGCCAGGGCCAGCAGCTGGAATGCCGAGCGCACGTAGTCGATACCGATGGCTTCCTGAGCCGGCCACATGAACTGATCGTCCAGCGTGGCTTTGTCGACGGAAGCCAGCGGCACAGCGCCCAGCAGCGGTTTTAGGTGGCATTTGATCAGCGAGGCGCCTGTCTTCTTGCGCTTGCTCGACAGGCTACGGTCACGGGCCATCCGGTCGGCATACCAGTCCAGCAGCTCGCCTACCAGAACCCATTTCGACAGATTGGTACCCTCGCCCGCATCCAGGCGCAGGCGAATTGCCGGGAGCGCTGCCACCACCTGTTTGGTGTTCAGGTCGGGGTAGCTGCCGACCAGGTTCCATTCGCCCTTGGTCACGAGATACCAGGAAGCACGGTCGCGAGCCTTGGTGAAGCGCAGGTACAGGCCACGATTCTCGATGTCGCGCAGGTCGCGCACTCCGCCGGCGGCCTGACGCTTGATCTCGGCATCGGTGATCTTCACCGCGGCGGTGCTCATGCCTTCGGCCTCGGGAAAAGGTTGATTCCGTTGCGATCGGCATGGTCGTAAGCGCTCCGCACGCGATTATGTCGCTCGTTCCAGCGCTCTATCGCGATACGTATGACGTCTGCCACTTCGAACCCACGTAGCGGCTCGGCCATTCCAAGGCTGACGGAGTCGACCCTCGGCCCGGTAGCGCCGCATTCGTGACACCAAACATGGGCCTCGAAGTCTGGCCACTCCTCCGCATCCGGGTCGCAGCGATGATCCTCATCCACCAGATCGCCAGTAAGGTAGTCCTGGGCGGTGATACAGGGCGGCCCTTCACAGAAGGGACAAGGCGCCATCTTGATTTGCTCGATCATGCAGCCACCACTGTGGGAGCCAGCCGAAGGTAGGCCCGGATCTGTTCCATCGCGTCGAAGTGACCGCGGCAAACCACGGCGAGATAGCCCTGCTCGTTCAGCTTGCGAATCCATTTGTGCTGGCTGTCCGAGACGGCCGCAGCGTTAGGCGGTGTCGCCTTGAACTCGATGTACAGCCCGAAGTACCCGCCGCGGGCCATGGTCAGCACCAGATCAGGGACGCCGGCGACCACGCCCTGCCCCTTCAAATCTGCAGCGACTTTCTTCAGCCGGTGGCCACCGTTCGGGACGTGGTAGATCAAGTCGGCGACGTCGGGCATGCGAATTCGCAACTCCGTGATCAATGCGGCCTGCTCGAGTCCTTCGCGGTCGATGCGCTTGGCGCGGATAGGTTTTGGCGCAAATGTCTTCATGCGGCACCCTTCACGGTGAGAATTCCGGCCCTGATCAGGGCTTCATGTGTTTCGGCGATCGCGCGCGGCATGTCCTGCCAATCAACGTCGCCGGCGGCGCGGCCGTCGAGCACGTCATGGCAGGCGCTGCACGCGAAAACGGCGACAGTGTCGAAGCCCTTCATGCCCATGCCCTTTTGCCCACACGGCAGGTGCGCAAGAACCGTGGTCGCTGGATCGAAGTTGCAAGTGCCCGGCAGTCTGACGGTGCAGTCCTGGCCGTTGGCCGAAGCGCGGAGCTTCTTTGAGGTCACGCGCATACCCTTTCCCCCGTTGCGCGATCGATCACTTCAAAGGTGGACGGCCACATCACCTGGCCGAACTTCAGCGCAGCGGATGAATGCTCGAACAGGGCAACGGCGCGATCCGGCTTGTCGGTGAGCTCCCACTTGTAGCCGCAGCAATGCACGGCATAGCGGTAGTCCGCAGGATCTGTGGGAGCGAGACGGGGATCAGCCACGGGCACCTCCCTTGGCGCGCATCGCACGCAATTCAGCCAATGCCGAGTTGCCTACCTCTGGGTTGCGCTCCGACTTCGGCGCGGCCAGCTCAGCGGCAGGAATCGGCCCCAGCGGTTCGCCTTTCCAGATTTTCCGGCACTGGGCCAAGTAATGCCGTTCGAAGCTCGCCAGGCCGAGCTCGCGGGACAGCAACGGCAGGCTGTGAAAGCCAGCGGCCGCCGTGGCGTGATAGACGGCCGGGTGCATCCACTTCGCCGAGGTGCGCATTGCCGGGTGGCAGTTCCGCAGACCCTGGGCGTATGCCTTCTCGACGCTGGGCAAGCCCAGGCCTTCAGGCGCGAAACACCAGCTGACGAAAACACCGGGCGCCGGGACGAATGCGACCTTGCTCGCGCTCAAAACCCGCATGCCGTGGTCGATCTGCTCCATACGGGTGATGCCTGACCGCATGAACTCTCCCAGCCACTCGAGCTTCGCGGCATTCATCACCGCCTCCGTGGACCAGGACTGACGCCAAGCGCCACAAGCACCTCGGAGCCTCAGGAACAAATCATCGATGACGGCCTTGGTGGCCGGGTCTACTTCGGCGACCACTGGATCAGACGGTGGGAGGTAGGTCGCATCGGTCCGGCGGTTCGCGATCAGGTCGCGGACGTGGGTTGCGTTTGTCACAGGCGTACTCCTTTGGCAGTCCAATCGCCGGAACCGTCCATATCTTCGGCAGGCTCGCCGGATTTCACGGCGCGGTCGCGCTTGATCCACTTGGCCAAGCGATGGCACCAACCACCATCCGAGTCGCGGGTTTCGCTCTTGGCGATGAAAAACCCTTTGAACGAACCGACGGCCTCTTCCGTGACGGCGTCGAACTTCAGGCCCATCAGGTGGAGTTGGCTTTCCAGCTGCTTGGCGTTGTAGGTCCACTCGGCGAACATGGAGAAGCGTTGGCGGGGGTCTGCTGGCTGGGACATCGCATCAAGGGCTTGCCGGTCCTGCTGAGCAACCTCATCGGAAAAGTCGCGCTGCTGCAGCTGTTCGGTTACTTGATGGTTAAGTGACGTATTGGGTGCAGATTCTGCACCCCGTTCTGTCTCAGGCTGCACCCCGTTCTGTTGTGAGTTGCACCCCGTTGCGTCATCTGCACCCCGATTTGAACGGGGTGCAGGATTTGCACCCCGCATAAGCTGAAGGTCATACACAACTGGGCGTCGGTCGTGGCGGTCTATATGAACGGCGGCGATGGCCTGATTGCCCTTTTTGATCAAGCCCGCATCCTCCAGGGCGTCCAGCTTGTAACGCACGGTACGTTCGGACAGTCCGGTGTCCTGGGCCAGGGTAGACGCAGACGGGAAGGCCCCGGAACCGTTCGAGCCGGCATAGTTGGCAAGGCACAACAGCACGTGCCGCGCGCTGGAATCCTTCAGGGCTTGGGTGGGCAGTGACAGCGCCCAGGACATTGCTTGAACGCTCACAGCGAAGCTCCGATATTCTTCTCGGCCAGGTAGGCAAGGCCTTTCGGGGTGACGAGGGGTTGAAAGGCGGCGCGATCGGCGCCGGTTTCTGGGTCGCTCTTCAGCGCGGTGACCTTGTGGACCAGATAGCCCGAAGTGATGCGCGGTTGATAAGCGGTCCAACGCTTTGAGCTGCCCCGGTGGAAAATCCAACGGTTCTTTTCCATCCACTGGAACAGCTTCGTCGGGGGGATCTGGAGTTGTTTGGCGGCATCGCTAATGCAGATCGCACCAGAGGCCGAGGCCAGGCGCTTGATGGCCGCAACCTTTGGTTCCTGATCCAGGATTACCAACCGAAGGGATTGGTTCTCGCGGGCCTGGTCCGCAGCCACCTGCAGTGCCTCGGCATAATTCGCTGGGATCTGGAACTGGTCCGCCCTCTCTTCCAGCTCCTGCCAGCGATCAATGATCCTCGCGCGCAGCTCGACGCTGTACCCCGAAACCACCACAAGGGTGTCGCGCTGGGAGAGAAGGAACTCGCGGTAGACCTGGCCGTTCTGCGGGTGGGCATAGGGGGTGTCGTTTGAAGAAACGACACCCTTCGCGACGTAAGCCCGGATGGTTTTCAGAACGTTGTCATGGCTGCTGCCGGTCAGTTCGGCAATCTCGCGGGATGACATCGTGTGTCGCGACACGTTTTGCGATTGGCTTAAAAGTGTCGCGACATGGCGGGTATTGCCTGGAGCGGTGTTGATGTTCATAATGGCCCCACATTGTTTTGCCAGTTGTTTAAAGAACCGCCCTGCCAGGCGGTTTTTTTATGCCTTCGATTCAGGCGACCTTTACCGATGCTTTCAGCTGTGCCAGTGCTTCTTCCGCCTGGCCTATCTCTTTCAAGATCCGGGCACGCTCTATCTGGTCGACCCGACCATCAGCCATTGCCGTGTGCGTCTCGACGGTAACCTCTGCGAACTCCAGCGTTGCGCGGCCAAGCGCTTCATGAATTCCCAGCGCAACCGGCTGGTCCTGCTTCACGATCGAGTATCCGAACTCGCCAGCCAGCGCAGCCAGAGGACGCATGTCTTGCGTATGCAGAAGCAACGCGTACAAATGCTTCGCGTTAAACCAAGCGCCGTCGTAGTTGGCGTTCGCCCGCTGGAGCAGGCTAACCGGCGGCATGTTCATCAGCGTGGCGAGCTCCTTGGTATTAGCTTCATCAACCACGTCGTCGCAGGCCTTCAGAAAATCTTGCATCCGTAAAACCTCAGTCTTGTTTATGTGGCTGCGTGCCATCAGTCGTTGCAAAATGTTTCTCGTCGGGATTAAGCGGACTGCTTGACCGGTTGAGACGGTTCGTCTTCAAGCTTCGCGATCAATACTCCACCAGATTCTTTCTCGAGAACGCACTGCATCGGGTAGGAGAAACCACCCGCTGTACGGCACTGCGATACGCGACTACCGGTTACGCGTAGCGCCTCGCCAATCGCGCGGCCAGTGCGGTAATGCTTCAGGGCTTCGTCGTAGGTCATGGATTGACTCCTGTGTCTTCGGCGAGTTTAGAGTTCTTAACACTACAAGGCAAGTTATCTAAACAGTGAAATGTTTAGAATCCTAAATATGGAATTCAAAGACCGCGTTACCGCGCGCATGAGGCAGCTGAACCTCAGCGCGACAGACATCAGCAAATTGACAGGCGTATCCAAGGCGACCGTTAGCTTTTGGGTGTCCGGTACCAATGGGGCCAAAGGAAAGAACCTTCTTGCGCTGGCAAAAGCGTTGGAGTGCTCCCCTGATTGGCTTTCAGAAGGAACAGGCTCGCCAAGTGATGTGGGATCGCCGGATGGGCCCAAGGCCGGGTCAACCAGCGCAGAGCTGGTGGCTCACATGCTAGCGACCAAGGCCGGTAAGAACTTGTCAGCAAAGGCTCGCGAGATGGTCCTTGCGGCAGCAGCAGAGGCCGATAGTCCCGCTACAAATGTCCAGCAGCACCTGCCGGGTCACTACGCGTCGCTACGCCCAACCAATGAGGAAATTCTGATTCCTCAGTACGACATCCGTGCCGCCATGGGCCATGGCCAGGTTCCTCCCGACTACACCGAAGTGGTGCGGAACCTGGTGGTGCGCGAGGAGATCCTGCGGGAGAAAGGCGTTACTTACACCTCCAGCACGGCGTTGGCGATGATCAACGGCTGGGGCCAAAGCATGGAGGGCACGATCAATGACAAGGACTTGGTCATCGTCGATAAGGGCATCAAGGACTTTGTTGGAGACGGGATCTATGTCCTAACCTGGCACCAGGAGCTCTATATCAAGCGGATGATGCGCCTGGATGAAGATCACTATCGGCTGATATCAGACAATCAGCATTACGAGAATCAGACCGCCAGGATCGACGACGTGACGATACACGCAAAAGTCCTATTCATTTGGAATGGACGTAAAGCGTGACGCGGCGATCGCGCCTATCAAGCCCGGCCAAGCGCCGGGCTTTTCTTTGCTCTCAGAATGGGGCGACCTCCTCCACTGACAAAAACTCATCGTGGACTTCCACCTGATGGTCGTTTTCTGATGAGGCCTCCCACTTGAGGGTCACTGACTCGTCCTCGTCGTTGAACGTCATTTCAATCCCATCCGTCTCGGACAGCAACCCGATCACCTCGTCCCACTCTCGATCACCATCTGTGTCTAACCGATGGATCGTGACCCACCTCTGCTCCTGTGCGATTGGGTGATTAATCATCGACGAGACCCGCAAACCCAGCCGCTCTATACCACTCATTTCCTGTCGTTCTGACGGTTTCGCCTGCTTCTTTGCCATTAGCTACCCTCCGCTTGAATGCTGTATATCCGTACAGATTTTTGCGCAGCATAGCCTGTAGTTTCTTAAACCGTAAGTCTTGACTTGAGGATTTCTTACCGGTATCCGATCGATCTTTTTGTTAAGTTATCTAAAATAATTATTGACTCTGCTTGTTTAGTTTTCTAAATTGAACTCATCGCAGCGACACACCGCAGCGAAGGGGAGCTACCAGCTCCGCCACACGACTGGTGAAGCCGCCAGATAGCACGGGATCAGCGAATTGATCTCCCAGCCCCCTGCCGGGGATCGACTGGAACCAAGCTCTTTAAGCAAGACGGCCAGCATCACTTCTGCACCTTGGCGACAGGGTGCAGCGGGATGACAACCGAGGATCAGATGATGGGATTGGATATATCGGCATACAGCAAACTGGTCGAAGCGCCTGACGCAGAACGTGACGACGACGGCGAAATCGTGGATTACGACAACATCCGCGAGTTCTATGACAACCCGGACTTCCCGGGGCGCATCGATGGCATCAAGCCGAAAACGGCTTACCGCCTTGGTGATGATGGAACTGAATTCCGAGCTGGCAGCTATGGCGGTTATAACCATTGGCGGAATGAGCTTGCTCAGATGGCTGGGTACGCTCTCACCAAGTACAAATCACATTGCGGAGACGCAGAAGGCTATGACGGTGGGGCCTGGGCTGCTGGTTCAGGGCCGTTTTATGAACAGATCCAATTCTCAGATTGCGACGGAACGATCGGGCCTGTCGTGAGCGCCAAGCTCGCCAAGGATTACGCGGATCATGCAGCCAAGGCTGAACAGATCGGCGGCAGGTTCTGGGACCTGTACCAAGAGTGGCAACAGGCATTTACCCTCGCCGCTGATAACGGCGCCGTCGTATTTCACTGAACAACCAGCGCCACGACAGCCTGTCGTTAACTGCCCGAGCACCTCGCAAGAGGACGCATCGGCAGGTGCCTGGCCAGCATTCACGGCTGGGTTTGGTCACCCGCGCCAGGCATCTGACCAATGCGGACGAATCCCGGCCCCGCGCCGGCCACCTGCAGACCCCGGAGAACACCATGCTCCAAATCTTCCTGATCGGCGCAGCGCTCAGCCATGCGCGGCCAGAACCGCCTCGTGAAAGCGGACTGCCAACCGATCCACTGCGCGTCCACCGCGAGCGCTGGCGATGTACCAGCGGGGCCGCAGTGTTCTGGCACTAACGGTCCCGCCCCAAACTGACTGTAAGCAAAACCACTGCATCGAAAAGGCCTTTCTGTCGAGTTGGGCCTTTTCATTCTGCCTTTATCCGTCAGCACTCTCCCCTGCGCCCAACGGCAACCGGCAGGCGGCCCGAGTGCTGACGAATGAACGCAACCCCACACCGAGGGATATGTCATGCACCAAGCAATGCAAGCCCGCGTCGAAGGCAATATCGCGCTTCAAATCCGGGCCACAGCGGCAGCCGCCGAGTTCTACGCGATGATCGGCAAGCCCGTGCCACCCAGCAAGATTCGCTACCAGGTCATCACCAAGGGCAACGCCTATCACATCGTTGAGCGCTCCACTGGCTTGACCAAGGGCTTCCGATGGACCTGGACGGCAGCCATCAACTTCGCCCAGGTGCTCGAAGCGCGGGCCGACGGCGTCAAGGTCACGCTGCAGGGTGCCCCGCAATGATCGGCGAGCCAATGCCCAACCCGCGGGATGCAATCGTCCAGGACCTGAACCAGAAGATGGAACAGTTCTTCGGCAGCGGAAAAACGATCCAGGAAATCGCGAGCGGTGTCAGCGCCGAGGTTCCTTTCATCGGCACCACCGGCCACCACAACAAGCTGCGCGTCCAGCGCGACAAGATCGCCCCGCAGGTGCGAGGGTTGGCCGAGGCCGGCAAGACGGCCTCACAGGTCGCCGTTGAGCTGAAGATGCACGTCAAGCGCGTGCAACTGATCGGCCGTGAGAACGGGTTCAAGTTCGCCGAGCCGTCATGAGGCGAGTCAACAACCAGGTCAGGCAGCGCCGGCGTCAATCGCAATTCAACCTACCACCCAGTGGCCTAAAGGCCGTTCCGGAGCAAAAGCAATGTCCACACCAACCGATACCGCCGAGTTCCTCGAAGAGCTGAACGGCGGCGCCTTCGCCAGCCAGATCGGGCACGCCCTTTCCGAAGTTGCAGCCGGGGTCGTTGACCATGGCAAGGCGGGGAAGCTGGTTATCACCTTGGACTTCAGCCAGATCGGTGAATCCAGTCAGGTCAAGATCAAGCACAAGCTCGACTACAAGGTGCCGACAAAGCGCGGTACCCGCAGCGAGAACACCAGCCTGGACACGCCGATGCACGTCGGCTCCGGCGGCAAGATCACCCTCTTCGCGGAAAAGCATGA
>Ga0307414_10000558_pt1 | contig 19463 bp, 13 predicted proteins | sample DK1Ometagenome_FD_203804 | JGI IMG/M metagenome (GOLD analysis project Ga0307414, IMG submission 203804) | Maize rhizosphere microbial communities from greenhouse at UC Davis, California, United States - DK15-O-3 | ecosystem: Host-associated > Plants > Roots > Rhizosphere > Soil | place: USA... | reverse complement strand
GAAATCAAAGGCGGTGGGAGTCCGGAAATTGATCGTGCCGCCTATCGCGTCCCCGTCCTGATCGGGCGTCAGCGTCTTCGTCACGCGAACCTCGGCAAGGCCGTTGGGCGGAAGAACGGTCAGCGATACGTCGCGGCTGTCCGGATTGGTCTGCGCGACGCGAACACCGTTGATCGACACGGCATTATAGGTCCCTGCAAGACCGCGTACCGTAACAAATTCGCCCTCGCCCGTGTCCTGATTGACGATCACCGAGATACCCGGAATGCGTGCCAGCGAATCCGCCACATTGGCATCGGGAAGCTTGCCCAGATCGTCGGCCGCGATGACGTCCACGACATTTTCGGCAGCGCGCTTGGCTCCGATCGACGTCTCGGTGCTGAGCCGCTGGCCGGTTACGACGATGGCCTCGCCGGCTTCGTCGCCCTCGGTATATGCCGCGGCAGACGCGCACGTGGCCGCAAGTGCAAAGCAGGAGGCAGATAGGCGAAAGGCTGAACGAGCGGTCCGCTGACAGAAGGATTGCATGATCGGTTTCCCTGGATGATTTCACGTTTGACCGATCAGTCGGGTTCGACGGATCGCATCGCATCCGAATCACCCCCCTCCGCGGTCAACTGGTATAGGCCAGAAAGTCGTGACAGGCCGATTACATTGCCGGCCTCTGCGAACGATAAAAAACTGACCTTGCCAACGGGGAGATACGGATGCGCCAGGCAGGCGTGACCGTTCCCAACAGCGTGGCTGCTGATCGCCAGATGTCGCGATAGAATAGCGTCACCACCACCCCCGCGATGCGGTTCGAACCGGACGGTAAAACCCCGGCCGATAATCCTTAGTCCTGCTGTCCCTTCGGCGCGTCAGCACCGTGGTTCGTCATGAGCTTCTCGAGCAGCGGGCGATAAAATTCGAGATCGGCAACGGCCCAATCGCTTTGCTTCCCGGTGTCATCATAGCGCCGCAGCTTGATCGCATCGTCGAAATAGGGGCTTTGCGCGAAGACGTTCGCCTCGTCGGCGCTCATCGGGCCACCCTGCAGTTGAAGGCTTAGTTCCGATGCACGGCTGAGCGCGGCACGATAGTCGGGCTCCACCGCACAAAGATAGCGCTTGGCCTCGACATGCATTCTCACCGGCTCCGTTACGCTCTCGGGAAAGCTTCGTGCGAGAAAGGTCGCACCGATGACTTCATGCCGGGCGTCGATCCCGCGTTGCTCTGCAGCATTTCCCGCGTCGTCGATGAACTGCCCGATGTCGTGCAGCAGCGCTGCCGCAATCAGCGTATCGTCCGCCCCGTCCTCGCGGGCAATTTGGGCACATTGCAACGCATGCTCGATCTGGGTGATGTCCTCGCCATAGGTGAGTCGACCGAATTTATTGATTATATTGAATATTACGTCGATCATCTGGTGTCATTTCCATCGGATGAATGCAGGAAGCCGATCGGCACCGAGCCGAAGCGAGCCTCAGATTATTGGACTATACCAAAAATGCAAATAAGTCGCTAGCCGCGGCGTTGCAACCGACCGCTATTTGACGAGGGTAAAGGTGTCGCGAACCCGGCCTTCGGCGTCGATCGCTTCGGCCTCCAGCCTGTCTCCCGCGCCGCGCAGCATCACAAAATGATGGTCGCGGAACGCCTTTCGGTTGAACCACGGCTTGGTGGGCTGAAAATCTTCCAGATTGCCGCCCATGCCGCCTACCTGAAGATAGGTAACGCCCTTCACCAGATCGACTTTCCCGCCCCTGATCGGCCAGCTTCGTTCATAGGTATGAAGGTGACCGACGATGACGAGATCCACCGAATATTGCTCGTAGAGCGGTTGCAGCTCCGCTGCGGGAACCGCGTCGCCGCCGCGCGATACGCCAGTCCAGCTGTCGCCATAATCATCGTCGTCGGTCGACATCAGGGCGTGGTGGTGCATGGCGATCTTCCATTTCGCGGTCGACGAAGCGAGAGCCTGCTTCAACCAGGCCTTCTGCCTCTCGCGAAAGCCGGATTCTCGCTGTTCACGGTCTTCCAGATTGCTGTCGATCACAAAGATTTCCGCGTCGCCGTAACGCAGATTGAAATAAGCTCCATCGCCGGGTTGGCGATGATAGTGGCGGAACCAGTGCAATTCGCTTTCGCCATTTCCCGGCGCGGCGATCACCGGCACGCGGCCGAACAGCGGCCCCATGCCGGCGAAATATTCATGCGTCCATTCAAAGCGCTTGTCGATTGAGCCGCCATCCGTAAGGTCGCCTGCGAGCAACAGGACATTGGGCCGCTGCTCCCAGATCAATGAACTCATCCGCCCGTTGATGTGCGTGCGCGCCTCGGTATCTGCGCTGATCGCCATCGTGAACGGCGCGCCGGGGGGCGGCGCGGTGCGAAAGGACAGGATGCCCGACCGGACTTCATTGCCGTCCGCATCGGTACCGCTCACACGATAGAAATAGGGCGTATCGGCCTTCAGACCCTCCAGCTGAATCCCGCCAATACGTTTCGCGCTGCGCGGGATTGCCCGCGATTGCAGCGCACTGGTCGTCTCTCCCCACTCAACGGTTGCGGCGACCGGGCGATCCGTCTCCCACGAAAGCTGGATACCAGAAGTGGTCGGCGCGTTCAGGTAGGGCGGCTGCGTGAAGTGGAGCGCCTTGTCGGTCAGCTTTCCCTCGTCGACCAGTCGCGCACGGCGGTCGAATGCCGCCTTGACCTCTGCGGGGCTCAGCGCGCGATGATGGACAGCCGCCGCCTTGACCAGGTTCGGAAGGCGCATGAAGCGCTCTTCTTCAAAAAAGCCGCTCAGTTGCAAGGAGGGTGAGGAAGCGACGGGGGAACGCGATTCCGCCTGCCCCTGGACCACGCCATCCAGATAAAGCGTCCATCGCACGCCGTCACGGACGCCGACGAGATGATGCCACCGCCCTTTATATCCATCCCCGGTCTTCACCTTCAACAGCGGCAGGCCGTCCGCGCCGACCGGACCGAACAGCGCTTCACCCGTCACATAACCCAAAGCCCAGTCCGGGCGCGACGCCTGACCGCTGTCGATCAGAGCGCCGATTCGCTGGTTCACATGATCGAGCAGCCAGAGTTCCACTGTGAACGAGTCGCCGCTCTGCCGCGCATCGAGCATGCGGCGATCGGTCGCCCGCATGTCGGAAATGATACGCGGCGCAGGCACCGACGATATCGTGGGGGCGCTGGTCGTTTCAGACTCTGACGCCGGTCCGGCCCGCCTCGGCAGGGCGTTCTCCAGCTCCGGCATCCATTCGACTGCGGGCTGGTGCGTTTCCGAAGATGCAGCGATCTGACCCTGGGCCTGAGCGATGCCCGCAGGAAAGGCCGAACTCAGCAGCAGCACAATCGCGGAGAGCGAGCCCCCGACCCAACGCCCCCGACCGGTGCCTTTATCTGCTCTATCCGTCATCACCAACACAGCTGCCTCCATTTGAAATTGGACTATACCAATAATCCGCAATCGGGACAGTTCGGTGACAGGCTTTGGGTGGTCAGGAGAAGCATCGAGAAGACGCATTGCCAGGCGCTGGCGCGCGCTGAAGAAGAAATCCCTATCGGAGCTCGCACGTCCGCGTGCGACTGCCTTACTCTGTTAAGGGCACGCTACCGCCCCAATGCGCGGGTGGGGTCAGGAAGAAAGGGCATCAATCGGACACATGCCAGCTCACGACACCTTGATAGACTCCCTCGGCTTTCTTCAGCTTGCGCGCGTAATCGCAAGTCGCCGCATCCAGATCGGAATGGCCGCTCGAAGTAACGATCCTGCAGTCCGTGACAGCACCCGATGGCGCGACCGTTATGCGGAACGCTGCCCGCCCCTCACGTCCCTCGATCAAGGCCAGCACGGGATAGTCCGGCAAAGGCTCTCTGCGTGGCGGTGGGACGGCCCCCTCACCGCAAGCGGATGCAAATAAAAGGCGATCCTCAGCGTCTTCGCTCAAATCGATCCACGGATCATCCGCCTGAACCTGTTCGCCGGGCTTTTGTGACGCCGGTGCCGGATCGTGCGAAACCGTCCGACGTTTTCGCGTTCGGCAGTTGATTTGAGCGCGTCCCATCGTCGCGGCCGACGACGTGGAATCGTTTGGTCCGCTTTCGATCCTGAAGCTGATTTCCTGAATATCGACGTCCACTTGACGCCGAGTCCCAGGGATTATGGTGAAAACTGCTTTCCCATCCGGATGAACGAATGGCTGCTTATTCTCGCCATTCGGCGGAAGGTCGGGCGCGTTCGGCGCCCCTCCTGCGCCCGGTGCAAACTGGTCCCCGGACGGGGCTTGAACAGATGCGGGCGCAGCCGGATTCATCGGAGCCAACAGCCCCGCCATCAGCGCAACAATCTCCCAGGACATGCCCTTCCCCTTAAACCAATTTGGCACCGCCCTGCGCCAAAACCACTTACCGCCGCGCAGGCGTCACTTCAAGATTCGCACGGCAAGAAGGCCGGCAAGTCACAGAAACCTGCGGCTGGGTCACTCCGGCCGCAAGCCGGAGACAAGCTGAATAGCGGTCTCACTTGTTTTGCCTCGCGGCCCACAGGCGAAGCAGAGCCCACAGGATCGTGGCCATACCCAAGGCGATCAGGACCGAATTGACCATAAAACAGGTCCAATGATATTCGGTCGAAACGGGGTCGGTTTTGTTCAGATATAGCTTGGTAAACATGGGGTAAGCGATGGGATCAAATCGCGTTTGGTCCTGCACGATCCATGCAAAAGGCCAGCCAAACCACACGTCCGACAGCTCCGATCGCGAATTCACCGCAACCGGCAAGAAATTGGCAAGCGTCCAGCAGAGGACCGGCGCAATCGGCGAGCATGATAAAACTGCGGCCACCCAGCTGATGGGACGGACACCGGTCCTATTCGACATAGGGTTCGAACCTCAGGCCTCGCGAGGTGCGCATAATGGTCAAAACAAAATTCCTTCCCGGCTTTTCGAACGGGTCGATCATAACGATGCGGGTCGATACCGTCATCGCAGCCAGAGCGCCAGCAAGCGACCTGAAACCAGCGGCCATCCTCGACTGGCCATGTGCGTTCTCATTTCGCGGTCGCTCCGGTAACGCACGGACGCAACTCGATTGCCCCTCAAGACACCACAGGCCGAACGCATGAGCAGGAAACAGAAATCGCAAATGGGCCAGAAAATTGGCACAGGCCTCGTCGCGGCTTTCCTTTGCTGGCTGGTTTGGGCTGGCGTGCACGCGCTTGCAGGCGTGATACAAGACGGTCGCATCGTCAATCGACGGGGACCGGACGTCTATATGAGCGACAGCCCCGTCATATTTTGGGCCTTAAGCGGATTTTTCGCGCTCGGTCTGCTTCTTGCGACCGGCTTGGCATTGATATGCTTGCTAAACTGGCTTTCGCTTTTCCGTCGTTCCGACCAAAAATGAGCGAGAAAAAGTCGGGTTGAGGCAGCCGCGGAATTTTGAACCGTGCGCCGCAGGCCGTATACGCGAGATGCCAACTTGGCTTGTGCCATTTTGCAAAGACAATTGGGAGACATCGATATGATTGCTGCACGCCGAGCCATGATGAGTCTCCCCATATTTGCGCTGGCATTGTGGGGCTGTTCGGAAACAGCCGACACGTCCGGGAAATCGGCAGCGGGGGAAACGCGTGCCATCGCCGGCACGGCTGGCTCCAAAGCATCCCCCCAGCCGCGTTCGGAAGTCGAAGGTCTGACATTTACTGCCCTGCCCGAGCTTCCAGCCAATAGCGCCAGCGATCCATTCAACGAGTCATGCAGTCACTACAGGCCCGCAGGCGGACCGAAGAGCGCGGGCGGCAAGATAGCCGAAAAGCGGGGCTGGTTCGTCACGTCGGAGGAAAAGCTAGGCCGCTATGACGCGATCAGCTTCGTCGGACAGCTGGAAACCGCCACCAGCGGGGTCTGCATGGTCCACGACGGCAATGTTGCGCTGTTCGACGGCGGCCAAATGGTTGCGTTGGGCTATGCGAGAAAGGGCGCCGAGCAACCGTCGATCGGGCAACTCGAAGATCGCGGCAACGCGACGCTTCTGATCGGATCGGGCGAAGGTCCGGTCGCGCCGATTGCGATATTGAAGGAAGAGGGTGGCGTCCCGGTTCTTGCGAAATTGCCTGCCGAGGAACAATTGTGCGATGGCGCGGTCAAGGTGCCCAACGTCTATGGCAAACCGATCCTCGCGGCACGCAAGACGCTGGCGGCAACGGGGTGAAAGCCGGTAGCGCAGGAACTGCCCGAAGGCGGATTTGGCCGCGAAAATGATTTCCATAAGCAAGGCGTCGTCGAGGTCGAAAGCTGCTCGGGCACCGGCTATGGTTTTTGCAGCTTCCAATATGCGCAAGGGTCGAGGACGCTCGGCGTAACCACAGTCGGCGAAAGTCCGGACGATTTTGTGAGCTTCTACTCTGTGTCCTGTGGCTAGGGTCAGGACCCTGGCAGAGAGATTTCCGCCCTTAAGTCCTCGTCCACCCGCTTTTCACAACGGCTTGGCAGGATGGCCGCTATGGGGCGATCATCGCGATATTGGCTACTATCGAAGCGGGATCACAGGTCAGGCGTGCAATCTCGACATTTTTGTCACGGCTGAAAAAATCATCAGCCGATTTATAGATCCTCACTTCGGCTTCGCGAACCCGATTTCCAAGACGCTCATCCTGGGTCACGAAGAAGGAATATACGATCTTCCCAAGCTGATAGCCCATACCGGAAGACGTGTCTGACTGGTGTTCGAGGATGAAGTCTTTGGTGGAAAACAGGACCTTATCTGTTTCGAAATACAGCTCGGCCGGTCCGTCGCCGATCACATAGGAATAATATGCCTCCTTCTTCGAAGGATGGGCTTCCGTATCGGCGATCCGGCAAAACTCGGCCCGCGCATGCTTATGCTCGATGTCGCATGCAAAATGGGTCTCCCAGGGGGACGAGCAGCTTGCGGCAGCCGGGACAGGCAGCAAGACAAACAGAAAGAATAATATGATCCCGCGCATATCTTATTTCTCTCTACAAATTTTTTGGGAAGGATCGTCGATGGGTTGAAGGCATTCGCCTTCGAGCGAAAGGAGGAGCGTTTTACCGCCCAGCGACATGATGATGCGATCCGAATCCTGCCGGTAATGCCCGGTCACTTCCGGAAGGCTGGTACCATTCTGCCGGAATTGCACCGTCCCACCCTCAAGGGCCATGGTGGCACGACTGCCTTCGCCGTCATCCGCATGGTAAACGCCTTCGAGGCGATCCCCTTGGCACCCGGGCAGCACAAACAGCGCTAAAATCAACCCGCCTATGTTTATGGGCTTCGTCACCATAGCCCGGCAACGATAATCAAGAACCTCGGTCAGTCAATCATCGCTTCCGAATACGACGCGAAGGCGCGCCGCCCGATCCGCCGCCCCCACCCCTGCTGCTCTCGGCGCAGAGGCGCTGAAGAGCTGGAGCAACAAGATAAAGACCGGCGTTCGAATCCGCGTTCAGATGCCATCTGAACCTGCTTGGGCCTCGCGCCGGCACATCGGGTTTTGCGATGGAGCTGCTCAACTTTCTCGATAAGCGGTGAGTTCGCAACGACCATAGCGCGTCCCGCCGCTACATCCGACCTTGGCCGTGTGCGACCTGGCAGCAATCGGCGAGACAATCCATCAAAGCTGACATGGCCCGGACATTATCAATTTTGTCCGAGATGACTGGCCCGTAGCAAAAACGTCATCAACGCGTGAAATAGGCCCGCCCCAGACGATGGTCGGCGCCGCGAACTAGGGATCGCGGCGTTTCTTTTTTGTGGGGGTTTGAATGTTTCAGAAATCGGTGTCGGTTTTCGCGTTGGCGATCGCCTGTTTGAGCTATGTGCCGCACGCGAACGCGCAGAATGTTGCGCCGGTCGACGGGGACGATGTGGACGTCGGCGAGATCGTCGTTATCGGCAGCGGCCAGACGCGTTCGGTCTCGACCCTGCTGCCGTCGAACCTCGACACCTTGCCGCCGGGCGCGAGCGCACAAAAGGCGCTGAACTTCTTGCCGGGGGTGAGCGCACAGTCGATCGACGCGCTCGGCATCAACGAAAAATCGCTCTCGCTGCAGGTTCGCGGTTTCAACACCACCCACCTCGGCTACACGCTCGACGGCGTGCCGCTCGGCGATGGCGCGTATAATAATTACAACGGCCTCAGCATCAGTCGTGCGCTGATTTCCGAAAATCTCGGTCGTGCCGAACTCGCGACGGGGATCGCCGGTCTCGCCATTCCCTCGACGAGCAATCTTGGCGGCGCGGTGACCTATTTCTCCAGCGACCCGCGCAAAGATATGGGCATCACCTTCAACGGAAGCGTCGGCAGCGAGCGCGCCAAGCGCGGCTATCTGCGCTTCGACACCGGCGAACATAGCGGTTTCTCGGCCTATGTCTCGGGTCAGATCCATGAATATGATCTGTTCGTCGATCAGGCGGCCTATAACAAATCGACCGGCCGTCAGTTCAACGGCAAATTGATGTACGAATTCGACGGTGGCAAGATTACCGCCTTTGCCGACATCTCGCGCACCAATCAGGCGAGCGACGCCTATATTTCGAAGGACATGCTGAACCGTCTCGGCTGGGATCAGGGCGGCTATGCGCCGAACTGGCAGGCCTATCTCGACCGCGCCTATTGTGCCGTCACCGGCCCCACTGCGCCGACAAAGTGCAGGGACTCCGTCTCGCCCGAAAAGCGCTCGGACGTGACCTTCACCAACGGCCAGATCCTTCGTAACGACAATCTCTATTATCTGACGGGCGAGTTCGACATCACCCAAGGCCTCGGTCTGCGCGTTCAGGGCTATCATCACAAGAACAAGGGCGCCGGCAACAACTGGATCATGGGTTGGTCGAAACAGGGTACGGCGGACACGTCGGACGACGTGCCGGTCCAGATCCGCGACACGCGCTACACGATCGATCGCAGCGGTGTGTTGGCAAGCCTGAGCTGGGAAGCGGGATTTAACCACCTGCAGGCCGGCATGTGGTTCGAGGACAACACCAGCAGCGCGGCGCGTTACATCTGGACCAACGTCAAGGGCCCCTTCAGCCTGGCACAATATCTGAAGGGTCAGCCTGATACCGCACAATGGGTGCAGGAAACGCACTGGAAGACATGGCAATTCTATGTGCAGGACACGATGAAACTGCTCGATGACGCGCTGACGATCGATTTCGGTTTCAAGAGCACCTATTCGAAATCGGACGCCCGCGCGATCCCCGGCATCGCCAAGGCTGCGCCGCCGGCCTCCAGCCAGTTCGCCAGCGGCACGCTGGTCGCCAAGGATAATTTCCTGCCCGAAATCGGCGTCCACTGGGACGTTGCGCCCGGACATGAACTTTATGCAAGCTATGCAGAGAATATGGCGATGTTCCAGGGCGGCTTCAAACTGGGGCCGCAGTCGGTATCGCAGGCCGTCTGGGATCTGCAGGGCAAATATCTGAAGCCCGAGACGTCGAAGAGCTTTGAAGGCGGATATCGCTATGTCAGCGGGCCGCTGCAGGTGTCGCTGGCGGCATATAATACGAACTTCAACGAGCGCCTTCTGCAATATAATCCCTGCCCGACCAACCAGCAGCAGAACCCGGGTTGCGGCAACAGCTTCCACAATGCCGGCGGCATCACCAGCCGCGGCGTCGAACTCGGCGTGCTGTGGAAGCCGGCGCCGTGGGTGAACTGGTATAATTCGGCGTCGTACAACAAATCGACCTATGACGAGAATCTCGACTGGTGCACGGGTGCGACCTGCGTAGTGAAACCGACGAAGGGCAAGCAGCAGGTGGATACGCCGAAGGAAATGCTCGCCAGCGTGCTCACGCTGACCGAAGGCGGCTTTTCGGCGTCGTTGATGGGCAAATATACCGGCCGTCGTTACTACACCTATACCAATGACCAGAGCTTCAAGGGCTATGCCACCTTCGACCTCGGCCTCGTTTACAAGTTCGGCGACATGGGCCCGGTCAAGGGCGCAAAGCTGGCGCTCAACGTCACCAACCTGACGAACAAGCGCTATGCGGCAAACTTCGACAGCAGCGTGTTCGCACCCGACGATGCCCCGGGCAATCTGGTCGTGTTCCACGCCTCTGCGCCGCGTCAGGTCTTCGGATCGCTCAGCTTTGGCTTCTAAACCAACCCGCGCTGCGGCGCTCATCCTGATGTGCCTCTTCCCCGGTCTCGCGGCCGGGGAAGAGCCGATCACGCGGCCGAACATCGAACGATCGGCCGAAGCGCGCAGTGTGTCGTTGCAGGGCCGTACCTATGTCAACGAGGGGCTGGTCGGCACGGGCATCGTTCCGGCGCAAACGGTCGATTTCCTAGGCGATACTCTGGGGTCTTTTTCCTCGCTGAAGATCTCGCCCGGAAGCTGGAAGCGCGTCGGCGCGGGGTATGAGGCTGTCCTGTGGACATTGCCCGACCGCGGCCGCAACGATCCCGATGCCAAGCTCTTCTTCGATTACCCGGCGCGGCTGCATCGCTTTCGCATCCAATTCACTCCTGCCGATGGCAAAGTCGTCATCGCGCCCGACGGCGGGCTAAAGCTCAGCGATTTTCGCGGTCGCCCCTTCACCGGCGCGGATCCGGGCAACGGCACGCTGACACAGCGCGGCACCGTCCTGCCTGCACCTGCCAGCGGCGTCGGCCGCGGCAAGATTTCGCTCGATGCGGAGTCGCTGCAATTCACGCGCGACGGACATTTCTACATCGGCGACGAATATACAGCGAACGTCTATTATTTCGATGATCGCGGCCGCCTGCGCGGGATCATTCAGCCTCCGCCGGCCATCACGCCCCGCCGCGACGGGCGCCCGCATTTCGGTTCGCTGAAATCGCCCGATACAGGTCGGCGAAACAATCAGGGCGCCGAAGGCATGTCGCTGTCGCCCGATGGCCGCACGCTGTTTGTCATGATGCAAAGCGCGCTGATGCAGGACAGCGCCACAGGCAACGCCGCGGGTCGCATCAACACACGCGTGCTCGCCTATGACGTCAGCCGCAATCCGACCCCGAAAGCGCCCAAGGCGCATTACGTCGTCCGGCTACCCGCCTATGACGCCGACGGAAAAGGCGGCGCGCCCGATCGCACTGCGGCGCAGAGCGAAATTGTTGCGCTCGACGACCACCGGTTTCTGATGTTGGCGCGCGATGGCGCGGGCCAAGGCGCTGATAACAAGCATCCCATCGTCTATAAAAGTGTCGTGCTGGTCGACCTGAAGAACGCGACCAATCTGTCCGGAACCGAATATGAGGCCGGCACCGCGTCGCTGTTGCAAGACCCTGCCGGAACCGCGCTGCGGTCATCGATCCGCCCGGCCGAACGCGCCGAACTGATCAATATGCTCAACCCCGCACAGCTGGCCCGGTGGCGCCTCAGCGTCGACGCGTTGTCCGAGAAATGGGAAGCGATGGATCTGGTTTCCACTCTGGAACCCGGTCGTCCGGCCGACTATTTTCTGATCGTCGGCAACGACAATGATTTCACCGCGCGCGTCTGCGTCATGTCGGGCCAGCCATGCAACGCCGATATCGACAACGATAGCCGGCTGCTGGTCTATCGACTCCGGTTCCCATGACGCGTGAGTGAGAAATCGGCGGCCGCGATGCCATGCCCTGCCCTGCCCTGCCGGGGCATTGGGCCGTTAGCAGCCTGTCCGCTTGCAAGCTCAACCGGGCAAGTAGCGGCCCGTCTCCGGGTTGTTCGCACAGCTAGACGAAGCCCGCATAGGTTCAGATCGTGTCTTGGAGAGCCGCGAGGTCGACAGTTGCCGGGGTAACACCCGCTTTTCGCAGATCGGCCTTGCGAACCTTTTCGGTGCTGGTCTTAGGAAGGCTCGTGACGAAGTCGACATAGCGAGGCTGCGCATAGCGCGGCATCCGCCGACCAGCATGTGCGACGATCTCCGCCGGCGACACGCTGGCGCCGGGATGGCACACAATGGCCAGCATAATCTCGTCTTCGCCCCCCGGAATTTCAGACGGCACTGGATAGGCCGCGATCTCGTCGATACCCGGAATGTCAGCAAAGCTCATCTCGATGTCGGTCGCCGAGATATTCTCGCCGCGCCGGCGGATGCAGTCCTTGATCCGGTCGATGAAATAGACATAGCCGTCCGCATCGGTCCGGCCCGCGTCGCCGGTGTGAAACCAGAGGTCGCGCCAGGCCTCGACGGTTTTTTCGGGCAATCCATGATAGCCCGCCATGAAACCGTTCGGGGCTTTCGGACGAATGCAGATTTCGCCGGTTTCATCGACCGCCATCTCGCGGCCCGTTTCCGGGTCGCGGATCGCGACTTCGAAGAAGCGCGCATAGGGCTTGCCGCACGCACCGGGGCGCGGGTCGCCAGGAGCGCCGTAAAGCGGGATATTCACTTCAGTCATGCCAAAGCCGCTGACCACATCAGCAATCGCGTAACGCTCGCGCCAGACACGCTCGTGATCGGGGTGGTTCGGAGAGGCGAGGAGCGCGCGCAGCCGATGGTCGCGGTCCCGATCGGTCTTAGGCTGCGCTACGATGAAGGCGTTGATCGCGCCGAGCGTGTTGGTGAGCGTCGCTCCGCTGCTGCACACGTCGTCGATCCAGGCCGAGGCCGAGAATCGATCGCGGATCGTCGCGCTTATGCCCGCAATCAACACGGCGCCGAGTTGCATCAGGAGGCCGTTGGCGTGGCTGAGCGGGAGGCAGATATAGTAATGATCGTCGGCGGTAACGGCCAGATTGTCGACGGTGCCATAGCCGAAGAGGAAACAGTGTGCATGCGGCATCAGCACGCCCTTCGGCGCGCCTGTCGTGCCCGAGGTGTACATGATGCACGCGATGTCCGAGGCGCCCGGCATGGGCCCCGAATAGGCGGGGGCCTCGCGCCAGCCACCGAAGCCTTCGGACCTGGCAGCATCGGTCACGAGGATATGCGCGATGGGGTGAAGGGTCGCGCGGATATCGTCGAGCCGCGGATAGAAGATGGGATCGATGATCAGCGCGCGCGGTGCCGAATCATTGATCGGGTGCGCCAGAAACGCGCCGGTCAGCTCGGTGTTGAGGAGCACCGCCACCGCGCCCAGCCGCGTCACGCCGAACCAGGCGCGCAGGAAATCGAGGCTGTTGGACAACATCAACGCGACATGGTCGCCCGCGCCGATACCGAGGCGCGCCAACATCCCGGCGACCTGCCCAGCCTCGCGATGCATCGCGGCATAGGTCAGCGTTTCGCCGCCGATCATGGCGACGAAGGGGTGATCGCCGCGACGTTCGGCCTGCTCTGCAAGCACGGCGGGGAGCACCCAATGAAGAGGGTTATCGACTTCAGAATACATGGTCAGCTCTTGGCCTTTTTGAAGCTTGCGGCAACCAGCGGCAGGCGATCGACGCCAAGGTTGATAGGGATGCTCCCCAGTCGCGCTCCCGGCGCACGGTTGCCGCAGGCCGGGCGAAAATCGCGATCATGCCGGCGTCCCCGATGCTTCGGCTCGCCGCAGCGTGCGGGCGAGGAGGAGATAGAGGAGGATCGCGAGCAGTTGAAACGGGATCAGGCTGTAAAAGGCGACCTGCAGCGGATTGACCGCGCCAGCGGCACGCGCGGCATCGCTGACGACGCCGAGCCAGGTCGGCCCTAGCCCGAGGCCGATCAGGCCCATGATGAGCAGCAACAGCGCGCTTGCCAGCGTCCGCTGCTGCGCCGGAACCGTATCCTGCACCAGCGCGACGGTGGGTGAGAGAAAGAAATAGCCGAACAGCATCGGCCCCGCGAGGAAGGCAAGCGCGAGCGGCCAGCCGGGCGCGTGAATGAATCCCACGAGCGGCGGCAACGCCAGCGCCAGGCCGATCGCCGGGATGACCGCATAGGCGGCGCGCGAACGTTCGCGATAGCGATCGAGCAGCGCGCCCGAAAGATAGATGCCTGCGCTGACGCCGATGCCCAACAGCAATGCGTACCAGATCGAGACCTGATCGAGAGGCATCGCCTTTTCGCGCATCAGGAACAGCACATTGAAGTTGAGCGAGGCATAGGTGACGAATTGGGTCGCGCCCGCCGCCAAAGCCGCCAGCATCAGCACGCGATTGGTGACGAACGCCCGCAGTGCAGCGTTAAACGAGAGCGAAGGCACGGCGGAGGTGGCGGCCGGCTCGCGATCGGTCGCGCCGCGCTGCGGCTCGCGCACGGTGAGCCACACGACGCCCGCTGCGACCACGCCGATCGCGCCGATAATGATGAATGCCGTGCGCCAGTCATGCTGCGCGGCGATGCCCGCGCCGAACGCCACGCCCAGCGCCTGGCCGATCGGCGGCCCGAGGTTGAACAGGCTGAGCGCCCGGCCGCGCAGGCCCGCCGGGAAATAATCGGAGATGATCGAATATGAGGGCGGGACGCCGCCAGCCTCACCCACGCCGACCGCCATCCGCGCGGCAGCAAGTTGAGAATAGCTGCCGGCCAGACCGCAGGCGATCGTCGCCGCGCTCCAGATCGCGCAGGCAATGCTGAGCACGCGCACCCGGTTTGCGCGATCGGCGAGCCAGGCAACGGGGATTGCGATGACGCAATAGAAGATCGCGAAATAAAGCCCGCCGAGCAGGCCGAGTTGGGTGTCGCTGATCCCCAACTCGTCCTGGATCGGCTTCGCCAGAATTGCCAGCAGCTGTCGATCCACGAAATTCAGTACGTAGACGAAGCACAACATCGCAAGGACGAACCAGCGGTAATTGCCGCGCGACGTAACAGCCAAATCCGTCGATGCGCCCTGCGAGGTCATCTATCCGGTTCCTTAGAAGCGGAACCCGACGCGTGCGCCGATCGTCCTTGGAGCGCCGACGACGCAGCGCTGCCCCGTGCCGCCGCTGACCGGGTCGCGAAGACCCAGCACCGAATCCAGGATCACATTATAATATTGCGAGCAGTAATCCTTGCCGGTCAAATTCTGACCGTACACGCTCAGCGTGATGCGATCGCCAGGCAGCATGATGCTCGCCCGCGCGCCCAGCAAAGCATAGCCAGTCTGGATCGTTTGCGGATTATTGTCGTTGATCAGCCCGACGTTCGAGCTCGACTGGAAAGCAAGATCGGCATGAAGCGCATATTTCCAGCCCGATGACGTCAGATCACCCTCGTAATCGACCGCGACATTGCCCTGCCATTTCGGGGTGAAGGTCGCCGACTTGCCAGTCAGATCCTGCGTTCCGCCCTTGCCCGGCAAACCCGGCGCGCCGCGATAATCGGTAAATTCGCTATCGAGATATTGCACACCGGCCGACAGGTCCAGACCCGGCGCCGCGCGTAGCTTCAGCTCTGCCTCAAACCCCTGATGTCGCAAGTCGCCAGCGTTGCGGATCACGCTGGAAACACCATCAAAGCCGCGATCCTGGAACCCGACGACGTCCATGCGATAAAGCGTGGCGTTGAACGTCACGCGCCGGTCGAGGAATTGCGAGCGCAGGCCAACCTCGTAATTCTTCACCGTCTCAGGCCCGACCAGGCGGCGCTGCCCCAGTGCGGGCGTGCCCGTGCCATTGCTGAACGCGCCAGCCTTGTACCCCGTCGAAATCGTACCGAAGACCATCAGGTCGGCGGACGGCTTGTAAGCAAGGTTCACGCGGTAGGTGAACCGATCGTCCTTCTGCGCGAGCAGCGTGTGCTCGTTGGAGCGGACGAAGAACATCGTCGTGTTGGGGTTGAACACATCATAGACCGCGCTGCGATCATCCCATGTGTAACGTCCGCCCAACGTCAATTCCAGCTGCGGCACGATCTTCATCGTCGCTTGCGCGTAAGCCGCATAGCTGTCCGTGATCTGGCTATAGGCGAATTGCGACGAATTATCCTGCGGTCCGGCGATGCAGGTGGGCACGAGCGCGGCACTGACCAGCCTGACGATCGTATTGCACCATTCCGGGCGCATGTCGTAATCCTCGGTCGCCGTGAACCGCTCCCGGAAATAATATAGGCCGCCGACAAAGCTCAGTCTTCCGTTCAACAGGTCGGTCGGCGAAAGAAATTGCAGTTCGTGGCTCTGCGCCCGCGACCCGAAGCTGGCCGGACGCTGCAACAGCGGCAGCGGGGTCTGGATGAGGTCAAGATCGACCTGTTCATTGTCCCATCGACGGCCGGCGTTGACCAGCCGCAGACTGTAATCACCCAGCTCGAGTTTGAAATCGCTGGTCATGCCGAATTGTTCGTCGCGCAGCCGACCGCCAATCTGCTGGTTGCTGCGCCGGTCGAAGGCATCGGTCAGGTCGGGCACATTGCCGCGCAGTCTCGCGGTCATATTGGCGATGGCCGTGGCGGTCAGCGAACGCGGGTCGATCTCCAACTGCGCCTGCCCATCGCCCGAGGTGTGCAGATAATCCGCCCGGATCGTCCAGTCGATCGTTTCGGTCGGCTTGAACCGCATCGAGCCGCGAATGCCCTGCGTGTCGGAATAGCCATAGCGTTCGCCGTCCAGCCGATTGATTGCAAATCCGTCGAAGCCCGACGCAAGGGCGGCAATGCGAAAGCCAAGCTGCTCATTGACCGGCAGGTTGATTGCGCCCTCCAACTTATACGCGCCGTAACTGCCATATTCCCCGTTCAGATAGCCTCCGAATTCATCAGTCGGAGCGTTGGTACGGATCGACACCGCACCGGCCGAGGCATTGCGGCCGAACAGCGTGCCCTGCGGCCCGCGGAGCACCTCGATGCCGCTAACATCGAACAGATTGCCGATGACCGCTCCGGGTCGGGCGACGTAGGCATCATCAAGGAATGCCGCAACCGACGGATCGACCGCAAAATTCCCGCCGCCGCCGATGCCGCGAATATACATTTTGGTGTTTGTTGCCTGGGTGGACCGTGCGGTCGTAAAGCCGGGCGCGACCTTGCCCAAGTCGCTCACGCTGTCGATCTTGGATGCCTGCAGCCGATCCGAACCGATCGCGACGATCGAAATCGGCACATCCTGCAGCTTTTCGGTGCGCTTCTGTGCGGTGACGACGATGTCGGCGACCGTGTCGTCTGCGGCGGCGGGCGCTGTCTGGCCGAATGCGGCGGGCGCCATCGCCAAAGCGATCATCGAGGTTGCCGCGAATGCGTGAATATGAATCGACATGTCTTTTAGTCCCTCCCGTGCATGCCGGTTTCCCGGTCTCTGTACGGCGCCAAACATACGCACAGACTTCCCCACGTCAATCTTAATTCATGAATAAATTAGTTTCATTGACAAGCTGCTCAGATCGGTGGCTTTAGCGAAATTGACAATGACCGGAGGCCGGTGGTTAAGTGAGGACACGATGACCAAGCCAAAACCCGCGCGGCGCACCAAGGCGCAGCAACGTGCCGAATCGCTGGAAGTGATCCTCGATGCCGCCGAGCATCTTTTCTCGCTGCGCGGCCTTCATGGGGTGACGTTGAAAGATGTGGCGCAGGCAGCGGGCGTTCACACCGCGCTGCTGCATTATTATTTCGACGACAAGAAGGCGATGTTCGACGCCGTGTTTGCCCGGCGCGCGCATATAACGGTCGAGCGGCGCATGGATGCGCTCGATCGCTACGCCCAGGATTGTGGAGGAAAACCGACTGTCGAAGGCGCGCTACGCGCTTACCTCGATACCGATCTTCAGACCTATATCGAAGGCGGGGAAGGCTGGCGCAACTACGCTACATTGGGGGCACAGGCGGCCATGGCGCCGGACTGGGGCGCCAAATTGTTCGATGAACATTTCGATGCCGTGGTGCTCAAGCTGATCGACCTCCTCAAACAAGCGCTCCCCGATTGTCCGGATGAGGATATTTTCTGGGGCTATCATTTCGTTACGGGCGCGCTCGTCCAAACACTCGCGCGCACCGGCCGGATCGATCAGCTATCAGACGGACTTTGCCGGTCGGAAGACTTTCCGGCCATCAAGGCCCGTATGGCGCGCTTTCTCGCATTCGGGTTCGAAGGTTTGTGCCGCGATCGTGCCGAAGAACGGTTGGTCCAAGACGCACCTGCACCAGCCACTACCTAGCACCGCCCAGCAGTGGCCGATTGAAGACTGCCTGCTTTGAAAGCAAAAAAGGCTCGAAAGCGGCCGTCGATAGCATTCAGATAGACCGGGAAAGATGAGGGCCCGCTCCGGCGCCGATCCAGAATCGCGGGAAAGCATCGGACGCTCTCGGCAACAATGAGGGAGGCACGGCCCGCTGCCGCCAATGCGGGCTGCTCCGGCCGGTTTTGATCGGGAATGGTGCCCCTGGCCGGACTCGAACCAGCACTCCTTGCGGAACCGCATTTTGAGTGCGGCGCGTCTACCAATTTCACCACAGGGGCCCCTCGCCCGACGGTATCGGGCGCGAGATTGATCCGGATCATGGTCAAAGCCCATGAACAGGAAGGGCGTCCCGATAAGCCGGAACGCCCCATTTTGCCAAGCTATTTCTTGAGCTCTTTCGCGAGAGTTTTCGCGGTCGCCTTGCCATAGGGTGGTTTAAAGCCCGCAAGCCCCGCAACGTCCAGCTTGGGCTGGCGATAGACGGCGCGCGCGTGGCTGAAGGTGCGGAAGCCGTCGAGGCCGTGATAATTGCCCATTCCCGACGGGCCGACCCCGCCGAACGGCAGGTCTTCCATCGCATTGTGGAACAACACGTCGTTGACCGTGACCCCGCCGGAGATCGTCCGCGTCAGCACACGGTCCTCCTCGCTCTTGTCCTGCCCGAAATAATAAAGGCCAAGCGGGCGGTCGTTGGCGTTCACATAGTCGATCGCGTCGTCGATGCTCTTGTACGTCTTGACCGGCAGGATCGGGCCAAAGATTTCCTCCTGCATCACCTTCATATCGTCGGTCGGGTTGCGCACGATGTGAAGCGGCATCTTATGCCCGTTCGAGCTGGCGAAATCCTCACCGCCCGGATTGACCTCGATCACCTCGGCGCCCTTTTCGCGCGCGTCGGTGAGGTAGGATTGCAGCCGGTCGTAATTGCGGGTGTTGACGACCGAAGTGTAGTCTTCATTGGCGAGCAAGGTCGGATACAGCGCCGCCGCGCCCCGGGTGACGCTGTCGATCACCGCGCCCTCCTCATCCTCGGCAACCAGCAGATAGTCGGGGGCGAGGCAGATTTGCCCGGCGTTCATCATCTTGCCCAGCGCGACACGCTGGCCAACCAGATCCTTGTTCGCGCTGCGCCCGATAAAGGTCGGCGACTTGCCGCCAAGCTCCAGCGTCACGGGAACCAGATTATCGGCGGCGGCGCGCATGATATGCTTGCCGACGCTCGTCGCGCCGGTGAAGATCATATGATCGAAGGCGAGTTTCGAGAAAGCGACCCCGATGTCGGCGTCGCCGGTGAACACCGCCATCTCGCTCTCATCGAAATATTCGGGCACCAGCCGCGCCATCAGTGCCGAGACATTTTCGGTAAACTCGCTGGGCTTGATCATCGCGCGATTGCCTGCGGCGAGGATGCCCGCCATTGGCACGAACACCATCCCGATCGGGAAATTCCACGGGGCGACGACGCC
>Ga0307414_10000556_pt1 | contig 19466 bp, 18 predicted proteins | sample DK1Ometagenome_FD_203804 | JGI IMG/M metagenome (GOLD analysis project Ga0307414, IMG submission 203804) | Maize rhizosphere microbial communities from greenhouse at UC Davis, California, United States - DK15-O-3 | ecosystem: Host-associated > Plants > Roots > Rhizosphere > Soil | place: USA... | reverse complement strand
GGGTCGTCGCCGGGCTGTTCCTCCATCACCGAGTAATCCAGCGAGCGGCCGTCGATGCGCGGCGGCGTGCCGGTCTTCAGTCGATCGACCACGAACAGGCCTTCGCGCAGCTTGTGCGCCAGCGCGGCGGCGGGCGGATCGCCGGCGCGACCGGCGGCGTACTGGGTTTCGCCTACATGGATCTTGCCGGCGAGGAACGTGCCTGCGGTCAGCACCACCGACGGCGCGTCGAAGCGCAGGCCGGTCTGGGTGATCGCACCAAGCACGGTGTTGTTCTCGATGACGAGATCGTCGACCGCAGCCTGGAAGATCGTCAGGTTGGGTTGCGCTTCGACGATGCGCCGGATCGCGCTGCGGTACAGCGAGCGATCCGCCTGGCAACGCGTGGCACGGACCGCGGGACCCTTCGAGGCATTGAGCGTGCGCCACTGGATGCCCGCCAAGTCGGCCGCATGGGCCATGGCTCCGCCCAGCGCATCGATTTCCTTGACCAGGTGGCCCTTGCCGATGCCGCCAATGGCCGGGTTGCAGCTCATCGCGCCCACGGTTTCGATGTTGTGGGTCAACAGCAGGGTGCGGGCGCCAGCGCGCGCGGAGGCCAGCGCGGCCTCGGTGCCGGCATGGCCGCCGCCGATGACGATGACGTCGTAGTGGTGGAAGGAAGCGCTCATGGGACTATTTTCGCATCGACGGAGGCCTGCGGCCTAATGCGCCGTGCGGGATAGAGGAAGTTGGCACGGTTTCTGCTTAATCTCCTGTGCACCCGTCGTGGCAAGCGACCAGGGGCGCAGGCTGGTAATTGGAACAGGGGCCAGCCATGTGCACTGCGGGGGAGCGCCGGGGCCGGTAGTCGGGGGACTGCCGGCCCCATTTGTTTTGTGCAGGACGGCCCCTGCAATGGAAAAAGCCCGGCATTGCCGGGCTTTTTTGTTGAGCGCCGACGCCCGGCAGGGCCGGAACAGGGGGGATCCAGATTTCCCCACCGGACGTCGACATAGAGGCGTGTCATTCCAATCACGTCAGTAAGCGACGCAACCGGTCAACTCGCGCTCAGCTTGCGACGGACCCGCCCCCAAAGCAACGATCAGGGCTCTTCGTTACGAACCCGGCTTCGACTGTTCGAACGCGGCGGAGGCGCGGAACGCTCGGGAGGCCGCGACCTCTCCACCGATCGTGGCGGTGAAGGTGACGACGTCCGCCGCTGCGGTTCACCGGTCGGGCGTTGCCGGACCCCCGTATTGCCGCTGGGCTGGCGCCCGCCACCGACGACCCGGGGCTGTCCAGGGGACGCGGGAATACGGTTCTGCGGCGGGATCTTCACCCGGCCCGATTCCCGGTAGCGCCCGTCCTCAGGATTGCGCCACGGTGGCGCGCGGTCGTTGCCGGGATCGGGCTTGTCGTCGTCGTGGCCGGGGTGGTGCGGATGATGCGGGCGATAGGGGTAATACGGGTAATAGCCGCCATAGCCGTAATAACCATAACCGCCATAGCCACCGTATCCGTAAAAAGGATAGCCGTAGCCGTAAGCATCATAGTAAGGGCCATAGCTCGGTGCGGAACGGCCGTAGTAATAGCCCCCCGGGGCACTGCCGCCAGCGTAGTCGTAGGTCGCGCAACCGCTGAGTGCGGCGGCGGCGATAAGGGTGGTGATCAGACGTAGTTTCATGGCGCCCCCCGGCGTTGCGTGTAGTGAGCATCGGTCCACGCCATTGAATCCGTGCTTAATCCTTCGGGCGGCACACGGAACAGCAGATTCCATTAACGTGTTCCATTCACGTGTTCCATTCACGTGTTCCACTGACGTATTCCATTCGCATGCAGGTGCCACGACAGTGGCGCAGGAATCCGCGCCCGCTTCGATCACTTCCGGGAAACCGGGCCGGATAAGTTAATCTTCCGGTCATGCCTGTCCGTTTGCCTGTCTTCGAAGATCTCCTGGCCGCTGCCGCGCGGATCGCACCGCATGCCCTGGTCACCCCCGTGCTGAGTTCGCGTGCGCTGGATGAAATGGCCGGCGCGCAGCTGCATTTCAAGGCCGAACATCTGCAGCGTGCAGGCGCGTTCAAGTTCCGTGGCGCCTGCAACGCGGTCTGGGCACTGACTGGAACGCAAGCGCGTGCCGGCGTGGTCACCCACTCTTCGGGCAACCATGGCGCCGCGCTGGCCCTGGCGGCGCGGACCCGCGGTATCGCCTGCCACGTGGTGGTGCCGGAAGGCGCGGTCGCGGCCAAGGTCGCTTCCATCCGGCGTTACGGCGCCACCGTGCACGCCTGCGCCGCAAGCATCGCCGCGCGCGAGGAAAAGTGCGCCCAGGTGCAGGAAGCCACCGGCGCCGTGCTGATCCACCCCTATACCGATCCGCAGGTGATCGCCGGCCAGGGTACCGCCGCACTGGAGTTGCTCAATGCCACCACCGCGCTCGACGTGCTGGTGGTCCCGGTGGGCGGTGGCGGCCTGGCTGCGGGAACCGCGATCGCGGCAGCCGCGCTGGCGCCGGATTGCAAAGTGCTGTTGGCGGAACCCGAGGGCGCCGCCGACACCTGCCGCTCGCTGGCCGCTGGTGAGCGGCGCATCGATTTCACTCCCGGCACTGTCTGCGACGGGCTGCGCGGCAGCCTGGGGCAACCCAACTTCGAACTCCTGCGCCGGCATGCGGTGGAAGCCGTCGCCGTCAGCGACGCCCGCACCGTGGCGGCGATGCGCCTGTTCTGGGAGATCGGCAAACAACTGGTGGAGCCTTCCTCGGCGATTGCCATCGCCGCGGTGCTGCAGGACCCGGCGCGGTTCGCCGGCCAGCGCATCGGCTTGCTCCTGTCCGGAGGCAATGTGGACCTGGGTGCCCTGCCATGGGAGCGCGCGTGAACCCACGGGCAGGAAAGCGGAAGGGATTCTTCGGCTGGACCTGGCGCTTGCTGCTGTTGCTGTCGCTGTGGCTGACCGGCGTGGCCGCCTACATCGTGTGGGTAGGCGAGCGCGACCAGGCCGCCCCTGCGGACGCGATCATCGTGCTCGGCGCCGCCGCCTACGACCGGAATCCTTCGCCGGTGTTCAAGGAGCGCATCCGCCACGGCATCGACCTGTACAAACAGGGCCTGGCCCCACGCCTGATCTTCACCGGCGGCTTCGGCAATGGCGCGCCCTACTCCGAATCGCAGGTCGCCCGCCGCTTCGCGCTGAAACAGGACGTGCCGGCCCAGGCGATCCTGATCGAATCCCATTCGCGGACCACGCGCCAGAACCTGCGGGAAGCGCGGATCCTGATGCAGGACAACCATCTGCGGCGCGCGATCATCGTCAGCGATCCGTTGCACATGGCCCGTGCGCTGCGCCTGGCGCGCGAGCTCGGAATCGATGCGCTGGGTTCTTCCACACCCACCAGTCGTTTCCGCAGTTTCGCCACCCGCAAGCGGTTCCTGCTGCAGGAGGTGTATTTCTTCCATCGCGACCTGTTGCTGGAATCGGGGTAGCCTCCGGCGACACCGCTGGCGGAAGGCGGCGCTATGATGCGGCGCCGCTACTTTCCCAGGGATCCCGGCCCATGAAGATCGATGGCAATCGCAAGCAGGACCGCGCCACCGAGCTGGTCCTGACCTACTACTCCGCCTTCAACCGCGGCGACTGGGACGGCCTGCTGGCGCTGCTGGCCGACGACGTGGCGCACGATCCGGACCAGGGTGCGCGCGAGAACGGGCGCGAGGCATTCGCGGCGCACCTGCTGCGGATGCGCGGCCATTACCACGAACAACTGCGCGACATCGTGGTCCTGGTGGCGCCGGATGGCGACCGCGCCGCCGCCGAGTACGTGGTGCATGGCGAACACTTGGGCAGCGAAGCGGGGCAGCCGGCGGCGCAGGGACAGAAGTACCGGCTGCCGGCCGGTGCGTTCTTCGAAATCCGCGACGATCGCATCGCACGGGTCTCGCATTTCCGCAACGAACAGGCGTGGTTGGCGCAGGTTTCAACCTGAGCCTGCGGCCGCACCGTTGCAAAAGGGTCTGTATGCCCGGTGGCGGTGAACGACCGCGCCCGGCCTGAGGGATTCGAAAGTCCCCTCGGCCTGATCAGCCTTGTCGATTCGAGCACCTGACCGGGCACCGACCGGGAGAACCGGACCGTTTTCCGGCGTGGGGATTTGCTGTGGAACGGTCCTGCGACCTTGATCCAATCTGCCGCCCACGCAGCACTCGAGGGCGGGGCCGACAGATTCCAGACAAAACAGGATCGGGGCTTGCCCGCAGGCACTGATCGGGATTTGTGGCTCCGGGCCCGCCCGGACACCTTCGATTCTCCACAGAGCGCGTGCGGGCAAGCCGGGCTTTACATGGAGGTCAACCCGAAATCGCCAGTTGCTCCTGCTGGTAACGACGCGTTGCCGCGAACCACAGGATCGCCGCCAGACCGAAGCCGGCACCCAGGTAAACCGCCCACTGCTGGGCGGTGATGACTTCGCCGCGCACGACTTTCAGGATCAGCTGGTTCTGCGCCAGGAACGGCACCGCGAACTGCCACAGCTGCGTCTTCACCGGATTCACGATCAGCACGATGGTCGGCAGCATCGGCAGCAGCATCAGCCAGGTCATGTGGCTTTGCGCCTCCTTCATGCTCTTGGCCGAGGCGGCGAGGTAGGTCAGCAGGGTGGTGCCGATGAATACCATCGGCACCAGGATCAGTAGCAACTGGGCGATCGCGGTGAAGCTGACTTCCATCTGCCGGCCCACCGTGGGCGACAGCAGCGCGCCGAGCTTGAACGCCAGCAGGGTCAGCAACAGCGAGGACAGGGCCAGCAGGCAGGCCGCGGCGATCTTGCCGCTGACGATGGCGCCACGCGGCGCGGGCGTGGCCAGCAAGGGTTCCAGCGACTGCCGTTCGCGTTCGCCAGCGGTGGCATCCAGGATCAGCGCGGCGCCGCCGAGGAAGGCACTGATGATCAGGAAATAGGGAAGGATGAAGGAAAGCATACGTCCGCGTTGCGCTTCCGGCGTGGCCAGGTCGGTGTGCCGGATCTGGATCGCCGTCGCCGTGCCGGGACTGACCCCGCGCGCGAGTAACCGCAGCGACCCGGCCTGCCCGCCGTAGCTCGAAAGCAGGGCCTGCAGGCGCTTGCCCGGAATCTGCGCATCCTGGCGGGTGCTGTCCTGGATGATTTCCAGCGGCGCCGGCAGGCTCTTGCGCCATTGCCGGGGGAAATCGGCGCCGATGCGCAGGATCACGTCTTCCTCCTGGTTGGCGATGGCCGCCTCGATGTCCTTGGGCGGGGCCTTGATCACCACGTTCTGCCCTTCCAGCCAGGCGATCAGGTTGGGCGCGTGCTCGCGTCCGACCACCGGCAGTTCGAGCGGCTTCTCGATCTGGCTGCGGGCGCGGCTTTCGCCCAACGTGCCCAGGCCGATGATCAGGATCGGGGTCAGCAGCGGACCCATGCCCAGCGCCAACAGCAGGGTGCGACGGTCGCGGAAGATATCGCGCAATTCCTTGCGCATCACGACCAGCAGGGTACGGATCGACTTCATGCGTGCAGCCCCTCTTCCGAACCAATGGCTTTCACGAAGGCATCCTCAAGATTTTCCTCGCCGGTCTGCGCGCGCAGTTCGTCGGCGGTGCCCGAGGCCACCACCTGGCCGCGGGCGACGATCACGATGCGATCGCACAGAGCGGCGACCTCCTGCATGATGTGGCTGGAGAACACCACGCAGCGCCCCTCGCCGCGCAGCTGCTTGAGGAATTCGCGCAGGCCGCGCGTGGTCATCACGTCCAGGCCGTTGGTGGGTTCGTCCAGGATCACGTTCTTCGGGTCGTGCACCAGCGCGCGCGCGATCGCGGTCTTGGTGCGCTGGCCCTGGGAGAAGCCCTCGGTGCGGCGGTCCAGGAAATCCTCCATGTTCAACGCACGCGACAGGCGTTCGGTGCGCGCGGCGATGGTAGCCGCGTCGAGGCCGTGCAGCTCGCCGAAATAGGCGATGTTCTCGCGCGCGGTCAGGCGCTTGTACACGCCACGCGCATCCGGCAGCACGCCCAATGCGCGGCGCACGGTTTCCGGGTCGCTGGCGACGTCGACGCCATCCACCAGCACCTTGCCGCTGTCCGGCTTCATCAGCGTGTAGAGCATGCGCAGGGTCGTGGTCTTGCCGGCGCCGTTGGGACCGAGCAGGCCGGTGATCTCGCCATCGCGGGCCTCGAAGCCGACGCCGTCGACGGCCTTCACCACGGTCTTCTTGGCGATGAAGGATTTATGCAGGTCCTGGACTTCGATCATGAGTGCGCCGGGAATAGGGAATGGGGAATGGGAAATGGAAGGAGCGAGTGCGATCGATCGTTTCTTCCCGGCGTGGAGGCGCAGGGCGCCGGGGATCCGATTTTCAGGCTCCCGATTCCCCGCTTCCGACTCCGGGCCCTCATGGCTCCCACCCGTAAAAACCGGTGAACGGCGGCGTATAGGGCAGTTTGGCCAGGCACTTCGCGTCGAGCTGCTTCGCGTCGGCGCCGTCGATGAACCGGGCCATCAGCCTCGGCATGCAGCCGACACCGATGACGTTGTGGCCCTGGCCGCGCAAAACCAGATGGCGTCCATTGGTAAGCGTCCCGGCTACCGAATCGCCGTAGCGCGGTGGGGTGACCGGATCGAACTCGCCGGACAGCAGCAGCGCCGGCACGTCGCTCTCCAACGGCGCGCGGAAGCCGGACGGGCGCACGCCCTTGGGCCAGACCGCGCATTGCGCGACCAGGTAGTTGGCGAAATCGTTGCCGAGCAGGGTGCCTTCATCGGCGGGATCGGCCTTCAGTTCGCTGCCGTCCTCGCTGCATATCACCGACAGCTGCATGCCGATCGTGATGCTGTCGGACATCTGCTCGCCGAGCATCTGCGACAGCGCCATCAAGGCGTCGTAGCGGCCGTTCGCGGCTTCGTTCAACTGCAGCGGCAGCAGCGAGGAAGCCAGCGGCATGTAGGCATACATGCGCACCAGTCCGGCGACCAGCCCGGGCGTGAGCTTTTCCTGCCTGCCTTCGCCGGTGATGCCATCGCGGTAGGCCACGAGGGGTGGATCGGTTTCCAACTTCGTCATCAGCACGCGCAATTTCTCGCGCGGATTGCCCAGGCGCTGCACGCAGGCCGGAGTCTTGGCGCACAGTGCGAACTGCAGGTCCAGCGCGTCCTCCAGGTTGCGCGCGAACTCGTTTCCCAGGACCAGCGAGTTGGGCGCCACGCTGTCGAGCACGATCGTGCGCGTGCTTTGCGGATATTTCGCCGCGTACTGCTGGGCGACGCGGGTGCCGTAGGAAATGCCGACCAGGTTGATCTGCTGCGCGCCGATCGCCTTGCGCACGGCTTCGAGGTCCTGGATCGCCTCGGTGGTGGTGTAGAAGCGCGGATCGGCACGCTTCGACAGCGAGGCCAGGCAGCGCCTGGTGTAGTCGGCGGCCGCCTGGGGCGTCGGCAATTCGGTTTCGTCGAACGTCTCCTTGCAGGTCAGCGCATTGGAACCGCCAGTGCCGCGCTGGTCCACCAGGATGATGTGGCGCTTCTTGCGGGTTTCGGCGAAGGCGTTGGCGGTCTGCGGATAGGATTCCAGCGCCGACTGCCCGGGCCCGCCGGCGAGCATGAACACCGGGTCCGGCTCGGCCGCGTCGTCGCGGTCGGCGCTGATCCAGGCGATCTTCAGGCCGATCCTGCGGCCTTGAGGCATGGCCGGGTTCTCGGGGACTTGCAGCGTGGCGCACTGCGCGGCGATGGCGTCGCCGGAGAACGGCGTGCTCAGCGAGCAGGCGTTGAAATCCAGGGAGCCCAGCTTGCGCGCCTGCGCTTGGGGCGCACAGGCGATGGCCAGCAGGGCAGCGGTGATCAGTATCCGACGCATGGCGTCTCCGTTGGGGGCCTTCGTGCAGGCCCGTATGTTGTCATGACGAGGATGGCGGGCGAATGTGACTGATGGCATGGCCGGAGGTTCATTCTCCCTCCGGGAGAAGGCGGCGCGTAGCGACGGATGCTGCGAGGCAAGCACTCTTGGGGTGTGAGGGAAGGCATCATCCGTATCGATGCTCTCCACCGCCTGACAATCCCCTCCCTCATCCGCGCCCCGACAAGGGCATTCGGGGGCAGGCTCTTCGGCCACCTTCTCCCGGCGGAAGAAGGAAGCGGTTACTTCGACGAAACGTATTTCTCGCGCCGGATCTGCGGGATCGGCAGGCCATCGGCCTTCAGTTGTTCGAAGCAGGCGTCGACCATGTTCGGGTTGCCGCACAGGTAGGCGATGTCGGTATCGGCGTTCGGCGTGAACTCGGCCAGGAATTGCTGCACGTAGCCATGGCGCACGTCGGGGTGCGGATTCTCGGGAAGCTCGCGGGAGAAGCAGGGCACGAAGCGGAATTGCGGGTGCTGGTCGGCAAAGGCGCGGAAGTCGTCGCCGTAGAGCAGTTCCTCCGGCGTGCGCGCGCCATACAGCAGCACCACTTCGATGCCGCGTTCGGCGATCAGTTTTTCCACCAGCGGCAGCATCGCCCGGTAGGGAGTGACCCCGGTGCCGGTGGCGATAAAGAGATAGCGCCGGTTCGCGTCGCCCGGCATCAGGCAGAAGCGGCCGTAGGGCCCGCTCGCCGTGACCTGGCCACCGTTTTCGAGCCCCTCGAACAACGCCGTTGCCGCGCCGCCGGCGACATAACTGACCGCGATCTCCACGGATTCGCCCGCGCCCAGGGCGTGGTCGTGGATGGTGGCCAGCGAATAGCTGCGCTTGGTCGCGGTGCCATCGGCGTAGTTGAAATGCACCTGGATGAACTGGCCGGGGATGAAATCCAGCGGCTGGCCGTCATCGCGCGCGAACACGTAATGACCGACCGAAGGCGCCAGCATGCGGCGTTCAACCAACTTGAGCGGGAAATGGACGATGGCCAAGAGTCGGAACCGGAACAGTCTGGTGCCGGGGCCGGCCCGACGGGACGACTATAATAAGCGTTTGCACACTCCGGGCGCCCCGTCGGCGCCGCAAGGCCCCCTATGGTTGCTTCCCAAGCTGTCGTGCCCGCGGCCACGCCCGCGCTTTCCGTCACCGACCTGCGCAAGACCTACGAGACCGGCGTGCAGGCGCTCAAGGGCGTGTCGCTGCAGGTCGCGCCCGGCGATTTCTTCGCCCTGCTCGGGCCCAACGGCGCCGGCAAGTCGACCCTGATCGGCATCGTCAGCTCGCTGGTCAACAAATCGGCCGGTGAAGTGGAAGTTTTCGGGGTCAACCTGGCGCAGGACCGCGATGGCGCCATGCGCCTGCTCGGCCTGGTGCCGCAGGAGTTGAACTTCAACATGTTCGAGAAGCCGCTCGACATCCTGGTCAATTACGCCGGCTTCTACGGCCTGCCGCGCGCCGAAGCGCTGGTCCGCGCCGAGGAGGAGCTCAAGCGCGCCCAGCTGTGGGACAAGGCCACCAGCATGTCGCGGACCCTGTCCGGCGGCATGAAGCGCCGGTTGATGATCGCGCGGGCGATGATGACGCGGCCGCGGCTGCTGATCCTGGACGAGCCCACCGCCGGCGTCGACATCGAGATCCGCCGCGGCATGTGGAAGACGCTGAAGGAAATCAACGCGGCGGGAACAACCATCATCCTGACCACGCATTACCTGGAAGAAGCCGAGAGCCTGTGCCGCAACGTGGCCATCATCGACCGCGGCACCATCGTCGAGCAGGGCCCCATGCGCGCCCTGCTGGCCAAGCTGGACGTGGAAGGCTTCGTGTTCGACATCGATGGCGAACTGCCGGCGCAGCTTCCCGCCATCGAAGGCACCACGCTGGCGGCGACCGACGGCCACACCCTGGACCTGGACATGCCACGGGCGATGGACCTCAACCGGGTGTTCGCCGCGCTCAACGAGTCCGGCATCCGCGTGCGCTCGATGCGGACCAAGAGCAACCGGCTGGAAGAGTTGTTCATCAGGTTGACCGGTGACAACGCAAGCAAGGCGGCATGAACCACACCGTCGTCATTCCCGCGAAGGCGGGAATCGCTCTCCGTGCGGATGCGCCGATCCATCCGGAGAGCAAGAGCGATTCCCGCCTTCGCGGGAATGACGAACAAGAACAACAGCGCGCGGAGCGCACATGAACGACATCGCCAAAACCACCAAATCGGCACCTGCCCAGCGCACCCCCACCCAGCGCAACTTCGTCGCCCTCGGCACCATCGTGCGCCGCGAGATCATGCGCATCCTGCGCATCTGGGGCCAGACCCTGGTGCCGCCGGCGATCACCATGACCCTGTACTTCCTGATCTTCGGTGGGCTGATCGGCTCGAAGATCGGCGACATGGGCGGTTACAGCTACATGGAGTTCATCGTCCCCGGCCTGGTGATGATGAGCGTGATCCAGAACAGCTACGGCAACATCTCCTCCAGCTTCTTCGGCGCCAAGTTCGGCCGCCACATCGAAGAGCTGCTGGTCAGCCCGATGCCCAACTGGGTCATCCTGGGCGGCTACGTGGCCGGCGCGGTGTTGCGTGGCTTGATGGTCGGCGCGATCGTGCTGGTGATCGCGATGTTCTTCACCAAGGTGCGCATCCCGCATCCTTTCATCACCTTCACCACGGTGCTGCTGGGCGCGACCATCTTCTCGCTGGCCGGCTTCATCAACGCGGTGTACGCGAAGAAGTTCGACGACGTGGCCATCGTCCCGACCTTCATCCTGACTCCGCTGACCTACCTGGGCGGCGTGTTCTATTCGGTCAAGCTGCTGCCGCCGTGGGCCGAGGCGATGACCCATGCCAATCCGATCTTCTACATGGTCAACGCCTTCCGCTACGGCCTGCTCGGCAGCAGCGACGTGCCGGTGTGGATCGCCTACACGCTGATGCTGGGTTTCGTGGTCGGGCTGGGCGCGCTGGGATTGTGGTTGCTGAAGCGCGGCGTCGGCCTGCGGAGTTGATCACCCGTAGAGCCGGGCTTGCTCGGCTCTACAAATCATCGAGGATTGACGCGAATGCGCATTCTTGTCCTTGGCGCCGGCGGCACCGGTGGTTATTTCGGCGGCCGGCTCGCGCAGTCCGGCGCCGACGTGACCTTCCTCGTGCGCAGGCCGCGCGCGGCGCAACTCGATGCGCACGGCCTGCAGATCCGCAGTCCGCTCGGCGACGCGGATTTCCCGGTCGCGCACGTCGTCGCCGAAGACCTGCCGGCGCTGGCGAAGGGAAAACCATTCGATCTCGTCATCCTCAGCTGCAAGGCCTACGACCTCGACAGCTCGATCGACGCCATCGCGCCGGCGGTCGGCGAACGCACCGCAGTCCTGCCGATCCTCAACGGCCTGCTGCACTACGCCGTCCTGGATGCGCGCTTCGGCCGCGAGCGCGTGCTCGGCGGCCTGTGCTTCATCAGCGCGACCAAGGGCCCCGGTGGCGAGGTGATGCATCTGGGCAAAGCCGCCTCGATGACCTTCGGCGAACGCGATGGATCTGCCGACAGTGCGCGCGTGCGCGGACTCGCCAGCCTCTGCGGGAAAGCCGGCCTCGATAACCTGGCCGCCACCGACATCAACCAGCAGCTCTGGAACAAATGCAGTTTCCTCACCACCCTCGCGGCCGCGACCTGCCTGATGCGCGCCGACGTCGGCACGATCATGGCGGGCGAAGGCGGCCACGATTTCATGCAGGCCCTGTATCGCGAATGCCTGGCGGTCGCCGAAGCGGCCGGGCAACCGGTGTCCGCGGCAACGCAATCAATCGCGCTGGGCACGCTGCTCCAAGCCGGCTCGCCGGTGAAGGCCTCGATGCTGCGCGACCTGGAAGCCGGGCAGAAGGTCGAAGCCGCGCATATCGTCGGCGACATGCTGCATCGCGCGCGGCAGGCCGGGCAGGAGGCGCCATTGCTGGCGGCGGCATGGTGCCACCTGCAGGCCTACGAAACCGGACTCGCCGCGCGCTGACCGCGCCGCCTTCGCGCTGCCTTACAGCGGCGGTCCGATGCTCGGTCGCCCGTCCTCATCGATAGCGCTGCGACATGAAGCAACTCGAAAAGGTTTTCGTCGCCGGGCACCTGGTGGTGATCGCGCTGTTCTTCCTCTGCGCCGTGGCGCTGATGGTGCTGGCGGCGACCGACCTCTGGCAGGGACTGACCTCGACCGACATCCAGGATATCCGCGGGCGCTTCGACAGCATCCTGGAAAGCATCGGCATGCTGACGATAGGCCTGGTCGCACTGGGACTGTCGCAGACGATCTTCGAGGAAGAAATATTGCGCGACGTGAAAGTCAGCGGACCCACCCGGGTACGCCGTTACCTGTCCCGCTTCCTGGTGGTGATCGTGGTTGCGCTGGCGATCGAGACGCTGGTGGCGACCTTCGAGATCATGCACCAGGATCCGGCGCAGCTGCCTTACGTGGCGGCGATCGGCGGTTCAGCCGCGATGCTGCTGGTGGCGTGGGGGGTGTTCGTCCATCTCAACCGCAGTGCCGAAGAGCTGGAACCCGAAGCCATGGAAAAAGCCAAGCAGGAAGACCGCGACGTCAGCTAGGCGATGCTTTGCTTTCCGTCGTTGCCGGAAGACCGAAGAAACGCCTGGCCGTCGAGGTCGTGGCCGCGGCGACCACCGCGGTCGGTTGCCCGAGATCGCGTGCCAACTCCTCGACGATATGCGCCAGGTACATCGGCTCGTTGCGCCGGTGCGAAGGTTGCGGCCTGACCGTGCGCGGTAGCAGGTAGGGCGCGTCGGTCTCGATCATCAGCCGATTGGCGGGGATATGCGGCACCAGTTCGCGCAGGTGCTGCCCGCGGCGCTCGTCGCACAGCCAGCCGGTGATGCCGATATGCCAATCGCGGTCCAGGTAGTCGAACAGTTCCTCGCGGGTGCCGGTGAAGCAATGGACCACGGCCGGTCCCAGCTTGCCGTCGAAGTCCTTCATCATGGCGATGAAATCGGCATGCGCTTCGCGCTGGTGCAGGAACAGCGGCTTGCCGTTCTCCGCAGCGAGTTGCAACTGGCGTTCGAACGCCTTGCGCTGCGCCGGACGCGGTGAGAAGTCGCGGAAATAATCCAGGCCGCATTCGCCCACCGCCACCACTTCCGGGTGTGCATGCAGGGCGCGCATCTCCGCATCGCATTCGTCGGTGTATTCGGTCGCATGGTGCGGGTGCACGCCGGCGGTGGCGAACAGGAAGCCCGGATGTTGCCGGGCCAGCGCCAGTGCCTTCGGCGAATGTTCGCGGCTGGCGCCGGTCACGACCATCTGCACGATGCCGGCGTCGCGTGCGCGTTGCAGGACCGCGTCGCGGTCGGGGTCGAAGCTGTCGTGGCTGAGGTTGGCGCCGATGTCGATCAATTCCATGCGCATAGTTTAAGCGCCCCGCCCCTGCAGGAGCGGGGGAACCTTTATCCTTGCGTCATGTCGTCCATCGAATTCCCCATCGCCTCGCTGTTGCCGGAGATAAAGCGCAGCCTGCAGGCGAATTCGCGACTGGTGCTGGAAGCACCGCCCGGCGCCGGCAAGACCACGCAGGTGCCACTGGCACTGCTGGACGAACCCTGGCTGGCAAGCCGCAGGATCGTGATGCTGGAACCGCGCCGCGTCGCCGCGCGCGCGGCGGCCGGGTTTATGGCGAAGCAGCTGGGCGAAGCGGTCGGCGATACCGTCGGCTACCGGATCCGCTTCGAGAACAAGGTCTCCGCGCGCACCCGCATAGAGGTGGTCACCGAGGGCATCCTCACCCGCATGCTGCAGGACGATCCCACGCTGGGCGAAGGCCGGTTGGATGGCGTGGGCGCCTTGCTGTTCGACGAATTCCACGAACGCCACCTCGCCGGCGACCTCGGCCTGGCGCTGGCCCTGGACGTGCAGTCGCAGCTGCGCGAGGACCTGCGGATCGTGGTGATGTCGGCGACGCTGGACGGCGAGAAGCTGGCGCGCTTCCTCGACGCGCCACGGCTGAGCAGCGAGGGACGCGGTTATCCGGTCACGACCTCGCACTTCCCGGGCCGTCGCGACGAATCGCTCGAATCGCAGGCGCGACGCGCGATTGAAGAGGCGTTGCAGAAGCATGAGGGCGACGTGCTGGTGTTCCTGCCGGGGCAGCGCGAGATCGTGCGGGTAGAAGCGGCGCTGAGCCCCTCTTCCCTCGGGAGAGGGGTTGGGGTGAGGGTACGGCAGAGTAGTGATGCCTCCGATTTCATGGACCGTGCCGTACCCTCATCCGCCCCTTCGGGGCACCTTCTCCCGATGGGAGAAGGAAGCGAAATCGTTGTCCTCCCCCTGCACGGCGAACTCTCCATCGAACAGCAATCCGCCGCCCTGCAACCCGACCCGCAGGGCCGCCGCCGCGTGGTCCTGGCCACCAACGTCGCCGAATCCTCGGTGACCCTGCCGGGCGTGCGCGTGGTAATCGACAGCGGGCAGGCGCGCGAGCCGCGCTACGACCCCAACAGCGGTTTCGCGCGGCTGGAGACCGTCAACATCTCGCAGGCCTCCGCCGACCAGCGCGCCGGCCGTGCCGGCCGCGTCGCCGAGGGTTGGGCGTACCGCTTGTGGCCGCAGTCGCAACGATTGGAACCGCAACGACGCCCTGAAATCGCCCAGGTCGAACTCGCCTCGCTTGCGCTGGAGCTCGCCGCCTGGGGCAGCGATGACTTGCGCTTCGTCGATGTGCCGCCACCGGGCGCGTTGTCGGCGGCGCGCGACCTGCTGCGTCGGCTGGGGGCGCTGGACGAATCGGATTCCATCACCGCGCCGGGCAAGCGCATGCTCACCCTCGGCACGCACCCGCGCCTGGCGGCGATGCTGCTGTCGGCGCGAAGCGAGGAAGACCGCGCACTTGCCTGCGACCTTGCGGCGCTGGTCGAGGCGCGCGATCCACTGCGCAGCGGCGGCGATGCCCTGGCGGCGCGTTGGCGCGCGCTGGCCGCGTTCCGCCAGGGCCGCGTTCCAGGCGATGCGCATCGTTCCGGTCTCGCCGCGATCGACGCCGCGGCGAAGCAATGGCGCCGCCGCCTGCGCAGCGATGCGGCCCCGCCGCGCGAAATGGAAGCGCATCGCCTCGGCGACCTGTTGGCGCATGCCTTTCCCGATCGTATCGCCCACCAGCATCCCGCAGAGCCGCGCCGCTACCAGCTGGCCAACGGGCGCATGGCGCGGATCTTCGACGACAGCGCGATGTTCGGCGAGCCGTGGATCGTGGTCGCCGAACTACGTTACGAGGCCAAGGATGCCTTGATCCTGCGCGCCGCGCCGGCGGACGAAGCGCGCCTGCGCCAGGATTTCGCCGCGCGTTTCGTCACCGAAGACGCGGTGCGCTGGGATGCCGCGCGGCGCGCGCTGTCGGCGCAACGCGAAGCCCGCTTCGACCAGATCGTGCTGGAAACGAAACCCGCCGGCCGTGTCGATCCGCAGCACGCGGCGGCCGCACTGACCGAAGCGGTGCGCGAACTCGGCCTGGAATCGCTACCGTGGAGCGATTCGTTGCGGCAATGGCGCGAGCGCGTGCGCTCGTTGCGCGAATGGATGCCGGAACTGGAGCTGCCCGACCTCTCCGACGACGCGCTGCTCGCCTCGCTCGGCGACTGGCTGCAACCCGGCTTCGCCGGCAAGACCCGCCTCGATGCGTTGGGCGAGGACGAACTGGCCGAAGCGCTGAAGTCGCGCATGGAATGGGCGCAACGCCAGCGCATCGACCAGCTCGCGCCTGTGCGCATCGTGGTGCCCTCGGGCATGGAGCGGCGCATCGAATACACGCACGGACAGGCGCCAGTGCTGGCGGTGAAGTTGCAGGAGTTGTTCGGCCTGGCCGATACGCCGCGCGTCGCCGACGGCCGCATCGCCGTGGTCCTTCATCTATTGTCGCCGGGCGGCAAGCCGCTGCAGGTCACCCAGGACCTGCGTGGGTTCTGGGAACGGACCTATCCGGAAGTGAAGAAGGAAATGAAGGGACGGTATCCACGGCATCCATGGCCGGAGGATCCGTGGTCGGCGACCGCGACGCATCGTGCGAAGCCGCGCGGCACCTAAAAGCACGAGGTTCGGCTTTCAAACCGCCACGCCCGCGGCGGCGGCAGATGTGGAGTCGCGGCGGGTGGAAATATGCGGCGCGGTCCGCAACCGCCACGCATAGAGCGAAATCGCGCGGCACCTGAGGAAGGCCCTCCTGCAATTCCCGGGCGTATTCAGCGCGCGGTCGGTTGCGAATCCCCGCACTGACATGCCCTGAACATCCGCCAGCGGACACTGCACGCCTGGTCACGTACTCCATGGAGCAACACGCATGAGCAAGTTCACCACCATCACCGACCGTGCCATGGACCTGGTCAGCCAGGCCGGCACCAGCCTCAAGCACGTCGGGCCCGGCGCTTCGAAACTGCTGCAGACCGGCGCGGCCATGGGCGCGATGAAGACCGGCGGCCGCGTTGCGGTGAAATTCGTCCGCAAGAACCCGGTCGTCGCCGTGGCCGCCGCGCTCGGTGTCGGCGTGCTGGCTTATGCGGCGCACCGCAAGCGCAGGCAGGAGGCGCTGAACGCGCCGATCGAAGGGAAGTCCAAGCGTATCGAGGCCAAGCGGGTGAACGGCACCGGCAAGACGCGCAAGACCGCGACCGCATCCACACGTGCGCCGCGCGCGCGCAAGAGCACGGCGCCTTCCGCCGAGGCCTGAACTGTCCCAAGGGACTTCCTCCGGGGCTCCTACGCGCTGAAGGAAGTCCCCTTGGGGGACAGGCGCTTCCATTGGCCGGGCGCCAATTCGCCAAGCGCATGCTCACCTACCGAGACCCGCACCAACCGCAGCGTCGGCAAGCCGACCACCGCGGTCATGCGCCGCACCTGGCGGTTGCGGCCTTCGCTGATGGTCAGCTCGATCCACGCATCCGGCACGGTCTTGCGGAAACGCACCGGCGGTTCGCGCGGCCACAGGGCAGGCGCCGCTTCCAGCGCGCGTGCCTGCGCCGGCAAGGTGATCCCGTCGTTCAACGCCACGCCCTGGCGCAAGGCCGACAACTGCTCCGGCCCGGGCTCCCCTTCGACCTGCACCCAGTAGGTCTTGGGCTGTTTGTGCCGCGGATCGGTGATCCGGTTCGCCAGCACTCCGTCATCGGTCAGCAGCAACAATCCTTCGCTGTCGTAATCCAGCCGGCCGGCGGCATACACGTCCGCCGGCAACCCGAACTCCGCCAGCGTCCGCCGCGGCGGAACGCTGCGATCGGTGAACTGGCAGAGGACGTTGAAGGGTTTGTTGAGGGCGATGAGCATGGGTGGATTTTCCTTCTCCCTCCGGGAGAAGGTGGCGCGTAGCGACGGATGAGGGAGGGAGAATGATGTTGCTGCGGATCTTCAAGACGACCTGATAGTCCTTTCCCTCATCCGTCCCCCGACTAGAGCATTCGGGGGCAGGCTCGTCTCCCGGAGGGAGAAGGAACAGCGATCAATTCGCCGGCTTCACAAACCGCAACGTCATCCGGTCGCTTTCCCCGATCGCCTTGTACTTCGCATCATCCACCGCGTCGTGGTTGTTGCTGGGCGGCAACGTCCACACGCCGTTGGGGTGGTCCTTGGTATCGCGCGGATTGGCGTTGATCTCGCTCTTTTCCGCCAGCTTGAAACCGGCGGCTTCGGCCAAGGCGATCACCTGCGCCTCGCCCACGTAACCGCTCTTGTCGCCGTCCGGCACGTCGGCCTTGGCGCGGTGCTCGACCACGCCCAGGGTGCCACCGGGCTTGAGCGCGGCGAAGAAGCCCTTGAACATGCCTTCGGCCTGCCCGGCCGAGCGCCAGTTGTGCACGTTGCGGAAGGTCAGCACCAGGTCGGCCGAACCCGCCGGCCCGAACACCGGCGCCTTGGGGTCGTAGCCCAGCACCTGCGCCTTGCCGTATTGCGCCGGCATGGCGGCGAACTTCGACTCCAGCGCGGTCCTGTTCTTCTGCTGGTAGTCACGACCCTTGCCTTCGGCGACGGCGGCGGGATCGACCACTGCGGCGACATAGTGGCCATTGTCGCGCAGATACGGCGCGAGGATTTCCGCGTACCAGCCGCCGCCCGGGGTGATCTCGATCACCGTCTGCCCCGGCGCGATGCCGAAGAACGTCAGCGTCTGCTGCGGATGGCGATGGGCATCGCGGGCCACGTTGGCCGGATCGCGCCAGCTGCCCTGCAATGCATTGTCCAGCGCGGACGTCGCGCCGGCCGTCGCGGGGGCGGCCGCGGTCTGCGCCAGCACGGAAGGGGAAGCCGCCAGGGCGACCAGCACACCGAGACCCAGGGAAAGACGATTCATCCACAATCCTCCGTTATCCAAAGAGCCGCGAGCCTATCACGCGCAATGGAAACGGCTTGTTGCACGGCAGGCGCGACGGATCGTGCGCCATATCGGGCAAACACGCGGCGTCCGCCAGCCCTCAGGCCAGCCGCGCCGCGTCCGGATACGGCGGCGTGTCGGGATAATCGCCATCGCGCAATCGCGCCTGCAGCTGGCGCCACCAGTGGGGGTCGAAGATCTCGCCATGCGAGTTCTTCAGCGCCGTCATCAACGGCGGCGACAGGCCGAGGAACTTGGGGAACTGCTCGGGGAAGATGTCGCTGGGCGCGGCGTAGAACCAGCCGTCGTCCATTTCCTCCTCGTGGTGGCGCGCCTGCGGGATCGCGCGGAAATTGCATTCGGTGACCAGGCACAGTTCGTCGTAGTCGTAGAACACCGCGCGCCCGTGCCGCGAGACGCCGAAGTTCTTCAGCAGCAGGTCACCGGGGAAGATGTTGTTGCGGGCCAGGTCCTTGATCGCCTGGCCGTAGTCGACCGCGGCCAGGCGCGCGGCTTCCGGCGCCTGCTCGCGCAGGTACAGGTTGAGCGGACGCATGCGCCGTTCCACGTAGCACAGGTGCACGACGATGTCGTCGCCATCGACGGTGATGCCATTGGCGCAGGTCCGCAGCATCTCCTCCAGCAACGCCGGCGCGAAGCGCGCGCGCGGGAAGCGCAGGAAGCGGTACGGCTGCGCGTCGACCAGGCGGCCGACGCGGTCGTGCAGGAACACCAGGGCGTATTTCCCTTCGACCTGGGCGCGGTTCATTTCCTTGGGATAGGCGAAGCGGTCGCGGATCACCTTGAACACCAGCGGATAGCTGGGCAGGGTGAACACCGCCATGACCATGCCGCGTTCGCCCTCGGCCTGGGTCAGCGGTTCCTGCGGCAGCGCGGCGAAGTGGCGGAAGAAGGTGCGGAAGCGCTCGGTCTTGCCCTGCTTGGCGCGGCCGAGCACGGTGTAGATCTCGTCGATGGGCTTGGCCGGCAACAGGGTGCGCAGGAACACCACCGCGTCACCGACCGTACCCAGGTCGGCATGGAAATAGCTGCGCGAATAACTGAAGAGGTGGGCGACGTCGGCGCGGTGGGTCAGCATCGCGTCCACGCGCAGCCCACGCTCGTCGTTGACCAAGGCGATCACGCACGGCGAGTAGCGGTGTTCGCCGAACACGCGCCCGACCAGGTAGGCGCGGCGTTCGCGGTAGAACACGGTTTCCAGCAGT
>Ga0307414_10000554_pt1 | contig 19495 bp, 18 predicted proteins | sample DK1Ometagenome_FD_203804 | JGI IMG/M metagenome (GOLD analysis project Ga0307414, IMG submission 203804) | Maize rhizosphere microbial communities from greenhouse at UC Davis, California, United States - DK15-O-3 | ecosystem: Host-associated > Plants > Roots > Rhizosphere > Soil | place: USA... | reverse complement strand
GGAGCTATCGTTCATGAGGTCTCAGAAGGTAATTCCCGGTCGCCATTGTACCGGTATCAGTTAAAAGCACACAACTACTGGTATACCTTCGGGGAATTGAACGGTCAGGAAATCGTATTGTTTGAGAGCTGGAAAACCTATGCCTCTAAAGCGCTTGCTTTACAGGCCTTTGAAGAAAACTACTTTTCTATTTTGGAACTGGCCATTGATCTGAATAGCTATGCCAATCAGATCAGTCTGGATGAGCCTTCCCAAACGCTAAGCCAATTTGCTGCGGTAAATCAAACGGCGCTTGTCTTTATCCCGATAGCCACTCAAAAGGAAATTGAAAGTCATCCGGGAGGAATGTCATTGAGGGAGACCATGGTCAACCTGATCAAAACCTATCCCATTAAGCGGGTGGAGTATGGCTCGGAGGCCTTTGGCCAATTGTTCTGTGAAGCAGTAGATCGCGTCGCAAACGATCCCTGTAAAACAGGGAAGCCCGTTAAACAGGTTTATTATTTCAGTACCTATAGCAATCCTAAAGATCCGGGAGCATGGCAAAGCCTGAAGTATTACGATTCGCCGGAAGCAGCGATGAAAGACTTTATGTTCTTTATTGCCTTGCTTCGCTTTGCAGGAAATCTCTATGTAGACTGTGATTTATGTGAGCAGGAAAAGGGGCCTTTTTACAGGATCTACCTGCGTGAGGTATTGGCAGAAAGCAGTGTTAGGTTTATGAATGAAGCTTCGGCATGGGGTAAAGATGGGGTAGAGAAATTTATCTGCGCAGTACAGTCGGGCAAAGGATTCCATAACTACCAGAGAAGGGAAGACTGCTGTTATACCTTTTACCTGAATTGCGGGGAAGACCTGGTCGTACATCCTTGTGTTTATGATACTGCTAAGAAAAGAAATGAGGTACTGAATGAGATCTACAGGCAGTTTAATGCCTTAATGGAAAAGCAATCCTATGGACTGACCACGAAAGAAAAAACCTTATTGTTGTTAGACGAGGGCGGTCAGCCTTTTGCGCTCCAGAGATTGGACAACGAGGTGTCTTGTGATTCCCTGATGGATGCACTGGACAGCATAGGGGCTGCAGATAGTGTTTATACCGAAGAGAGTGGGGTCTTGTTTTTGAAAGACAGTGCAGGGAAGGTCATGCTTCAATCTTATTCAAAAGATTATGGTTTGGACCAGTGGAAGACGACATTAAGTGCTTTTGTGTACTTCTTTCCTTTAGTAAAACGTAAAGATGAAAAGACAGAAAGAAACCGTTTTGAAATAGAATTGAAATTCCCGGGTATCAGTACCTGTGAGGAAGAAGAACAGGTTAAAGACCCTTGCGGCTGTGAAGAACAGACCAAGGAACCAGGGGCTTATACGGCCTGGAAATCGCCTTGCAGTTATGCTTCCTGCGAAGAAGCACTTCGGGTGCTTGCGGAGGTCCGGCGCCTATTGCAGATTTTTGAAAACTATCAGGGCGTGTCGGATTGCGAATGCAATTCTTTCGGCATCGCCCTTCATTTTAATCTTCAGGAACGCCGGCCGGGAACGCAGACGCATGAAGAAACAGGTTCCCACGAAAAAGTGTCAGCATATGAACAGGTGTCTGCCTTGTATAGGATCACCGGCGATCGGATTGCCTTTAATCCACAGTGTTATGAATCCGCGCAAATGGCCTGCAGCGCTATCGAACGCACAAAAAAACTCAGCAATGCAGAAGGCTTACATGTGGCCGAACATATTCTGCTAAGGCCCCGCTGTTATGAAGATTGCGAATGCCGGCAAAACTCCTGGTGTGGAGAAGAGAAACGTCATTGTGGCTATAAATGGTTGGCCAGTGATGATGACCCCTGCGCTGAAGAAAAAGACATTTGTTTTATTCCCGGCAATGACCCTTACTCATTTGTTGCAACTGTGGTCTTGCCTGCATGGCCTGAGCGCTTCCGTACGGCCTCGGGACGTATGTTGATGGAAGATATGCTTTACCAGCTTGCACCTGCCCATGTGATGCTCCGTATCCTTTGGCTGGCCCCACACGATTTCTGTTGTTTTGAAAGTAAATATAAGAACTGGCACCTTTGGCTGGCCGGAAAGAAAGGTTGCAAAATGGACTTTTCCGTTTGTGATTTTCTCGACCTGCTGTTCAGAAGAAATTATGAATGTCTGAAGGATTGCGATACCTGTCTGCCTTGCGGAAACGGGAATCCGGAACCAAGTCCTTGTTTCAAAGAAACAAAAGTAGAAAAAGATCCGAATGCCTTCCTGAACCAGATCAACAGGACTTTCTGCTGGAGGACACAACAATGTGAGGAATACGAATTTATCGCTTGTGAGCGGGAGGAAAAGGTCAGTACAGCGCCCATTCCTAAATCCCTGGCCAGCGCTGCAGATCAGCGTGTCTTCAGGGCAAACCGTGTGGAAGCTTATCGGACACGCACCGAACACATTGCCGAAAAATTAAAGAAAAACAAACTGGTAGCGGCTGTTCAGGCCTTCCTTCAGGAGAAAGCGCCGGACATTGCTCAGTATGAAGCAATTGTCACGGACATCATCCAAAATAAAAAGCCTTCCGGAAAAGAAGTTCCGGCACTCAACAGACATCAGGTGCTCCATTTATTGGAAGATGTAACAGGCTACACTTTGGATCATTTGTTTTTCAAAAAGGGAAAAACCGGAGGATTGGAGCTTTTAAACCCGGCTTTTGAAAAAATGAGGAAGGCAAAAATAGATGTTGCCGCAATTTTTAACCATTGGGACGGTCTGGAGCTGAAAAAGTACCTGCCTGATCTGCGTATCGATGACATAAAAACAGTATTCACCGGAACTAACAAGAAATGAGATGCAGCACCTGATCAGAAAACAGCAGATTGACCTTCAGTTGGATAAACAGCTGGATAGTTTTCAGATACAACAGCAATTCAGCGATCAGTTCTGGAAGTATCTCGTCCCTTTGCTCGAGCATGAGTTTGATAAAATGGCTACAGAAGAGGAAATCATCTCTTTGGACCGGATAGAAATTGACCTCGGTGTGGTTACTGAGGCTCAAATCAACCAGATCGTTTGGAACCCTGATCTTTATGAGCTGTTCAAAACTGAAATCAAAAAAGCCATTTTTCAGGGAGAGGTAATGGCCGGTGATGGGCTAAGAACCGTTAAACGCTCTGCCCCGGGGAATGCTTACAAGCAGTGGTTTTTTTATATGCAAAATGGACATTTGCCATGGACGGTGACTCAGGTCAATCCAAAATGGTACGATTTGGTACTGGAAGAGCTGGCTACAGATTATGCGAGCACCGAAGTCCTGAGAAGGGAAATCAGCTGGAATGATACATTTGTATTAAGGGTCATCCGGCAGCACCCCTTGTCATTTCTGAAAAAACTGGTGGAAATACTGACGACTGAAAAGCAAACGAAACTCTTTACCGCGGTCCATCAGATGAATGACAGCATCTCAGACTGGTCAGTTGCTCCGCAAAAATCCAGATCTGCAAAGAAAACAGCGGAACTGATCCGGGTGTTCAATTTGAGTTATGAAGCCATGTTGAAACAGATTTTAAGGGTTTCTGCTGAAACAAGTGGAAGTGCTTTGTTGACGGAATTAGCATCGAAGATGCAGGAAATGATCAGCGCTACCGAACAAGGCAAGACAGATATGTTTTTAGCAACGCCCATAACGGACGACATTGATCAGGCAGTGGACAAATCTTTTCCGGAAGAAAAAGTAAATGTCCGGGATCAAAAGGAGGGGGAAATCCAGGAAGGTATTTTTACTACCGCTGCCGGTTTGGTATTGCTCCATCCATTTTTGAACTCCCTGTTCCAGCTGCTTGGTTTACTGCAGGAGAAACGGTTTTTAAACATAGATGCCCAGGAAAAAGCAATTTATTTATTGCATTATCTCGCCACTGGCGAAAAGAAAGCCGACGAGTATGAACTCCTGATGCCTAAAATCCTTTGTGCTTACCCGATCGATCAACCGATACCAAAACGTATTAAACTGTCTGCCCTGGAAATGGAAGAAGCCGATACCTTATTGAAAGCAGCCATTGCTTCATGGGAAATTTTGAAGAATACCAGTCCGGCGGGCCTTCGTGAAGGGTTTTTACAGCGAACAGGAAAGCTACAGGTCCTGGAAGGAAAAATAGGTTTGCAGGTAGAGAAGGCAGCGATCGATGTGTTACTGGATCATTTGCCCTGGAATTTAAGCATGATAAAATTGCCCTGGCTTAAGGAAGTCATCCGGGTAGAGTGGAGGTAGAAGCAAGCCTTGTGTAGATAGAAGAAGATTTAATGTTGTATTAAAAGATAAACTATGAAAGCTGGCGAAGCGAAGTCAGTGGCAACACCCGCCAAATCCGGAACTCCTTTCTTTAATAAGGGGGCGGATACTGCTTTGCTCAGCGATACCTCTTCAGAAACACCCTTTTTTCAAAAACAGAACAGCAATTCATTCCCTGTGCAAAGGAAACTGACCGTAGGCCAGCCCAACGATAAATACGAACAGGAAGCTGATGCCAGGGCAGATCAGGTGGTACAGCGGCTTGCAACACCCCAGGTGCTGACAAAAAAGGAATCGGCCGTTCAGGCCAAGCCATTGGTCGGTCCCGTTACCCCGGTGATACAGGCAAAATGTTCCGCTTGTGAGCACGAAGAGCAACTGCAAAAGAAAGAAGAGGAAGATTTGGTTCAGGAATCACCATTAGAACTACGGCGTAAACCGATTTTTGAGAGCAATGGAGAACCTACGGGAGATGAAAAACCGGTTCAGCGCAAATGTGCCAGCTGTGAAAAGGAAGAGGAACAGAAAGTACAAAAAAAGGAGGAAGATCATTCCGCGCAAGTCGCACCGACATCGATTGAAAGTAATTTGAATGCCTCTTCGGGAACAGGTAGTATGTTGCCGGAAAGCACCCGCACACAAATGGAATCTTCGTTTGGAGCTGATTTTTCTGGTGTGCGAATTCATACTGGCAGTAATGCCCAGCAAATGAGTGAAGATTTACATGCTCAGGCATTCACACATGGCAATGATATTTATTTTAACTCAGGAAAGTACGATACCGAATCCGATTCAGGGAAACACTTGTTAGCACACGAGTTGACGCATACCCTGCAACAAAATGGTGGATCTGAGCCCGCTCAAAGGAAAATTCAGCGGTTGCCGGGTTGGATGAGTGATGCTGCAGATTGGGTAAGTGACACGGCGTCTGATGCGGCAGGTGGCGTAGTTGATGGTGCACAATGGGTAGGTGGGCAGATCGCTGATGGTGCAGAATGGGTGGGCGACCAGGCCAGTGCTGCCGTAGACTGGGTCTTTGAGCAAATTAGCGATTTGGTAAATTCGGGCATCAATTGGTTGAATGAAAAATGGGAAAGTGTCAAAGAATTCGGGCGGACCAGCTTTGAAGACATTAAAAATGGGTTTGGCAACTTGATCCACTTCATTACCACGCCATTATCAGGCTTTATGTCGGCATTGTCAATGATGAACGCCGATCTCCTGGGGAATATCTGGGATTCAGCAAAAGAAGGTGCAGCTGCGCTTTGGGCGGGGATTAATTCCGTCATCAATGGCGTATTGCAATTCGGACAAGGGGTTTGGGATACTGTTTCGGGATTCATTACCAACACTTTTGAGACGATAGAAGGATTATTTGACAATGTTGCATTTGACCTGTTGCCGGCAGGGATACAAGAACGTGCCCGCTCACTTTTTAGCGGCCTTCGGTCTTTATGGACTCAATTTACCTCTTTCTGGACGGATCTTTGGCAGCGCCTGACCAGCATGATACAGGAGATCCTGGCTGCGGTACGGTCCTTCGCCGATAATGTAATCGGATTCGCGATCGAGAAGGTGATCTCTATGGTGCGGAGCCTTAAAGAAGTGTTCGATTACTTCACTAAATTGTTTGAAGACCCACAGGCCACCATCCAGCCATTTCTCGACCAGATTGCGGCTAAATTAGATGCAGAAGCCCCTGGCCGTGCGGAAACTGTGGGGAATGACCTTGCAAAACAAAACTACCCGGGTGGAGCTGCGCAGGAAGGGGATAGCGGTACGGTTCAAAGGGTACCTATAGATGCCGAAGACAGACGGACCGCAACGCTGGATGAAGTGGGCAGTGGGATTGTATACTATATCTCCAGGGCCTGGGCCGAACTGGACCTTAAGAAATTACTATGGACCACTGTGGTCAATATGTTTTGGCCACCCGCTACGATCAGGGCGATCTTCAGACAATTCAGTCAGCTCTGGTACGACGATTGGGCAACCGCTGTTGACAGCCTTTATATGCCAAGGAATTTCTTCGATGATCCACTTGGATGCCTTCATGATATCTGGTCTAACTTTTTAATTTTGCTGGATTTCCCTTTAGCCTTATGGAGAACCCTGAACAATGTCGTAGGGCTTTTGATTGGATATGTAGCCATTATTGTGATCCTGGTAGAAATGGTCTTAGGCGGAATTGCTGCGGCCGAGGTTGGCGTAGTTCCCGGTATTATAGCTGGTTTCTTCGCAGGAGTAGCCACAATGGCGCCCTTCGGAGAGTTACTGATGACTTCTTTCCTTGCCGCAGAAAGTGCCACCGTCATCATCAGCCTGATACGCCTGTATACCGCAAGGCAGCTTTGTGAAAAACGCCAGATCGACATTTTAACTGCGGTGGCAAGTTTTATCGCAATGGGTGTGGCATTGGTATTGCAAGCGCTAATGGCACTTTTGGCAGAGCTGGTTACCTTGATTGCCAATTTCCTAAAAGGCGCTCCTCAAGGTGTTCCGCAACCACAGCCTCAACCTCAGCCGACGCCACAACCCACTCCACAGCCAACACCGCAACCTACGCCGGTACCTCAACCCATACCGCCGCCGCGGCCACAACCTCAACCCCAGCCGGTCGCACCTGCTGCACCTGCTGGGCCAGGAAGGGTAATTCCGTTTCCCACACGGCCGCAACCGGCACCTGTCGCTCCTGCAGCTCCGGGGCGAATTGCTGCTAAATTTAAAGATGGCGAAAACGAAGGCCCGGCTACAGATCCTGATACCCATCAATCGACTGGTCCCGGTAAAACAGATGGGGCCTTGTCAAATGTTGAGGGATCTCCAAATGGGATGCTGCAGACTGCACGGAAGGATCGGATCAATCCGGATGCATGTGAGAAAAAGAAAGGCATTTGCTACGAAAATTCCTTGATGTTCGGCCTTACCATAAACTCAATGCCTTTTATGAATAGGTCAGTGCCAACTCCCGATGATCTTCGGATTCCTGCTTGTATTTTGAGAACGGCTACAGGTACCACGGCACGTAATTTTGGATCCTACAATATTGCAGTGGCAAAATTTTTGGTCAACAATACCATGGAATATGTGGCTGCACCTAATGTACCGAGAAAGGAGCATTCTGAAGATATGATCTTCATCGAAGCCAAGCGGCGATTTGGAGAGGGTAATTTTACGCTGGTCGCGCTTTTCTCAGAAAGGGTTCCTTGCAGTGGATGTTACACCTGGCTCAAGCTCGTTCCACTCAGTCCGGATTGCAGGGTCTACTGTATTATTAACAATGATTATAACTCGAGTTCGATCAGGAGAAGTTATAATAAAGGCGTTTTGTTCTAATTAAATTAAAAACAACCATGTCAGAAAAACCACTCGCCCTTCAATGGAATCAGCTCATCCTCGATGCCATTAAATTCACTAAAACTTCGCCGCCACTGGCAGCCAGGGCTTTGGCGATGGCACATACTGCGATGTATGATGCATGGTCTGTCTTTGATAAATGTGCCATCAGTACCACGACGGCAAAGTACATTAAAATGGCAGATCAGGAATGTGTAAAAGAAAACACCCGAAAAGCATTCAGCTATGCTGCCTATCGGGTGTTGATGGACCTGTTTTGGTTGGCACTTCCTTCAGAAAAAAAAGACCTGTTCCGCGACCTGATGTGTACCTGTGATTATGATCCGGATGATACCACCCTGGACATCTCCCTGCCTCAGGGAATTGGCAACCTGGTTGGCCGTCTGGTGATAGAAAGGGGGCATGGCGATGGTGCCAATCAGCAGGGGACGTTACACTTGCCACATTGGTCTGATTATACCGGTTATTGGCCGGTCAACACTCCGGATCAGGTCAACGACCTGAGCTTTTGGCAGCCACTGAGAAAAGAGGGGGGCGCTATCCAGCAATTCCTGTGTCCACATTGGGGATTGTTGAAATCATTCTCTTTAAATTTCAACTGGCAGTTCCGGCCGGCCCCTCCGTTCCGGAAGGAAGATTTTGATTTCCGGCCACAGGTGAAAGAAGTACTGGAAATCAGCGCAGCATTGACGGAGGAGCAGAAAGCAATTGCTTCTTATTGGGCGGATGGCCCGGGAACTTTTAGCCCTCCGGGGCATTGGTGTGAAATCGCGCAATTTATTGCCGAAAGGGAACAATACCGGAATACCGATGGTATCAAGTTGTTTTTTGCCCTGAGCAATGCTTTGTTTGATGCCTCAATCGCCTGCTGGGAAGCGAAACACTACTACAATTCTGTGCGTCCGATAACGGCGATCAGAACAATTTACAAGGGATTGGAGGTACAAGCCTGGGGTGGTCCGGGTAAGGGGACACAGACGATCAAAGGAGAACAATGGGTCTCCTATATTGAAACACCTCCCTTTCCCGAATATGTGTCCGGGCACAGCAGTTTTAGCAGGGCTGCGGCTACGGTATTGAGGCAGTTTACGGGAAGCGACCATTTTGGAGGTTGCACCACGTTGAAAACCGGAAGTTCTGTTATCGAGCCGGGTAAGGTACCCTGTACAGAAGTCCGCTTAGACTGGCCCACATTTACCAGTGCTGCCGAACAGGCAGGATTGTCCCGGGTTTATGGGGGAATTCATTTTTCCCGGGGAAATGAAGAAGGGCAGAAGCTGGGGATTAGCATAGGGACGAATGCCTGGGAAAAAGCCCTGTTTTATTTTAACGATTAAATCTTAAAATTATGCCTTATCGCTCAAGAGTCTATCGTCAGCGCAATGCAAATATGCATGATGATGCAAAGCAAAAACCGTTTTTCGGTAATCAGCAGGGACAGGCTGCAGCGAAAACTGCGGGTGGTTTTTTTCAGGCCAAGTTAACGGTAAATGAGCCTGGTGATCGACATGAGCACGAGGCAGATGCAGTTGCAGATCAGGTGGTCAACAAGCCCTCAGAAAAGAAAGAAATACAAGAACGGAGCATCAGTAGTGTGCAACGCATCGCGACCTCCGCTGAGGATGAAAAGCAGGGGACGAACGATGCCAGAATGGCCGCAGATAAGGAAATTCAGGAAAAACCCGAACCAGATGCAGAAGAAATACAGGAAAAGCGTATTCAAAAACAGGAAGAACAGAAATCAGCAACAGATGTTCAGCCTGGCGGGCCTTTTGACAGGAATGACCAGATTTTTAACTTGAGCTGGAAAAACGGACAATGGGAAGGTTGCGGCCCGGTTCCGGGTACAGCAGCCGGAGGGGAAAATGCCTGCGTGAGCTCAGACTCCATCGATCAGATTAAAAACTATTTTAAGAAGAAACCTATGCCCGGAAATGTAGACCGGCCGGCAAATTGTCCACCGGAACGCTGGAATTTTATGTTTAACTATTGCTGCACCGAGGGCAAACATGTAGACCCCAATCAAAAGAGCAATTGTATCCCGGATAAAATGAAGGCGCCGGAGCCGAAAATAGAAAGGCCGGACGCTCCGGAAAAAGGAGATTTCGAACTGCCTGATGGCGACACAAAAATGGCTTAACCGATAGATAATGAACCTGCAGAAGTTAAAATCAATTCTTGGAAGAAATCAACATGAAGGGCCTTTCAGTCGGACGGAACAACCTTCTTCGGGCGCGGATTTAGCGTCTTCAGCGACGGCTGACTCCGAGGCTGCAACGATACCCGATGATGCAAAAGTAACAACACCAGATGATCCTACAAAAAATATAAATTCAAGTCATATGCCCCAAACCTTTACCGACCGGAATGCCCCTGAAGAATTGAGGTATCTGGAACAATTGATTTTATATCGCCTCAATACCTGGTTCCCTTCAGATGAAGATCATCAGGAGCCTGTACTGGATACCGGCAAATGGTCGGCGGCCTTGTCTAACTTTATTCAGGAGCATCAACTCAATTCCGATGAGGCCATTTTATTGATAATTGGACTTGTCCCGCATGTTCAATCCGATCTGTTTGACCGGGTAATCAGTTATAAAATCCAGGATACCGGGGATTTCCAAAGAATAGGAGGCGTACGTGGAAAGGATTTCAGGGGCTTCATCCCCACCGGGGAAACGGCTGTTTTCCTGCTTGGAGATGATGATTTTGAGCGGCGTCTGGAGATTCAGCGTTTGTTTTGGCCTGATCATTTGTTTGAGAAGAACAAGATCCTATGGTTAACTGATCAGCCATCCGGAGAGCCGGTGATGAGCGGCAAAATTACGCTCTCATCGGAGTATTTGGATACTTTCATTTATGGCAAGCCCATCCCGCCAAGATTCAGCATGAATTTTCCGGCAAAACTAATTCATACCGACCTCGGTTGGGAAGATCTCGTGATCAATGATGAACTTAAAGAACAGATCAATGAACTGAAAAGCTGGTTGAAATACAATGATCAGCTGGTTGGGGAATGGGGAATGGGAGATCGCCTGAGACGGGGGTACCGTGCTTTGCTTTATGGCCCTTCAGGAACCGGAAAAACCTTTACTGCGGGTTTACTGGGTAAGGAAGTTGGCAAAGATGTCTATAAGATTGACCTGTCTATGGTTGTGTCAAAATATATTGGAGAGACGGAAAAGAACCTCGAATTGCTCTTTGCCAGGGCGGAAGATAAAGGTTGGATCCTGTTTTTTGACGAGGCGGATGCGTTATTTGGAAAACGGACAAATGTGAGGGATGCCCATGATAAATATGCCAATCAGGAGGTGTCTTACCTGCTTCAAAGGATTGAAGATTATAATGGAATGGTGATTCTCGCCACCAATATGAAGAACAACATTGACGATGCTTTTATCCGCAGGTTCAATGCGGTCCTTAAATTCTCTTTACCGGAAGCAGAGGAGCGGGCTAAAATATGGCGTCTTGCCTTTCCAAGGGACGTCCGGTTTTGTGATGAAAAAGAGGAAACGGTTGACATTCCTGAACTCGTAAAGAGTTATCCGATTTCAGGTGGTTATATTGTAAATGTGGTTCATTATGCCAGTATCAAAGCACTGGAACGATACAATGAGCAAAAAGCAGAAAAGAACATTTATTTGAACGATGTATTGTACGGTATAAAGAAAGAATTGCTGAAAGAAGGTAAGCCTTTTAATTGATGCTACAATTCTAAATGATTGCTGTTTTACCTGAATTTCCAGTTGAGTTCCTGGGTATAGGGAAGCTGGTATTTATCAATTAACTGATTTAAGAGCACTTTGAAATCTTCGAGGGGAATGCTGTCTTTCGGTAAGATTAAAACCTCGGAGGTTTTAAATTTGAGGAAGAAATAAGGACCGATCTCGTAAACCTGTTCCATCTGTCCCAGGTTAAGCTTTGAATCCCCAACGTAATCATTGGTCAGTAATTGATCGCCGCTAAACTCTACCTGAGAGGTCTTTCCAAATCTATTCTTATAAGTCTCCGCGATGTACTTTCTGTGATGCCTCAGGTCTGAAATAGGCTGATAAATAGGATAACCAACGACAAGTATCAATCCCATAATCAGAAAATCCCACCAGGTAAAAAACAGGTCATTTCCAAGGTAAGAAAGCAATGCCATCAGTGAGAAGCCAAGGCCTAATTGAATTAATGTGGTTCTTTTCCTTTTGCGAACCAGCTCGGATTTGGAAGCAGCGTAAAGCGATTGGATGAGGTAATCCTCTTCGGTCAGGGTCAATTCAAATTTCATAGTGTAGCGTGTGTTCGATCAGATCCTTTAAAAATCCAGGGTGTCAAAAATGTCTCCTCTGTTCAACTTACCGTTTATTTTGCAAATCACTTCGACTTTAGCTTTAAGGCATAAACTATTGTCGGCATTGCGAAAGATATCCTGAAAAAACAGCAGTTTCAATCCCTGGCGCTCTGTTCTTAGTTTCACAGAAAAAGTATCACCGGAGGTCAGTGATCTTTTAAAGTCCATTTCTATTCGGGACACCATGAGCAAGATGTCTTTTTCTGCCAGTTCCTTAAAGGAAACCTCTTTTGAGGAGAGGTATTCATGTCTGGCATGTTCTAAATAATTTTGATACACGGCGTTATTTACGATGCCTTGCAGGTCACATTCGTAATCTCTTACTTTTAACTGAATTTCAAAAATATAGTCTTGCATATTGTTTTGTAAAGATGGAAATAATTGTCTTATGTAAAGAAGAGAATCCTAGTTAATGGAAAAACGCGGCTATTTGGAGCGCACCCCCGTACAGATGTTTTTTTATTTAATAAATAATGGATAAATAGCAGCTGTTAAAAAATGCCAATTATAGAACTACAATGAAGAAGGATAAGACAAAAAATGCCGTAGAGGTATTTAATAAACGTGCAACTGAATATCAGGATAAATTCATGGATACGCAATTGTATCACGAATCCTTCGATTTATTCTGTGAGCATATCGCAAAAGAAAATGCTGATATTTTAGAACTTGCCTGCGGACCTGGTAACATCACTAAATACCTGTTAAAGAAACGCCCCGATTTTAATATCTTAGGCATTGATCTGTCTTTGAATATGATTAATCTTGCTAAGGCAAATAATCCAACCGCCACATTTGAATTAATGGACTGCAGAGCTATTGGGTTAATTGATAAAAAATATAACGCCATTATGTGTGGTTTCGCGCTGCCGTATCTGTCCAAAGAAGAAGTACTGGAACTCATCACTCATGCGTCAGTATTGCTAGCATCTGGTGGTGTACTTTATTTAAGTACAATGGAAGGGAATTACAGCAGTTCCGGACTTCAGCGGTCAAGTTCCGGGGATGAAATTTATATTCATTTTCATCAGGAAGACTACCTTGTCAGCGGGCTTAAAGAAAGAGACTTTGGAATTTTAGAATTACAGCGTAAGCATTACCTGATACAGGGAGGAACTGAAACAACAGATATGATTATCATCGCAAGAAAGAAGTAACTACTTGTTAAACCAGCTAAGTCTTGCCGGGACGGGTTTAAATTCCTATTTTTAAAGCCTAACCATTGCTTTTAAGTATGAAACTAAAAATCGGCTTGTCGCTATTTGTATCCCTGACTTTCTTATTTGTCAACCATTCTTTTGCCCAAAAGGGCTGGATAAATCTTTTTAACGGAAAAGACCTGAAAGACTGGAACATCAAAATTTCCAAACATGATTACAACGAAAATTATGCAAATACTTTTCGTGTTGAAGATGGCCTGATCAAAGTGAATTATGATGGCTATGAAAATTTCGATCAGCAATACGGGCATATGTTTTACAAAACGGCCTTCTCTTATTATCTGCTAGAGGTCACCTATCGTTTTGTTGGAGAACAGGCCAAAGGGGGCGAAGGCTGGGCTTTGCGAAATAGCGGAGCGATGCTGCACTGTCAGGCACCGGAAACGATGCTTAAAGACCAGGATTTTCCTATTTCTGTAGAAGCGCAGATTTTAGGCGGTGATGGTACACATATCCGTCCTACCAGCAATTTATGCACTCCCGGTACAAACGTTTTTTATGAAGGGAAACTGTTTACGCCACACTGTTTAGATTCAAAATCTAAGACTTATGCCGGTGATCAATGGGTGACCGCCAAATTCCTGGTTTTGGGAGATTCAGTGATTAAACATATTATTGATAAGGAAGTAGTGCTGGAATATACAAAGCCTCAAATCGGCGGTGGCAATGTAGCCAATTACGATCCGAAGATGAAAGAAGATGGCAAAGCCTTAACCGGTGGTTATATTTCTTTGCAGAGTGAAAGCCATCCTATTGAATTTAAAAAAGTAAGGCTTTATAACCTGGAAGCTTATGCAAATGATAAACCGAAATTAGATAAAGTAATCGAAAAGGTTTTGAAGCAGTAAGGAGATCAATGCAGCAAACCGATCGTGTAGATAGCTATACAATCGGTTTGTAAATAAAAATCATTACACCTTTGAATCGCTAATCATAGGTTTGTATTTATTCCAGTTATCTCCAATTATCCAAAGATTGATCAGAAAAAATGGCAATGCAATAGCCAGGCCAGATGGATCGAAAATAGCGTTATGGAGCACAACACCTACCATTACCGGTAAAATGACAATAGCACCAAGGGCTCTGTATTTAGGTAACATAAATAACAGACCACCAATTATTTCAATTGCGCCGATCAAAGGCATCAGCCAGGAAATTCTACCGAATGCTTCCATCAATTTCATTTGCTCTGCCGTCATTTCCGGCATGGGCATATAATGGAAGAATTTGCTTAATCCTGCGTTGAGAAACATCAGACCGAAAAGAATACATAATACGATTTTTACGATTTTCATTTTATTGATTTTAATGGTTAATAATCTATGCCATCTCTGTCTATAACCAGAGTTTGTTAGTATTAAATTACTATTTTAATCTTGAAAATCAATAGCTTAACCATAAAGTCATATCGGCAGGGACGTCCTGAAAAAGCTTTACAGGATATCCTCTCCGTCAATCAAATTAACCTTTTTACCCATCTTTTTCTGAATCACCTCAAAATGGTGCAGTTCATGTTGGCTAACCAACGAAATAGCATCTCCTGCGGCCTCTGCGCGACCGGTTCTGCCGATGCGGTGAACATAGTCTTTAGGAGAACGGGGTAACTCATAATTGATCACAAAGGGAAGGAAATTAATGTCAATTCCCCTGGCCATTAAATCTGTGGCTACCATTACCCGCAGTTTGCCCAATTTAAAATGTTGTAAAGCTTCGGTTCTGGCACCCTGACTTTTTTTGCTGTGAATGGCTTTTGCATCAATGTTATTTTTGCGAAGCTTGTTCACGATGGCATCCGCCTGATGAACTGAAGACGCAAAAACCAATACCTGTTTCATGTCATGATGGTTGATCAGGTAGCGTAAAAAGGGCCCTTTCTTCTCCTCTGAAACAATGTATGCCACCTGGTTGATCAGGTCCAAAGATTCCTCTTCCGCTTCAATCTTGATCACTACCGGATCATGTAGCAAGATTTGGTGGATATGCTGAAGATCTTTGCTTAATGTGGCAGACAACAATATGTTCTGACGCTTTTCAGGTAAAAGTGACAAGATCTTGTTCAGCTCTTCTTTAAATCCGAGGTTTAGCATTTTGTCTGCTTCATCCAGTACCAATGTTTCAATCGCAGATAAATGAACTGCATTTGAAGCTACCAGTTCCAATAAACGGCCTGGTGTTGCAACCAATATATTGATCCCTTGCATGGCCATCATTTGTGGATTTATGGAAACACCACCATAAACAGCCAGGGTTTTAATCGATTCTGGAAGCGGCTGACTAAAAGTGATAAAAACATTTTTCACCTGTTCAGCAAGCTCACGGGTAGGCACTAAAACCAATACATTCGCATGGCGGTTCTTTTGTCCGAATGTCTTTTGCACATTCATTAGAAGCGGTAAAACATAACTTGCCGTTTTTCCGGAACCTGTTTTGGCAATGGCTAAAACATCTTTATGATCTAATATAGCGGGTATAACACTTTGTTGAATAGGAGTGGGTACTGTGAAATTTTGATCTACCAGTGCTTTTGTTAAAGCAGATGATAAACCTAAGGACGTAAAAGGCATATTACTCGATTTTTTTGTAAAAATAAGCAAAAATCACGGGAAGAGCGGCTTTACTTATCTTCGACTGGGGTAAAACACTTGTTTTTCAATATGAACCTTGATACTGAAAACGTTATTCCGAACCGCTCATATGGGGTGCATTTTTCAAATAATCTGCCATATTACCGATAACGCCGAATTCGGTAGTCGTAATTCCGAAATTCCTAAGAACAATACGTAAAGTGTTCTTTTTATGCAAATTTGAAACATAAGTTGCCTTGTAAGCTGATATACACTTTAGGTTAAAACTAAAAAACCTGCTAATCATTGTGATTGGCAGGGTTTTTAAAATGAACCTGTTGATGGTAAAACATCATTCAAATTCAACCTGACTGGGCGCTTTGTTCGATTGTTTGCTAACGAGCGCTATAATTTCTTTATTCTTTTGCTGGTCGCTGAAACCGTGGTCTCTGGAGCTCCATTTATTTCCGTCATTGAAGGTAACGAGAAAATAAGGCTCATTTCGTATGTTGCCGTTAGGAGCCTTTACCTTCATTACAACAATGACATTTGAGACATCGGAATAATGATATGATTTAGTTCCAAGACTTAAAAAACCATTCATTTTAATCTCCTTTTGTCCAAACGAAGAGAACCAATCTAAGGACGCAATGGTGACTATAACCGTAATTACGGCCAAAATTCTCGTAAGGTAAACAGCAGCTTTCGCGTAGTTAAACTTGTATTTCAGGTTGTAATAAGCCATATATTCGTTCCAGTCATCTTTAAGTTGTCTTTTAATGAGGAGGGTAATAAGTAATGATGATGATAACAATGCACAGAAAAGCGATGGCATGAGTAACAGCTCTATACGAGGACCGACAACGATTACAGCATCCGAAAGCAATGAAGTTCTGAATCCGGTAAATAATAAGAAGATTTCATAAAATAAATAGCCTGATATTACTACCATAACCAGGAATATCCCCATGTATTTTAAATCAAAAATACGGTATTTAGCACTTAGCGTTTCGAAAGATTTTTCCGTTTTATATTCAGATTTTTCAGCCGGCACCAGTTTGCCAAGTAAAAAATAAAGACCTAAGATAGTGGCTACGGTGAGTATTGGAGTGATGTTGGAATAGCTGAAGCTCATGACTCAAAGGTAGGGTGATTTTCTAATAAAAAAAATAATTTTGATGGATAAGGTAATTAAAGTTACTTCACTTGATAAAAGAGTAAATGACAAAAAATCAAACACATTTGTATTAACTGTAAGAGATTAAATAATACGTGTAAAGAAATGGAGAGATTTAATGAGTTGATCAGTAAGATTCCAGAAGAAGCCAGGTTTATAAAAGAAGAAGAACCGATGTTTGATAACTTCATTAAGAACTCCTGCGTATTTGGGTTACCCGCAGCGGCCAATTTTCGAACATTAGAACAGATACCTGTTCATACAAAAGGACTGTACTTTTATTTTGGTGCTGACATTGAAGGTTTACTCGAGGAAGCCATCCGGCTTAAAGTGAATGAACGCCTGGAACATCTGACTATCGGTTTTCATCATAATAATCGCGTAAACTATTCAGATTATTCAAAGATTTAAAAAAGCAGGTTCAACATCTTTTTTTAAATGATATTGAAGAGCCTTCCTAGCTGTGGAATAAGAGGAAATATTTGTCATGATAGAGGCATTATAAGTACTGCGAAATGTCAATCCAAGCGATGCGGCTTTGTTTCTTTTCTGGATTATTTGCACAGAAAATCAGACGCTGGCCGTCTGGAGAAAACTTAGGGTGTTGTGCATTGGGTGCTATAATTGTATCGGTCAATTGGATGGCTATACTATCCGGTTCAGACAAATTGAAAAGATATATGGAGTAACCGAGATTTCTGGTACTTTCAAAAGCAATAAATTTCCCATCTGGAGAGATTGCGGGCGCACGGCCTTGAAAATTAGGGTCGAATGTGGTTATAGAAGCTGAGGACTCCATAGGTGAGGAAGTAAAGACACCACTGTTTTCTGTGTTTAGGAAAATGTAATTCTTATCCTGGTTATATTTAGTCGCAGGTGTCCATTTTGATTGCCCGGCAAAGGCAATCAATGTACTCTGACCCGGAAAAACAGCGGGCATGCCCCCAAATATGTCTTTTCCATTTGCATCCGTTCCATTCATATCAATGTAGCCGGGAATAATGATGCCCAATCCGTCTATAAGGGTACTTTTAGGATTTCCCAAATCGCTATTATTCATGACGACAAAGCCGTTGTTGCTATCCCGGGATAGCGAGGCCCATTGCGGATAGTTGTAACGCTCCGTCCCGGAAAGTTTCGTCAAATCAGATCCATCGGCATTAATGGTGTAGACGCTTACACTGTCCTGATCGCTAATATTCAACACTATAGTGTTGCTAGTCCAGTTCCAGTCCGGTCGTGTTTGAACGAGAGAGGTTTGCTGAGGTAAAAGCGGCTGAGGACTGTTGCCCTGCAGGTCTTGTACCATATAGAGATAAGTCTCTCCGTTAAAGCTTCTTTCAAAGACCACCTTTTCACCATCAGGTCCAATTGCTGGACGGTAATCTTTAAAGTCACCTTCTAGTGTGATCCAATTTACTATGGGAAGCTTGTTTGGCATGAGCGTTAGTTTACTTCGTACAGGTCATTTCTGATAAACGATATATTTAGATTGGTATGAAGTTATGAATATTTTTTATTACTGATTGTGAAATTCCTTTTGTGATAGAATTTCAAGGCATGAAGATCGTCATTGGTTATATCTATATTCCGAACGATTGCTAGATACTTATGACAAAAGTTTTCTTAAGCGGAATTCTTGGGGGGAAGGAATAATTGAGGGAATGGCTTGTTGCTTGTTTTCTGAGGCTACTACTGAATAAACCAGGCTTCATAACTACTGTAGATGTATTATGTGTGCATTTCGGTGAATCTAGTTCTTCCCAGATCGCAGACAGTTTTGAAGATTATTTAAAAAAGTTGATGGATAACGAATATGATTTTATCGATGGAGATTGTTAAATTTGTATTTGACTGAACATTTAGGTTTCGAAAGCCCAGCAACACAAGGTTCTGAGGTGTTAGTGGCAATTTTGAGAAAATGGCCGGCACTAAAAGAAAAATAAAAATGAAGAGAGCGATTTTTAAACATACTCTGATAAGATTTTTAATTCTTGCAATTTCTTATTTTTCTTGGTTTGCCGTATTTGCGGAATTCAATTATAAGCGACAGCCTTATAATGCAGATCTTTTGATACTTTTTATATTTTTCTTTTTTTGCGGACTTATTATTATCGAAACATTTTGGTACACTTCTAAAAATAACAAACCAAAGTATTTATCAAACATTTTACTCCTGATATTTTTTACTTTTCTTTATTTTATACTGCCACATAGAACTAATTTTAATTAAGATATAAGGTGTACAATTCGGCGAATTCACCGAAATATTAAGATATAAAATTCCAAGAGAGTATAAGCGTTATGTTGAAGCGTTGGATAAAGAACGCGTAATTCAACTTCTTGGAACATATTGGAATGATTAATACAACAATGTTATTTAACAGATCATACAAGTTAATGATTTTTTGTATCATAAAATAGTAGCGGTTCATAGTCGGGGAAACCAGGAAAATATATAAATATATTTTACAAAAAAAGCCTCAATTTGCATTGAGGCTTTCGTGATCCCGCTGGGATTCGAACCCAGGACCACTACATTAAAAGTGTAATGCTCTACCAGCTGAG
>Ga0307414_10000553_pt1 | contig 19523 bp, 15 predicted proteins | sample DK1Ometagenome_FD_203804 | JGI IMG/M metagenome (GOLD analysis project Ga0307414, IMG submission 203804) | Maize rhizosphere microbial communities from greenhouse at UC Davis, California, United States - DK15-O-3 | ecosystem: Host-associated > Plants > Roots > Rhizosphere > Soil | place: USA... | reverse complement strand
GAACAATTTGGAAAAGAAATGATTACCCGATATTTTAATCCGAATGATGGTGTTACTTATTTAACGAAGTTAAGCCAGCATCCTAGCGTAAATATTCAAACTTTTGTGACCAATTATCTCAACAATTATGCTTCAGATAATGTACCTAAATTAAAAGAACTCGAATTTTATTTTCGCTCTGTTCTGACACGCGTTCATAAAGCAAGAACTGCCAAACAACGTGTTTTTCAGTTTTTATATCAGGAAGGAAATAAAAATGAAGAGGCTGCTGTTTTTGTAACAGAAATCATTGATAAAGTTTCTGCCACTGTCGCCATACAGGATAAAGCAAGTTGTATCGCTATCCTGACCGACTTAAAAATACTGTATCCGCAGTTGGACACCCATTTAATCCTTAAAAACTAAGTTATGTTATTTGATTATAAATACAGCGGAAGCACCATTGTAAATAACACCTCTAAAAGTACCGGCATAAGTTTTTCGCCGGATACCCTGAGGGAACCTACTTTTTTTGTTGGAAAACTAAATCAGAAAATTGCTTTTAGAGAAGCTATTTCTGCACTGCATGACGTCGTAATTTCAGATTTGCGTTTTTTTCCAAAGGATAAAGAAGAATACAAATTATGGGCTGCAGAACAAGAGAAACTCTGGTTAAGTGAATACATGGCCGATTTTCAGATCGAAAATGTTCGGGCTCGTATACAGGAATTAAAAGAAGATTTAAGTGCTGTTCAAAAAGAAAAAAGAATCGTTTTAGGACCTTTTAACAAGGCTAAAACTGCCTATTTTGATTATCTATATAAAAATGATAAAGATGCCTGGTACGTTTTAGATCCGGTAATTACTGTGCATCCGGATGAGGTCTTTTTTGAATGTTTCAGTAAAGATGAATCATCTTATGGGAAATTGAGCTGTAATTATAACATATTCACAGAGATCAGTGACTTTAAATGCGGTACAACCAATATCGATTATTCTGAAGGATTGTACAATGAATTTCAGAAAATACGAAATTATAAGGAAACCGAATTCAAGATTGATCCTTCTGGTTTTGAAGCTAAAACAACAAACGAACAAGTTTACAAAGAAGTAAAAATCGACCTGCCCGATTCGTGGGTTAGAGGTTTTTTGCAAGTAAGCTCTGCGATGACTTTACCGGCAACAGTTTTGGATTTACATCCTATGGATATTTTTAGCTTATGTCAATACCTACGCCGTTTTAAAGAAAAGAAAGGTCCAAGAGCTCTACGATTTGTACTGGAGCCAGACAAGCCAATAAAAGCTGTTTTTGAGCCTCTACATGACGAGATTACATTTCATCGTTCTGTTTTTCAAGGAAACGAAGCTAAAACGATTCGCATTTGGGGGAGACGCCGATTGCTAATTTTGGAAAGGTTAATTCCTGTTGCCCGAAATTTCAAAGTCGTTTTGCTGGGCTCTGGTTTGCCTTCCTTTTTTATAGCAGATTTAGGTGATATGTCTTATACACTAGGCTTATCAGGGTGGACAAAAAATGACTGGAGCAATGCCGGAAATTTTGATTTAATGGCACCAAGAACAAATGTCGATTTATTTACACAGGAAAAAGTTTTTAATGCCTTAAAAGAAAATTGGTTTGACAGTTCTGATAATTTGGCAAAAAAACTCAATCTCTATCCATCTGTAGTTTCAGCCTCTTTAACGGCTTATACCCAAGCCGGAAGAGTAATTTATGATTTAAATTTAGGATTATATCGCGTAAGGGAACTGACTCAGGAACCTTTGAATATGAAAACATTGCGCTTTGCAAGTCCACAAGAAGAAATAGCCAATCAATATATAACCGAAAATCGTGTCAAAATAACGACGACTGTAAAAGCTGATCAATTGCAAATCAAAGGAAAAGTAACTGATAGAAATTTCACTTACACTACTCTGGCAGTTTTAGACAAAGACAATCGCCTTATTGAAGGAAATTGTGAATGTTCTTTTTACAAATCAAATCAATTACGAAAAGGACCTTGCGAACATATTCTTGCCACCAGAATGGCATTACATTCCAAAGCATCAGTTTAACACAAAACGCCGTTTCATTGCTGAGAGGGCGTTTTTTTTTTAATTTATGACACATGGGTTAAATCTTCTTTTTCATCTTAAGTTTATATTTCATTACATCTTTTAATAATGATTTATTGTTTTTATTAAAATGTACTAATTCTGAAGCAATTTCAGGATTTACATCAACCCTTTCGGCAGTGATTTCATAAGCTATATTTCGGATCATTTCTTCAAGCTCTTCGTATTTGGTAAATTCATGTTTTAATAAATGAAGAAATACCGGGGCATTAACTGAAGACAGATTTTCTTTATAAACACTGTTAATGGCAAGAGATAATTCTTCTTCCGACTTGCAGTTTGCAAAATAATTGTTCAGGCATTTTCCGGCATCTTTATTTGTTTTCCACCCTTGTAAAAGTAATTCTTGTGCTTCTGTTACATTTCCAATTTTATCTTTATAAATTAAAGAAGCTTTTACATAGTGAAAATTTGTCTTGTACTCTTCAATTACTACATTAAAATATTTATTGGCTTCTGTTTTGTTATACATCATTACATACAAATCACCTACTTTTTCATTTTGGTTGAGTTCTTTATACAATGCAATTGCCTCTTTATATGCATGTCCTTTCTCGTAACATGCTGCCGCTTTGTTTTTGTCTTGAAGATACTTTAAATAGACAGCTCCGGCTTCACGGTATAGTTTACCATTCTCTAAAACGGACGCCGCTTTATGATTGTTTTTTAAAAGTTTTAAATAAATATAAGAAGCTTTCTCGTATTGTTCTTTCGTAATATACTCTTCTGCCAGTTTCTCATATCTGTTTTGTAGAGTAGTAAACCTATTTGAATCAATTAGAAATGAACCTCCACCCGAAGAACCCAAAGAACCTGATTGCGATCCTGCCCACAAAGAAATCATAAAGATGACGAAAATAACAATTCCAATAAAAACTAAAACCGATGGCAAATTTGATTTCAATTCAGAGCCTTTACAGCTTCTGGCCAAAACCACAAACAATAAGACAAAACCATATCTGAAAAAACCTGTAGAACTATTTTCTCTGGCGGAAAGATTATCAAAAAATCTTCTAATCCATGAAAAGTTAAACAGGCTGCCAATTCCGGTATTAAAAGAAAATCTACCACCATTCCCACCTCTTCCTGTTCCCACAGTATCCAGCGGAATTCCTAATTTCATTGCCATTTCAGGATTTTTCTCTAAATAAGTCAGGAATTTATCCATTTCCCTATTGTTGCCTTTCAATAGTTTCTGCATATTAAAAGGCAATTTTTCAATCATTTCTTCTTCTGAAACAGGATTTTCAATACTTTCTAAAATCTTTTCCTGATCCACCTCAATTCGCATTGAAGTAATAAATTGCGGAATTGAAACCGTTTTTGAAGGTTCGGTTATTGCGATCTCTTTAGGTTCTGACAGCTGAATCAAATTGAACCAGTTTACTTCGTCTTTCAATTCAACCAAACCAATTTCAGGATGCAAAAAATGAAAATATTCTGAAAATATTTTATCCCTTTCTTCTCCAGTCATTTCTGGTGTAAGCGATGTATTTTCAGGAATAAACAATTTATTTTCAACTACTTGATAAAAATCATTTTTATGAATATCCCTAATTTTATTTTTACTGGCATTAAAAACTACTAAACAGCCAAACAGTTCATTTGCCCGTGTACCCGGAACAGGAAAAACTTTTACCGCATCGAGGGTAAACTTCATGTTTTGAATTTCACGAAGCCATACTTCCGCTGAGGCACTTTTAATAAAAATGCCTCCTTTCGGATATGTATTTTTTGTGTTTATTTTCAACTTAAGCTCCATGATGCACGATATTTAAAATAAATGGTTTAAAATATTTTTCTGTAAACCTGTCAATCGTTATTACGTCTTGCCCGTATTCATCTGAAATAAAATATTTATTTCCTGTATATTCATCCATCGATACCATAGCCGACTGTATATTTAAAACAAAAGGAATATAAAACTTCTCAATTCGTTTATCACTGCTCTCAAAAATTAAAATTCCGTCTTTATTTGTAATTGTACTGCCATCTTGAGATTCAAAAACTGTCGTTTCTATATAACAAACTGCACCAGCCTGTTCAAGTATTTTTTTTAATTTTTCTGCATTCTCCTTTGTTCCATTACTTAAAATAACTCCTAAGTCCTGATCAATAGCAGCCTTCGCTTCAGCTAATGTTTTTCCAGTATGTAGTTTTATTAGTTTAACAACTTCTAAAGGTGATGTTCCTTTATTCTTTAAAATGAGGTTTACTTTTTCTTTAAAGTTTATCGTTTTTTTTAAGCTTTTAACATACATTCTATCTTTTTCAAACATCAAATTTGAAATATAATATCCATCATTAAATTTGAGTACATCATTTTGAATTACAACATTATTTACTCGCTTAATGATATTATATTTAATTCTGCTGCCTTTATAATCTCTAATGAAACTGGCTCGTTTTTTGACATACTCATCATATGCTAACTTTATATTTTCTCCTTTAACATGCGAGATTGTGAAATCATCCTGAAGAAACCAAAAATTAATATTATCCGTTAAATGAAACATTCCATGAGATTCAAATGCCAATAGATTCTTTTCCGGAAGATTTCCATTTCTTATTTGCTGGCTTCTTAACTCATTAATCTCAAGATTTAAAAAACTAATATTATGTACACCATTAAAGAAATAATAATTTAATAGGACTCTTTCTCGGTCAGGATTGGTTTTTAACGCAAAATCGCCTTTTCCCAATAAACCAGAATGCAATGTTATTTTTTTTAATGCCTTAGTAAACTTATCATTAGTATCAAACAAAAATAAAGTACGACCCACGAATTGGTAAAATTCATTTCCGTCCTGAAAAATATTATAATAAAATCTTTCTATTGGGTACAACAATGGTAATCGATCTTCCGATAAAATTTTAGCAGTCTTTCTAATTTCAACATTCTTTCTTTCCCATAACTCATCAAGCGGCATTATAATTTGCTGCAGCATTTTTCTGCCTTTATTATGATTTTTGTTGACATTGATGTTCTGCATACCAATTGCAAAAATGTATTTAATGTCATCAAAATAAGTATTCATAGCTCTTTGCATAGGAACCAGTTTTAGACTTTCTTCCGAAGAAAAAATAAAAACTTCCTGATTCTTGCTATTGATTTTATTCTCCAGAAAAAACGAATCTAATCCGGCTGCGCAATCCAGTTTACCGCTAAGCTCGCTTAATGCAGTAATAACTTCATCGACATTCGTAATCGCAATTTGTTTGAAATCCTGCCCCACGACATAAACCTCACATTCAATATCAGTTTTTGGATGTCTGGCAATCGCAATGGCAGAAGCAAAAGCTAAAATTTTAGAATTTCCCCAGTTTTTTAGCGTCATATCAATTAATAAAATGCGCTTGAATTTATCTGCTTCCGGCGGTACCTCACGCTGAATATAAAGTGCTTCGTTATTGGCAATTCTCGACATAAAAACATCATCATCATATGCAAACTCTGAAATTACAAGTTTATCAAAATCACCTTTATTGGTTAAATCTGAAATTCCTCCCAAAGGCTGTTCACTTGGATGATTGTGATGAAGCGGAATATTTAATCCAGACCAAAGTCTTTTAATAAGGCTTCCTACATGAAATGTTTTATCTTCCTCAATAAGCTGATCTACAAAATCTGTTACGTTATCAACCAGATTTTTTTCTTCTAAAACTTCTTCGTCCAATTTCTCCTTTAGATGCTGATGCGGAACACTCTCCATTGCATTTATAACAGATTGAACGGTTGGAAACTTTGCTTTTAGTAATGCAAGTGTCCTGAAATCTTTTCTGAAATTTGCTTCATTAAATTCGTCTTTAACGGATGTACGCACTAAATGATGCCTGTGATTTTTATATTCTTCAAGAATTTTTTTTGATTTCTCTGTCGAAATTCTATTATGGCATTCATGAAAAATAGTCTGAAACAATTTCATCCTTTTTTCCCCCACTTTATATTCATTGGGCAAAGAAGAAAGTAATTTTAAAAAATCAATACTTGCACCAACTCGAAATGACTGAGACTGTGGAAAAGTTGTCACAATATTTTTGCTTTTTACCAAATCATGAATCACTTCAATTGCCTTTTCATTTTCAGGATTTGTAGCCAATATTGCCAATAATAAACTCCCAAATGGCGGAATACTATCTTCTGAAAGGTATTCTAAAATTTCAAATACAAATTTTTCGTAACCAATCGTTTGCCCACTCGGAATTGTAATTGATTCAAAAACACTCTCTTCTGAGAATATCTGATTGTCCCATTCCCAGAAATAGTCCTCGTATGATTGAAAGTATTTTTGAAATTCCATTTTTGTTTTATGAAAAAGTTAAGCGAAATGAACTGATAGAAAGTGGTTTTATAGTTTTTTTTGGAATCACAGAATAGCTGTTATCGGTATTCCATATTATTATGTTTTCTCCTGACGGATTCAATTTTTCCTGAAGCATTTCGGTTAAAGAAAACCATTCAAAATCATATCCCGTTGGTAGTAAAAAGTTATCTTCAAACCAAAGTGTAGCACCTTGTATAGGTAATAAAGGTTGTCCGATAATTAATATATTTTTTTCAATGATAACCCAGTTTAAAGCTTCCAGTCTATACTTGGGCGCAGATTCGATGTAAGATTTCAATTCATCAAAACCGACAATCATGGCAAAAGCTTCTTTTATGTTTTCAGAAGGTATTAAAACGACCTTTAGCTTTTGATCCATACCAAAATAATTATGATTGAACTTTGGCAGTGAAATCGGCAGCGCACGCAAAATTGGACTCCACAATAATCCTGACGGCAATTTTTTGGCTGGTAAAAGTTTGTCCTTTTCAAACAATAAATTATGCTTCAATTCAAATACAACTTTATACGGAATCTGTTGAATTTCTGCCGAGTTTAGTTGTTCTGAAGAAAAATCCTTTATCCAGATTGTATCCGTTTGAAAAGCTAATTTTAAATTATCCCAATGCCGAATTGATCCCAAAAAATCTTTGTGCTCTTTTTTAATTTCCAAAAAATACATATTAGATAGTTTGAAGTATTTTTTGCCATAGAGATTCAATATGCTCCTGAATATATTTTTTTTGTTCTGAATCTTTAATCCAGTCACAACGCGTTTGAATGTATCTGAGTTTATCTTTAATAACGTTTTGTTCTTCAAACGAAAGATTATCATCCTGCCATTTTTCAATCAGGAAATTCACTTCTTTCATCACGCTTTCAGCATCTGGAGTTTTGTTGTATAATGCCTGAGGATGCGAGTTTTCAGAACTATCTTTTTCGATAATGTGATTGATAATTCCTTCCAGAATTTCGATTTGTTCCTCGTTATCCCAAATATATTTTAAAACCCATAAATCTGAAAAAACTGCTTCATTACGTCCACACATTAATGCACTTGCAGCAATAAGATTTTGAAGTTTTACAGCACGTCTGTCTGATAATTTAATACCTGTATTTCTAAGACTGTGAATAATATTTACATATTCATTTCGAATTGGATTTAAATCTACTTTACGGCAAAGGAGTTGTAATTCGCGAATTTCATCCGCAGAAATGGTAGGAACTACTTTTGAAACAGCACCTTCTAATTTCCAACCTGCCAATAATACTTCATGAAGCAAATCAGGCTCTACATAATCACATTTTATGCGAATTAAAAAACGATCTAATAATGCATTCAATGCTTCGTCTTCCGGCAAAATGTTACTTGCACCAACAAACATAAGCGCCGGAAGTTTTTTAGTTTCCTTACCTCGACGAAATATTTTTTCATTCAAAGCCATTAATAAACTGTTCAGTATAGCCGAATTGGCGTTAAAAATCTCATCAAGAAATACCATCGAAGCTTCGGGCATCATGCCTTCAGTATTCGTAATCAATTCACCTTCCTTTAATTTACGAATATCAAACGGTCCAAAAATTTCATTAGGTTCTGTAAATCGTGTTAAAAGGTATTCGAAGTTTTTTCCTCCTTCAATTCCGTTAGACAAAGCTCTCACCAAAGCACTTTTTGCCGTTCCCGGAGGCCCTAACAAAAATGCATTTTCCCTGGCTAGTAAACCAATTCCCAACAGGTCGATAATTTCATTTTTTCCAACAAAAGTTTCTTTAATATGCTTTAAAACAATATTTAATTTATCGGTAGCTTTCATTACTTGCTTCTAATTTTTATTTATTTGATAATTTTATAGTTGTGTCCAAAATATTTTTTGATAATCGCCAAATCCTATTTCCAACTGTTTTTTTATGAAATCAGATTTGGTAAAGTTTAAGGCTTTTCTTTGTACAACTCTGTCAATATAAAGCTGCAGCAAACAATCGTTTGAATCCACAATATCAAAATTTATATTTTCAATTTCAATTTCAAATCCGATTGCTGAATAATGAAATTGAGACAGCTGTTCCTCCAGAATCGGAATAACCAGATCATCCCCATCAATCCTTTTCATTTCTGCAATAATCTGGGGCAAAAAACGCAGACAAATATCTGCAGAAAGCATTGCCGATGCGTCCTTTTCACCATTATAATCCAGTAAAAGTACTGCCAAATCGGTGATTTTATGTTCTCTGTATAACAATAATTGCGCTGCAAAATATACTGTTTTGGATGCCCACAAACCAGCTGATGCATTAAACTTCGGAGCAACGCCGGGATAATCCAAAATTTCCCTCTCATACTCGGCTTCCAGAAATGAAACCGCATCTTTTTCATCTCCTTTTGAAATCGTAAGTATTTTATCACTCAAAATAATTTGCTCAATTGTCCTGAGATGATAAATGGTATCTAAAAATGACGTTTTGGTTTTATCCATCTCTTATATTATAATTATCTTCCAAAATTAATTATTTCGAAAAGCATCAATAGCTATCTTTAATTAAAACTCACGTTCACAAATATATCATTAAATCAGAACTTTGTTAAAATATTATTTGCATTCTGAATGTATTAAAATCAGCTTTATTTATGAAAAGAGAAACTGCAAACATACATATTTGCAGTTCCCTTTCCAGAACTATCAATTAATTGCTTTCAACAAAAAAAATCTATTTTTTTAAACACCAATTTAAAATCTTAGCAATATTTTTTCCATCGTCAATTCCGCGATGATGTGTTCCTTCCAGCGGAATATCCAATAAATGTAAAGCTCCGTTCATTCCGGTTGGTTTTACCAAACCAAATTTTTCTGCAAAATGCACTATTACACTAGTATGCTCATCACCCATTGGATATAGAATTCCAAACGATTTACATTTTTTTTTAGCATATTCAGATCGTATTGACCGTAACTTGCCCAAGTATATAAATCTGGTTGATATTCATCGGCTAATTTTTCAATTGCTTCTTCAAAATTTTCTGGTAAACAATCTCAATTGTGCATTTTCCAATAAATTTACAGCAATATTTTCTGTGATTTCAATTTTAGAAATATCTGCTTTAATGAATTCGTTTTTTACAATTCCTTTCCAAAATGCATATCTTCCGGCAGTTAAAACACGCTTAAAGTTTCCGTTTTCAAATTGCAGAACAATTTCATTATCCGCAACGGTAACAATTTCCAGCATAGCAGCCAATACTTCATTCTCTAAAATATTCAATTCAAATGGCGCCTGAAAAGCAGTGTTCCATATTATAAACCATGACATTTTTATTTCCAAAAATCCAGTGGAAACCTTCTTGTACTACATTCACTAATTTTTTGTTTTCGAACACCAAACCTACTTGGTACGCTTCGATTTTGATTCTCTCAATCATAATTATTTTTGTTTCAGGTTTTAAATTTTGTATCAGGTTTCAAGTTTAAAAACCGGTAAAACCTTTATTCTATTTTCTATTCTCTATTCTCTTAAAGCCAAACATCTAACTTCTAACTTCTTTAATAAAAAAACTTCATTGCCTTTCTCCTCTGAGAAAAACGGACGAATAGTTTGTGAGTTGTTTACTCTGTTTGTTTTGCAATTCTATTTTGTAAAAGCGATTCTAAATTCCGAAAAAATCACTAAAACAATCAAACCGAAAAGAAAAAGAATTTTTCAAAACACATTTCTGGTTCGCACTGGTTTTATCATAAATGTGAAACTCCGGATCCCCAAGTCCTGGTTGCACTGACAAAGACAAATCAGTTTTTTTTCTGGTCATCTTTTTAAGAGTGATGATCTCTGGGAAATACAGATTTTTAGTCCATATAACGATAACCACGTCAACTAACCAACTGAACTTTCGCATTGCTGCGAGTGGGAATCGAACCCACGACCCATAGAGTGGTAGGATAGTTTTTTGGCTAACTTTCCAAAGCCTCCAAATCAAGCTGCATAGAAAAACATAATACGCTTTCGCGAAAAGTTCCCTACAATGGTACTATACAGAAACACGCAACCGGACTTGTTTGATATTTTAAATTATAATCGTTTTTAAATTATAATTATCTTTTACTTCTTTAATTATCACTTTTTTCAAATTGAAACCAATGTAATGCGGTGTGTAACAATCTGAAACTTCGGTCGCCACTTCATGACCATTTATGCATGTTTTATTCATACCATCCAATCCGGAACTTCCACAACAACCTGTAAATCTTCCTATATCTTTATGGTCTTTCAAAAAGTAAGAATCAATAGCAACTATTAGTTCCTTATTTCCGTTTTCTGTATGAACTGAAAATTTATCTTTTGCAATTGCAGCCTTACCATCATTGAATGCTAATGTACTTTCATGGATTTCTTCCAATTCATCTGTTAGTTTCACATTACAAGTTTTACAATAAATTTTAATCGTTTTCATATCATTCGTTTTTTGTTAAGCAAATATTCAATTTCAATTGCGCAATTAATCGCGTAGAAAATAAAATATTTTTAAAACCCACTATTTTTGTACAGGAAGAGAGACTTGAACTCTCAAAATACTGATCCTAAATCAGCCGCGTCTGCCATTCCGCCATTCCTGCTTTTAATTATTCATCAGGATTAAACCTGAAATTTGTGGAAATTAGTAGGATTCGAACCTACTCAGTCAAAGACAGCGGTGTTACAGACCGATCTAACTCTCCAGCTTTAGCGTATTTCCATTTTGTCTGGGAAGCAGGGTTCGAACCTGCGACCTCCCGCGTCCAAGGCGGGTAAACAACCACCGTTATCTTCCCAGTTTTGGGTGTTTTCGGGAATTAAACCCTGTTCTTCGGATTCACAGCCCGAGGTTTTACCAAATAAACTAAAAACACCATTTGCGGCTCATACCGGAGTCGAACCCGTTTCTCCCGAGAGACAGTCGGGAAGGTTAGCCAGTAACCCCAATGAGCCAGCTCCTTCTAGAGAACATTTGCAATCCTAGAAGGATTCGAATCTTCAACTTTCAGTTTAGAAAACTGACGCTCTATCCAGTTGAGCTATAGAGTTTTATTTTTTGGCATAAAAAAAGCACCTCGGTTAAGGTGCTTTATAAGATTCAATACGATATCACTATCCTATTGCCTGTATTCATGCACCTGTATTGTTAAACGACCAAGATCAAATCTCGGGTCCAGCAGTTGTGTTTTATATATGTTGTTATGTAAAGCCATTTTATATGTTGTATTATATTTTGAAATCATTGTCGTTATGTTAAACTCTTTATTCCCATTTTCTTCGGCAAAGATAAAGTCGAAAAAATCAATTATCCAAATTATTTTTGAATTATTTTATTGATTATCAATTAGTTAATAATTTTTAAAGCCATAAAAATCCCTGTCCGCGTACTCAGGCAGATTAGTAATGGTATCAAATGACTGTCTCTCATCAGATTACTTTTCAAGATTATATTTCGCTATTTGGTTTTATCATGTAACATTTGGTTTATTATTTTTTTAATTATTTTTAGTTAAAGTCATTTTTTATGATTTTTAGTCTTCTTTTCTGTCTGATTTCAGGATATCAAAATGCTCATAAAACAAAAAAAGCGTCCCGATTAGGACGCTTTTATATTTCTATATTGAATTTGAAACTACAATTTACACTTCAATTCTATAAAATACATACCACATCCTGAGCCTTTAGCCGGAAGATATCCCGCTAAACGATCATTATTTTGTCTTGGTGACAGGCTGTTATGTATGTTTTTTGTTTTCATTTCGGTGGCAAATGTAAGTTGTTTTGTCTTATGATTATTAAAAAACTTGTAAATGAGGCTAAATTTTTATCAAAAAAAGAATATTTAAAAGACGAATTCTTCATTACAAAAAGAACCGGAAGTTTATGTTTGCGCCTTTGGCTATAACTGATAGCGTGAGAATTGGATTGAAAAATGCCAAAAAACTTCTCGCTAACGAAGATATCGAAATCACCGAACGAAGAGCCGATTATATCGAAGCCAAAGTAAAAGGTTCCGGCGTGGTACACAAAGTGATTATTGATCATGCTTCGCAAAGATGTACTTGTGACTGGTTTACCGCTTATCAGGGAAAACGCGGGATTTGCAAGCATATTTTGGGAGTTAAGATGATGGTTTCTTAAACTCTTAAATAAAATCAGAATAATATAAACCAATGAAAAAAGGCTGCCTCTTTTGATGACAGCCGTTTTAATTGTGTGATTCTTGATTTCAGTAATGCTCTGCAATTCTATTTTGATTTTTAGTCAACCTTTATACTTGATTTGTTGCTTTTCCAAATTATCAAGAGAGTAATCTAGGTTCTTAATTTTTCATTATAACGACTAGTTATAGTCTGTAAAACTGCGATATCCGTTTATGAGATATTTACTGTATCTAAGTGTTTGGATTTTCTTTTTATAACTTATTCATTAATTATATAATATTTATTTTACATTTATAAATACTTAATATAGTCTGACATATGAATGAAATTACTCTTGAGAATATTCAAAATTTAAAAGCAATTCAACTTACTCAGCTTTTATTAAAACTACTTCATCTCGAATATAAAAAATATAACTTCCCAAATTGTTATATTAATGTACCACAAAATATAACCACTGCAGATGGTGGTGAAGATGGAAGAATAACAACTACAGACTTTAAAGAATCTCGATGGATCAAAAACAATCATTGCCTTTTTCAATGCAAAGCAACAAAAATGGAAATTGGTGATTGTAAAAAAGAAATACTAAAAGAAAAAAAAGTAAAGAAGGTTGAGAATGAATTAAAATCTCAAGTCGCTGAAATTTTTGAAAATGATGGAACATATATATTATTTACAACGGATGTATATGTAGAAAGTGTAAGGAATGAAAATCTTCAGCAAAGAGTTACTGCCTTTAGACAAGCTATTGAATCAGTTAAAGGAAAGAGTTATGCGAAAAAATGCAAAATAGAAATTTATGACGCTAATTTAATTAGAGATTGGACTAATGAATATATTTCAGCCATTTCATTCGTTCAATATTGTTTTGGCATTATAAAACCAAATGGATTATTGACTTGGGATGAGTTGAAAAGTTACAAAAGTAATAATACAAATTTTAAATCTAATTCTGAAATAGATTCAATCATAAATAAAATTAGAAATGATATATCTTTAGAAAAAACAAATATCAGAATAGAAGGAGTGTCGGGAATCGGAAAGACAAGATTAATTTGTGAAGCACTATCTCCTGGAGAAAAAGATAATACTGGCCATTTTGACATTAATAGAAAATCAATCTCTGATAGTGTTATATATTTTGATATTGGTGCAGGAAATCATCAAAACGTAATAGATTTTGTTAGAAGTTCTGTTTCGAGTTTTCCTGCAATACTTGTACTTGACAATTGCGATCCTAATTGTCATGACACATTTTTAAATGAAGTACAACGCGGAAATAGTTTAATAAAAATGATAACGATAGATTACGAAAAATGGAATAATAATTATTCTGATAATTGTAATATTATTGAATTAAAAAGTACCAATTTCAGTTCAGTAGTTGAGGAAATTTTAAAAGAAAAATATTCTCATCAACTCAATGATAATGAAATTAACTATTTAATAGAATTTTCTGAAGGAAATCCAAAAATGGCTATTCAATTTGTTGAAGCTGCGTTACAAAATCTTAATTTAAGTGATGGATTTGATGATAAACTTTTAGAAAAATTAATTTTTGGAAGAAGTATTGTTGATGAAAAAGAATTTCAACATTTAAAACTTTTTTCAGCTTTTAAATATTTCGAATTTCCTGACGATACATATTACAATATAGACGAGCAACATTATAACCAATTATTAGAACACTTAATATTTTTTGCAGATTTTCTAAAGATTGAACAAAAAATTGTTAGAACGATTTTAAAAAAATACCTATTGAAAGGAGTTTTGGAAAGGAGAGGTAATAAATTAATTATTAGACCGAATCCATTATCACTAAAATTATCTTTAATTTTTTGGGATGAATTACCTCCAAATGAATATAAAAAATTTATTGAAAGTGTACCGAAAACATTGATTAATTCATTAACAGAACAACTTCATCAATTAGGAAATGTTGGAAATGCAAAACAATTAGTTGCAAGTACTTGGGGTATTAATGGAAATTTTTCAACAGCGGAAATTTTAAATTCTAGATTAGGTTCACAACTTTTTCGCTCAGTTGCAACAGTGAATCCGAAGGAAATAATTAAAGTTTTAGTAAAAAATTATCTTGATAAGCCAAAAGAATATCTCGAAAATATTAAAGAGGGAAGGCAAAATTTAGTATGGGCACTTGAAAGATTGTGCTATCGAGAAGATACTTTTAAACAAGCATCTCAAGTATTAATGTGCTTTGCTTCTGCAGAAATAGAAACCTACTACAGTAATAATTCTACAGATTATTTTACACAACTTTTTCGAATTTATCTTGCTGGAACTGAAGTTGATTACAAACCAAGGATTGATATTTTAATTTGGGCTTTGAATAAAAATAATAATGACTTTAATCTAATAATTTTAAAAGCATGTGAAAGAGCATTTACTCCAAGTCATAATCTTCATAAAATTCTTGGTGCAGAAAAACAAGGAGGATTAATCCCATTAGTAGATTATGAACCTAAATCAGCGAATGAAATTAATGTCTATAGAAAAGAAATTTTAAACATCCTTGTAAGCTTTATTAAAATGAAAAATTCATTTCAATTAAGTGCACAGAAAATTATTTACAGTAATATAAATGCATTATTTGAGTATAATTATGATCAAGAACACTTAGGAAGTGTATTAAAATTAATAATTTCAAATGTTGTAGATCGTGATGATATGATCACAAGTTTATATAATCAAATTAGTTTCATCCGAATAAATAAAACTCAAAGAAATTTTATTTCAAGCCATATAGATTTATTAAAAACTAATTCTATTGAAGAGCGAATTCTATACAATGTATCAGAACCAAAATTCAAAATTAAAACAAGAAAAGATGAAAATAATTTTGAAAACAATGGTAAAATATTAGCTGAAAATTTTGCTGAACAAATTATTAATGAAGGAATTGATTTAAAACCTTATTTTCCTAATTTATTGACTGGAAATCAATTTCATGCATATGATTTCGGAAAAAAATTATCCGAATTAAAAGAATACGATGAAGAGTTTATTTCTCAATTATTAATGGAAATTATAAGTTTAGAAGATAAACCATTTAATGTTTCTTTTCTTTTTGGTTATATTTCAACTTTTAAAAAGGAAAAAAAACAAGAAATTTTTAACTTTTTTATTGATAGAAAATCAGTTGTTGCGTTTAATATTTTTCGTGTAATAGAAATAGAATATAACAATCTTTTAAAATTAATTAAACTCATAATTGAAGACAATATTAACATTGAACAACTAAATCTTATAAAATATGAAGTTGTAAAACTAGAAGAAGAAAACCTCTTAAGTTATTTTCAAATTATTAGCAAATTAGAAAATGGAGCTTTAATAGTTTTTGAAACTTTTCATATATTACTATGGAATTCTAAATATGAAATAGATAGTATTGGCAATAAATTGTTTTTATTTTTGAAATCAATTTTAGAAAAAAAGAATATTCTTCTTTTAATTAATAACAGTAACATTCTTGCTTTATATCAGTGGGAGAAAATTATAGAAACGTTTATTTCTAAGTACCAAAATGAAATAACTAAAGTCATAGCCAGTCAAATTGTTGAATACATAAATATATCATTCCCTAGAGGTGACAATCATATAGCAAGTATTGCCAACAAAACACTTACATTAGACTTTGAAAACTGTTGGGAAGTTTATTATACTCTATTATCACAAAAAAATATGTTAGCTTTTTGGGAAGTTTTCAGCATGAGTTTTATTAGTGGCGTTGGTGCCAAACATCCCTTTTTCATAGATGAAAACCGAAACAATAAACTTTTTTTGTGGCTCAAAGATAATCCTGAAGTTGCACCAATAATTATAAGAGTAGCTCCTCTCTTTGCACATGATTCAACAGAATGGTTTCCTTTCACTAAAAAATTAATTGATTTTTTTGGAGACGATAAGCGCATTATTGATGAACTTTCTTGTAATCTCCATTCGATGTTTACTTCTGGCTCACGTGTTCCATATTTACTATCGAGAAAAAAATTAGTAGAGGAATTAAGAACACATTTAATTTTAAGAGTAAGCAATTGGGCTGAACAGGAAATTAAAAATTACGAAAAAGAGATACAAATTGAAAGAATAAATGATGATGAAGGATTTTTAGGATTATAAAAACTATTAAAATTTTATTCCTAAGGGAGCTTTTTAACATTTCGTAATTCCTAAATCTTTCAAACCAAAAAATCCGAAACCAGACGTTGCTTAAATCGATCAATAGGTTTTAAATCGACATTGGTATCTCCGTTGAGGATATCAAAAGGATCGTCTAAACCGCTAATTAATAAATACAAATAGCAAAATAAAAACGTAATGGCAGAAGTGACCAGATAATCGGCTGAAGGGCTTTTGAATTTGCTGATCAGTAAAAGCGACATGACGATAAATAAAATACTCTGGAGCAAGGTATAAGCCGGTTTGATGAAGTTGTTTCTCGAAATCGAATAGGCACGGGTGAGCTGTTTTCGCATCGCATTCGTATTTTCCTGTATGCCTTTTATGGCTTCTTTATCGACACCTCTTTCGGCAAAATAATACGCAATCTCATTTGATTTCCGAATTAAGGGAAAGATAATATTAGAATCTTTTTCGTGGGAATACATCCAGGCAATTATGCCATTGGTAATCGCAATCATTTCTTCGCGTAAAAATGTGGCGTTTAATTCTTCTTTGCACAAATCAGAAGTTCCAGTTCTTGGCGCGCGGAAAGCCAGATAAATCCAGTCTTTGATCGCTTCGAGATTCGAAGCCACTTCGCCAGGTATTTTTTCACTTTCCTTAAAGTCGGTCATAGTAGCCGCCAATAACAATCCGAAGACAAAAAAGGCTCCGGTGAAAATAATGGTGATATCGGACAGTTCTATCAAATCGTGAAAATCCTGTCCGTAAAAAGTAAGGTTTTTAAAAACAAAATTTTTAATTCCCAATATGGCTATTGCGGCAATAAACGACTTTAGGATTATGGTTCTTTGGCGTATAAATTTCATTAAGCTTTTTTAGGCAAATTAAATAAATATATGTGTCACCCACTCCATTCTGATTCAAATAATGGAATTTATAATTTTTTTTAATTCAACTAACCGGTTTTAAAAGCGTTTAAAAACACTAAATTCCAAAAAAGATTTTAGCGTTCTTGGTAGTTTCCTCCGCAATTTTATCCAACGAAACACCTTTAAACTTCGCAACAGTTCCTGCAACAAAAGGCAAAAAAGCAGGTTCGCAACGGCGTTCGTGGTATTTTTTCAGGAGATTGTTTGGCGTGTTTTTCGGAAGCATGAAAGGCGCATCGGTTTCAATCATCATTCGGTCAAGCGGAACGTACTGAAGCACTTCTTTTAAATGCTCAAAACGTTTACTGTCTGAAATCGCTCCGGTAAAACCAAGATAGAATCCGTTATCGAGATAGGTTTTGGCTTCGGACAGACTTCCGGTAAAACAATGTACCACGGCTTTTGGCAATTGTGGCAAATAGTCTTTAGTAATTTCCATGAATTTGGTAAAAGCCGCTCTTTCGTGCAAAAACAAAGGTTTCTGAACTTCAATCGCCAATTCTAATTGTGCTTTGTAACAGGTTTCCTGACTATTTCTTGGCGAAAAATCCCGATCAAAATCGAGTCCGCACTCGCCTACTGAAACTACGTGTTTGTGTTTCAGTAAATTTCGCAGTTTTGAAATACTCTGCGTATCAAAACTCTTCGCATCATGCGGATGAATTCCGGCTGTGGAATATAATATTCCAGGATAGTCTTTTGCCATTTGTGCAGATGCTTCGCTGTTTCGTACGCTCGTTCCGGTGAGTATCATTTGCGATACGTCGGCATCTAAAGCGTCTTGTACGACATCGTCTATGTCGTTTTGGAATTGTTTATTCGTTAGATTAATTCCGATATCTATGTATGTATTCATTTTTTTTAAGTTGCTAAGGTTCTAAGAGGCTAAGATTCTAAGTTTTCCTCTTTGGATCCTTTATATTTATTTTTTGTTTTTTGTCGATAAGGTATTGAGGAACAAAATTTTTAAGCGCAATATTGTCATTCGACGGAGGAGAAATCACACTAGAACTCCGCATAGAATGTCGCCAATCTTTGTCGAATCCCGCGTGTGATTTCTCCCTTCGGTCGAAATGACAGAAAGAGAGGCAAAACCTTCGTCCCTTTGCCTCTCTGCTTCTTTGAGCCTCAAAAAAACTAATCTTCCCTGCTCCCATCATCCGCCATTCTGACCATTTTCGGGGTAAACTTCGCTACGACATCTACCAAATCCTGTTGCGCTGCCATCACCTGATTGATATCTTTGTAGGCCATTGGCGCTTCGTCCAGACCTGCACCGATAAGCGTTACGCCGTGATCTTTTAAGATGGTTTTCATTTCGGTTTTCGTAATGTTTTTTATGGCTTGCGTTCGGCTCATTTGTCTTCCTGCTCCGTGTGAAGCCGAATTGATGGCGTTCTCCTCGCCTTTTCCTCTCACTAAAAATCCCGGTGCGGTCATACTTCCCGGAATGATTCCCATCACGTCTTTTCCGGCCGGAGTTGCTCCTTTTCTATGTACAATTACTTCTTCGCCGTTCCAGATTTCTTTCCATGCAAAATTATGGTGGTTTTCGACTTTGGCTAAAATCGTCGCACCCAAAGCTTTCTCCATTTTATTATGGATAATTTCATGACAGGCCGAGGCGTAATCTCCCGCCAGATTCATCGCCATCCAGTATTCCTGCCCCAATTGTGAGTTCATATCCAAATAAGCTAAATTCTTGGCCACTTCCGGAAGTTTACAGACGTCTTTGGCAATTTTGGTGTAATGTCCTGCGATTGTGGCCCCCATTCCTCGTGAACCGGAATGTGTCAATAAAGCGACATATTTTCCTTTTGGAATATTTAAAACCGAAT
>Ga0307414_10000552_pt1 | contig 19546 bp, 19 predicted proteins | sample DK1Ometagenome_FD_203804 | JGI IMG/M metagenome (GOLD analysis project Ga0307414, IMG submission 203804) | Maize rhizosphere microbial communities from greenhouse at UC Davis, California, United States - DK15-O-3 | ecosystem: Host-associated > Plants > Roots > Rhizosphere > Soil | place: USA... | reverse complement strand
TGGCCTAAACCACCGAAAACCGCTGTACGGGCTTCTAAACGGGTTTTATCGCTAAACTTGTATCGAGACAGGGTTAACAAACCCTTACCATCGATCAGGCTAGGAAACCTTACCTAAGTTTATCCGGCTTGCCCGAAAAACTAAAATCCCCGGTGCCATTTCTGGAACCGGGGACTAGATCGCCGCAACACCCTTGCTTGAGCCCTCACCATAGGCCCCAGCCGCGCGCCGGTCAATACACGTCAGCGAAGCTAGCGGCCCATTCAATCGTCAAGGTTGGGAAGCCGCCAAAGGTGCTACCAAGGTCAATGCTGTTGCCGCCGCTGTTGACCTCAAGCGTAAGCACCTCGGCGGGGGTTGTAGCTTGCCACCCGCTTTGTATTGACGACATGCTTTCGTTGATCGCGGCCCTGATATCACCAAGATAGTTCTTGCTGGCGCTTAGCAGGTTGATGTACCGCCCGCTTGTTCCCGAGTTTTGCCATGACGTGCGCAGCGCCGCCCGCATAACGCCAACACCAGTGGGTACAATGATTTGTGTGTTGCTTACACCCAGATCAACGGCCCCAAGATTATCATAATCCTCAACCTGCCATTGCACCGTACGCCAAGCGCCGGTCACAATAGCCTGTACACTCGTACGCCTGATTACCGTTAGTCCCATCAAGGCCATGTTATTTTCCTTTATGCGTGTAGGCTGGTGTAAGCGTTAGCCCATTCAATCGTCATGCTCGCCGGGCCGGGGAACGTTGTACCAAACGTTCTACCCGAGCCGCTGCCAAACACCTGTAGGCGGTATTCGTCGCCGGGGGTTACCGCAATCCAACCCGTGTTGACAGTATGCATAGCCTCGTTGACCAAGGTACGCATATCGCCAGCAGCAACCACCCCGGTCGTATTGTTCACCAGCAGGGTAAAGACCGCGCCACCGCTAACCGAGCCTTGCACGTTAACACGCATTAGGTTCATTCCGGTCGGCACTGTAAACAGCGTCGGCGTTCCCGCATCAAACGCGGCTAGGTCGTCAATATCGACCGCCTGCCAAGAGATATCGGTGTAAGCATTCGTGGCTAGGGCTTGGTCCGAAGTCCTGCGAAGCTTGGTAAGCCCATTAGTTACAACCGAGTTTTCAACGTTGACCACCATTTCACCACCTAGCGAACTGGTGAAGGCGACCGGCTGCGTAATGCCCACAAACACCTCTAGCGAACCGCCACCATCGAAGGCAGCAGCAAGCCGTACAGGCGTCGGGATCGCGTTAACAGTCATTTCCCCGCCGCCGTCAAAGGCGACCGACAAGAACACCGTTGGGGTCACCTCAAGCACAACGTTAGCGGCCATTTCGCCGCCAAGGCCAAACCGTGCGCGAATGCGGGCTGTCCCTTCGTCATAGATCGGGATTACCACAGGCATAAGCAGGCCGTCGCCAACGGTGAACACGCTTGATTGAGCCACGGTAAGGGCCAACTCGGTTTCACTGCCCGAGCGACCATCAACCAACTGCTCAGCAAGCGCGTAAATCGCTTCTTCGCTGACCACCTCAATGGTCCGGAAGTCAACGCCAATTGGCTCAAAAATCTGAACGTGGTATAGCTCTTGGCTTTCGTCCAGCAAGTCAGGCATGTTGAAGTCCGAAGGGGGCGAATTGGTGTAACGAGTGCGCCGGGTCCACGTAATCTTGATATCGCCGTCCGCCTCGCGTACTGCCTCAATGTTTATCGGGGCATATGGCTTGCGGCTGTTGCCTTGCGGAATAATCGTGTAATCATCCACCTGCCATTTAGGCTGATTTGGTGAATAGCTACGGTATAGGAATTGGGTATCATGCTCATATTCCAGATATTCGTACGTGACGATCTGGGCATTATCTAGGAACGATACGGTTGTACCGATTGGCCTTTCTGTTTGGAAAACTTCCGTACCATACCGACCGCGCCGCAACTGACTAAGCCGGTACAACCCGCCACCGATATCCTCGGCAACAGCGAATTGGACAAGCTCAACCTCGGAACCTTCGCCAATAGCCAGCAGGTTAAGCCCCGCGTCTAGGTCCGCCTCGGTCGCATTGGTCAGCCGGTACGTTGGGATGGTGCCAAGGTCCAGCACGATAGCGTTGTACGTGTCGGTTTCAAAGGGCTCATCCCAATAGCCCAACGTTTCGGAAAGCTGGCCAATGAATGCCTCTTGATCAACACCGATAGCCGCACGGGTTACCCAACCCGTAGGGTCATATGACGGCGTAATGTCAAAGGCAGCACCCCGGAACTTGCCGGGCTCATAAGCACCCATAAGAACATGCAGGTTTAGCGTTCCGCTCCCGGTTTGCGCCGGGTTGGTATCAGGAATGTCAAGCACCACCGTCCGCACAGGCTGGGGTATCTTATCCGGAACCTGTACCGCTGGTTGCGTTGGCACCTGAATTGGGTAATTGTTGTCGGTCGTTTCGTTCAGCGTAAGGGTTGCCGTGTTATCGACGTTGATACGGTTGCGTGTTACTACCGCACGGTAAACCATGCCGTCCGCTGTAAACTCGATTGCGTCGCCAGCATCAACAACGGTGTACTCAGCCGGAAGCCGTATGGTGTAAGACAGCTTGGTTGCCCACACCCTATACATGGTGCCGTACAGCAGTTCTAGCGCGTAATCGCCGTCTAGGGTAATCGGCAACGACATGTCCGAACGTTGATCACTGCCCATTGTGGGCATTGGCTCCCCGTTCCGGCGCACGATCTGGTAACCCTGCTTGTAGCTATTCCGCCCGTCAAAATACGTGAGAGACAGGACGGCGGGAAACTCTTGGTCACTGGCGCGCGAGACAGCGAAATGATCATCTGACGAATTGGTTAGCTTGGCGAGTTTCGCCGCATCAACCACCATATCAACGTCTAGTGCGCCGCCCGTGTAGTTGTTTTTGAACGTGATTACGTTGGCCTGCTCAGACCAGTTAAAGCCGTAAAGCGTACCGATACCATTCGACAGGCCGCTAAGGGTGGCCGCACCACTCGCAACGTAACCGTCAATGTAAAGGTCATCCATACCAACTGTTACAACATTCGCGTCGTCATACCCCGCGAATGTGGCGTAAGCTCGCATGATTTCCGCCGCTGTGTAACGGTTGGGGTCACTGTCTGGCTCGGGTATTACGCCGATAGCGACGTATTTGTTTGACCCGCTGTAAAGAACGTTGGTTCCGCTGTCCCAATTGAGCCCAAGGGTATTGGTGATAGTGCCGTTGTCCGGAACCGTCACCGCGTCAACGTCGCCCGTCACTAGGTCAACAAAGGTTACAGTGGTTGCGGTAGCGTCTCGGGAAATGATCAGCGACCCACCCGAAAGGTTTGAATATGCCTCTTGCGTCCGCGCTCGCAACGTCTTGGCGTTCGGCGGCGGGAAGGTGGCGCTTGTCCACACAACCGCGCCGTCCGTATCGAGTGCGCGAAGCTTGGCAACACCCCCGTTGGTTGACAGGACGATAAGGCGGTTGCGTACATGGTCAAACCATGCCTGTTGCAGCACGTCGCCACCCGAGGCAACGTAAAAGTCATCACGTTCCACCAACAACGTAAGTTCGTAACCAGCCGAACCGGGCGGGAACACCTGCAACCGCTCAACCTTCGTACCAAGCGTTAGGTAAAGGTCGGTGGACCCACTGCGTTCCTTACCAACCGTAATGCACTTGGTAGGCTCTAGGGTGTTCTCTGTCACACCCCAGCCAAATTCAAGCAAGCCCGCTTTCACAACGAGTATGCCAATCGGGTAGTTGGTATAGGCAACGTCCGTTGCACCAAAAACCAGATTATGTGTAAAGCCGCCCTCGGTTACCCGGAAGGCTACGCAGCCTTGCCACGGGGTAAACTCGGTGGTTAGGTTTTCATCGGTGGAGTACCCCGGAAAAGAAGCTAGCGTATTCCCCGTGGCCAGATCGTGAAGTAGCTTAAGCCCGGTTGCACCATCCCAAAACGAACCTACGGCGTAGTTTAGTGATGGGATAAACACCATTTGCAAATCGCGCAAGAAATCTGCCGATGGTGTATCACCCCCGTTATAGTCCAGTGACTTAAGGGTTACCTCGTAACTCTGCGTCTTGGTTGACAAGCGCGCCTTGTCAACATTCATATTCGTTCCGGCTGCGCTAGCCCGGTAGTATGCCCGATAGTTGGCATCCGCTTCCGGGTGCAACTCGTGAATAATCGCCGTGGCTGCATACTTGTAGTAGAGCGTACCACCAATGTTGTTGTCGGGGTCGTTGGCTTCCGTGTCGATAAGTTCGGCCATGATAGCCGGGATACGGTTGCCGTAATCGGTAAGGTTGAAGTTCAGGAACCGGCCAACCATCAAGCCGCGATAGTGCATCCCCCGGAACACCTCGCCTTGATCCTCAGACCCATCAAAGAACGTGAAGCCGCTAAGCCCCGGCGCGTCACCGGGCACAGGGGAAGGCGGCGCGGACGGCGGCGGCTCGATAACGGTACGGCTCAAAGGGAATGACGGCGGCGTCGGTGTGGGCACCACCGCAGGCGAGGCAAAGCGGGCGTTACGGTCATAGATGAGGACTTGGTTTGCCCACAAGCGGTTGACCAGCACCGTTGCGCCCGGCTTGGCTACCCGCTGCCCAAACGATACAACGAAATCAGCGAAATACTGCCATACGCCGGGGTCAACCGTTTCTACACGCTTGGTTTCATAGCCGCTAAAGGTGGACGGTGCCCCAACTTGGTCAAGCCGCCAATTAACATCGTCAAGGACGTTTTTCCAGATATTGTCAGTAAAACCAGTTGCCATTATCCGGGTCCATAGCCTCTATTATACACGGGAACGGTGACTTCACTAATGGTTGTCTTACCGCCGACCAACACCGGGGTAAGGTCAGTTGCATCAACGATATTCCCGGTAACAACGCGCCTACCGACAGACACCGGGATCGTTACCCCGTATGTTGAGTAAGCTTCTTTCCTTATGCCGGGATTTTCCGGTATCTGTGCGCGTTCAACAACCGTTACGTTTTTCGGTTGTGCTGGTGTTGCATCCGGCGTCTTTTCTTTCGGTTCCCGAAAGTCAGCTTCAAAGCCGCCCGTTGATGGGTTGTACTTGTACTTGACCTTGGCAATGTACATGCCGTTGCCGATATGGTACGCAGTCGTCTTACCGCCTGCCCCATCATTGACAGATTTGGTGCGGGGGTTTCCATCCTGATTACCGAGAAAGCCCATTTACTTTAGTCCCTCATCACCGGGCACATAAGGTTCACCGCGATAGTTTGCCCTGTTGGCATAGCCATTACAAGCCGCCAAGGTTTTGGAGCATCCCCGCGTTATGGTGCCCGTGTCACCAACTTGCATGGCAAACGGTGGCTTCACCATCAGCGTTACCGCCCCGGCTGCATTGGCCGCGACTTCAACCCGAGTGCCAACATTATCCCCTGTCAACCATGTGACCGTACCAAGGATATACCAGTTGACGGCCTTCGCTACTAGCTCGGGAGCCGTGAATTGTTGGACGCTGCCCACACTGCCGACCGTGAAGGCGTCCGTAACCGTGGCAAGGTTGAACTTGCACCGATCATCACCGAACGAAGCCCGGCAGGTTGCCGAATACTGTTCAGTTATGGGCTTGGTTGCCCGGTACAACCCGCCCTTAAGCTGCAAACTTGCAGTGCGGCGGTTCTGAACGTCAGCCGATGTTACCCGCCCGGCAAACAGGTCCATAACCCCCGCCGCAGGATTGCGCCACGAGATTAGCTTGAGTGTAACGGGCGCTTCGTCGTACATGCCGCGCACAACATCGTCGTACTTGATCGCCGTGTCTGACAACAGCACGTTAACGTCAAGGTCAGCCGCCGCGCTGTTGATCGCCGTTTGCACCGCTGTAGCTTCAAACGAGTTGTCGGCTATGTACTCGTTAGCTTCAAACGTTATGTTGCGGTCATGGTCAGTAAAGTAGAATACCGTACCGTCCTTGCGCTCGATTGTCCAGAGACGGCAAATCGACGTGATTTCATCACTCAAAAGCGCCTCAAGCGTAGGGCTAATAACCTTCATTAGACTAGCTCAATAATCTGAATTGAAGGTATGTTGCCTTCGCCGTAGGTGTTGAGCCGTACATTAAGGTCGTCAATGTCGAAACGCACGGGAATGTCGTACTCAAACGACGCAACGACATTAACGCCGGGGTCAGCCGGAAATTCCAGAATGCCCCCGGCCAACAGGTCGTAATCGGTGGTAAGGACAGCGTTGACATAGACCTTAAGCGTACTCACCACCGGCAAGGTAACAAGACGCACGTAAGGGTCTATCTCGTCATCATAGACGCGGACAAGCTGCCTTTGCAGCACGTTACCAGCAACTGCCGCAACCGGGGAAGCCGTTACCGTGTAGTCAAGCCAATCACGAAACCGGAAACCGCGAAGCCGACCCCGCCGCGCATGAAAGAACGCTATAACCTCTTCCATGTCGGCGCGCGAATTTATCCCGTATGAAATGTTATACGTACCCCGCGCAACTTCCCATTCTTGGTTACGCTGCTCTTTGCCTGAGATAAGCGTTGCGATGGACGTACGGAACGCAGGACCGCCAAGCGTACCGCGTTCAACGTTTATAGGCAATCTTACATCGTCAACCATTTAAGTCCCCATAAGCCCGGCGGAAACGTCGCTTGCGAGTTGTCCGCGTGACAGCCGGAAACTGTCAACGTTGGGCGTTTCAATGCTCATGTTAATGATAGTGGTATTACCACCGTTGCCCGTGTCACCATCGCGCTTGCGCTGTTGGGGCTTGGTAAGTACATCAACCCGCTCGCCTCGGTTGGCCCTAAAGGCTACAAGGTTGCGATCTACACCTTGGCTGGTGCCGCCCACAATCATACTGCCGCCTCGGTTCATCTTGGGCAGTGTGACAATGCTTGAACCAGCCGACCCGATGGAAGGGGCAGCGGGTACAGCCGTAAAGGAACCGGAACTTCCCCCGGCTTGCTGCAACTTCTGGTAGTTGCTGTCATTGGCCGCTTTGGTCGCAGCGTTGGCGGCATGGAACAAGCGCCAGAAGCTATCAACAGCCGCTTGGTTCGCCCGCACCATTTTCTTGGATGCTTCTAGGGTATCGTTACCCATTTCGGAAACCGCATCACCTGCTTGGTTTGCGCCCGATGTGACACCACCGAAGCTAGTTGCAAGAGCGTCAGCCGGGGCAGCACCCGCCGCAAGCTCGCCACCAAGTAGGCCAATCTTTTCCGCCATGTCGGTAACTGGCTTAAGCGCCTGCCCGATCCAATCAACAAAGTTGTCCCATTGGCCCGTTGCCAACAGGATACCGCCAGCGACCAAAGCCACCGCAGCCGCCAAGGCAAGCCATGGTGCAACCGCAACAGCGACCGCAACCGCATTAGCCACCAGAACAGGCAGCATAGCGATAAGGGCGGCGGTAAGGGATAGAAACTGGCCAACGATACTAGCGATAGCCACCGCTGCCCATGCCGCACCAAATGCCGCCACAAGTGGGATAATGATATGCAGGTTATCAGCTATCCCCATGATAGCCTCAGCCAACAAACCAGCCGCGCCAGTCGTCTTGTCAGTAAATTTGATAAAGTTGTTGCTAAGCTTTTCAAGAGCCTGCCCAATTGTGGGCACAGATCGCGCAAACGCCGCGTCAATACCTGCCGCCATACCGGCAAACGACTTACGCAGAACGTCCGTAGTGATCAAACCTTGGCTCGCCAATTCTTTCAGCTTGTCAACGGTTGTACCCATTGTTTTCGCGATAGCTTCCAACGCTTCCCGAGGTAGGTTCTCAGACAGCGACCTAAATTCGTCGCCTTGCAGGCGTCCGGAAGTAAGGGCCTGACCAAGCTGTACCACAATCGAGTTAACTTCGCTGGTAGTTCGCCCGGCTGTAATAAGAGCCTTGTTCAGGGTTTCAACGAACCGCAACACCTCGGTATCTGAGGCGTCTTGCATCGCCTTGCTGAAACGCACAAAACCGCCCGCTGTTGCCTCGATACCAGACCGGGTACGGTTAGCCATTTCAAACAGCGCGTCTTGTAGCGCAATTTGCCGTTCAACATCAGGGGTAAGTGACCGCAGTTGGTTTTGGAGCCCTATAAGGGCATCCTGTGCCCTTGCGTATGCCCCAACTGCAAAGATAGCGCTGAACGTGCCCACAAGTGGCGCAAGCGATGACCGCAGCCCGCCCGCCGCTGTCTTGATACCGTTGACCGCAAGTGAGCCTTTCTTGGCTTCCTCGGTAAACTGCCGGGCTGACAGGGTAGCCTTGCCGAAGTCGGACGATACACCGTTGACCGCGCCGCCAAGGGCATTGACAGCCCCTTGGGTTTGGCGTATCTCATTGCGTATGGTCCTTGCATCCGATGCAACCGACCGCAGTTCAGCCCCGGCGCTAAAGCCTTTCAGGCTATCGCGCAATAGATCAAGGTTGAAGTCGGCTTCTAGAGCCGCCTTCGCTATGTCACGGATTGACGCAGCAACTTTGCCGTCAATCCGTCCCGTAATCTCAATCTTGATTGCTTCGTCAGACATTGGGCCAGCCTATCGGTTAGCTGCTCTTGCTGCCAGTCTGCCGCGAAGTATAGCCGCCTCAACGAAACCGGCTGGCGCTTGCAACGAACTGCCCTCATTCAAGCGCCGAATATACGGGACGGCGTTGAAAACTACCAGCTTCTTTGCGCCTCGGGCGGCGCGTATAGCAGCCTCAGCGTTCGCGAGGGCCAGCGCAGCACTAGCGCCCTGTGTGGAGCCCTGTTGCCCGGCGTAGAGGGCCGGAATGGCGGCGCTGTTGGCATCACCTACCCGCCAGTTAGAAAGCGCCTTAGACGTGTCAACCGGGGTGTCGTACACAAGCGCGCGGACCACCTCTAAGGTAATCCGCGCGATGCGCTCATAGACCAGATCGTCAAGGTGGTTGGCGTACGCATTGAGCCGGTTAGCTAGAGCCCGTAGTGTTGCCACTTTGCTTAACCCTCTTCGGTACGATTACCTTGTCCACCAACCGAACTATCTCAATGAGCCAGTCGATTTGATCACGGGTAAACCCGTAATATTGTCCGTAGCTAACGCAAGCACTCCACGGTATATACTCAGTAAACTTGCGTTCGGTATCTAGCATAATGTACGCGTCAGCATACATCATAAACGCCTCGGGAAGCTCAACCGCTTTGCTACCACCGAAATTATTGATAAACTCGGTATCACCAGCTAGTTGGGCTTGCCGTAACGCAGCGGTTAAGTGGCGTCGTTGCCCGAAGGCTTGTTCAACCGCTGCGATGACTTTTCCGATACGGCGGTAACCTCAGCCTTGCGGTAGTTGCTCAGCTTCCGCGCTTCCTCGATAAGCAGCATGTACAGGTCGGTAAATTCCGTCATGTACTTGTCAGCCGCTTCCTTGGAGTAAGGGATTTCGACCTCAACGCCGTTGCCTTCGGCATCGTCCCAAAAGTTGCGCCAGTCAAGCAAAACCGTTTCGACAAAGACGCGGCGCATGATCGGGCTTGCAACATCCTCGGTCAGAATGTCAAGGTCGATTGCCTGCCGAAGTTCCTTGGCAATCTTTTCGACCGCCGCCGAATACTCGGGATTGTTCTTGTGCATGCGCGCCAGCCGGAAACCGGGGCTAGTGCCGTTCTTGTTCTTGACGCTGGTAAGGTCAAACCAGCGCCCTTCACGTTCAAGTTGGTTGTTTGTGGCGAAGGTTGATCGAATGCCCATCGGGTGCGCTCCAAATGAAAAGAGGCTTGCCAGAAAATCCAGCAAGCCCCAAGTTTTTAGTCTAGTCGCGGGAGGAAATCAATAGGACGCGCCAGCCACCGGCATAGCCAGTGTAGGCAGGTACGCCCAAGAGGTGTAGAGGATGGTATAGCCGTTGGGGTTTTCCGCGCCGTTCAATTCAAGCGGTACACGTACCTCAACGCCGGGCTCAACCTCAAGAATACCGTTGCCAAGTGACAGCAGCGGAATATCAAAGACAAAACCGGCATTGTTGGCCGCTGCAATGAAATCAACCGTTACGTCCGCGTTGTTGCGTACGGCTCGGGTTGCAAGGACGGTCGAAAAGATAGCCGTCATTTCGCCGCCAACATCGAAGTCGCCAACGTTCACGTCGATAGAGCCCAGAGTGCCCACAGCCTTAACCGGCGTGACGTTGTTGTTGATCGAAAGATTGCCCTCGGTGATATAGGCAAACAGCGGCGTAGGCCGGGACGTTGCCGGGTCAAGGACAGCCATGCGGATACGCAGCACGTTACTTGCCGTGTTAAAGGCATCCTCACCAAGCGCCGGAACGAACGTTCCCGCCTTGCGCCCTTCAAGGCCGGTGCGCTGCTCAGCATCGCCCGCCACAATGGTAAGGTCGGCGTTCAACTTGGCTTCTTCGCCCTCGGGAAGCGGGATATTCAGGGTAAGTTCATTGTGAACCGCCCGCGTCAAGTACTCCGTCTGGAGCCCATCGGTATCCTGCCCAAGGGTCCGCTCATACTCATAGTAGCGGGTAATGATCAAGTCGGGGTCTTTTTCGTTCTTGATCGTATCGCCAACATAGAAACGGATATCGTCGCCCGTTCCGGTTTCCGCAGCCGGTGCCCAAGTCGTTTTATCGAACCTGATAAGCTGGTCGGTGATGGTCGCAATACGGGCGTACCCGGTATTGTTGGCAAAGCGGTTGGTGGCGGTATCGTCACCAAGGTAAAGCCATTCACCTTCGATCAACCCGGTTTCAAGGAAGCTGAAACCCGAGCCACCGGCAAGGGTCGCACCGGACAGGGTGAAATCGCCCGTTTCGGCCAATGCGATATCGTTACCGGCTTCGCCCTTGATCAGGGCGGTAAGGGTGACAACGTTGGTTGCCGCCGACGCAGACACAAGCGGATTGGCCGGGGTGCCCAGCACGTCCCCGTTGATGGAAGCGGCAAGGTTGCTTGCCGTCGCGTCGTCATCCACACCAATAAGCACGTCATACGGGTCAACCACCGCAGCGGCGAAGGTATAGACCACCCCGCCAATGCTGACCTCATCTGCAACCGATGGGTTGTCAACAAGGGTGATGGTTCCCGAGGCGGCAACGGGAGCCGACGCGGTAAGTACCAACTGGCCAAGGGCACCGGCAAGGGTGATGTTCGCGCCGCTGGTGGCCATCTGCCAACCGACAACCCGAATAACCACTTCGTCAACCGGGCTTTCGTCGGTCAACGCCTCGGCAACGGTAATAGCCGTGTCGGAAACATCGGTAATTCGCTTGACACCGTTGTTGGCTTCAATGGCGAAACCAGACACGTTGATAAGCTGACCAACCCGGAACTTGGAAAGGCCAGCCGCCGCCGTGTAGGTATCGGACGCAGCAACCGCCGCCGTAATCTCGATAGCGTCGCTGTTCATCGGCTTGGTTGTCGTCTTTTCGCGGATATCGGCAAAAAGGAAACCCTGCAAACGCCGGTTAAAGTTGGACTTGGTAAAGTCCTCATTGTACCCGCCGCTTGCGTTAAGGTCGGTAATCACCCCCTTCTTACGCTGACGACTGGCATTGATGGGGCGTCGTGCCGTGGTGGTAACCGAGCCACCCATTTCAGCATACGAATTGGGCTCAAGCTCATACCATGTTGGCAAGTAGCCATCATCCTCAATCGTCGGAAGCCGTCCGCAGATGGTTTCGGCAAATGACAGGCCAACGCGGTTACTGTCAATCTTACGCGGTTCGCAATTGTCGGCCATTTGCCGTATCCTTCTCGGTTAGACCAATTCGTCAAACTGGTATTCGGTGACAACGTTCCGGCGTAGAAACGTCGGTTCCGGCTCTAGTCGTTGTACACGGGTATTCTGGAAAATGAAACAGCCGGGAAAGCTCGGGTCACGAAAGATATCGACAACCAACTGTGCGAGCTTACGAGCAATCGCGGCGTCCGTCTCATCAACTCGGGCAATCAACAGTTGAACAATGATTATACCATTGTTTTCATACCGCTGCCCAAACTCACCATTACGTTGTGATGCTTGCGGCCCCGAAACTTGGTTCATCACGAAACGGCCAAAGGTGCTTGTGGGCACGGGCTTCTTTTCTACGTCCTCAAAACGTAGCTCGGGAACACTGCCCACAATTACCGGGGTGCCAGCCGCCCATTCTGCAATGAGGCGGTCGGTAATCATGGTGTAAGCTTCGTCAAATGACAGGGCCATTACCGGGCAAACCTCAAGTAGTACAAAATCGGTTCGCCGTTCAGGTCTAGAACGTCAATACCTTTTTCGTCCATAATGGACAGGTAGTTGCCAGCATCAAACGAAGTGGCGCGCGTAACCTTACCAAGGCGGGACGGCGTGAAGGTGTACGGCACAAGGCCGTTAGCCCAACCACCAACGGCCATAAGCCCGCGCATTCCCCCGGCTGCTACATCGGGCATATCGGGGATCATCGACAAAAGCCCGGCAAGCCCCTCTTGCTTGGAGTTGGACAGGAACACGATCGATACCGCGTTATCCACCGGGACGCCGGGCGTAGGTGCCGCAGGGGAGCCCGTGGGCGTTCCCGGCTCGCGCCACGTACAAAGCTGCCCCTTGGCGGCTATCAGCCGGGCGGCGGTGGCAATCTGGCGGTCATAGACGCCCATCAAATCCTCACGGTGCGCAGGCGTTGCACAGAAGCAAACAGCGGTGCTAGCAGCGCGTCGATAAGGGGCATGTTGGGAAGGCTACCAAGTAGCTCAAGCGCGACCGCTTCGGAATATTCCGTTTCGATAACGTCAACCTTTTCCTTGGTGATAAAGGCCGTGTCACCGCTCAATGTGGGCAACAGACTAACTCCCGCCGCGATCTGCATAACAAGCTCTTTTTGAGCCCGGATCAACTGTACAGGGATAGCCGTTTCCGAAAATAGGTCGTCAGTGATATAGACGTACTTGCGGGGCCATGCCAAGGACTGCGTTGCCGCGTCAACCTGTGACCCCTTCCACTGTGTATCGTATAGGGCAAGGTAATCCATGGCCTTGATAGCCTTTTGGTCGGTCGTTACGTCATCAAGCAGCGTGACGCCACGAGCCGCCGCGTACGTAATAATGTCCGCCCGCGACGTATAGCTATCAGCGTTAGCGACGATTGAACCGTCCTCAACAATCAAGGCCATGAATAGTACCCCTTACCAGCCGCCCGCAGGCTTAGCCAGATCAGCAAGAATAGCCTGCTTTTCGGCAACGGTTGGCTTGTCCTCGGTCCAGCCTTCCGGCGTTTCCTTGCCAAGCTTGGCAAGTTCGGCGTTCAGGTCGGCATGGTTCTTGAACTTGGTGTAGTCCACCTTGCCGCCACCGTTGCCGCCGTCGCCATCCGGGAAACCGCCCGCGTTGTCCTCAGCTTCCGGGGGCTTGTAGCCCTTGGCCGCTGTCCCGGCGACCGGCTTGCCGTCATCCCCGATAACGTCGCCATTCTCGGCAAGGCCATGGCTCGCGACCATATCCTTGACTGCACCGGAATTGACCGCTGCGCGGTGTTCACGGGCTTTCTTCCTATCGTCAAGTTTGAACATGTTAATGTTCCTTTTGGTTGTGCCGTATCGCCTTACGAAGCGGTAACGGCAAGTGTGTAGGCATTGACCTTGGTATTACCAAAGTCATCCGTTCCCCGGATAGAGAACGAATTGGCGGCAACTTCGGTTGGCGTTCCGCTAAGAACGCCGGTTTCCTCGTTGAGCGACATGCCCACAGGCAGCGCGCCCGAGGCAAGCGAATAGTGCGCCGCACCGACCGGGGCAGACAGGGCAAAGGTAACCCCGGCATGCTCCACGTTGATGACACCAGCAGCAAGAGCCCCGGCGCTTGGCGTCATTGTCTGCGTGACGGTGTTTTCGGACATGACCGCGCGCATGCGCCTATGGTCCGCCTTCGTCTTGATAAGTCGCTTAGTCATGGTTTAGGTTCCTTGTTCCTGCAAAAAGACCCGCCGCCATAAGCGACGGGTCCAATTTAGACCTAGCCGTATAACCAGCGCCGCAATTAGGCTGCGACGTTGGCGCGCGACTTGATAAAGGCGAACGGGGCCTGCTTGCGGTTGACAACCCGGTTCCAATGCGCGGCAAGCCGCAGATCGGCAAGGGTTGGGGAAAACTCGGCAAGAGCCGCGCCCGCTTCCACCCACGAGAAGCCGAAGGGATGGATGAGCCAAGTACGGCGTTCCCAGATCGTTTCCTGACCGCCGCCGTTACCGGCTTCCGGCGTCCGCTGCACCTCGAACGGGACGCGGGGAACACCCTCACCCATGGCGAACGTAGCGCCCTCGACACCGCCGAAGGCAAACGCGCCGCGACCGAACAGGATCGACGTATAGACGCCCGAGGCAACCGGAAGGTTGTCCGACACGATCACGACGCGGCCCTTGTAGGTCGGGATGGTAAGGCCACCCTGACTGTCCGGAATATAGACGATTTCGTCATTCTTCACCATGCGGGACATGATGGACGAATGAACAGCAATGCCGATAAACTGCTCGGCGTTGTCGCCAGCGGTATAGGCAGCATCAACGAAAGCGTCGGACCCGAAAACCGCGTCCTCGCCAGCTTCGCCGGAAATATCAACAACCATGTCGCTGCCATCGTTGGCAACGTTGTCGTTCATAATGCCGACCGCCTGCGCGATAACGCGGCGTTCAAGCTGGCGCGTCCAGTAGGTGCCGAAGCGGTCGCGGATATGCTGCATTGGCGAGGAACCGGCAAGTTCCTGCACAAGGTCCATATCCGAAAACGCCTGATTGAGCCATGCCTTGCGGTAAGTCATGTCGCCCGAGGTGATCTTGTTCGGCGTAGCCAGATCGGCCGGGTCGTCGTTGGAATAGTTCGGCTCAATGGTAGGGTCGATATCCTGCCAGAAAGGAACGGTGCCCTGCTTGCCGCCGCCGCGCGCAATCTCGTTGAGCATTTCGGAAGTGGAAACAATGCCAGCCGTAACAAGGGCTGACTGTTCGGGGTCGTTTACGGCGGTATAGCTACCGTACACGTCATGTACGAAAGCATCGGAAAGGCGCACAACGGCCATGGTATTGGTCCTTGGTTCGGGTTTAGCCGACTATACGCAGACCTTCCGCCCGCGCCTGCTCTTTATACTGAGCGGGGCTAGCATTGTGGAAGGCTACGCGTTCGGCCTCGGTCATTTCGGAGATTTTCTTGCCAGCGGCACCGCCGCCCGAATGCTGACCGTTGGCACCGCCACCCGACGCATTCGACCCCTTGATAATAGCTGCAAATTCTTTGTTTGCAACTAGTTCTTTCTTAAGGTCGTCAAGATTGTGGGCCGATGGTGCGCCGTTCGCATCGACAACACGGGTAATGGGCTTGTCGCCCGTCAGATCGGCGGTAAGGCGCTTGGCGATGATGGGAACAAGCAGGCTCGGGGAAACCGAGATTTCATTAGCCAGCTTGATAGCCTCGTTATCGATCAACAGGCCCTTAAGCTGGTTTTCCAGATTGTCACCGCGTTTCTTCTCGGCATCCACCTTGCCTTGCCAAGACGTTTCAAGTGCCGTGATATCGCCCGCCTTGCGGGCCTTCTCTTCGTTCGCCAACCGGGTAGCCTCAGCCGCCGCCGCGTCAGCCGCCGCCTTCTCATCCTTGAGCCGCTTGGCTTCCGCCTCGGCAGTGTCGGCGCGTTGCTTCTCGCGTTCCTTGGCCGAACGTAGTTCGGCGGCATCGTCCGACTGCAACAGGGCAATGTCGCCGTCAAGCTTGTAGAACGGCTTTAGCGCCGCTTCCAGCGCATCATATTCAGCTTTGGTAATCTTTGTCTTAAGCACTTTACGCCACCTCGGTTAAAATTTGATCCACCTTACCGGCGTACTCGGTAACCGTCAACGGTCGCGTACGGTCAAACCCCGGCAAATCGTCAGCCTTAAGCAGCCCTGTACGCAACTCGCGAGCGCGGGCCGGGCCTAGTACATCGTTCTGTATGGCCACCGGCTGACGACTAACCCAAGCGTAGAATGTGGGCATAGCCTCAGTAATGGTCAAAGGCACAGTAAAGGAACGGCAATTCCAGTGTGCCGGGGGGCGTGGCCCGTTCCGGTAAGCATAAACGCGCCCGTTACGGTCGCGGCATATCTCGGTTGTGCGGCTATCCAGAACCGCGCACCAAGTATAGTTTTCTGAAACTAGCGACTGTAGCTTGAAAGCTACCATGCTGCTAGTATGTTGGATCATGGTTTGTACCGCCGTGGTCCAACGCCTTTTCATCTTATTGATTAGGCCATCACGATACTTATGGGCATTCGTGCCCACAAGCTCCCGCGTGAAGTCGGCAACCTCTTGGCTGTCTGCATAGCCGCGTTTCACCAGCGCCGAAAGGTCCGCAAGCATCGCGGTCAACGTCGCAGGCAGCAATACGCTAGGCTCTACACCGACCCCGGCAATCGGTGTGTTGGCTACATTCGACCAAGTTAGGTTGACAGCGCCATACCCAATAGGTTTACCGGCTGTTGCCTCAACCATCTGGCCCGTTACCTTGATATCGGCTGCTAGAAACTTGGCAATGTTAGCCTCAGTTAGATCAGCCGTCTTATTGAATATGGTTTTGACCTTGGCCTTGATATCGCTAACCATGGTAAGCATCTGGCGTTTGGTCAGTTCGCCAAGGTTGCCGACCCCGAGCTTGGTAACCACCAACAATACAACCGCTGAAACCTCTTCAAAGGTTGCATCGGCGCTAGCCGTCTCACCATTCTTGTACCCCTCAACATAGACTTGGTGGCGTACGTATGGGTCAAGTGGGTCAGCCATCATTCATCCGATGGCAATTGATTTGGTAGGTTGCCGCCCTGCTTTTGCAGGGGCTTTCCATCCGGACCAAGTTCCGTACTCTCGCCATCGTCCATACGAGCTTGGCGAAGCTCAGCCAAGGCGACTTCATTCTTTTGGGAAGCAAGCCCGGCGTCCTTAAGTACGGCGCGCATTTCGGTATAGCTAATTGCTTCCTTCTGCCAAGCGGTGATAGCCGCGTTGACTTCCTCAGCCGAAGCCGTCGCAAGCGAAAACTCGGTGTTTAGTTCAAAGGCGAGTGCCTTCTTTTCATCGTCGGCGGTTTCGGCATCCTCAGCAATGGTAGTTGTACCCTGAAAGATAGCCGCCCATTCAAGGGCAAAACGGAATGCCGCCGAAACGTTCTTGGTAATGGTTTTGAGAACGCTGGTTTCCCCGGCTTCGTCAATGTCCGCCTCAGTAGCGGTACGCTGTACCGATTTCTGTTCAACCAACTTCGCACCAAGCGCGACCATCTGCCGCTCTTTGTGTTCCATTGCTTCAAACCCGGCGCTACGTTCTTCCATCTGTAGCAGGGACGCCGTAGCGCCCTCGGGTAGCGCAATCGCCGCCCGCGAACCAAGTTCAACACTGTCCTTAAGGACTTCCTTGACCCAACGCTCAGTTAGCCCCGACAGAACCGGCGTTGCCTGCCCAGCGATGTAAACGCTTTCTTCATAATCGGCACTATTCCGATAGTGGGCAAGGTTCAAGTCGCACAGGTCAAACATAGGGGCATCGTCAACGGACGGCGAATTATCCGTTACGCCGATAAACGTAAAGGGTATCTCGTTTAGGGGTTGCCCATCCCCCTTAAGCGGTACTGACGCCAGTTCGGGCACAGGCTGTATGGCACCAGCCGCGCCGCGCCAAATCTCTTGGCGGTAAACGCCATCGCCACCCAAGCGCAATACCCGGTATTGCGTATCAAGCTCAACGGCAAAACCATCGTCATACTTCTCGTAAGTCTCCCGCAACACGACAAGGCAAAGAACCGTCTTGCTGCCCACAGATCGGACGCGCCAATTGATGATATTGGCAGGCTGATACAGGTTGATGGTTGGCCGCACCGAACCGTCAAGCTGTTCTTTCAACGTGACGGGTGGCGCACCCTCTTCGCGCTTGGGGTAGTCAACAAACAGCCCGGCGCGACCCTTCTTAAGGTCTGTCTCAAGTGCCGTTTGGGATAGTTGCTGTAGCGTAACCCCGTTACCGTTCGCGTCCTTGACCACCGGGTCAAGCACTTCCGGAACGTTCACTTGTGGGTCAATGGCGAACACCTCGCCAACCATCCCGGCCAAGGTACGCTTGCTGACGTTGTAGAACACCGCACGGGCTTTATACGCGTCGTATCGGGCTTGGTTTTCCGTTGACTTGTCCGCCGCATTGGGCCGGGGCAGGTAGGTATCCCCCTTGGCCTTCACCGCGATAGACCCCGAGCAACAATCATCGATCAACGTATATTGGGCAAGCATGTTCCGGATTTCCGGACGCATGAAATCGACTTGAACCGCCGCGATAGCCTGCGTGTCGGTGGATACTGCCGACACCGGGGCAGGCCGGGGATTGCGGGAAGGTGCGGGCGCTTTGGGGACAGGACGGCGAGCCATAGGGTTACCTCGGGAAATGGACCTTGATCACGGTTGCGCCGCGTAGGTTGCCCTTTAATACACGGTAACGCAGCATATCCCAAGCGTGATCTTCTGCGCTAGTGTCAACATCATCTGGCTTCTTTTCATCCCGAGGCAACACGGGAATGGTAGCTATACTAGCCCGGCAATTATCCATAAAGTAAAAGCCGGAACCTTCCCCGCGTATTGACGCGGTTAGACGGTCGCGGAATAGCTGCAAACCATTGATGCGGCTTCCGGGGGATTTATCTGAGCTTTCCCAATTTACACCATTATCCGTGAACGTCTTTTCAATAGTGTCTTTATCACTCTCGATAACATTACGTATCTGGTTGTCGGCTGGTCCATCGTATATGTCGCCCGATACCCAACCACCTAACCTAAGTTCCTTTTCGTATTCCTTTATTTTCTCGGCAATAGCCTTAGCGCCAAGCTTGACGCCTTTGTTGGTCCCTATCTTGTCGGAACCATACAGTTCACCGATTTGGATAATCGAGCCGGGTTGTGGGCAGAACACCTCACCATTTGGCAAGGTTATTTCTTCGCCGTTCGCCTCGGCAAACCAGCCCACACTATACGGGTGACTTGAGCCCCAATCTAGAGCCCGGTCAACGTACCAACCACGGGGGATTTTGAAACGGGGTTTGATGATAATGGACTTTTTCCATAGATCATCGAAGGCACCACCGGCAACAATATCCCAATCCCCAGACAACCAAGCCTTAAGAATGTTTTCGTCGGTTTCCTCGTACAGGTTGGCGATGTACTGCGGGGACAAGTAGGGGTTTTCTCGGAACGTACCAAAGAGGGAAACATGGGTACGTACAACCGTTTCCTCTTGCTGCGTACGCGGATTAAATATAACGGTCGCCTTACGAATGACCTTACCATACGGGGCAGGGTCAATCATTTCCATCTTGACCCAATTATGACCGGGGCCATATGGGTTGGTGGTGGCTACTGTCTCAAGCGGTATGTCAGGCAACGGCCTAGCATCCTCGGTAGCATAATCCCCTACCTCAAAGTTACGCTGGTACACCTTGGCGAAGCGCCTAGCCTCAAGCTCATGGGTAATGCGCGGGGTATGCTTTTCGCTGTCCCAACCCGAGCGGTTGGTTGACATGATCATGCGATAGAATTTGTTGTTGGGGTATT
>Ga0307414_10000551_pt1 | contig 19560 bp, 13 predicted proteins | sample DK1Ometagenome_FD_203804 | JGI IMG/M metagenome (GOLD analysis project Ga0307414, IMG submission 203804) | Maize rhizosphere microbial communities from greenhouse at UC Davis, California, United States - DK15-O-3 | ecosystem: Host-associated > Plants > Roots > Rhizosphere > Soil | place: USA... | reverse complement strand
GACAAGCTGGGCGCCGCCGTCGGCGCCTCGCGCGCCGCGGTCGACGCCGGGTACGTGCCCAACGAATTGCAGGTGGGCCAGACCGGCAAGATCATCGCCCCGGACCTTTACGTCGCCATCGGCATCAGCGGCGCGATCCAGCACCTGACCGGCATCAAGGACGCCGGCACGATCGTGGCGATCAACAAGGATGCCGAGGCGGCGATCTTCGAGATCGCGGACATCGGGCTGGTAGGGGATCTGTTCAAGATATTGCCCGAATTGCAGGCTGCACTCTAGCCAACCTGCAACGCGCTGCTCACGAGCGCCCCATTCGGAGGCCGAATCTAGGGGGCATTCCAAGTAAGGTGCAGCGTGCCTTCCGCCCCCTGCTTGCGCATACGCAATGCCTTGGGCTGGCCGTCGAATTTTGCAACTACGGCGGCTCCGTCCGGGCGGGCGAAAGCGAGTCTGACCAACCCATCAACCTGTTCTGTCTCCGGAGCGGCGAAACCTTTGGCAGCCAAGGCTTGGCTCAAGGCAGTCTGCGCTTCCACTGAATCGAGGCCAATGAACTCGACCATCACGCGCCGCTGCGGACTACCGGAACTTGTCTTCCCGGTGTTGTCATACAGCCGGTGATAGGCGAACGGCAATTCGAACCCTTCGGGCAACGGCGTCTTGAGATCAGCTGGCGTAGACGCGGCCTTGGGTTTGACGACTTCGGGCGCGGCAGAATCGGCAACCGCCGCGGGTGGCGCCGTTTTGGAGGGGGTTGAATCGGGGGCGTCCCCACGATTGCAGGCCGCCAGTGGAAGCAAAAGGATGAACAGCAGGGTCTTGTTCATGGGATCATCGCGTGAGGGTTGGTTGAGAAGCCCGGAGAACCCGCGCCCCTGTCCGAGGCGCTGCGACCGCGGCAACGAGGAGTAACCGTCGAGCGAGGCCGGCACCATGGCACCGGCCTCGCCGCGGCGCGAGCTTAACATCACCGCTCAAGATCATGCACTGGCTGTTTCGGGCGGGAGACGACCCGGATATAGCGCGCACGTTAAACTTCGCTCCCGCGCCAGCGCCAGCGCTGCGCATGGGACTTTCAGGACAAACGATGACCCCACTTGCCCCCGATCCGGACCTCCCTGCCTTCGAGGCGAATGGGACGCCGTCGACTACCGTGTCAGCGGGCGCAGCCGGCAAGCGATTGTCCATCGTGAGTCCAGTCTACGGGTGCCAAGGCTGCCTCGAGGAGCTGGTCGAGCGCATCAGCGCCAGCCTGGCCGGCACCGACCTGGAAATCATCTTGGTCGACGACGGAAGTCCCGACGGTGCCTGGGCACGCATCGTGGAATTGTCGCGACTTCGTCCAGACGTACGGGGCATTCGCCTATCGCGCAACTTCGGCCAGCATTATGCAATCGCTGCAGGCATCGAGCAGGCGCGCGGCGAATTCGTGATCGTGATGGATTGCGACTTGCAGGATCCTCCCGAGGAGATTCCCGTCCTGCTGAAGCGTGCAGAACAAGGCTACGACGCTGTTTTCGCACGTCGCATAGCCCGCCGGGACGGCCCCTTCAAACGCTTCGCATCGTGGGCTTTCCACGGCCTGTTGAGCTATCTGACGGATGTCGCGCATGACCATGCGACGGCGAACTTCGGTGTGTTTTCACGCAAGGCGATCGACACGGTGAACGCGATGCCTGAGTCCGACCGCTGCTTTCCGCTGATGGTCAAGTGGACCGGCCTCCGGCTGGCCACGGTGGATGTCAACCATGCCGAACGCAAGGATGGCCGAAGTAGCTACAGCCTCCGACGCATGTTGCGGCTGGCTTTGAACATCATCCTGTCGTACTCGGACAAGCCGCTGCGGCTGGTGGTCAAGCTGGGGCTGCTATTCGCGCTGCTGTCGTTCGTGATCGTCGCTTGGAGCATCTATGGTTATCTGGCCGGCGATATCGCCGTGGCCGGTTTCACCAGCATCATTGCTTCGATCTGGCTCCTTGGTGGGGTGATGGTGTCCTGCGTGGGAATCGTCGGACTGTACGTGGGCCGCACGTTCAACGACGTCAAGCGTCGCCCCTACTATGTCGTCAACGAGGACACCTGGACTGGAGATGCCTCATGAGTGCGCCCCTGCAGTACTCATCGCTGGAAAGCAACCGTTTCGGACTGCGCGTCGCGCGCGGCACGTTCGACCAGATCGACGAACGCGCCCTGGTCCGCGACATCGCGGCTCAGCGCTTGGACGTGGCCATCGTACGGCTGCCCGCTGAACGGGCAGGTGCAATCCAGCGTCTGTCACGCGCCGGCCTGCATGCGGTGCATGCCGACACGCTGGTTTATTACGAAGCGCAACTGCAGCGACTCGAGCCAGTTTCCCTCCGCAACGCCGACCTGACATTTGCGCCCGCACTGGAGGATGACCGGGACGCCTTGGAGGAACTGATCGCGCTCACGTTCGCCGACTACCAGAGCCACTACCACGCGAACCCTCGCTTCCACGCCGAGTCCATTCTGGCGGGCTATCTGCAGTGGGCGCGGGGTTTCGTTTGCGCTGATGATGGAAGGCAGATTTGGGTGGCTCGCCGCGGGGAGGAGATCGTGGCGTTCGCCTGCTGTCGAGGCGAGGTTGACGGAGCGTCGTGCGAAGGCGTGCTTTACGGCGTGCATCCCAATCATGCCGGTGGCGGCTTGTATGGAGACCTGATCCGCTACACCCAAGCTGCATACCGGTCGCGCGGCTTTCAGCGCATGAGGGTTTCAACCCAGGTCCAGAACTTCGCCGTGCAGAAAGTCTGGGCGCGCGAAGGATTTGTGCTGGTCCAGGCTTACGACACGTTCCATGTCAACGCACTGCTCTCCTGCGGCGAAGTTGCGGTCGATCGTGGATTGTGTTTCACCGACGCTGACGTTGCCCGTTTCGCCGATGCCAGTGGTGATCGCAACGCAGTGCATCTCGACGATGCCGCTGCGCGCGCTGCCGGGTTCGAGCAGCGGATCTCGCACGGCATGCTCGCCGGGGCCGAACTATCGCGGATCTTCGGCATGGAAGCTCCTGGCGCTGGAACGCTCTACCTGCGCGCCGAAATGGTATTCCTGCAGCCAATCTACCCTGGACGCAAGTACCGGCTACAGGTGCGCTTCCCAGATGGCGTTCCAGCTTCCGGTTATGCGCCAGCGGTTGCGACAATCGAGGCCACCGACGGCTCGCTGTGCCTGGTGAGCTACCACGACTTGCTGAAGAAGAATTGACGTGGGATATCTCTTTGTCGCGATGACCATCGCACTCACGGTTTATGGCCAACTTGTGATCAAGTGGCAGGTCGACCTGGTTGGCCCTTCCGTCAATAGCGGCAGCCCGCTGGGGTTTTACCTGCAACTACTCTTGAACCCTTGGGTGCTCAGCGGGCTGGCTGCTGCGTTCGCAGCCTCCCTGTCATGGATGGCAGCGCTATCGAGATTGCCGCTGAGCCATGCCTATCCGCTTACCGCGCTGAGTTTCGTGCTGGTCGTGACATGCGGCGCAATGCTGTTCGCCGAGCCCTTCGGGCGCTACCAGTTGATTGGTATCGTGCTGATCGTCGCCGGCATAGCTGTGGGGGTACAGTCATGAAGATCTGCGCTTCGTGTGGCCATGCCCAAGCGGCGCTGCCCGGGGCCTGCGAGGCGTGCGGCCGGGCCCCTCGAGTGCACGCTGGAATCGAGTTGCACGCGCCGGATGTCGAACAGGACGAAGGATACGATCCCGCCTACTTCGCGCAACTGGCGCGCCTCGAAGACGGGCACTTCTGGTTCCGTCAACGCAACCGGATCATCTGCGCTTTTGCTCGCCGGTTCTTTCCTGAGACCCGGCATTTCATGGAGGTTGGGTGCGGGACGGGGTTCGTCTTGAGGGAGTTGAAGGATGAGTTCCCGCAATGGCGTGCATGGGGATCGGAACTACACGCCGAAGGATTGGAGTTCGCCGCGCAGCGCCTTCCAAATTTGCGATTCCTGCAGATGGATGCACGGCGAATCCCATTCGAGGATGAGTTCGACCTGATCGGTAGCTTCGACGTTCTCGAACATATCCCGGACGATGGAGAGGTATTGGCCTCCATGCGCTCCGCCCTGCGGCCGGGCGGGGGACTGCTGCTTACCGTTCCACAGCATCCGTGGTTATGGAGCGCCCAGGACGAAGCCGCGCATCATGTTCGCCGCTATCGACGCGGAGAGCTGGAGGAAAAATTGGAAAAGGCGGGCTTTTCTGTCCTGCGTTCAACATCCTTTGTCACGCTGCTGCTTCCAATGATGCTCGCCTCCCGGCTGGGCAACCGATTGGCAGGCGATGGCTGTGACCCCTTGCGCGAGGTGAGGATCGGGCCCTTTGCCAACCTGCTGGGCAACTTGGGCATGCGTTTTGATCGCACGCTGATCGCGATGGGCATCAACTTGCCCGCCGGTGGCTCACGCATCATCGCGGCCCGGAGGACGCAATGATCCCCTTCAACAAGCCGTATATGACGGGACGAGAGCTGGAATACATCGCGGACGCCCACGCCAAGGGTCACCTGTCCGGGGACGGCCCGTACACGAAGCGCTGCCATCAATGGCTGCGCGAGGCGACGGGCGCCGGCAGCGCCCTGCTGACGCATTCATGCACGGCAGCTTTGGAAATGGCTGCATTGCTTCTGGATCTCGGCCCGGGCGATGAAGTCATCATGCCTTCTTACACGTTCGTCTCCACGGCAAATGCGTTTGCGTTGCGTGGCGCGGTCCCCGTTTTCGTGGACATTCGTGCAGACACGATGAACCTGGACGAGCACTTGCTGGAAGCCGCGATTACTTCGAGGACGAGGGCCATTTGCGTAGTGCACTACGCTGGCGTGGCTTGCGAAATGGACCCCATCGTGGACATCGCTCGCCGCTATGGGCTCGCAGTAGTCGAGGACGCGGCGCAAGGCATCCACTCCACTTATCGCGGGCGTCCACTAGGCGCGATTGGCGACTATGGCGCGCTCAGCTTCCATGAAACGAAAAACGTAATCTCCGGCGAAGGCGGCGCATTGCTGGTGCGCGACGAGGGCCAGGCTGCCGAGCGGGCAGAGATCGTCCGCGAGAAAGGGACCAACCGCAGCCGCTTCTTCCGAGGCCAGGTCGACAAGTACACGTGGGTGGACCTTGGCTCATCCTACCTGCCCAGCGAGCTGGTGGCTGCGTTTCTCGCCGCGCAGCTCGAACGGATCGAGGAAATCACGCGACGGCGCTTGGCGCTCTGGGATCGATATCACACCTGGGCGAGCCGCTGGGAAGACGTCGGCGTGCTGCGCCGACCGGTGATCCCCGAGCATTGCACTCACAATGCGCACATGTACTACCTGCTGTTGCCGGACCTCGAAAGTCGCACCCGTTTCATCAGTGCACTCAAGACTGACGGGGTCGGCGCCGTGTTCCACTATATTCCCCTCCACTCTTCGCCTGCAGGGCAACGAGTGGGGCGCACACCTGCGCCCATGCCGGTGACGGACAGCCAGAGCGAGCGCTTGGTGCGGATGCCGATGTGGGTGGGGTTGGAGGAACAACTCGATTGCGTGCTCGAACGTGCCGATGCGGCGCTCTCCAGACTGACGCTGTGACTGGCGCGGAGATGGGCCTGCCGGGAAGCGGGCGACCGGCGAATCAATGGCCGTTGACCGCGGCGGCGATGACGGCGATCACGGGGGCGCGTGTCTCGATCATTGCCGCTTTCGGCGTTGGCATGGCCTATGCAGTGTTCAACGCCGTTTTTTTTCTGCATGGCGCCGAAGACTCGGGCATGTGGGGCATGTTGGGGGGGGTGTCCTCCATTGCTGTACTTGTCGGCGGTTTGTGGTTGGCGCGGCGTCGACAACCGTTGCCACCATTGCGCTTCGTGTTCCTCGCACTGCTGGCCGCCACCGTGCTGCGCCTGGTGTACTTCGCCCTGGTGGAGCCGACATGGGTGAGCGACTTTGCCCGTTACTGGAAAGTCGCAAACGAGATGGCCAATGCGGACCATTACGTGGTCCGTACCGTCTACCAACAGCGCGCCTTGCCCTTCCTGGTGCCGCTTGTAGAGCTTTTCGGCGACGCGCCTGCCGCGCTCAAACTGGCCAACATCTTGGTGCTGGCCCTGGTGCAACTCGCCGGGTATGACGTCCTGCGTCGATGCCATGGCCATCAGGCTGCGCAATGCTTCACGTTCCTGTGGATAGGAGCACCGGAACCCTTGTTCTCGCTCACCATCCCCAGCCATGATCTCGTCGCGATGGGCATCCTGGCTGGCATCGTCTGGACTCTGGTGCTGGCAGTCCATCCACGCAAAGTTGATTCACAAACAGATCGCGGCGCGAGGGCATGGTTGCTGGCGGCGCTGCCGATAGCCACGCTGTTGGCTGTGCTGGAGTTGCAGCGCGGTATCGGCCTGATCGCATTGGCCAGCCTTCTGGCAGTGGCGGTGGCCGGCGCGCTGGTATCGCGGCGTTTCCCTTGGGTGCTGCGCGAAAGCGCTGGCCAAGCCTCTCGTCTTCTGGCAATCGCACTGCTGTGCCTGCCTCTCTATGCAGCCTGTATGTGGGGCGCTTCAAAGTCCGGGCTAACGATGTCGGAACAAGTGGCGGAGATATCGGTACTGCGCTATACCACTGCCCATGTCTCGTCGCTCTCGGACGGCAGCTACGCCTGGTTTCTGCCGTTCAACGCGGCGTTCACGTCGGCCTACGATCAGGATCCCGAGCGGCTCCAGGATTTGCGCAACAGCTTGGCGCTGAGCGACTTCGTCGAGGATCCGGCCGGGCGGATCGGCAATGCAAGCGATCGCTTGCGCAACCTGTATCGCCTTGGCGGCTCGAGCTTCTTCTACATGGCCGGTTTCGTCGAGCGTGCGCCGATCGCAGTACGAAGCCTGCAGCTATACAACAATACCTTTGCGCTCGGCTTTGCGCTTCTGGCGCTGCTCGCGGTCGGTGCCCTGATGTCGCGGCCAGGACTGCCCCTGCTCGGCGCCGGCTACCTGCTGGTTCTCGCCAGCGCGGTCACGATCGTGCTCTCGCTGTCCGCGGAGAACCAGCCTCGCTATCTGTACCTCGTCTGGTTCGTGGGTTCCGTGGTGATCGCAGCGGGCTTGTCTCGCCCCAGCGTGGGAACGGACGTCCCGTTGGCAGCCCGGGGCATGGCGTTGCGCGTGGGTGGCCTGCTGCTCCAGACCGCGCTCATCGTAAGCGCGGGCACCATCGTGGCCTGGTTCGTGACGCGCACGTTCTACGACGATGGATCCGGCCGAATGCTCTCGCATTGGAACCTGTCGGCCGACCCAGCGCCGGAGAACGATGGCTTGGCCACGTGGCGCGAATCGCTCCGCAACCCGCCATCCGATGTGCTGCGTTCCGCCGGCACGAAATACCGGCCTGAACCTCGTCCGTTCGGGCCGCTGGCCCTCACTCTGGCATTGCCTGCGAATCCGAATGTAGGCGACGAGGCCCGAGCTACGCGCACGGTGTGCACAACCGGTAATGGCCGCGACGATCTGTCGTTCTTCGTCTACACCCCGTATAAGAGGTTATCGCGCAGCGGCGCATTCGAACTGCAGGTAATGGTCGATGGCAAGGTGTCCTGGCGATTGGCGCTGCCGCATGCGGAGAAGCCGATGCCATTCGAAATCCGCAATGCGTTCCCACGTGGACGCTGCTCGGAGCTGACTTTTGTCCTGCTCAGCCACGTCACCGAAGACCGTGCTTCCTGGCAGCGCGCGTCTCGCGTGGAGATCTATTTCCCTCGGTTGGTGGACACGCTCCCCTGATCCGCCTGCAATTCACCACCTTCAGACTTCCCGCTTTCTGCCCCGCTCAGGGCGGCGGGACGATCCAGCCAAAATAGCCGCTGCCGGTAGCATCACTGCGAGCCCCAGGGCGTGGTGTGGACCAGGCGATATACGTCACCCAGCGACCATCCTTGTGCTTGTATGTGGTACGGATCCCGCCTTTGGCTTCCCACGGTCCGGTCACGCGAAAGCCATCGCGGGCGAATATCCCGGTGACGGCTTCTTTCGCGACGTTGGCGTCCATCCCCACCACATCGAACTCGATCTGCCTTTGCCAACGACCATCGCCGAGTTTCACCAGACGATCCTCGCGAATCGTATGCTCGAACGGCAACAGAAAGCCGTCTGGCAGGATGCCGGCACGGCGGGCTTCGCTGCGTGCGGCGGCCCGAACCTGCTTGAATGCCGCGGCGATTGCTGCCGGTTGCGAAACCATTGCTCGACCAACCTCCCGGGAACCGACCATGCTCAGGTGTCCGGGATCAAAATATAGCGGCTTGCCATCAAGATAGGCCGAACACACCCCGGCCGGGCATATCACCGGGAGCGCATCCATGTACGTCACTCCTGGCATAGATTCCGCCAACTGGCGCAGATATGCGTTGATCGAGGCAGGGGTCGCGCTCGCATCGGTATGCCGCTTGCAATCCACCCAAGGCATCCGGAGGCGCCGCAGTTCGCAGGAGCGTCCAAAGCCCGGAAACCTGGGGACTACGCCCAGCAACACGACTTTTCTTCCCTTGCGGACAAGTGCAGAAAGCGTGGCCCGCAGGTCCTCGCGGAAGCCCGGTACGGCGCTGTAACTGGTCCACTGCGCGCCAAGCACCACCAAGGGGTAGGCGGCGGCCTCGCGCATCAGCGTGTGGCGGAACCTGGTACAGGCCGCGCGCGCGCGCAAACTGCCATAGTCCTCGCGCTCGCTGGCCAAGGGCGGACAGGAAGACACTGCGATGTTGCGGAAGGCAAAGCCGTAGGCTTGGCCGATTTCGGCAAGCATGCCTACGTAGTGGGCGGCGTTGGAGTCGCCGGCCAGCAATACTCGAGCCGATGTTACAGCGCTGTTCCCCTGTGGCCGCAATATGCAACGCTCGTCGTAAAAATCGGCCGTATTGAAACCGGGGGACTGGCAAATGAAGTCGTATTCGAAGGCAGGGCGCATGCGTTCTTCCATGCGCGCCGTTTCCGCCCGATAGCCGGCATTCCACGGCGCATTCGACAATCCGCCAAGACGGAATACCCCCCAGGCTCCCGCGGCCAGAACCAAGGTCACCACGCCATAGCGACCCAGCACCGCGGACCAATGTCCCTTCCAGCCCGCATGTTGGGCGCGGAAAGGCAGCTCCACGAAACGGTAGCTCGCCCAGGCCAAGGCGAAGATGGCCGAGACGCTGATGGCTGCTTCGATCGGACCAATCACGGTCAGGAAGTAACGCGCCATCGCCAAGACCGGCCAATGCCAGAGGTAAAGCGAATAGGAGATCAGGCCGACCCACACCATCGGACGCCAGGTCAGCGGCCGCAGCGCCCATCCGCCTCCTCCACTGCCGGCGAGGATCAATGACGCTGCCCCGAGGCACGGATACAGAGTGTTGAACCCGGGGAAATGCGATTCCTCGTCAAGGCCCACGATGCCGTAACCGATCAACGCATAGCCCATCAAGGCAAGTCCGTTGCGCCAGGCCTGCCCCGGCGGCAGGCGATGGCCATGGCGGCCAAGCGCCAAAGCCAGCAGCCCACCTACCAGCAATTCTCCGGCTCGCGCCGGCAGCATGTAATAGGCGAACATGAAATCAGTTGACGCCCAATGCTGGGCGGCCACGAAAGACGCGAGGGCCAGTCCCGAAAGCGGCCACAGGAACCAGCGTGTTCCAAACACGCGATTGGACAGCAGCAGGAGCGCCGGCCAAATCAGGTAGAACTGTTCCTCGACTCCCAACGACCACAGGTGCAACAGCGGGATCTGCGCCGCATCCGATGCGAAATAGCTGGTGTCCTGATGCAACCAGAAATAGATGTTGGGTGCCGAGAATGCACTCCACAGCGCCGAGCGCGCGAGTGCGGAAAAGTCCTGCGGCACCATCAGGACCGCGCCGGCAAGCAAGGTCGCACAGGTTACCGCCAGGTAGGCGGGCGCAATGCGCAGGATTCGCCGCCGATAGAATTCCGAGAAACGGAAGCGCCCCGCTTCATGCTGGCCCTGGATGATCGAAGTGATCAGGTAGCCAGAGATCACGAAAAACACATCGACGCCGGTAAAGCCCCCGGGCGCGAGCCTGGCGTCGACATGGAACAACAACACGCTCAACACGGCCACCGCCCGCAAGCCGTCGATGTCCGCTCTGTATTTCAAACCGCTTGCCGGCATTGCGCCTCGCTCATCATGTGACGATGCCGGCGCAACACAGCCCGGCCGGCTCGAAAAGGAGACGACACGCCTGCGCCACCCCCGCGACTACCACGTCCTCGCTTACGGGGTTGGCGTTGGTACTGCCGCGTCCGCGCTCACAGGGATAGTCCAGCCCAAATACGCGCTGGACTTGGCACCGCGCGCATGGACCTTGCGGCCTTTCTTGTCCCAGGTGATGACCGAAACCTTGCTGCCATCGGCACGACGATACGTAACACGGGTCCCGCCCTTCGAGGGCGACGGCGAGGATCCCCGAAAACCTGCTTTCCCGAGCATCTTCGCAATCTCGCGATTCGCCGCAGCCTTGTCCAGGTCGAGCACATCGATGTCGATCAGCCGAAGTTGCGAGCTTTCATCAAGGGGCTGCATCCGGTCTGCCCGCACGTGGTACCGGAATGGCAGCGAAATGCCATCAGGCAACGGCGTGTCCAACTGGGCCAGCTTCGGCGTGTCCTGCGAGGATTGCTCGGGTGCTTCCGGCGCACGCACGGACGCTTGTTCATCAACAACCTTCTCTTGGCAACCCGCGAGAACAGCACAGGCCAACGCCAGCGCGAACAAACTCTTCTTCATGATCATTTTCCAGTCAGGGAATCGAAAGCGAAGACAAGGTCAACCGGAATTGTCCTGGCGCGCCATCCGATGCGTCCGCATCGCCGCGAGGATAGCCGGCTCCATCTATCGCGGAAATTGTAATTCAGTACCCCGATCATTTCCGCCAAGGCTCCAGGGGAGCGAAATCCCACGGCAGCCAGGTTCATGTGCCATCCACGGCTTCAATGGCCCGGGCGACCAAGGGCCCCAGGGCCGCTGCCATCGCTTCCGACCGGGCAAATAGGGTCGTGCGGCGCAACGGCTGCGCATCCAGCATCCGGGCTGGTGGCAATGCCCAGTAAGGACGCGGGTTGAGGTACCAGGCTTTTCGTTGCGTTCGCCATGCTTCATGGATCGTTTCGCTGCCTTGCAGCAGCGGCACCCAGCCAAGCGCCTTTACACGAGCCCCCAACCCAGGTGCAAGCCCACCGCCCAGGCAAAGCACCCCATCAGCCGCGGCATGGGCGGAAATCGATGTCAGCATCCGGGCAGCTTCTTCTTCGGGATAGTGGACCAGAACGTTGTCCGCGATCACCAGGTCGTGCTGGATCGCCGGGGCATCTCGCAGGTCGCGAACATGGAACGCGATCTTCGATAACAGGCCTCCATCGAGACGATAGCGGCCATCGGCCTGGCGCGTGAAATACTTTTCAAGCAGGTCGGGCGCAGTGGCTTCCATTGACCTCGCGTCCACGACGCCCGTTCTTGCGCGCCTCACCAAGGCAGGATCGAAATCGCTGGCCATGATTTCACACGCATCCAGGATGCCGGCCTTGTCCAGGAGAAGCGCCAATGAATAGGCTTCTTCGCCCGTGCTGCAGGCGGCCACATGGATCCGGGCCTTGCCACTGCGCTCTACATACCAACGCGCGACGACGACCAGGGCTGATAGCAAGGGAGGATTCCGGAACATCAGCGTACTGGCTGTGGGAGAAGCCAGCTGAGGCACCCTCTCCACCGCAATCGCCGATTCGATCCTCGCGTGGGCGCGGTCTGCTTCGTCATGCCGTCCCGCAGCCTCCATCCTCGCAATCCGGGCCAGTTGCACGGCGACTGAGCTCCAACCGGGGGCCTGCGATCTTTCCAGACGATCGAGCAACTCTGTCGCGAGGTCATCATCCTCGTGCCCGGAAAGCCATGCCGCCAATTGATGGGAAGAGCCGGCTGCCAATCCATGGAGCACCACGTCAAGCAACTGGTCGAGGCCGGATGTACGGATACCCATCGTCAACCGCTTGCAGGCGATGGCCGAGTGGCCAGGCCGCTGCGCGAACTCCGCCAGCAGCGCCTGCGCGCCGGCGAAGTCCCTACTGTCCAGCAGTGCCTGCGAGCCGCTCAAGGCCGCACGTATATCCGCCGGATTGCGCGCCAGAGCGGCCCGCTCGAAGTTGGCCAGTAAGCGAAGCCTGTTCCTGGATCGCAGCAAACGGCGGAACTTCGATGTCCGGTGCGCGTCCTGCAATGCGTCGTCCGTCGCCTGCTCGAGACGCCGCGCGGCTGCCTCCGGCTGGCCAGCCGCAAGATACATCTCGTACTGCGAAAGGCGGGCATTCCAATCGTCGGGGCAGATCTCGACCAACTTGTCCTGCAGGCTGAGGCTGCCAGCGATCTCGCCTTCTTTCTCGAGCAGGCGCACAACCTGCCGGAGCAATGCTGGCTGAGGAGGTAGAGAAATTTCGATGGCTTTCGGTTTCTCGTTCATTGCGGCTCCAGAAAACACCGACCGTCACTGCCGTGCTGGTCCCAACGCAAACTCAGGCGCGCGGCTGCACGGGAATTCGCTGGAGATTGCCGCGGCTGCCAACCAGTTGCAGCCGGACGCCGTGTTCGCCGTGCCGCAATGCCCCCAGTTCCAGGCCGACCTGGCTCAGGCGGGGCCATGCCGAGGAAGAGAAACATGTCCGCTCCACGTAGACCGCCAGACTCACCGGGATCTTCGCCGGGGCGCGAACGAACAGCCTGAACTGCACTGGCTTGTCATACGCTGCGAGGTCTTCAGTGAAGCGCCAGCGCTCGCCTAATTCAAGCCGGTAGAAGATGCGCTTGAGAGCCTTCTCGTTCTTGTATGGCGCTTGCAGGACCAGATCCAGCTCGACATCTCCCTGACCGGGCACCTCGATGATCCCCGATACTTCCATCGCATCGCCGACATTGGGCTCTTCCACCGTGAGCCAGGCGCGCAGTCCGTTATCGGGGAGCTTGGCATCGACCGGCATGCGAATCGCCCCGGCAGTAACGTGGGCAAGTCCGGTGATCTTCGCAGTAGCAGCCGTTGCCGCGGCCTGGTTGATCGGCGGGGCAGCGTCCGGCACCGCCGGTGCGGCGATGCGTGAAGGGGCATCGAAGCGCGGGACCTCGAACACAACCTGCCTTCCAGGAGCCGCCGCCACCCGTTGCGCAACGCCGTCCAGGGCAGCAGACGCGTCCGCTTCCAACTGGCGCAACCGCGCCAGCACGTCTACAGGGAGTTTGCCTTCCTCATCAAGCGCAGCCTGTAGCGCTCGCTCCAACCCAAGGTCAGGCAGCGGCAGAGGCAGGCATTGCGCCGTGCGCCCCAGTTCGGCGAAATGGTTGGCAACCTTGGGGTCGTAGGCAATCCCGACCACCGGTCGACCTAAACGATGGGCCAACAGGCACGCATGCAGCCTCATCGATACCAGCACGTCCAGCGACGCAAGAGTTGCGACAAGATCCTCCGGGGACAACGGTGCGCGCAATACCACGGTCGGCACCTGTTCCCCGATGCGGGTCGCGACGCGCGCCAACATCATCGGATCGATGCGATCACCGGCCTGCATCGGGATGCCCACAAGCGCCAGTGGCTGTGCTTGGCCAACGGCCAGCAATGCCTGTATCACCTCCTCGACCAGCGCGTCTTCATCGACGTGCGCCCAAGGCCGCAGGTTGAGCCCGACAATTCGTCGCCCCTGTGCGCGGAGCGCACCCACTTCGATGGGCTCGGGCGATGCGGGCAACTGGAGCCCGTACACCACGTCCGGGGCCTGCTGAACCAACTCCGCCGGAACACCCGACGCCTCCAGCAATCCCGCCGATTCGGTGTCGCGTACCAGGATCGATTCTGCCTGCATGGCGAGGAAACGCACCATCCGCCGAGCATCCGGCTCTGCCAGTGGCCCAACGCCCATCCCAACGACATGGAAGGGAGCTCCAAACATGCGCCCCATCAGCGGCAAGGCGCCAAAACCCGCGATCGAAATCTGCGGCATCTGGAAGAACCCCAGCATTCCGCCCGAACGCTCGAATGTGTAGTCGTGCCAGAGCCCGCCGCCGCCCAGAACGGTCGCGCTGGCGGTGCGCGCTGCGTGCAACGCCTGTGGCAGGTTGCGGCGCGTAAACGCCTGCAGGCCGTGCCGGCGCTCCACCTGCTCCGGATTTTCCGCTCCCACCCACACCTGGGCAGCGGGATCGGCTGCTTCGAGTCGCTCGCTAATGGACCGCAGGATCAGCTCGTCACCGGCATTGGATGCACCATAGAATCCTGACAGCAGCACGTGCTTGGCACGTGGAAGCGACTCGGAAAGAATGTCGCGCACCCGTGCGCCCCGTTCATCTCCAAGCCACGATCCACCGCTGCCCGCGATCGACAGGATCTGGTCGAACAGCGCCATCCAACGATGTTCGTAGAGATGCTCGCTCACCAGGCGTTCGAACGCACGCTCGGTCATTTCGCGATAGCGTTCTGGCTCCTGCAAGACCGCTTGCAACTGCTTCAGCAAATCGGCTTCGTCGTCGTAGCCGAGAATCTCTTCGTCATAGCGGAAGAAGTCGGCCATTTCCTCGAATCGACCCGTGGCCACCAGGGCCCCGCTACCAACCGATTCGAACACGCCGCACTTGATGTTGATATACCCGGCCCGCGTCAGCGGGAAGTTGACGTGGACACGACCCTCGCGACTGGCTTGCACCATACGCCGACCTTCGACCACTTCACTGTTTGGCAACTCCCATCCGCGCCCGTAGGTCCGTACGTTCAATTCAGCAGCCAAGCCCTTCATGACCGCATTCCGTTCGGGGCGCGAGGTCGCATGTCCGATGCAGATCACGTCGGCCGCCAACTCGGGCGCCGCCGGCACGACCTGGGTGACGAAACCGCGGTCGATGCCGAACGGGAAATACAGGGTGTTGTGGATGCCGGCGTCGCGATACATCGGCATGGCCACGCGCGCATTCGTCGTATGGAAATCGAATACATGGGCATGCGGGTGGACGCTTGGGAATACGTCCGGATCACTCAGGGTAAGGCCCACCAGGACAATGCCGCGCTGCTTGAGCGCTTGGGCATCCGCCGGATGGAACGTCAGACCACCAGCGCAGCAGACGATCATCTGCGGAGCGAAGCGTTCGAGCACGGGCTCGAGTTCGGTGACCCGGACATACACTGGTCCGTTTCCCCCTTGGGCACGCCCCGGGTTGTCCACCATGCCCCGGTGGCGCTTGAGATCGATGTCGAGTACGCGATGTCCGAGGTTGCGCAGGGATCGCGACAGACACGACACGATGTCGGTCGAGCCATTGACCGACCGTCCAAGGAACAGGATTCGCCAATGGACACCTTGGTCGAAGTTGCGCGTGGCAAGCTCGGCGCGCATGCGGGCGATGCGGGGGTTACGTTCCATCTTTTTCAGTATCCTTGGTAGGCTTTGTAGGCGAATTCGCGCTGCGTCAGATCCAGGTTTCGGGGCCGCACCGCTTCGCGGAACAGATCGACCAGAAAATGGGCACGCGCTTCTGCGGAAAAGTTGGCCTCGACTTCGGCGCGCGCACGGATGGACAGCTCCTTGGCAGCGTCAGGCTCCCGTTGAAGGCGATCAAGCATTTTCAGGGCCGCGTCCATATCCGTAACGTGCAGGACCGGGTCAAAGTGCGCGCTGGGCGGAGTGGATGCGCACGTGATCACCGGCAAGCCGATAGCGGCATATTGCAGCACCCTGCTAGGCAAGTCGAAGCTGCCCAGATCCGCCAAGCCCTCAAAATCATAGGCTGTACCCGCGTAATCGGCGAACCGCTGCGGCAGGTTGATTCCCGCGGCAAATCTCGGCAGCACAGCGCGCAGCGCGTCCGGGCCATGGAGCTCTCCACGATGGATTCCACGGGGATCATGCGGACAGTTGCCGTAGATGGTGATGCGCCCGGCCGCACGGGCCAGCAGCTCATAGCGGTCACGCTTTGCAGCACCATGCAGGTTGCCCAGGAAGACCAATCCGTGTGTGGCTGTCTCATGGCGCCATTGCCACGACCACTCCCGTACGCCGAGCCAGAATGGGAAGGTGACTCCAGGAGCGTGGCCTCTCGAATCGTAGAACCGCAGGACGCTGGCCGGACCACAATGAAGGACGTGATCGTACGCATCCACAGTGCCTCCGTAGGTGGTTGCGTATAGCACCGGATCGTCCGGCAACCAGACGGCAGTGCGTACGCCAGCCTTTCGCAATCGGCCAAGCTGCCGCAGGGAGAGCGCACCCGCACGGAAATTCAGTAACGCCTCGCAACCCTCCGCCAGAACGGCATCGATAGTCGAATCAATGCGCGCCACGTCTGTTGCGGCAGTAGCGCGGCGATGGCCACGCCACACCCGTCCGGTACCGTATACGTGATGTCCCTGGGACCGCAGTGCCTGGGCGAGCGAGGCACACACGTGGGTTTCATTGATCACGTCGAAGAGTGCGATCCTCACCGCCGCTCCCCGGGGCGACCCTCGGCCTCCGCGCCAACGGAACGGTTCACAAGGGCTCCCATCCGTCTAGCACCGGATCCGGGATCTCGAACAGGTTGAACTCCAGGCGGCTATCCAATGTCTCTGCACGCATGCTGAAAGCAATTATTTTGGCCGGCTGGAGCTTGTTGGGCTGCCAGGACACCACGGCATTGGCATACCCGGGCAACCCGGGCCGCAGAAGGCCGACCGCATCGAACGGGGCGCCCACGTTCCGGATCGACAACGCCTGAAGCCCCTTCCGCGAGCGCACAAGGATGTCCTGCCCTCGCCGGTAGACATCGCGCTCGGCAGGTACATGCCACAACGAACGGAACATCTTTGCGGGGCCACCGCTTACCGGTTCGATCCGATCCTGCACCGAGAAGCAGCGTTTGCGCGGCTGCACCGTCAATCGTCTGCTCGCGTTGTAGCCCGGATATGCCGCCGATGTCGCCATCGCGATCGTCCGCTCTTCATCCTGCCGGACCTTTAGCTGCGTTGCGTGCAGCTTGCGCGGGATAGGCAGCCAGCGATCGCCCTCGTCAATTACCGGTACGTTATGCGCCCATTTGGAACGCAGATAGCGGCGTATCACGTCATGCTCATCGTAGGAATACGCCCCGCCGTCGACCAACCAGTCCTCCCCACACACCAGCACGATACTGAAGTCATCGTCGTGCCGGTGGTAGCGCGAGCGGCAGCCGCATTTGAGTATCAGATGGAACTCGCGCCCCGGCGCTTGGGGCGGCTTCCATTGGTCCCGTACTACCAAGTATCCCGCTTCGGGGAATGCGGCAACGGTTTTTGATGGCGGTTTGCCACGGACTCGACTACTGGTGGCGTACTCCAACCACTGATACTCGGGATGGTCGAGGTAGCGTCGAAATCGATTTCCGGCGCGGCGCGCAGCCGTGTCACCGATGATCGGCAGCTTCCCATCCGGACGGATGATGTGGGTGATGAACTCCATCGCCTTCGGCATCACTGCGTCCACCTTCGCATTGAGCGCAACCAACCGCTCGCGAGGCAATTCGTCTGTGAGTCGAATGAATATCCCGCAGACGTAAAGATGGTAGGCAGGACTGTTCTCGACGTTCACTCCTTCATCGGTAAATGCGAAGCGCAGTTCCTCCGTGAGTCGTTGTTCAGCCAGCTTCCAACGACGCTCCGAAGCCGCCGCGTCGGGAAACATGTCAGCCACCAGCGCCAGCACCCTCGACTGTTCTATTCCGTGATTGGTGTGACGGCTGTAGAAGCTCTCGTCCTCGAGCAGGGAGGCGATTTCGTCCACCATCGCAACTAGGTCTTCCCAGCGTTCGTGGGCCAGGCCCCGGGAATGCAGGTGTGCCAGCAAGAGCATGATGTTTTCGGCGCGGATCGCCGACGCATGGTCGTGGCGCGTGAATTCATAGCGATCCAGCACCGTGGCCGATGCTGCTCGCCACGAATCCAGCGCCCGCAATGCGAAATCGATCGCATCCGGACTGTTGCCTAGTGCGTGGTGCGCCACCACGCCCGGCAGAAAGTTGAAGGCCGCGGTGTTCCATTGCCAGCTGCGGCTGCCATAGGGATCCGCTGTCCAGTCGGACAACAAGTCGACCCGTATCGGCGCGAAGCCCGTGAAGGCATACACACTGTCTTCGACGACCTGTCTGCCCGTTTCCGCCAGGCGCGCGTTGCTGCAAACCAAGGCCAGCCGCGTGGCGAACGCCGCAGCGTGGATCCGGGACGGCTTGACGGGCATCCGGACGGCCGTGGTCATTCAAGCCTCGCCTCAGGCTGTGGGCCGTTACCAAGCAGCCCCGAGACCCATCGGCTCCGCACTGCATCAAAGGTGTGGGCGGCTGCCACGTGCTGCAGGCGATCACGCGCTGCAGACATTCGCGCTTCCTCTGCGTCCACGAGCAAATCCACAACCTCGCCCGGGCCGCGCGCAAACAAGGGGTAATCTTCGCCAAAAGTCGCGCGGTTGACGGGGCTCGGCGCCATCAGCACCGGCAGGCCGCATAGACCGTACTCGAGCACCTTCGTCGACAACTCAAGCGTGCTGTCTTCCAACGAAGGGAGCCGCCATGCCCAAGCCACATGCATGGTGGGCAACTCCGAAAGCAACTTGGCCCTGGTGAGGCCGCGATGCCAGATGACGCCAGGCGTCTCCTGGAGCCGTCGCCGTACCTCGTCCCGGAATCCAGGATCGTCCCCGGGGTTATGGATCTTGTCGCCAAAAACATGCCATTCGAAAGCGGTTCCGCGCGCCGTCAGTGCATCCGCGACGTCAAGCATCTCTCGAATGCCCCAGCGCGGCGCAAACTTGCCGGCATACGCGATTCGCAATGGCTGTCCATGCAGTGCAACGGGCGACCGTCCGGCAGCATCCTTCGCAGGTGCCAGCGGCGGCACCATCGGCGGCAATCGCCGCGTACGACCGCGCATGGCCGGAACCTGTGACTCCAGCAACTGTTCCAAGGCTCCTGTCTGGCACAGCACGTATTTCGAGGCTTCCGCGACCCGAGCAAGCTCGTCGCGCATGGCATCGTCAAACAATCCGGCCTGTTGGGGAATATCGGTCAGGTAGGTCCACAGCCGACCAGAGAGTACCGAGCCAGCGGCTTCCCGGCACAACTGGAAGCCCCGCAACACCACCGCCGAGTAGTGCTTGCGGGCATCTGCCTCCACCAGCGTTGCCACGGCTTCGCGCGGCGTCATCGGCGTCACGTCACCGCCACTACCCGGCTCAACGAGGCGCACGTTCGGGAGAGCCAGGACTTCTGCCAAGACCTGGATATTGCGCAGGCGCGCCTTGAGGAACAGGTCGACCTCGACGTTATCGAGTCCCGACAGCACTTGCACCAGGGACGCGGCCCACACCGCAGATCCGTCGATCAGGTTGAGGTTGAGATCGCCATATACAGCGATCCGGCGAGGCGCTACCGCTTTGGGACCGGCTTCAACGGCATCGGCGTGCCCCGAACGTATCAGTGTGACTTCTCGCCCCAAGGTACGCTCCAGCCCACTCAGGTCTCGCACGTGCTGCGCGGCATCGTGCGACAT
>Ga0307414_10000550_pt1 | contig 19583 bp, 18 predicted proteins | sample DK1Ometagenome_FD_203804 | JGI IMG/M metagenome (GOLD analysis project Ga0307414, IMG submission 203804) | Maize rhizosphere microbial communities from greenhouse at UC Davis, California, United States - DK15-O-3 | ecosystem: Host-associated > Plants > Roots > Rhizosphere > Soil | place: USA... | reverse complement strand
GGGCAACCGCATTGCCATTCACTTCGCGCTGAGCATGGCCGGGATCGCGGGGGCCGCGGCCAGCCTGTTCGCGCTTGCCAAGATCGCTTTCGGAGCCGTGGCCGCATGAGTTCCTACAAGATTATCGACCATGTTTATGACGTCGTTGTCGTCGGCGCGGGCGGGGCCGGGCTCCGGGCGACGATGGGGGCGGCCGAAAAGGGCCTGAAGACGGCCAACATCACCAAGGTCTTCCCGACCCGCAGCCACACGGTCGCGGCGCAGGGCGGGATCGCGGCCAGCCTCGGCAACATGGGCCCGGACCATTGGACCTGGCACATGTATGACACGGTCAAGGGCAGCGATTGGCTCGGTGACCAGGACGCGATCGAATATCTGTGCCGCGAGGCACCGGCCGCGGTGTATGAGCTCGAGCATGCCGGCTTGCCGTTTTCGCGCACCGACGACGGCAAAATCTACCAGCGCGCGTTCGGCGGGATGACCCAGAACATGGGCGAGGGGCCGGCCGCGCAGCGCACCTGCGCCGCCGCCGACCGCACCGGCCATGCGATGCTCCACACGCTCTACCAGCAGAGCCTGAAGTATGACGCCGACTTCTTCATCGAATATTTCGCGCTCGACCTGATCATGGAAGACGGCGTCTGCCGCGGCGTCGTCGCGCAATGCCTCGACGACGGGTCGATCCACCGCTTCCGCTCGCAGGCCGTGGTGCTCGCGACCGGCGGGTTCGGTCGCATCTATTACACCGCGACCAGTGCCCACACCTGCACCGGCGACGGCAATGCGATGGTGCTGCGCGCGGGCCTTCCGCTCCAGGACATGGAGTTCGTTCAGTTCCACCCGACCGGCATCTACGGCGCGGGCGTGCTGATCACCGAGGGTGCGCGCGGCGAGGGCGGTTACCTCACCAACAGCGAGGGCGAGCGCTTCATGGAGCGCTATGCGCCGAGCGCCAAAGATCTCGCCAGCCGCGATGTCGTGTCACGATCCATGGCGATGGAAATCCGCGAAGGGCGCGGCGTCGGCGAACATAAGGATCATATCTACCTCCACCTGGACCATATCGACCCGAAGATCCTGGCCGAGCGGCTTCCCGGCATCACCGAGACAGGCAAGATTTTCGCCAATGTCGACTTGACGCGTCAGCCGCTGCCGGTGGCGCCCACGGTCCATTATTCGATGGGCGGAATTCCGACCAACTATCATGGCGAGGTCGTCACGCTGAAGGATGGCAACCCCGACAGCGTCGTCCCCGGCCTGTTCGCGGTCGGCGAGGCGGCCTGCGTGTCGGTGCATGGCGCCAACCGCCTCGGATCCAACAGCCTGATCGACCTGGTCGTGTTCGGCCGCGCGGCTGGCCTTCGCCTGGCCGAAGTCATCAAGCCGGGTGCGCCTCAGCCCCAGCTTTCGAAGGAATCTGGCGCGCTGGCGCTCGAGCGGCTCGACAAATTCCGTCATTCCGACGGTGATGCGCCGACTTCGAAAATCCGCACGGAAATGCAGCGCACGATGCAGGCCGACTGCGCCGTGTTCCGGACCGAGCGGACGCTGGCCGAGGGCGTCGGCAAGATCGACGCGGTCTACAAGCGCATGGCCGACGTCCACGTCTCGGACCGCAGCCTGATCTGGAACAGCGACCTTATCGAGACGCTGGAGCTCGACAATATGCTGAGCCAGGCGGTCGTCACCATGCACTGCGCCGCCAACCGCAAGGAAAGCCGCGGCGCGCACATGCACGAGGATTATCCCGAGCGCGACGACAAGAACTGGATGAAGCACTCGATCGCCTGGATCGACGGCTGGGGCGGCAAGGGCGGCGACGTGAAGATCGATTACCGCCCAGTCCACGCCTACACGCTCACCGAAGAGGTCGAGTACATCAAACCCAAGGCGCGGGTTTATTAAGGCCTGACGCGTGGAAGCCTACGCGTTGGTCAAAACCTTGCATATCCTGTCGGCGACCGTGCTGTTCGGCACGGGCCTTGGAATCGCGTTTTTCTTCTGGCTGGGCGGCCGGTCCGGAGATGACGCGGCCGCCTATTTTGCTGCGCGCGTGACGGTCATCGCCGATTTCCTGTTCACGACAACCGCGGTGATCGCCCAGCCACTCACGGGGGCTTGGCTGGTCTGGCACGGCGGCTTCGATCCGTTGGATCGCTGGTTGACGGTCACCTACCTGCTTTACCTGCTCGCCGGCGCTTGCTGGCTTCCAGTGGTGTTCATCCAGATCCGTATTCGCAATCTCTTGCATGCCAAGCTTACAGGCAGTGATTTCGATGACGTCCAATACCGGAGGCTGCGGTCCTGGTGGTTTGCGCTTGGTTGGCCGGCCTTCATCGCACTGCTGATCGTAGTCCATTTAATGGTGACGAAACCCTCGTGACGACCAGCGTTCTGATCATTGGCGGATACGGCAATTTCGGTGGATATATCGCGCGCGCGCTGGCGAGCGATCCGAATATTTCGCTTCTCATCGGCGGCCGGTCGAAGGCAAAGGCTGGTGCCTTCGCGGCAGAGTTGAAAGCTGTAAATCCGGCGAGCGGCTGCACGATCGATATCGACGGGGATATTGCCTCGCGGCTAGCGGAAATCCGACCTGACATCGTTATCCATACGACCGGACCATTCCAGGCTCAGGATCATCGCGTCGCGAAAGCTGCAATCGCATGCGAGACTCATTATCTCGACCTGGCCGATGCACGTGCATTCGTATCGACTATCGGCGAGCTGGATGCTGACGCGCGTCGCGCAGGCGTCTCGGTCATTGCCGGTGCCAGCTCGGTCCCCTGCCTGACGGCCGCTTTCATCGATCGTTACCGGCCGCATTTCGCCCGGCTGGAAAATGCGGTGTATGGCATCGCGGCAGCGCAGGCGACGAACCGGGGACTGGGAACGGCCGCTGCGATCCTCAGCTACGTTGGCAAACCGTTCATGGTGCTGCGGGACGGCATGCGGGAACGTGTGTTCGGCTGGCAGGGGCTGCACGGTGTTCGGTACCCGGAACTAGGGCTGCGGCTGTTCGGCTATTGCGATATTCCCGACCTCGAGCTCTTTCCAGCGCGCTACCCTGAACTGCGTGAGCTTCATTTCGTTGCAGGACATGAAGTAAAACCACTTCACATCGGTACCTGGCTGCTGAGCTGGGCGGTCCGGCTCGGCTTGGTCCGTTCGTTAGCACCCCACGCGCAACGGCTTCTCAAATTGTCTTTCCTGTTTGACCCGCTGGGCTCGGACAAAAGCGGATTTCACATGTTCCTGAGCGGCACGGGCAAAGACGATAAGCCGATGGAAGTGCGGGTCTTCATGGTCGCACGCCAAGTGCACGGCCCCAACGTTCCCTGCATGCCAGCGATCATCCTGACCAAGCGACTCGCCGCAGGCCGAACTCTCGAGCCGGGCGCGCGCCCCTGCGTGGACCTGATCGATCTCGACGAGCTTCTTGGCTCGATCGCCCATCTCGACATCACGACCCAAGTGACTGGACCGGGCATCGACGATATTTGGCCAGGGACGCGCGCCGATGGATGACCGGCCGCCAAAATCGCTCATTCGCAGACAGCGGGCGCTATTCATATTCGACGGCGTTTGCGTCCTCTGTTCGACCGGCGCGTCCTTTCTGATGCGGCATGATCCGAAAGGGCGGGTGCAATTCGCCTCTGCTCAATCGCCACTGGGCAGCGCCATCTTCAGCAAGTTGGGAAAGCCGATCGACGAGAGTTACCTGCTCATAGATTCCGATGGCTGGCATTCCAAGTCGGACGGATATTTCCAGCTTGCAAGGATTCTAGGCGGTTGGTGGCAATTGGCGCTGCTATTTCAGATGGTGCCGCGACCAATCCGCGACTGGCTTTATGATCGGATCGCGGCGAACCGCTATCGCTGGTTCGGAAAGTCTGAATATTGCGTGTTGCTGACGGAGGAACAGCGCTCTCGCCTCGTGACCGACGACCCTGAGCTTTGGAAGCAGCTGAAGACTCAGTGAGAGGAAAGCTGACCGTTACGCTTGAGGCTTTGCGGATCGGCGTTGGGCCGCTAAGCCGCTCCCCGCTTATGACCGATCCCAAACCTCCCAAGCGTATTTTCCCCGAGGCCAGCACCGATGCGCGCGCGGCGAAGCATGTGCCGTCCAGCCCGCAGACCGAGAGCGAGGCTTACAAGCTCGCGTTCCAGGACAATGAGTTCCTGCTTCGGCCGGACCTGCGCCCCGTTCGCTTCCAGCTGGAGCTGCTGAAACCCGAATTGCTGATGAACGAGGCGAACATCGCCTCGACCTTCGTCTTCTACGGGTCGGCGCGGGTGCCGGAGCCTTCCAAGGCGAAGGCGCTGCTCGACGCAGCCCGAACCGATTGGGACCGGAAGGTCGCTGAGCGGCTGGTCGCGAAATCCCATTATTATGACGAGGCGCGAAAGCTGGCTCGCAAGGTCAGCCAGTTTCCGGTCGACGAGGATGGCAAGCGTCACTTCGTGGTGACGTCAGGCGGCGGGCCTTCCTTCATGGAAGCGGCGAACCGCGGCGCGACCGACGAAGGGATGGAATCGATCGGGCTCAACATCGTGCTTCCGCACGAGCAGCTCCCGAACATCTATGTGACGCCCGATCTCAGCTTCCAGTTCCACTATTTCGCGCTGAGGAAGATGCACTTCCTTCTGCGCGCCCGTGCCGTGGCGGTATTCCCTGGCGGCTTCGGCACGTTCGACGAAATGTTCGAGCTGCTGACGCTGATCCAGACCGGCAAGGTCCGGCCGTTGCCGATCCTGCTGTTCGGCCGCGAATTCTGGGAACGGGTCGTGGATTTCGACGGCCTGGCCGAGGAGGGCGTCATCAGCCCGCACGACCTCGACCTCATCACCTGGTGCGAAACCGCCGACGAGGCGTGGGAAGCGGTCTGCTCCCACTATGAGGTTTGCTGATTAGCCTTATTGGCTGACCGGCGCGGCCTCGCCGCCCGTGCTCTTCTGCCCGCCCTTGGCCGCCGTAGCCTCGTTCAGCACTGGAGTGTTGGCGGCTTTCTCCGCGCCGGCGCCGGCTGCCTCGGCCGCTGCCTTGTCGCCCGCCGGCGGAGCCGCGGCTTCGGCCGGTGCGGCCGGCATCGGCTTGGGCGCATCGCTGTGCGCGTTGAGGAAAGCGATGACGTTCGCCCGGTCCTCGGGGTTGCTGAGGCCGGCGAAGGTCATCTTGGTGCCCGGCGCGAACTTCTTCGGGTTGGCGAGCCATTCCGAAAGATTGTTCCAGTCCCAGGTGCCGCCCTTGCTCGCCAGCGCCTCGGAGAAGGCGAAGCCGTGCCCCTTGCCGACCGGCTCGCCAAGCACGCCCCACAGGTTCGGGCCGAGCGCGTTGGCGCCGCCTTTGTCGGCATTGTGGCAGGCGGTGCACTTCTTGAACACCTGCTCGCCCTTCGCCGGATCGGCCGAGGCCAGGTAGAATTCGATCGGCTTGGCCGCTTCGGCGCCCTCTTCGGCGACGACGCCCTCGATCGGATAGCCCATCTTCTCGGGCCGCTCGGCCTTGAACACTTCGCCCGAGACGATCGAGCCGCCAAGGACGACGATGCCGGCAAACAATATCCAGCCGTTGATGGTATTCTGGCGATCTTTCATGGAACCCCGTGCGGCCTTGCCGAGAAATGGTTGGATTTGGTGCAGCCCTTTAAGGCCGCAACATGCTTACTTCAAGCCGTCGACCCAAGCTTCGAGGAGCGTTCGGGCGATGGCCCAGCGAGGCGGGGCCTGGAACGGCGCATCGCCGTCATCGGCAAGGGCGCTGGCAACCTCGTGGCCGGTGAACCAGCGGGCATCGTCGAGCTCGTTCCGGTCAACCACCAGCGAATCGCTGAGCGCCCTGGAATGCGCGCCGATCATCAGCGACGACGGGAAGGGCCAGGGCTGGCTGGCAAGATAGCGGACATCGGCGACCTCGATCCCGGCCTCTTCCTTGATCTCGCGGGCGACCGCGGCCTCTATCGTCTCGCCAGGCTCGACGAAGCCGGCAAGCGCGGAATAGCGACCCGGCGGATAATGGTGCGAACGACCGAGCAGAAGCTTGCCATCATGCTCGGCCAGCATGATCACGACCGGGTCGACGCGCGGATAATGTTCGTTGCCGCAAGCGCCGCATTCGCGCGACCAGCCGCCGCGGTTGGGCGACGTCTGCGCCCCGCAAACCGAGCAAAAGCCGTGACGGCGATGCCAGTTGGCGAGACTTAGCGCCGCCGCGAAAATCGGCGCCTGTGCCGGATCCAGCATCGAGAGCAGCGCAAAATGCGCCCGCGCGTCGATGGGCGCCTTTCCGTCCGGCAGAATGGAGAAGCGCGGCGCGCCATCTTCCAGTCCGAGGAAGACCGGCGCATCATCGGAAACCGCCTGCCACACCAAGCGACCGCGCTCGTCGACCTGAGGCGCGCCATTTTCCCACACCAAGCTGCGCGCATCGGGCCGCTCGCGCAGCATGGCGATGGCGGCTGGATCCGCGCGCAGCGGATCGGCGCGGTCGAGCCCGTCGCCGGCGAAAAAAGGACTAAGCAGCAAGGGATTCCTTTCGGGCGAGCACGGCTTCGACCGCGCGGGTGTATAGCGTGGGAAGTCCCGCCTCGCCTATGCGATCGAGCGGCTGCCACCAACCGTCGGTGTCGGAAGGCGAAGCGCTCGAGACGATGTGAAGGTCGAGCGTGAAGTGGGTGAAGCCGTGCGAAACGGTGGCCAGCCGCGGTCCGGAGGGCTCTTCGTTGGTCCATGCCGGGCCGGGCAAGGCCGCCATCCCCCCAAGCAATCCCTTGGCGGGCCGGCGCATTAGCCAAATCGCACCGTTCCGTTCGATCCACAAAGCGATTCCGTGGCGATGAGGTCGCTGACGTTTCGCCTTCGGCGCCGGGAAGATCTGGGGATTGCCGCTTTCGAACGCCTTGCAGTCCGAAGCGAGCGGACATCCCCCGCATGACGGGTTGCGGGGCCGGCAGACGGTGGCGCCCAGGTCCATCATCGCCTGGGCGAAGTCACCGGGGCGGTCGGAAGGCGTCATGCGATCGGCGAACTTGCGAACTTCGGATTGAGCTTCAACCAAGGTGCGGCCGAGGCCGTGCAGTCTGGCGACTACCCGCGCGACATTGGTGTCGACCACGGCGACCCGCTCGCCAAATGCAATCGCCGCGATGGCCGCGGCGGTATAGGCCCCGAGTCCCGGCAGCCGTAGCAGCTCGGCCTCGGTGCGAGGAAATCCGCCTCTCCGGGCGACCTCCCTGGCGCAAGCGATCAGGTTGCGCGCGCGGGCATAGTAACCGAGGCCGGCCCATTCCTGGAGCACCTCCTCGTCTCGCGCGGCAGCCAGCGCCTCGACCGTCGGCCAACGCTCGATGAAGCGGCGGAAGCGCGGTTTCACGGTCGCGACGGTCGTCTGCTGCAGCATGACCTCGCTCAGCCAGACAATGTAGGGATCGGGCGCTGGCTCGCCGGGCATGCTTCGCCAGGGCAAGCGCCGCGCGTGGCGGTCGTAGTGGGCCAGAAGCGCCCTGGCGGCCTGTCGTTTGTCGAGGAGCTGCTTGGCAGCACTGGCGGGCATGAAATCGCTATGGCATGGTCGGGCGCGATGGCGAAGTCCCGACGTCCCGAATCCGACAAAGACGCCCCCCGTCGCGGCTATGCGCGTGCGGCGGGCGAACTCGTCGGCGACATCGCCGGTTCCAGCTTCAAGCGGTTCGGTTTCGTCCAGTCGGCGGTGGTCAGCCGCTGGGCGGAAATCGTCGGCGAGCGCTACGCCAGGGTCTCGACGCCCGAATCGATCCGCTTCCCGGCGGGCAAGAAATCCGACGGCACGCTGACCCTGTCCGTCGAAGGCGCCCACGCGCCGCTCATCCAACATCTGGCGCCGCTGATCATGGATCGGGTCAACCGGTTCTTCGGCTATGAAGCGGTCGGCAAGGTCGCGTTCCGCCAGGGACGATCCGCCCGGGCAGCGCCGAAGGTGGTTCGGCCCCAATCCGCCCCAGTTTCCAAGGAATTGGGCGAGGGCCTGCGCCAGATTGCCGATCCGGAGCTTCGTGCCTGCCTTGAATCGCTGGCTGGAAAGCTCGCCGGTTCGAAGGGCGTTCCCTCGGTTCAAACCGAATCCGCAACCATTCCAGTCATTACCCGGAGCAAATTGACATCATGAAGACAAGCTACCTGATCCTCGGTTCGGCCGCCCTGCTCGCGACCGCATGCAACGCCGAGAAAGGCGCCAGCAACACCACCGCGCCGGAGGTGACCGCGACACCGGTCGCGGCGCCCAACAATGGCGACTGGTCGACCGTCGTCACCAAGACCGCCGAGGGCGGCTTCCTGATGGGCAATCCCAACGCCAAGGTGAAACTGGTCGAGTTCGGATCGATGACCTGCCCGCATTGCGCGGAATTCGAGGAGCGCGGCGCGAAGCCGCTGATCGACAATTATGTGAAGAAGGGGCTCGTTTCCTACGAGTTCCGCAATTTCGTCCGCGACCCGTTCGACGTCGCAGCCTCGCTGATCGCGCGCTGCGGGGGAGAAGCGAGCTTCTTCGGCCTCACCCGCGGCCTCTATGCCGAGCAGCAGAGCTGGATCGGGAAGATCCAGGCGGCCGACCAGGCGACCATGCAGTCGCTCCAGACGATGCCGCCAGCGCAGCAATTCGCGACGATCGCCGATCTTGCCGGCCTGAAGCAGTTCGCGGCGATGCGCGGCGTTCCCCGCGCCAAGGCCGACCAGTGCCTGGCCGACGAAGCGGCCGTCAACCAGCTGGTCCAGATGAACAGCGACGCCGCTTCGAACTACAATATCCCCGGGACGCCTTCTTTCCTGATCAATGGGACGCTGGTCGACCAGGTCGCGGCCTGGGATCAGCTGGAGCCCAAGATCAAGGAAGCGCTCGCGAGCTAGGATGAGCGACAAGGGGGCCGTCCGTTGCGTTTCCGCCGGCTGAAGCTCAGCGGCTTCAAGAGCTTCGTCGAGCCCGCCGAGCTGAGGATCGAGCCGGGGCTGACCGGTGTCGTCGGGCCCAACGGCTGCGGCAAATCGAACCTGCTCGAAGCAATCCGCTGGGTGATGGGCGAGGCATCGCCCAAGTCGCTGCGCGGCGGCGGCATGGAGGACGTCATCTTCGCCGGAACCGCGACTCGGGCGGCGCGCGACTTTGCCGAAGTGTCGCTGCTGATCGAGCGGGAGGCGGGCGAGGGCGACGACGGCCGCGACGGCGAAAGCGAGGTCACCCGCCGGATCGAGCGCGGCGCGGGTTCCGCATACCGGATCGACGGGCGCGATGTGCGGCAGAAGGACGTATCGCTGCTGTTCGCCGACGCGGCGACCGGCGCCCATTCGCCGGCGCTGGTCAGCCAGGGCCGGATCGGCGCGGTGATCGCCGCAAAGCCGGTCGAGCGGCGGATGATGCTCGAGGAAGCGGCGGGGATTTCCGGGCTTCATGCGCGGCGCAAGGATGCCGAGGCCAAGCTTCGGGCGACCGAGGCCAATCTGCAGCGACTCGACGAGCTATTATCGGATCAGGAGGCCCGCGCCGCGGCTCTCCGGCGGCAGGCGCGCGCCGCGGAGCGATACCGGGCGCTGACCGACAAGATCCGGCTTGCGGAAGGAAAGCTGGTCTTTGCGCGCTGGGCGGATGCCGACCGGGCCGCCAGTGACGCCGCCGAGGAAGCCAGGGCAGCGGAAGGCGAAGTGAGCCGGCTGCAGGCGGCGGTTCAGGCCGCCCAGGCACTCCAGGAACAGGCCGCGTCGGCATTGGCCGAGCGGCGCGATGCGGCGGTCGCGGCCCGCGATGCCGGGCGGTCCCTGGCGCACGAACTGGCGACCGCCCGGGCGAAGCGCGACACGGTGGTTCGCAGGCTGGCGGAACTGGAGCGACTGGCGCACGCGCTGTCGGCGGAGACGGCGCGGGAAGTGGCGCTCAAGGCCGATGCGGCGCGGGCCGTCGAGACGCTCGACGAGGAACGCCGCCAGATCGACGGGCGGCTGGCCGATGCCGAGACGATCGCCGCGAGGATCGCATCCGAGCTGACCGGGGCCGAGGCCAAGTCGCGCGAGGCGGAGGCCGCGCTTGCCGCGCTGCTCGCCAAGGAAGCCGCAATGCGTGCCGAGCGGCGGGTCGCCGAGGCGGCGCTTGAGGCCGCGCGGACGCAGGCGGGCCGGATCGCCGCGGAAGAGGAACGGCTGTCGCAGCAACTGGCGGCGATCGGCGATGGGGCCGAGGAACGCCGCGCGATCGAGCAGGCTGGCCGGGATGGCGAAGCGGCCGCGAAGGCGCTCGCCGAGGCGGAGCGGGCGCTGGCCGAAGCTGAGCAGGGACGGTCCGACGCCGCGGTCGCTCGCGACAATGCGGAAAGCCGGTTGGCGGCCGCCCGGGCCGCGCTGAGCGCCGCGACGGCCGAGCGGGATGCGCTGACCCGCGCCCTCGACCATGGCGGCGGCGCGGCGCTGGCGGAGATCAAGGCGGCGCCCGGATATGAGCGCGCGCTCGCAGCCGCGCTGGGGGACGACATCGAGGCGGCGCTTGGCGACGAGGGCCCGAAGCGCTGGCAGGGAAGCGAGCGGCAAGCGGGCGATCCGGCGCTGCCCCCTGGGCTGGCTCCGCTGATCGATCATGTCGAAACGCCCAAGGCCTTGCATCGGCGGCTCTCCCAGGTTGGAGTTGCCGGAGCCGACGACGGACAGTCGCTTGCCGTGGGGCAGCGGCTGGTCACGCTCGATGGCGTGATGCGGCGCTGGGACGGGTTCGTCAGCGTCGGCGGAGGCGCCGCAGCCGCCGAACGGCTGGTGCGAGTCAATCGACTGGCGGAAATCCAGGGCACTATTCCGGGGTTGGAGAAGGCCGTCGCCGATGCCGCGAGCGCGCGCGATGCCGCGGCGGAGGCGGTCGAACGCCACCGGCGCGAGGCGGAGGATGCGCGGCAGGCCGGCGCAAACTCCGAGCGGGCCGCGCGCGACGCCGCGCGGGCGGGAGACTCGGCAGCGACGGCGCTGGAACGCCTCGATGCACAAAAGGCGGGGCTGGCGGACCGTCGGTCTGACCTATTGCCGCTGGCGGAGGCCGCAAAGGAGGCCGTGGAGGTCGCCGCCAAGGGCCTTGCCGCCTTGCCCGACCCGGATGCCCTGCAGGCCGAAATCGATCAGGCGCGCGGCGCCGCATCGGCGGCGGGCGAGGCGGTCGCCGATTGCCGCGCCCGCTCGGCGACGCGCGCTCGCGAGACGGCGGCCGACCGGGAACGTCATGCGGCGGCCGGACGGGAGGCGGCGGAATGGCGCACGCGCGGGCTTCAGGCCGAAGAGCGGCTTGCGGGTACGGCCGCCCGGGCGATGGCGATGGAGGAGGAGCAGGAAGAGCTGGCCGGCGAGCCGGAGCGCCACGCCGCCGACATCGAGCGGCTGGAGCAGGCGAGCGGCGCCTGTGAGGCCGAGGTTGCGCGGACAGCGGCAGCGGAACGCGATGCGCAGGAGGCGGTCGCGATCGCCGGGCGGGCGCTCGCCGAGGCTGGCGAGGCGTTCGCGGCGGCCCGTGAAGCGAGGGCGGGATCGCTAGCCCGGGCCGAGGCGCAGATCGAGCGGCGCCAGGAATATGCCCGCGTCTGCGGCGAGCGGTTCGAATGCCCGCCGCCGCTGCTGCCCGACAAGCTTGGTTTCGACCCCTCGAACCTCGGCGATCCCGACATCGAGAGGGAGACGCTCGAGCGGCTGACGGCCGACCGCGAGCGGATCGGGCCGGTCAACCTGGTCGCCGAGCAGGAGCTGGCCGAACTCGACCAGCAGTCGGCGCAGAACGTCGCGGAGAAGGAGGAGCTGGCCCAAGCGATATTGCGGTTGCGCGGTTCAATCGGCAGCCTCAATCGCGAGGGCCGGGTGCGGCTGCTCGACGCGTTCGAGAAGGTCGACGGCCATTTCCGGAGCCTGTTCACGACCCTGTTCGACGGCGGCCAGGCGCACCTTGAACTTGTGGAAAGCGACGATCCGCTGGAGGCGGGGCTGGAGATCATGGCGCAACCGCCGGGCAAGCGGCTCCAATCCCTTACGCTTCTGTCGGGCGGCGAACAGGCGTTGACCGCGGTCGCGCTAATCTTCGCGCTGTTCCTGACCAATCCCGCGCCGATCTGCGTGCTGGATGAGGTCGACGCGCCGCTCGACGATGCGAATGTCGACCGCTTCTGCGACCTGCTCGACCGGATGAGCGGCGAGACCGACACCCGCTACCTGATCGTCACCCACAACGCGGTGACCATGGCGCGGATGCACCGCCTCTACGGCGTGACGATGATCGAGCGGGGCGTCAGCCGCCTCGTCTCGGTCGACCTCGGCGGCGCGGAGCAATTGCTCGCTGCGGAATAGGCAAGTTCGCTATTGCGAATGATTTTCAATAACGCTAGTCGGCCTCCCGACACATAAAGGGGGTCCGAATGTTTCGTCTGTCCATCGTCTCGCTGCTCGCGGGTTCCGCGCTCGCCTCGCCGGCGCTGGCCGCCGATGTTTCAGTGGAAATCGCGACGGAGGCGTCGGCCGATCAGGGCGAAACCATCGTCGTGACCGGCCAGCGGCAGGAATATGGGGTCAAGGCGACCAGCACGGCGACCAGGACCAACACCGACATCAAGGACATCCCGCAGGCGCTGACCGTCATCTCGGAAAGCCAGATCGAGGACCAGCAGCTGCGTTCGATCGCCGATGTGATCTACTTCGTCCCCGGCGCGACGCCCGGGACGGGGGAAAGCAACCGCGACCAGATCACGCTGCGCGGGAACAACACGACCGCCGACTTCTTCGTCAACGGCATCCGCGACGACGTCCAATATTTCCGCGACTTCTACAATGTCGACCGGATCGAGGTGCTCAAGGGCCCCAACGCGATGATCTTCGGCCGCGGCGGCGGCGGCGGAATCGTCAACCGCGTCACCAAGCGGCCCAGCCTGGGCGAATATCGCCAGGTGACCGGCTCGGTCGACAGCTTCGGCGGCTTCCGCCTGACCGGCGACTTCGACGAGCCCTTGGCCGCCAGCATCGGCGGGCGGCTCAACGTCATGTATGAGGATGGCGACAGCTTCCGCCGCCATGTCGACCTGAAGCGCTACGGCATAAACCCGACGGTCGGGATCATGGCCGGCGAGGACACGCGCATCGACCTCAGCTACGAATATCTTCACGATCGCCGGACGACCGACCGCGGCGTACCGTCGGTAAGCGACGCAACCGACATCGACGAGCCGCTGAAGGGTTTCGACAAGACCTTCTTCGGCGATCCGGACGACAGCTTCGCCAAGGCGGACGTCCATCTTCTGGGTTTCGCAGTCGAGCATAGCTTCGGCGAAGGCCTGACCTTGCGCAACCGGACGCAGTATGGCGACTACGACAAATTCTACCAGAACATCTATCCGTCGAACCTGAACGAAGGCGCGGGCACGGTCACGCTGGGCGCCTACAACAGCCGCAACGACCGGAAGAATCTGTTCAGCCAGACCGACCTCATCTGGGAAAGCAAGCTCGGCGGGATCGACCAGACGCTGCTTCTCGGCTTCGAGGTCGGCCGCCAGCGGTCGCGGAACCACCGGCAGAGCGGGACATTCGCGCCCGGCCAGAACCCGGTCCCGCTGGCCGATCCGACGATCGATGCCGACGTGACGTTCGCCTCCACCGCCGGCGACGCCAACAACCGCACCAAGGCGACGGTGGCGGCGATCTACGTCCAGGACCAGATCCGGATTTCGCCCATGCTCGAAATCGTCGCCGGACTGCGCTTCGACAGCTTCAAGCTGGACTTCGACGATGTCCGCCCGGCCGTCGCCGATTTCAGCCGCCGCGACACCATGTGGTCGCCGCGCCTCGGCCTGATCTTCAAGCCAATGCCCAACCTGTCGCTCTACGCCAGCTACTCGCGCTCCTACCTGCCGCAATCCGGGGACCAGTTCAGCGGCCTGACTACGACCACCGACGCGCTGAAGCCGGAACGGTTCGACAATTACGAGCTGGGCGCGAAGTGGGAGCCGATCGAGGGCCTGCTCGCCACCGCTGCCATCTACCGGCTCGACCGCACCAATACCCAGGCGAGGGACGCGGACGACCGGATCGTGCTGACCGGCGAAAGTCGCGCCAAGGGCATCGAACTGGGCCTCGAGCGGAGCATCAGCGACGATTGGCAGGTTTCGGCCGGCTATGCCTGGCAGAAGGCGGAGGTGACCAAATCGACCAGCGCCTGCCCGACGGGCGACTGCAAGCTTCCGCTGGTGCCCAGGCACAGCTTCTCGCTGTGGACCCGCCATGACTTCACCAGGCAGTTCGGCGCGGGCCTCGGCGTGATCGCCCGGTCGAAGTCCTTCGCGTCGATCGGCAACCAGGTGAAGCTGCCGGGCTATGGCCGGGTCGACGGGGCCCTCTACTACGAGATCGCCAAGGGCATCGAGGCGCAGGCCAATGTCGAGAATATCTTCGGCGTCGACTATTTCCCGACCGCGCATAACGACAACAACATTGCCCCCGGCGCGCCCCGGAACGTCAAGCTGACCGTCCGCTTCGGCTTCTAGCAGAACGGTTCAGGCGGCGAGGGCCTCTGCCCGTTTGCTGATGCGTTTCAGATCGTCGACGAAGCGCTTGCGTTCGGTGCGGCGGTCGGCGTCCTCGCGGATGCGCAGCAAATAGCTGGGATGGATCGTCACCCAGCATTCGCCGCCGTCCGCCAGCGTCTGCGGCTTGCCACGGGTCGCGCTGATCGTGACGACCTTGCCGAACAGCGATCGCGCCGCCGTGGCGCCGAGCGCAACCGTCAGGTCGGGCCGGATGAGCTCCCGCTCATGGTCTATCCACCAGCGGCAGGCGGCGATTTCCCCTCCATCGGGCTTGTTGTGCAGCCGCCGCTTGCCGCGCTGGACGAACTTGAAATGCTTGACCGCGTTGGTGACGTAAGTGCGGGCGCGGTCGATGCCCGCCTCCTCAAGCGCTGCATCGAACAACTGGCCAGCCGGACCGACGAATGGCCGCCCGCTGAGATCTTCCTGGTCGCCCGGCTGTTCGCCGACGAAGACGATGCTGACGTTTACGGGGCCTTCGCCGAACACGGTCTGGGTCGCATATTTGTAGAGGTCGCAACGCGTGCAATGCGCGGCCTCGTCGCGAAGCGCTTCCCATGCCGCCCTGGAATTAGCCTTCACGGTCAGGCCCGCCAGCGGCCCGGGAACATCCGGCGGAGCGCGGCCACCTTGGGTCGGTCGTGGACCAGGATATAAGGGTGGCCCGGGTTCTTCCGCATGAAGTCCTGGTGATAGGCTTCGGCCGGGGTGAAGCGGGCGCTCGCCTCGACCCGGGTCGCGATCGGGCGCTTGAAGGTGCGAGCCTTCGATAGCTGGGCGATATAGGCCCGAGCAACGCGCGCCTGGGCGGCGGATTGCGGGAAGATGGCGGTGCGGTACTGCGTCCCGACGTCGGGGCCTTGGCGGTTCACCTGCGTCGGGTCGGCGACAACCGAAAAGAAGATGCGCAGCAGCTCGGCGTAGCCGACCTTCGAGGGGTCGAAGACGATCCGAACCGCTTCCGCCTTACCGGTGCGGCCGGACGATACGCTGGCGTAGTCGGCCCTCGCGGCGCCTCCCCCGGCATAGCCCGAGGTTGCGTCCAGCACGCCGTTCACATGCTCATAGACGCCCTCGACACCCCAGAAGCAGCCCCCGGCCAGGATGGCGACCTCGCGATGGCCCGTGGGCTTTTCGACCAGTTTGGCGGGCGGCACCGTCGTCCGCTCGGCGTTTGCCCCGCCCGCCGCCACAAGGGCCACCGCCGAGGCGACCGCTCCCGCGGCAATGATGGTCAGGCTTTTCATCGTCCGCCTCCTCGCGAGCGGGAGTTACGATCGGAGCCCCTCGCGCTTACTCCTCGGGGGCGGTGCTCGCCTCGGATTCCTCGCGCTGTTCCTTGAACGCCTGGCTGATCAGCTGCTGGGTGCAGCCGGTGAAGCCGGCCGGGCCGACCGGCGAGCAACTGTTGATTCCGGTCTTGCCATAGGTTTCGAAGGCGATCGCCCGGTTGGCCCATGCCTCGCGGGATTGGCGCGAACCGCTTTCGCGCAGCCTTTCGGGAATGCGGTATCGCTCGCTCTCGGGCTTGCGCGCGCAGACGACGACATTGTCGTCGGTCGATCGCGGGCAGGGGTCGGTGCCGTAAACGATAATCTCGCTGATCCGCCCGCCCTGGGCCAGCGCCGGCATGGGCGCAAGGACGGCCGGCAACGCCAACGCGATACTGGCGGCGGCAAGGGTCAGATGCGGCAGTTTCAACATGCTACTGGGCTTTCCTCTGGAGGGCTAAAGCGGTTGAGCCGCTTTCCCGGTTCCCGTCAAATTCGTTTCGATAGTTCGATGGCCATCCTGCATCCGGCGCGAATCGCGGCGCTGAGCAAGGGGTAGGCAACCGCCTCCTGGGCGCCATGCTCGCGAGCCGTCGCGCGATGCTCAAGCTCCTCCGCCCGGAACTCCGCGATGTCGGCGGAAAGCTCGGAATCGAGCGATCCGAGCTCCTCGAGTTGCTGCGAATAATGTTTGTCGATCTCCGTTTCGACCGCGTCGGTGCAGGCCATCGCCGCTTTCTCGCTCATCAGAGCGGTCGCCGCGCCGAGCGCGAATCCGGCCACGCTCCACAGGGGCTGGAGCGCGGTCGGGCGGACCCGCCGCTCGGCCATCAGCGCATTGAAGCGGTCGAGGTGGCGCTGCTCCTGCGCCGCCATCCGGGCGATCTGGTGAGCGGCCGGGGAGCTTCGGCCGAGCACGGCAAGCTGCCCCGCATAGATTCGGGCCGCGCCATATTCGCCCGCCTGGTTCACGCGCAGCATGGAGGCCGTGTCGGGCCGCTTGTCGCCTGGTTGCCACTCGCTCATCGGCCCTGCTTCCATGCCGCGAGGAAGAAGATCGCCGCCGCCCCGCCGATCGACAGGATCGCATTCCATGCGGCCAGCGACAGGCCGAGGAAGGCCCACTGCACCTGGTCGCAGCGCACCAGGGGCACGCTCAAAATATCCTCCAGGCTGGTGGCGCCGGTCGTCGTGCAGCGGGTGATGCCTTCCCACCATCCGGCTTCGACCCCGGCATGGAAAACGCCGATCGCGCCGGAGATGAGGATTGCCAGCGCGGCGAGGAGCACCAGCGGCCGGGCGCGCATCGGCCAGATGAAGGCGCCCATCGCCAGCAGGATGGCGGCGCCGTGCGGCCAACGCTGCCAATAGCACATCTCGCACGGGTAGAGGCCGCCGGCATATTGGGAGAACAGCGCGCCGCCGAGCAATGCGGCGGGAAGCAGGAGCGCAAGGATGCGCGCCTGCTTCAAGCACGTTTCGCCTGTCGGCACCGCGGGTGCGAGCATTAGCGCGAGGCGGTCTTGGCCGCCGGTGCCCCGGGCGCCAGCCGCTTCAATATCTTCACGGCATAATCGAGCTGATAATCCTCGACGCCCTTCTTCTTCAGCTCTTCGGCCGTCGCGACGAAGCGCGGGTCGGGACGGCTGTCGTCCTCCAGCACCTCGTCCTTGATCTTGGCCTGGCTGACCAGGTGGCGGCGAAGGTCGGCCTCGCGCAGCCGCGGCCGGTCCTTGTAATCCTCGTCGCTGAGCTGCGGAACGTTGATGTCGGGCTCGATCCCGCCGGCCTGAACCGACTTGCCCGACGGCGTGTAGTAGCGCGCTGTTGTCAGGCGGAGGGCGGACTGGGGACCGGTCTGGATGACGCTCTGGACCGAACCCTTGCCGAAGCTGCGCTCGCCCAGCACGATCGCTCGGCGGTGGTCCTGGAGCGCGCCGGCAACGATTTCCGCGGCTGAGGCGGAACCGGCGTCGACCAGCACGATGACCGGCTTGCCCTTCGCCATGTCGCCAGGCTTGGCATAGAAGCGCTCGATATCGTTCGCCTCGCGCCCGCGCTCGGACACGATCTCGCCCTGTTCCAGGAAGGCATCGCTGACCTCGATCGCCTGGTCGAGCAGTCCACCGGGGTTGGAGCGGAGATCGACGATATAGCCGAGCGCCCGCCCGCCGGTCGCCTTGTCGATGCTGACCAGCGCCTCGCGTGTCAGATCGCCGGTGTTGGCCGAGAAGCCGTTGACGTTGATGATCCCGACATTCTCCTTCACCTCCCACTTGACCGGCTTCAGCTCGATCCGCTCGCGGGTGATGGCGACGTCGAACGGCTTGTCGCGGCCGGGGCGGACGATGGTCAGCTTGATCGAGGTGCCCGGCGCGCCGCGCATCTTCTCGACCGCCTCGTCGAGCGAGAAGCCGTAGAGGAACTCGCCATCGATGTGGGTGATGTAATCGCCGGCCTTGATGCCCGCCCGGTCGGCCGGCGTGTCCTCGGTCGGCGCGATGACCTTGACCGCTCCGTCCTCGGTCGAGACGGTCAGGCCGAGGCCGCCATAATTGCCCTCCGTGGTCGTCCGCAGCTGCTGGAAATCGGACGCTTCGGCATAGCTCGAATGCGGGTCGAGCGCGGCCAGCATTCCGTCGATGGCGCCCTTGATCAGCGTATGATCGTCGACCTTGTCGACATAGTTGGCGCGGACCCGCTCGAACACGCTGAAGAATGTCTCCAGCTCTTTCTGCGTATCCGTCTCGGCGGCCGCGAAGGCGGTGGTCGCCACCGGCACCATTGCCAGGGCGCCGACCAGCGCGAGGGGCGGGAGAAGCTTTGCCAGGCGTTGCATCGTTCGAATTCCCATATGTTCGGTCCGCCATAGATTAGCGGTTGTTGCCCCTATTGGACAGCGGAACAGATGAAGCTGCGATTAAGGCGGGCGAAACGGGCACGCCGCCGCGCCTCAATTCGACACCAACCGGGCCCAGGGCCCGCCCCAGCGGCTCGCCCCGCTTGACCCGGGATCCGCGCGGCCTGTCGCTCGCGACTCCAAGCAACAGGCTGGTCCAGCCACGGCCATGGTTGATGATCACCAAGCCGTCCGCGCCTCGAAACGGGGCGGCGAAGGCGATGATTCCGTCGGCCGGCACCGTCACTTCGGCGCCGCGCGAGGTGCCGAAGCTCAGGCCACGCGAAACGATCCCCGATCGGTCGACCGAACCGAGACCATCAAGGAGCGGCGCGACCACGGGCATGCTGTAGGCGAAATCGGTCGGCGGAAGGGGCGAATCGCCTCGCACCGGCCGGGGCGGCGCGAAATCGAGCGCCATAAGTTCGGAGGCCGCCTTGCGGCCCTCGCGCAGCAGCTCGGCATCGCTGCCCGCTTCCTGGAGCGCTTCGCCGCTTGCCAGGACCCGATCGGTCGCGCCAAAGGCCTCACCGGCCAGGCGAATCGCGCGGGCCGCCGTTTTCGCCTCCAGCTCGGCAAATCGCCGCTGACGCCCGATGAGTTGCTGGCGATCGCGCGTCAGCTCCGCCCGGACCGAATCGGCTGCCGAGGCAAGCTTGCGCCGTTCCGTCAGTTTGGCGGTCAGCGCCGCGCTGCGACGTTCGATCACCGGCATGGTCGCATCGAGGAGAGCGCGGACTCGCACCATCTCGTCGACCGAACCATGGTCGGCCAGGGTCAGCAGGGGTGGCTGTCGCCCCATCGTCGCCAGGCCCGCCAGCAGAGACGCAAGCGGCGCGCGGCGTTTGGCGAGCCTCT
>Ga0307414_10000549_pt1 | contig 19584 bp, 19 predicted proteins | sample DK1Ometagenome_FD_203804 | JGI IMG/M metagenome (GOLD analysis project Ga0307414, IMG submission 203804) | Maize rhizosphere microbial communities from greenhouse at UC Davis, California, United States - DK15-O-3 | ecosystem: Host-associated > Plants > Roots > Rhizosphere > Soil | place: USA... | reverse complement strand
GGGTTTAAAGTGCAAGAAAATCAGGCTGTTTGGAGATGGAGGCATAGCACCGCTATGGTGAGATCGAAAACAGAAACAAAGTGACTGATTTTGAAGCAGTTTAAAGCCGTAATAGATTGTCTAATGCTTATTTCGGGTTAAAATATCCGGCTATTCAATCGGCCATACCTACGGCATTCTCATACTAAATATAGTCGATGAATTCTGACGCCGCCGTTCGTGTCATCACGAATGGCGATTTAATAATACCTTCTTTATCCCCGCAGCCATGGTCTGTATCATCAGACCAGATCATATATATAGGGCTAATTTATTGGAGTATAAAGCGACGCTGTCGTGTATACCTGACTTACTGGCAAAGGCAGGTCTGTGACCTCCCAACATCTAATTACGATTTACGTTTTTTTTGATTCTTAAAACAATCAATCCGCCTTTCTTCTTGCTTCCACTTCTTGACAATTGAGTCGTTAATACTTGATACTAAACACCAGGCTTCAATTTGAGATGTCAGGGCTACGCTCCTTTGCTGTTCCAGCCGAACATTTTTTTCTAAGAAGAGTCCAGGGATACGCTCCTTAGTTGTAGTGGCAGTGTCGGTCTGCGAACTCCTGCCGACCAGGCAGGGAACACTGATCACTGCGACTTTCTTTGGCTCCTGATCTTGGTTCTTGATCTGCAAACTGCACACCGCGTCTGAACACTGCCTACTTGGCTCTTGATTCTTGGTTCTGGATACCCCAACTTACTACTAGTTATCATACAGCCCAGTATTCCCATTCTCCAAGAGCAGCATGAGTTCTTGTACAATTTCAGGATTCTCTGCAGCTATATTTTTAGACTCATTTGGATCAGTACGATGATCATATAACTCTATGGTCGGTTCAGCATCTCTGAAGTATTTGGTAATTCTATAATCCTCGGTTCGCATACTTATTCCTTGACGGAAATAACTATAGGCCACTTGTGTTTCATCTAGACTTGGTTTTAAAAGATAAGGCACTAAACTTTCTCCATCTAAGGAATCGCTCATAGGCAAGCCGGCCAACTCTGCCAGTGTAGGATAAATATCAACCGTCTCTACAATCGTCTCTATAGCCTCAGAATGCTTTTGCTGTGGACATTTAATAATGAACGCACTCTTGAGAGCTGATTCGAACAACGTATGTTTGCCCCACATATTTTGGTCTCCCAAGTGCCAACCATGGTCTCCCCAGATCACAATGATTGTATTTTCATAAAGCCCTAATCTTTTCAATTCGCCCACCAATTTACCCACTTGTGCATCGATGTAACTGATACTGGCATAGTATCCATGCATTACTTCCCTGGCATAGGCATCACTAAGCGGCTCTTCGAGTTTAGCCTGTTCTTTGCCCAAAGCGTATTGATTAAATTCTCCATTCGTATTCAAACTCGCTTGATTGACATTTGCTGGAACTTCACGAAAAGGAGCCAATTCGATTGCACTTTCGTCATACAGATCCCAATACTTCTGCGGCGCATTAAACGGCAGGTGTGGCTTGAAAAACCCTACTCCAAGAAGAAAAGGCGTCTCACTTTGTGCAAGTTCTCCTAATTTTTGAACCGCCAATTCAGCGGTCAAACCATCAGGATAACCACTGTCAGCGACATCAGCATGCTCAAAAGGAGGTACTTGTTTATCAAGATGATTCCGATCACTTCCATCAGCATAGCCAAAAAAAGCATTCCAGCCAGTCTCCCATTTACCGGGATTGAAAATTAATTCACTCCAACTATGGGGAAGTTCCTTCTTGTCGGATTTCTCCTCCAAATAACCATAGTTGTATCCATCTGCAGAATGGGTGATTTTTCCTATACCAACAGTTTGATAACCATTTTGCTTAAATAGATGTATAAAGCTTTCGGCAGTTTCAGGTTCTGGCTTTCTGCTTAATGCATGCTCTGTAGCTGTATTGGCTAAATCAGCTGTACTTCTAGGCCTCATCCCCGTAATAAAGCTGTGTCTGGAGGCTCCACAAGTAGGTACATTGACGTAATGATTTTTAAAAATTATTCCTTCACGGCCAATGGCATCAATATTTGGGGATTGAACAACTGAGTTTCCATATACACCCAAATCCGGCCTGAGATCATCAATAGCAATTAATAGTACATTGGGTCGCTTTGACCTGTCCTGTGCCTTACCATAGCAGCATAAGCACAGAAATAAAAACATAGTGGTAATGGATCTATAGTGCATGATGTTTTTAATATAACCTTAAAAGTCGTACATACATCTTCCCATAGCCTATTAGCAGCAGAAATAAGGTAGCCATGGATTAACCACCAAGATAATGAAAATGGAGTTAATGGGTAATCAGAATAAAAAGCAAGTTGGCAGAGCCGCTTGGTTGCGGTAGGATTTACCATTGGTGCGGTAACGCCGCCGTTCGTGTCATCACGAATGGCAATTAACTATAAATCAGTTCTTCTTCACCAAGCCTTCAGTGATCTCGTTCATAGCTTTCACTTTAAACTCAAAGTCACCTTTCAATGTATCGCGATAAGCATTAAGATTTTCTAATAAATCGTCAATCTCCTCAGGAAGGACTTCCTCCAAAAGTTGACGGAGCCGCTTAGCAGCAGTAGGTGATTTGCCATTGGTGCTAATGGCTATTTTTAGATTTCCTTTGGTGACGATTCCTCCAAGATAGAAATCACACAAATCCGGTGTGTCAGCCACATTCACCAAAAGAAACCGCTCTTTGGCTTCATCCCTGATCTGTCTGTTGACAGCTTTATCATCCGTCGCGGCGATGACGATATGCTTACCGCCGAGATATTTCTCGTGGTATTGATCTTCTATCACAGTGACAGAATCTGTCGTAGTTGCCAAATCCAAAAAAGGCCGGGAGAATTCTTTGGCAATAACCGTTACCTGCGCATTAGGACTTGATTTAAGTAAAAAATGCAACTTTTCAGTACCCACATTTCCCCCTCCAACTAGAAGTACGTTGAGTTCGTGAACTTTGAGGAATATGGGATAAAGATGGTTCATTTTTATAGGTTGTATTTCACTACTTCACGGTAGATGTCTGCAAGTTTGATACTTTCCCGTACTACCTCACCAATGATAATGATTGCAGGAGCTTCAACTTTGGTATCTTCCGCTTTTTGTTGGATGTCAGAGATGTAACCTGCCACGATTTTTTCTTCCCGTGTAGTTCCACTTTGAATGATCGCAATAGGCAATTCGGCCTTTCCAAATTTGGAATAAACCTGAGCTATCTCCGCTAATTTACGAGTTCCCATGAGTACTACTACTGTGGCAGAAGATTGTGCTGCCAATGCTAAATCAGCAGATAGATCCCCCGCTGAAGTAGTGCCCGTCACCACCCAAAAACTCTCCGAAACACCTCTCTTGGTGACAGGGATTCCGGCAGAAGCCGGAACTGCAATCGCCGAAGTGATACCAGGAATTAATTCGGTAGCGATACCAAAAGCTTCGATGTAATCAATCTCTTCTGCACCTCTTCCAAAGACAAATGGGTCGCCTCCTTTTAGACGAACTACATGTCCATGCTTCTTGGCCAAGCTGACACAAAGTTGATTTGTGTCTTCCTGGGGCTGGGAATGCCTGCCTACACGCTTGCCAACAAAGATCTTTAAGGCCCCAGCTGGAGCATGCTGGAGCAAAACCGGGTCAATCAGCGCATCATATAAGACTACATCGGCTTTGTTCAGCGCCAATACAGCCTTGAGGGTAATCAACTCAGGATCACCCGGACCAGCTCCGACCAATGTTACTTTTGGTTGAATAATCGATTTCATGCAGTTACTTCCTCTTCCCGATAACTTTTCAACAGACCGTAGATTTCTAAAGCTTGCGATGCATACTCATTCGCAAATTCTTCTGTAGGTTCATTTTGATTGATCTGGTAGATCTTATCAGCAAATGATCCTCCTAAATTTATCTTGCCGTTTTCTACAAAAGCCTCATCAAATTGCTTTATAATGTTCGCATAAGAATTGGCGCTTAGACTTTCGCTAAGCAATATTGCTTTTGCAGCGTTGATAAGACCTGCATAGTGATGATAGATACTATCTGACCAGCGGCCTTCTTCAAGGCACTTCTGTGCAATGTCTATTTTCTCTTTCGCTTCCAGCAATAGTGTAGCGACTAAATCCAGCACCACACCGGCACATTCACCCACTCCCACTGCGATTTTATATTCTTCTGTATTTCCCCAATCCACATAATCAGCTGGGGTCACGGTAGAAGCATCTCCAAGTTCTTTCAACAAATCATAGAAATAGATCTGTCCCTTTTCATCATAATAACTTAAGAAATCAAGGCCATTTGCATTCTGCTCAAAATCGTCCAGCAAAATCCTCAAAGCCTGAGGCCCTCTTTTGCTTGGGATTTTTGTGACTTTGTCTGCAAACCGTCCATTGCCATCTCCCATATTTCCACCACCAAGCAGTACTTGAAGTGCAGGAACCACCACTTTCCCAGCTTTCATAGACATTCCCTGAAAACCAATATGAGCCATATTGTGCTGACCACATGCATTCATACAGCCTGAAATCTTGATTACTAAATCTTGATTCTTCAAGTACTGCGGATATTCGGCAAGGATTACCTTCTCCAATTCCGCTGCGATACCAGTCGAGCTAGCAATGCCCAGATTACAGGTATCTGTACCGGGACAAGCCGTAATATCTCCCAGCGTGTTGTAGCCGGCAGCTGCCAACCCAATTTCTTTTAACTCCTTATAGAAAAACGGAACTAAATCGGCACGGACATCCCGGATGAGGAAGTTTTGACGAAGTGTGAAACGGATTTCAGCATTTGCATATTTCTCTGCCAATTCAGCAAGCTTCCTTGCCTGATCGGTGTAGAAATCTCCTAAAGGAACCCGCACACCTACGGATACAAAACCTTTTTGCTTTTGTGGTAATATATTGGTGAGTTTGAAATGCTCAAAATCCAATCCTAGCTCTTCTTCAACAGTGACAGCAGGAGGATTTGGAAGTTTCTGTGCCGCTTCATACGCTTCGAATTCTATTGGATACGTTTTAAATGGAAGCGCTTTTTTCTCGTTTTCCACCAATTCCAAGAAAGCCTCTACACCAATATCTTTAATTAAGAACTTCATACGGGCTTTCATCCGTTTGGCACGCTCTCCATGACGGTCAAAAACCCGAATAACTGCCTCGGCAAAAGGCATGATCTGATCCGTCTCCACAAAATCAGAAATTGCATCTGCATGACGTGGTTGGGATCCCAGCCCTCCCCCTAGCATCACTTTAAATCCACGGACTTCCTTGCCATCAATTACTTTTAGTTTTGGGATAAACCCCAGATCATGCAAATAACTCAGTCCGGTATCTTCATCAGAAGAAGAGAAAGAAATCTTAAATTTTCTTCCCATCTCTTGAGAAATAGGATTTCTCAGAAAATACTTGAAAGCTGCATCCGCATAAGGAGTTACATCAAACGGCTCATTGGGATCTATACCCGCCGTCTCAGAAGCAGTGACATTCCGCACTGTATTACCGCAGGCTTCGCGGATGGTGACATCATCCCGCTCCAATTCCGCCCAAAGCTCCGGCGTACGGTCCAGGCTCACATAATGAATCTGGATGTCCTGACGGGTGGTAATGTGCAATCTTCCGGTAGAATATTCGTCCGAAACCTTGCAAATCCTGCGAAGTTGATCTGAAGAAACACGCCCATAAGGCAGCTTAATCCGGATCATCTGCACGCCAGGCTGACGCTGTCCGTAGATGCCCCGTGCCAGTCTTAGGCTACGGAATTTTTCCTCATCGATATTACCGCCTCTGAAAAGCGCAATTTTCTTTTCTAAATCGATTATATCTTGTTCTACTATAGGATTTTCTAATTCGGTTCTAAAGCTTTGCATGGCTGTAGTAGGTTTAATTGTAAAGGCTGGAAGTTAAAGGAGCCGGGTTGGAGGTTGAAAGTTTTCCTGTGCCTGGCTCAAATTTCAAATCTATTTTTCAATTTGAAATTATTCTATAAATCCTACCGAAACGGTATCATATTCTGCTTCATCAATTAGGATAAAGCTTCCATTAGATTTATTTGAATGATAAGAATCGAAGTGAATCGGCTTACTTAGACGAAAATGAACACGTCCGATATCATTCAATTTAAGTTGCACTGCTTCCTCAGTACCTGAGAAATCTGTGTGGATCCGGGACTCTATCTGATCTACCTTTGCCATTACGCGGTTTACACCATGTTGAAGGATATATTTTCCTCCTATTCGTAATGGCTTGTTATTTACCTGACAAACTGTAGCAGTAAGTCTTTTTTCGCTTGTAGGTAATTCACTGCTTTTGACTACCATATCACCACGGCTAAGATCCACTTCTGTCTCCAATGTGATGACAATTGAACTACCCGGTTCAGTTTCTTGTACCTCTTGATCAAAGTAGTGAATGCTTTTTATCTTGGTTGTATTCAAGGAAGGTAAGAGAGTGACCTCATCTCCTACTTTGAAGCTTCCACCATAGAGCATTCCTGAAAATCCCCGGAAGTCATGCCAAGCTTCAGTTTTAGGACGAATGACATATTGTACTGGGAATCTGGCAACTGAACTTTCTTCCAAATCCGAAGGTTCCAGCACTTCCAAATGATCCAAAAGTGTGTTTCCTACATACCAGGGCATTTCATTTGATTTGCGGGCAATGTTTTCACCTTTCAATGCAGAAACAGGTATGAACGTAATCTGATCTTCAGTGAAGTCTGATTTGGCCACCAATGCGTCAAAATCTGCTTTGATTTTCAAGTAGACATCTTCTTCATAGTCAACCAAATCCATCTTATTGATCGCCACGACTACGTGGCTAATGCGCAAAAGATTAGCAATGAAAAAATGTCGATAAGTCTGCTCAATCACTCCTTTACGGGCATCAATTAAGATAATTGCCACCTGCGAGGTAGAAGCCCCCGTCACCATATTACGTGTATATTCCACGTGTCCGGGAGTATCTGCTACGATGAAATTTGTTTTATCAGTATTGAAGTAAATATGGGCAACATCAATTGTAATTCCCTGCTCCCGCTCTGCTACCAATCCATCAGTGGCCAGCGAAAAATCAAGGTAATCATAGCCACGCTGCTTTGAACTGCGCTCGATCGCCTCAATTTTATCAGTGGTCAGGGATTTGGTATCATATAGCAAACGTCCGATCAGCGTGCTCTTGCCATCATCCACAGAGCCTGCAGTAGCAATTTTTATAAGTTTTCTATTCGTAGACATGGTGTTCAATTTTTTAGTTAATAGACATGGATCATGTAGGTACTTGTACTTCCTAAAAGTACCCTACCTTCTTTCTCGTTTCCATAGCAGCTTCAGATCGCTTGTCGTCGATTCGCGCACCACGTTCGGATATGGTGGAATCCCTGATTTCACCAACTACATCGTCTAGCGATACTGCCTCTGAAAGCACAGCTGCAGTACATGTCATATCACCTACGGTTCTGAACCGTACCATCCTTTCCACTACTTCTTCATGCTCCTCACGGAAAACATGTTCATTTGCAGTCCAGATCATTCCATCCCGGAAAAACACTTCACGTTTATGTGCAAAATAGATCGACGGAATCTCAATGTTTTCAGACTTGATATACTCCCATACATCCAACTCCGTCCAATTGGAAATTGGAAAACAACGAACATTCTGACCCACATGTATTTTGCCATTCAGCATATCAAAAAGCTCAGGACGCTGATTTTTCTCGTCCCACTGTCCAAAGTCATCTCTAACTGAAAATACTCTTTCTTTAGCGCGGGCCTTTTCTTCATCACGTCTAGCTCCACCAATACAAGCATCGAACTTGAATTCTTCGATTGCATCCAGAAGCGTAGTAGTCTGTAGTGAGTTTCGGCTGGAATACCGTCCGCGTTCTTCCCGTACTTTGCCCTGATCAATGGAATCCTGAACATTACGCACGATCAGTTCCAGTCCAAGCTCCTCCACCAGTTTATCCCTGAATTCGATAGTCTCAGGAAAATTATGTCCAGTGTCCACATGAAGTAATGGAAATGGGATTTTGGCAGGATAAAATGCCTTCTGAGCCAGTCTCACAAGAGTAATGGAGTCCTTTCCTCCAGAAAAAAGCAAAACAGGACGCTCAAATTGCGCTGCCACTTCTCTGATGATGTGGATTGATTCTGCTTCTTTAGGATTAGGAATAAATACGTTTGACATAATAATTTATGATTTGCGAAGTACGTTTACGAGTGAAAGTGCACTTCAAATTTCTTTTTTAATTAACAGCTTAATGCCTGTTTTTCTACCCTTAGCTCCTGCCATTGCAGGAAAGCTTAAATTTTGGTTCTTGAATCTTGGATCTTGATACTATTTACTTGATACTTATCGAGTCTCACTTCACATGTAAGCCGCATTCTTTTTTCGAATCTTCCCACCACCAGCGTCCAGCGCGGGCATCTTCGCCTTCCGCAATCGCCCGGGTACAAGGAGCACAACCAATGCTGATGAACCCTTTATCATGAAGCGGATTGTATGGGATTTTTTTCGCCTTGATATACTCGATCATTTGATCAAATGTCCAGTCCAACAATGGATTAAATTTCAAAATCTGATTTCCTTCATCCCACTCAATGCGCTTCATTCCACTCCTATTTGCAGATTGTTCGGCACGGAGACCTGTAATCCAGACCTCATTGCCAGCCAAAGCTCTTCGAAGCGGCTCCACCTTTCGCGCAAAACAGCATGATTTTCTATTTTCAACAGATTCATAAAATCCATTGATTCCTATATCCCTAACCAGATTTTCTACTGATGAAGTAGTGGGATAATAAACTTTGATATTCTGCTTGTATCTAGCCTCTGTCCGGGCGATCAGATCCAATGTTTCAGGAAATAATCTTCCCGTATCCAAGGAAAATATAGAGATTGGCAAATTTGCCTCCGCTATCAGCTGAGTAATCACCTGATCTTCCTGACCAAGAGAAGTAGAAAATGTCACCTTTCCTGGAAATAGGTCAGCGATCAAAGCCAATCCTTCCTGCGCACTTAGCTGACTAAGCTGCGCTTCCAATTCATGCATATTTTTCTTCAACGTCATTTGCTTCTTCTTTTGGAGTGCTTTCCCAAACTCTTTCGTGTAAATAATAAAGGATGATCTTACTGAAAACCTCAACTGATCCTATTGATAGGGCCATTACAAGTTGCCCTGTCACAAAGTAGGAGATGACAATAGTGTCAATCGTCCCCACAATTCTCCAGGAAATAGACTTAAGCAAACTTTTGGCATTGCTGTCTTTCCCAGACTTGCTAGTGAAGAGCTTTTTGAGTGGCTGATCTAAAATCATACTAGTTTTATACGAGAGTAAAACACAAAAGTATATAAACCCTATAAAATATATAGGGTTAATGACAAAAAAATTTTATTCTTCTTTGAGTATATCTGCCAAAGTCTTGTTTTCCAATATCTTAAGAGTCTCATCTCTTACCTGAATCATTACCCGGTTTATGCCACAAACTGCTTCACTTTTACATTCAATGCATGGCTCATAGTAATTCAAGCTCACACATGGAAGGAGGGCAATTGGACCATCAAGTAGCCGGATGACACGAGATAGAGGAATATCCTCGGGTTCTTTGATCAGGTAATAGCCTCCACCTTTACCCTTTTTGCTGCCAAGCATTCCAGCTTTTTTCAGTTCCAAAAGAATGTTTTCCAGAAACTTATGAGAAATCCCATGCTCTTCAGCAATTTCTTGAATTAAAACCGTCTTTTTCTCTTTATACTTGCCCAAGTAGGTCAAAGCATGAAGTGCGTATTTGGTCTTTTTCGAAAGCATAGACAAATTTACACCGATTTCATCAATTAGCCTAGTGCTGTGGTAGGGAATTGCATGGTAGATGGTCAATGCCAGTCAATATGGGAGCTCATTTTCATGGCAATTGATCTTTTGCGGGTTAAATTACGATAGAAGATTTATGATTTACGGGATCCTATTAGGAAGATTAACTATTAGCAAACTCCTACCTGCCCAGCATAGACATAAAACACTGCGACTGAACACTGTTCATTGCGACTCTTTTTTGGTTCTAAAATCTTGATTCTCGGCTCTTAGCCTCTTGACTCTTGTCCTTTGTCCCGTTCTGCATGAAGTTTATGTAAAGAATGATCATTGGTCCAGTTTTTTAATCTGTATTTAATATTTTTAGGGGTTCTAAAAAATAATAGTCATGTTTCGCATCATTGCACTCCTTTCATTTGTCCTGCTTTCCACAGTTGTATCAGCACAAAAATCATTTATTTCAAACAAAGTAATTGCTCACCGTGGAGCTTGGAAACAGCAGAAGAATCCTCAAAATACATTGGCATCTTTTGATTCAGCAGTTGAATTGGGTTGTGAAGGTTCAGAGTTTGATGTGTGGATGACGGCTGACGGGGTTTTGGTGGTCAATCATGATCCAGATTACATGGGTATGCCCATTGAAACTACAGATTATGAAACGCTACTGACCAAAAAACACGAAAACGGAGAAAAGCTTGCTACTGTCGAAGAATATCTTGCAAATGGTAAAAAGCAAAAAACTACCAAAATGATTTTTGAAATCAAGCCATCCAAGATCAGTATAGAGCGGAGCAAAGAAGTAGCCGAGAAATCTGTATTAGCTGTTAAAAAGATGAAGGCAAAGAAATGGGTGGATTATATTACCTTCAGCTATGAAGGCGGATTGAAAGTCATAGAAATGGATCCTTCAGCAAATGTTGCTTATCTAAATGGTGACAAAACACCTGCAGAACTTAAAGAAGTTGGATTTTTTGGTTTTGACTACAACCTTAACGTGTTGAAGAAGAACCCACATTGGATCAAAGAAGCCAAAGACCTCGGACTCACTGTGAACGCTTGGACGGTAAACGAAAAGGAAGACATGGAATGGCTACTGAAAGAGGGAGCAGATTTCATCACTACAGATGAGCCTGAGCTGCTACTTTCAATAGTAAATTCAGAAAAATAACCTTGATGATTATTCTTCCTGCTGAGAATCAATGGCTATTGAACAATCCCATTGTAAGTTATCTGTCATAAGTGAATTAACAACTCATGTTAATGGTTTGAAACTGTTGGGCACGTTTCATTGGATGATCAAGAAAAAATAGCAACTTCCCAAATAATTTCTCCAGCTGTGAATCCTGAAACCCGGATTATGCATTAGGATTCGTAGAGAGGGTTTAAAGTGCAAGAAAATCAGGCTGTTTGGAGATGGAGGCATAGCACCGCTATGGTGAGATCGAAAACAGAAACAAAATGACTGATTTTGAAGCAGTTTAAAGCCGTAATAGATTGTCTATGCATATTTCGGGTTAAATTCTGGATCAGCTATTTGATGAGTTGAAGCTTATTGCATGCTTACGATAGAGTATCTTCCAATTATATTTTTTATCATAGCCCTATTCTATAGCTCGGTTGGCTTTGGAGGTGGCTCAAGTTACTTGGCCATCATGAGTTTATTCCTCACAGACTTCTATGAGATTAGGTCTACAGCTTTAATTCTCAATATTTGTGTGGTCTCAATTGGTACCTTTATCTTCATTAAGAATAAAGTTTTTGATCTGAAACTATTTTGGCCATTCCTAGTTTCAAGTATTCCTCTGGCTTATTTGGGAGCACAATTACGATTATCCCAGCAAGTTTTCTTCCTCATACTCGGCGCATCACTGATCCTTTCAGGAATGGCAATGATGCTCCGTTATATCCAGGCAAACTTAGAATCCAAGGAATTTAGCCTGATTAAAAAACTAACGTTGGGAGGAAGCGTCGGATTGCTGGCGGGTATATCAGGCATAGGTGGGGGAATCTTCCTAAGCCCCACCTTAAATCTCTTGAAATGGTCTAATCCTAGGATTGTTGCCTCTTTGGCTTCTGTTTTCATCTTGGTAAATTCCATTTCCGGATTGGCCGGATTAACTATCGCAGGCACTTTTCAATTAGATTCAGATCTACTATGGAAGCTAATCCTTGCAGTAGTTTTAGGGGGCGGAATTGGCTCATATTTATCCAGTAAGAAATTTAACATGAGGATACTTGGTGGTTTGACAGCTATCTTGGTTATCTACGTAGGTTTACGCCTGGTATTAATGCACGGCTTTGATATAGCTATTTAGCCTCAACAGCACACCAGATCAGCTGGAACTCCAACTTTTATTCCCTTTATTCCTACTGAGGCAAATTTCATTTCCAGTAAATCCAAGCAGCTTTTTTTATAGGATTATAAAGGCACTGGTACTTTAAGCCAATGAGGTGCAGGGCGTCTTCTTTTTGCTGTTAAATCAGGGATTATTTTATTTATATTGAGGAAGTTACAACTATAAATTCTTCCTATGATCAATGAATATCAAAGTCCTCGAGATCGAAAGTATGTAGATATACTGATAAACTCAGCTAAAAAGGAAGCTGAAGCTTTTCTTAACCTAAAACATACCGCCGAAAGATCAGACGGAGTAATTCCCGTGAAGTACCGGGAATTAATGTCGATCGCTGTAGCGTTGACAACCCAGTGTGCTTATTGCATAGAATCTCACATCGAGAATGCTGTCAAAGCAGGCGCAACTAAAGAAGAGATAGCCGAAACGGTATTCATTACATCTGCATTGAGAGCTGGAGGAGCAGTTGGCAATGGTCTGCTCGCTATGAAACTGTTTGAGGAAGCAAGCAACAAGCCTTCCACCGGTACATGAAAAGCATATATCGCTGAATCAAAAAAGGTTTAACAGAAAAAGATGGAGTCGTTGATCCTCCATCTTTCCGATGATAATTCGTGAAACTTATTGAATTATATGACAATCTGCAATATTACACGTAGGTTAGATTCAGCCCTTATTTTAACTGGAAATACGGCTTTAGGAAACTAGAGCCATTCGTGGTGACATGAACCGCGGCGACCGGGCAACTTTATTTGGTAACGTGCAGGATTCCGTACAGTCATAATGAACTATCTCACAAGGTAAATCCAAAATTAAGTGCTAAGTAGGATTGTGCGGCATCCAGTTCATTTCCTGCTTTGAACCCGTTATAGTACTTCAGAGAGACATTGATTGCATTGTCCATTTGTAAGCGGTACTGAAACCCAATTTCAGGTACTAATGCAAAGTTCCATGCTTCCTGTTCTATAGAATAAAGCCCCATGTCTGTATTTCTTCGGGAGTATATGGTCCCTATACCGGCACCTGCAAAGGGAATGAAGTTGCTATCTGATTTTAGATAATAGGCAGATCTGAATAAAACAGGTACATGATTGCTGTACCGGTACTGCTTTCCAGTGATAGAAGCATTATCAGTGACATAGGTGTCCCGTTCCAGTTCGGAATAGAACACGTTCCATCCTACAGAAAATCCAATTCCTACATTGGGATTAATGAATCTGGTATATTCATAGCTGATCCCCCGAAAACTAGCTTTGGAGATGTAATCATTAATGTCCCCTGTACCAAAACCGATCGAATAGGAAATGGTAGACTTTCCTTGCGCATACAATTGGGCAGAACATCCAATCATCAGCATTATGACTAAAATTGCAAGTTTTTTCATGATCATAGCCTATTTAATGTTGAGATAAGGTGACTGGATAAAGCTCGTCTCTACTGCTTCTACTGCCCTATCAATATCATTGCTTTTCGTAAGAATGCCATTACTGATAGACAGCCAGGTACTTTCTGTTTGATTATAAGCAGTCTCTACATTAGGATCAGCCATTGCTATCACTAATGTCCCCGTGGTATAACTATCTATGGTCACATAAGGAGGATAATACCATCCCCACCAAGAATACCAATCATTGTACCACCAATTGTACCACCAGGTATAATAGTAACTGGTATTGGACATACCGGCGGGAGTAAGCAATACATCGGGATCAGCACTTATATCCACTTGGGTCCAACCATAATTTTGCATGTTAGCATTGATTGCATCCAGGATCCGGTTTGCATCAGCTTGCTTCATATAAGTAAGCGTTGTATCCCCCACATTGTTAATATCTACACCAATGACAATCTTATCAGGCATGGCATAGGTACTTTTGGCAGAGAAATCATACCCTTCATCAAAGGTTGTATATACGATATCCGTATCCTCGACCAGATCAGGACCAGCGGGGTAGCATCCCCAGGCCATCAAGGCCAGGGGAATTAAATATAATAGTTTGGCAATTTTCATTTTGATATAATTTTACCGATTGGCTATACTTTATTTGGAAGCAGGAACAGGATATTCCTTCATTAACTTCTTGATCTTCTTCGGAATAGTTTTCTCTCTTTTCTCAGGCTTGTCCTGCACTACTGTAGTGATAATACCTTGCCACAGTAATTTCTTTCCTTCACTATCATAGAGATCTACTACTAAAGTACCTTCCACATAATCATCCTCTGAATAAGTAGTAGTCGCCGACCCCATGCCTACTCCTCCTACACCCATTCCCCAGCCCCATCTTGGACCATACCCCAATCCACCCATGAAATCTGTATAGGCAGTGGTACTTGTCTTATTGTCCAACACTAAATACAATGCTACCTGAGCATCAGCACCTGATTCAACTAAAGTCATTCCTCTTGCATCAAATTCGCTCTTTAATGCATCAAGAATCCGCTTCTTATCAAACTCGTTCAACAACTTGTCCGAGTCTTGTTGCCATCCTGCAAATGAATAGGTTTTGTAGCCGGTAAAATCAGCTTCCTTGTCATAATCGCTTTTCACTTGCGTAAAACCATGAAACCCTAAAAGCATCACCAGCGCAGTGAGTAAACAGTGTTTAAAATAATTTTTCATGTTGTGTTTTTTTAAGTTAAATAATCAAATCCTGAAATAATATTAAATGGTTATAAATACTACTTTATACGAACTCTCAAAAAAGAGGACTGACTCTACTAAGTATGAGAGTAGTTAAATTGATGTTCAAAAGAATAAAAAAACAAAAGCTGTTTAATTTTCTTCTAATAAAAAAGTCTTTTAAGACCTACTAGCATTGCTTTACCAATTACATTGGCAAATACCACCTAAACCCAAATCGTATACCGAAATTATTCAAGTTTCTTGTATATCCATCAGACCGATAAGCCATAATTTCAGGTTCTATGTAAGCATTGTACTTCAGTTTTCCTGACCAGATGTATCCCACCCGAAAATCAATTGGAATAGCCACTTTTCCTGTTTTATAATCAATCTGCCATTCCGGCTCTATCCCTGCATAAACTCCATTAGACCAAGTATAAAACACATTTGGCTGCAACACAGCATAGATATTCGATCCATATTTATCATTTCCAGTAACAGAAAAGAAGTTTTCCCAAATCCAATACATCTGCCAATTGCCCAAATCTGTAAATGTAACTGTTGCCGCTGGACCAATCTGCAGCTGTGGAGAGCCAAGCTCAGGAGAAGTACGGGTAGGGATAGTTGCATTCCAACCTGCTCCAAACTGCCCCCACTGCTTCTTACTCAATATGAAAAACTGGTTCAGCGTCACATCTCCCAATCCGGTAGGACCTCCAGGTGCAGTATTTACAAAAGCAATCACTCGTATAAGTTGCGGAAACGGGAGCAAAAATCCTTTTTCCAAAGGTATAATTCCCCTAAACCGGAAGTTCTGAGCAAATCCATCCTTCCCTTCTGTATCAACTATTGAAAATTCTTCCAGCTGAAGCTGCCAGGCAAGTGTGGTCGGATTCATCACCTGCTGAGATAGCGCTACAGATGTTTTTCCTCCAGGCTCACTTTCCTCTTGTGCTAATCCAGAAAAACTCGCTAACATGGCCAAAAAAAGACCAACTTTCATTTTAAAAATCACCTTCATAATAGCATCGTTTTTTATTTAAACTATTACTTCTCGAACGGATAGATCACCTTCCAATCATCTTTCATACTGGTCACTGTCCATCCTTTTTCATTTGCTTCATCAAGACCTTTGTCAAAAGTCCCGATATGGGAAGCTCTATCGTAAGCATATTCCCGCACTGAATCAGTATGATGAATATAAAGCTTGAATGTCTTCAATGGATTAGAATCTGTCCATCTCAGCATTTGCAAATCGCCATCTGAATTACCCGCTGCGAATACAGGCTTTCGGCCAATGTAGCGGTTAATCCCTACTGGCTTGCCTTCTTTATCATCGTTCAGATCCAGTTTGGCCAATCGTCTGATCACAGGATTGCCATCGTTCCAATCATATTCTGTCTCCACGCTACTTCCTACTACTTGATCCTTTGGTATTCCATACACTTCTTCAGACCAAGGACGCATGAATTCAATCCCTCCACCAGAGACGATAAAGGTCTTGAAGTCATTGGCACGAAGGTAATCCAGTAACTCAAGCATTGGCTGGAAAACTAATTCCTTATAAAGCTTTTGCTTTGTAGGATGCTTGGCAGTAGCGATCCAATCTTTCACGATTTTCTCAAATTCCCCGGTAGTATTCCCCACGTGCGTCACCATCACGAGTTCTACGAGCCCCTTCTCTCCCTGGGCCATGAGTGCCTGCATATCATTATCAAGAACTGATTTGAAAGGTTGTTTAGTCTTCCATTCAGGATGTTTTGGAGCTAAGGCTTTTACCCTGTCCAAAGCAAAAAACAATTGGAAATAAGCAGGCTGCTCTGACCAGAGCGTCCCATCATTATCAAATGTAGCAATACGATCAGCCACCGGAATATAATTGGCACTGCTGGAATCTGTCACATCCTCCACATAGTTGATGATTGCTTCTTTAGCCTTTCCATCATTCCAAGAAGGCAGTATTTCTGCTTGTTTTTCACTCTCATTTACTGCAGAGTTAACTTCTGTACCAGAATCAGATTTTGGAGCACAAGAAATTGCAATACTAAAAATCAGCGCCAGTCCAAAAGTATGTAGCAAGTTTTCGGTTGTTTTCATAATTGTAGTTTTATAAAAATCATTAAGTCAAACTTATTTAGTTACGGTTGTTCCAGGCGGATCCAAAAACGATATACCATCCAAAATCTTCATTGGACCAGGCTACATCAATTCCTGTCCGGACACCGAATTTCCGGGCTATCAGATAGCGGAACCCAGTTCCGTAATTATAAACTAATTCTGAATCGCTAAAGGAGACCTTTTCTGTAGGTGCCTTTGCTGCTCCCACAAAACCCACCACACTCCACCGATCTGAGACATCATATCGCTGCTCTGTCTCTACAAGATAAGTTTCACTCCCTTGGTAGCGGGCCATAGGAACTCCCCGCAGATTTACACCGGGATTGAGATAAAAAGGGGCATTACCAAATTGCAAATTACCTTCGAAACGGAAACCACTTACCCACTTTGGAGATACTTGTAGGTATTCGAGCGCAGTTATATTCCAGTTTCTATAGTCATAGTCACTTCCGGTCCAGCCTGCGTTTACACGGAAAGTAGAAGTAACATACAGTCCTTTATTAGGTGTAAAAACATTATCCCGCTTATCATATTGAAGGTTAACCCCTACACTGCTCAGATGATTATCAAGTGCCTTATTATCTACAAAGTCCGGAAGATTCTCAAAATTAAACTCGGGCTTCACTTTATTATGGAGATAAAGATATTGGACACCAACGTATAACTCAGTTTTTCCTATTTGCCTCAGCACGTTGGCAAAGAAGGCGGCTGAATTAAAATTAAAAGCAAACTTTCGCTCTCCTATCACTGGAAAAGTCCTGAAGAAATCCATGTTCACATCGCCATAACCTCCTCCTACCCGATATTTTAAATGCTGCTTTGGCAAAGAAGCCATGCGCATTGCCCCGACTCCCCAACTTTTGTTACCAGAATAGCCTATTCCACCTGCAGTAATTGTTGGCGGTATATACTTTCCTTCTTCTTGATGTTTATTAGGCTGAATGAAAATCGGCGTGACCATTACACCAATCCCCCCAAGAGCGGGTTCTGTAATAATATTGGCCAAAGGAATAAAACCGTGGTAATTAATTAAGAAATCACTCATGTCTAATTTACCATCAAGTGAATCCTTAAAGACTTTCATGCTAAATTTCTCTTTGTCTGGCTGGTCTTGACCAACTGCTGCAAAGACTACCAGAAAAAATAAAATTACACTAGTAAAAATTTTCATACACGTCAACTTAGCTTCTAAAAATCAAGTAATCTTAAACAGTTATCTAATTTAATTTTAATGAACCGTAAAAACAAAACTAAGACTACCTAACTATCAATTTAATAATTAGAACATCTATCAGTAACCTCCAAGTATGTTTGACATAATCATTAGAACTTTTAAATTAAAAACTATCCTCAATCCTCTTTTGTTTTCATTTTACCTCGTCCAATTGGAAGATTTGCATATATAGCCACTTGACTGTTGTGCTGATTGCCATCCAAGTTCTTCATCACATCAGAAAATCCTCCTTGGAACCTAACGCCTAATGCATTTACCCGCTCTTTGTCAATGTACATCCCAATACCAGTTAGAAACCCGAACTCAAATCGCTGTACTTGGTCTCGAATGTCCACATCCAACGTCATATCTCCCTGGGGAAGGTCAACTTCCAATACGTCTTTTGCTTTAGTATGAAATGATAGTTGCGGACCTAGCTCAATGAAATATTTGCCATTATATGCATATCTCAATGCTGCTGGAATACTCAAATAATTGATCTTACGAAGCACCTTAGCATCTTTATAGAATGCATTGAGGTTTGGATCACCCAGATCATAAAATGGTATTCCATCAGCTCCACGCTGGTATTTTGCCAACATCTCCACATTAAGGTGCCAATTTTCATCCAACTTATGCGTAAAAAATAACCCCATATTGAAGGACTTCATCGTGCCATCGGCATTCACCCCTGACATAGTGTTCCAACTATAATCTACATGCACACCGAAAAGATTGTTTTCATTATTCAGCTTATCGCCAAAAATAAGGCTCATCAAAACCTGAGCTTGGGAAGTGGAAGTACTGAAAGTACATAAGATGAATAAGAAGCAAAACGCTATACGGTGTTTCATATAATTTGTTAAAGGTTATTTTCTATTAAGATTTCTTCTTAAAGAAGCCGGGAATCCGATAATTCAGATTTAATAGGAACTGGCTTCTTTTACCAAATACTCCCACTTCAGAACGAAGGACCCATCGCTTGTTGAATTGATATTGGGCACCCAATATGAGGTTAAATGGGGCTGCCACCTTCTTGTCGAGCCTATATTCTATCATTGCATCTCCTGGATCAATACCAGCAGCAGCATCTTCCAGCTTTCCTATGATTTGCTTTGCAACTGCCCGCTGAGCTGGGGGCAACTCATTAGCCCATTCATTCAACCTGTCAATAGCCCCACCATCACCTAACTCAGGCAATAGACTTGAAATAGGTATGCTTCCCTGCGTATCATTTTGGATTACCTGAAAAAATGTCCCGGCCCATACCGATAGATTTCGCTCCGGATTATTTACAGATGGGATCGTATGACCTACCCGCAGACTACTATTAAAAGCCGGGACCGGCTCCACCACCACTTCCACATCAGCAAAGTTGTAGTTGTTGTCCCAAGCAAACCAAACCGGTCCAGCAGCTGCGGTAAGCGTGGCCCCCAAACCATAACTACT
>Ga0307414_10000548_pt1 | contig 19615 bp, 12 predicted proteins | sample DK1Ometagenome_FD_203804 | JGI IMG/M metagenome (GOLD analysis project Ga0307414, IMG submission 203804) | Maize rhizosphere microbial communities from greenhouse at UC Davis, California, United States - DK15-O-3 | ecosystem: Host-associated > Plants > Roots > Rhizosphere > Soil | place: USA... | reverse complement strand
GAAAGGGTTACCGTGAAGGGGACAGTAAGAGACGGAGCTGACAATCAGCCTTTACCCGGAGTTACCGTTACAGACAATGAGCGTAGAGTATTGGGTGTGACCAACGCCGATGGAAACTTCACAGTTATCGCAGAGAAAGGAGCGGAGCTGTCTTTTAACATGGTGGGCTATGCAGTTGTAAAGCATACGGCATCCAGTAATGAGAATAGTTTAAACATCAGAATGGCCTCTTCAAGCAATTCGCTCAATGAGGTTGTTGTGACGGCTTTAGGTATAAGGCGTGAGGAGAGGGCATTAGGATATTCCACCACTACAGTAAAGGGCGAACAACTCACCGGCGCGTTGTCCAATAACTGGACAGATGCGCTATCCGGCAAAATTGCTGGTCTGAACCTGGTAAGGTCTAATGGAGGACCCGGCGGATCTAATAAAATTATCCTTAGAGGTGAGAATAATCTGACCGGAAATAATGATGCGCTTATTGTTGTAGATGGTGTAATTATCAATCAGGGAAGCGGCCGTGCTACAGGATATGGCGGTTCGGGTTACCTTGCAGAAGAGACCCCGGTAGATTTTGGTAGCGGCCTTGGGGACATCAACCCAGAGGATATTGAAAATGTAACCGTTCTTAAAGGTCCGGGAGCTGCCGCCCTTTATGGTCAGCGTGGCGCAAATGGGGCCGTAATTATCACTACCAAGTCTGGTAAACATAAGCAAAAGGGGGTAGGCGTTACCGTTACATCTAATTCTATGATAGAAAATGTAAACCGCTGGCCCGACCTTCAATACGAATATGGTCAGGGTGTAGAAGGTGATAACTATTATTCCTACAATGCTTCAGAGGACGGATCAAGTACAAGAAGTACAAGTTCTGCATGGGGACCAAAATTCAACGGGCAGGAATATTACCAATATGATCCGGTTACCCATACGAAAGCAACGGTAAGAACCCCATGGGTCCCATATGTAAACGACTCAAGACGCTTCTTTGAGACAGGGAAAACGTTTACCAATAGTGTAACCGTAGATGGCGGGAGTGAAAAAACAACAGCGCGTTTTTCTGCGACCAATGTAAATAATTCGTGGATCATTCCAAATACGGGTTATAAGCGGAATACCGTGGCGCTCTCAGTAAGCCAACAGGTTAATGACAAGCTTCAGATTGCTGCTAAAGTAAATTATACCAATAAATGGAGTGATAATTTACCATCAACAGGATATAACAACCAGTCGATAATGTATTGGTACCTCTTCTGGGAACCGAGTGCCAATATCGACTGGCTAAAAGATTACTGGTTACCAGGCCAGGAAAACATAAAACAAAGTTATCCATTTAGCTCTTTCCCTGACAATCCATATTTGATTGCCAATCAGATGCTGAACAAATCTAACCGGAACGGGATTACAGGCAATGTTCAGGCAACCTACAATTTCACAAAAGAGCTAAGCGTAATGCTGAGAACATCACTTGATTTCGCACAGGACCAGCGTTCTCAGCAGCGGCCATATGATACGGAAAAGTTTAATAAAGGAATGTACCGTACCCAAAACATCTTTTCACAAGAGGTGACAAGTGATTTCCTGTTGCGGTACAATAAAAAATTAAATCAGGATTTTACCGTAAGCGCAACAGGTGGCGGAAGCATGACCAGTAACCGTTATATTCGGGATGACCTCAGATCAGATTCACTGGCATATCCTGGCATCTTTAAGCATGCCAATGCTGCAGGGCTAATTCTGGCCATTCCCTACAAGAGTAAGTACGCCTTGAACAGCTTTTATGGCTTGTTTACAGGGGCCTATAAAGACTTCCTGTTTCTGGACGCAACAGCCCGATGGGATTGGAACAGTGCCCTCGCTTCTCCACTAGGAACCGGAAGAACCGGGTTCTTTTATCCATCTTTGAACGGAAGTATCATTCTTTCAGAGCTTTTTGAATTGCCTAAGTCCATTTCCTATGCAAAACTCCGGGCGTCAGTTTCTGGAGTAGGAAGCGGCGGAACCGAGGCTTATTTAACATCTGATACTTATACCTATCTTCCTCAGTTTCCTGGCGGGGCGGCAAATTCTACTACTCTGGCTAATCCAAACTTAGAATCCCTATTTACAACTAGTTATGAATTTGGGGCTGACCTGCATTTTTTTAACAACAGGATTGGAGCAGACATCACCTACTATTCGGGAAACACAAAGAACCAAATACTGTCTACCATCGTTGATGCTTCATCAGGCAGGAGAAGAGCGGTGGTCAATGCAGGTATGATCACCAACAGCGGTATAGAGGTCGCCTTAAACGGATCACCATTTAAAAGCGAGACCGGATTCAACTGGAACATCTTTGGAACATTCGCAGCAAACCAAAATAATGTCGTGGAACTCCCTTCAGAACTTGAAGAGGGCCTAATACTTCAGAATGGTCCCGGGAGCAGGGGTTCAATCATCGCAAAAGTTGGCGGAAGTATGGGTGATCTATATGGCCGGGCGTACCAGAGATCGCCGGAGGGACAGATCATCTATGACACCAATGGTTATCCGATGATCACCAGTGACATGATGTATATTGGAAATACCAACCCACAATGGAAGGCCAGCATTGGCAATACATTCAAATACAAGCAAATATCTGTGAATTTCCTGCTGGATGCCCAATATGGTGCAGAAGCCTACTCATTGTCAGCTGCGGCACTTGCCGAACAAGGCAAAACAGTGAATACGCTGCCCGGCCGTTACAATGGAATTATCGGCAACGGCGTACAGAAAAATTCGGATGGGACGTTTCGTCCAAATGACGTAATAGGACGGGATGCCTGGACCTATTATACAGCACATTATGGACGTGATAATGTCGAAGGAACGACCTACTCAACCGACTTTCTAAAACTGAGGGAAGTGAGACTTGATTACACTTTTACGCCGAAAATCGCTAGCCGGCTTGGATTGCAGCGTGCCACTATCGGGGTATATGGCAGAGACTTGTTCACGGTGACAAAATGGCCTGTCTTCGATCCGGAATTCGGAACATTGAGCGGCGCAGAGATTAATAAAGGTTTTGAGTATGGACAATTTCCTTCTACAAGATCATTCGGTTTGAATTTGGTAATCGGCATCTAACTAAAGAAATAATGAAAAAGACTAAATATATAGCTATAATGGCACTGGGCTTATCCATTATAACAAGTTCGTGTAAGAAAGATTTTCAGGAGATTAACACCAATCCTAATACACAGGAAAAAGTTTTGCCTAAATCGCTTCTTGCTCCCGCGCTGGCTAATGTGGTCATCGCAAATATGAGCCGCAGTCAGCGGGTAAACAATGAACTGATGCAGGTTACTGTAAACATGGGTGATACCGAAGGAAAGATCTTTCGGTACGAAGTGCGGACTGCTGAGGCAGATTATCTATGGAATGAATGGTATACGCAGCTTACCAATTTTAAGGACATCTACCAGGGGGGGGAAGATATATTAAACCCCTCCTACCAAGCAATTTCACTGATATGTCAGGCTTGGATATATTCAATGCTAACGGACACTTATGGCGATGTGCCATTTACGGAATCCAATAAAGCAAAAGAGGGGAATTTTACACCAAAGTTTGACCAGCAAAAAGATATATATGATGGAATTTTCCAGATGCTGGAGAATGCGAACACGTTGTTGAAACCGGCAAACTCCACTGCGAACGCTATCGCTTCTGCCAGCGATCCGATCTATGCAGGATCCCGTGAAAAATGGAGGAAGTTTGGTAATTCATTGTTTTTAAGACTGTTATTAAGGGTGTCCTCAAAAGCAGAGCTTCCGGTTATACAAAAGATCAAGGAGATCGTTGACACGAAAGCTACTGAATATCCAATAATGACCAGCAATGATGATTCAGCTGTTTTGAGGTGGACCGGCACCGCGCCATATGTTTCTCCTTTTGCAACCTGGCGGGATGGGGATTGGTACGGACCTAAGTTATCCAGCTTTTTTGTCGATAATCTAAATGAGAGGAGCGATCCAAGAATCCAGAGGTGGGCTTCTTTATACCAGGGCGACTATGAAGGGATTCCAAGTGGCTATCCTGTGGGACAGGCCCCGGAAGGTAAATCTGCTTTTCCTGTGGCCTTGATGACAGAACCGCTGCTAGGTAATATTATGAACTATAGTGAACTGCAGCTAATACTTACTGAGGCAGCGATAAAAGGATGGATCGCTGCAAATCCTGCTAAAACCTATTATGAAACCGGGGCAACAAATGGCATTACCTTTTGGGGATATACTGTTCCCGCCAATTACCTGACTTTTGAAAAAGTAAAATGGGATGATAATTATACCATGGAGCAGAAAATGGAGCTTATTCATATTCAAAAGTATTATGCGATGTTCTTCACTGGTATGGAGCAATGGTTTGAATACCGCCGTACAGGCTATCCTACCCTTCCCAAAGGCGCTGGACTGGGCAACGGAGGTGTAATGCCGGCAAGGCTTACCTATCCTGTATATGTTCAGGCGGCCAATGGAAATAATTACAGGGCCGCAGTTGCTGCTCAGGGCCCGGATAATATTAATACTTTGGTTTGGTGGCAAAGACCTTAATTTATATTAAGCATTAAAGAAAAAATTCGTTGTTATGAAAACAAGATTATTATATTTCCTACTGTTCTGCACGACAGTTATCTGGTCTGCATGCAAAAAGCATGATTATGCAGCAGGTACCTTGAGCCCGATCACTTCCTTAGAAGATGTACGGGGTTTATATAAGGGCACAGATTTTATTCTAGACCGAAACAGCCTGATGGGAGCCTATCAAATTTCAGGAATAGTGATTTCCAATCCGGATTCAGGGAATGTTCCTGCTGGTATTGTGGTGCTACAAAGTACCAGAAGAAGTAAAATCAGGGGGATAATACTCAGCCTTGACAATACCTCTGATTATAAACCTGGTGATTCTCTTCTGATTGAAATTGAAGGAAAGACACTGACCAAAGTTAATGGCGCCCTTCAGATCAAAGGGCTTACGGCCACATCAATCAAAAAAATATCAGAAGGAAACAGGATGAATATCCAGTCGACCTCCAGTTACAGCATTAATCTAAAACCCGGTGATTTTGAAAGCACGCTTGTTAAAATAACTGCAGGAACGATTAATCCTATGCCGGCAATCGGCGATACTTTTGCAGGAGATAAAAGTGTGGTAAACGGTGCTGACAGCGTGATACTGCACACGGAACCTGCCGCAAGTTTTGCTGATGCCGAAGTCCCTGCAACTGCGACATTTACCGGAATTTTAATGATGGGTCAAACAAGTGCTGGTGTTCCTGTTGTTCAGGTATGGCCACGGACCGGTGCGGATATTACTGACCGCGTGGCTCCGGTGGATCCAAACGGACCGCAGCTGGGCAAATTCCCAGTTATCATTACCGGTTTTGTTAGCGATGCAAAAGGTGGAGATGGCAATTACGAATACTTTCAGTTTCTTGCAACAAGGGATATAGATTTTGAAAAGACACCGATGGCTGTAGTTACCTGTACCAATGCGGGTAGCGCTGCGCCTTACGCTGGTACTGCTCCGGCAGGCGGATGGGCTACCGGAGGAGGAAGGACATATAAATTTAATCTGACTTCAGGATCGGTGACCAAGGGCGAATTTTTCTATGTCGGCGGAAGCAATAAACGGATAAACGGACCAAACTCTACGCTGATCAGCGACGCCAAATGGATAAGAAGCATCGCTTATGTAACAAACGACGGTGATGGCTTTGGTGCAAAAAGCGGAGGCTTGCTACCAAATAGCGGTAATGCTGGCGGCATTGCTATATTTGAAGGAATTAATGTGGCTGAGGAGTCTGTCCCTGTTGATGCGGTTTTCTTTGGTGGTACGGGAAAAACTACAATCTATGATGAAACTAATAACAATGGCTACCGCATTCCGGAAAACGACCATTATAACCCTGTAGATCCAGCTACCTCAACAGCGCAGCCCTTCTTTTATCAGGGAACAAATCTATATGTAATTCCACACCAAAACCCTGCTGATCTTGGAAAATTCACCAAGCTTGGAGGTGTGTTTAATGCAACAACTAAAACCTGGGTGACACCAAGAGCACATGTATTCTTCCAGATGGCCATGGATACACCATTATCAGCTATTGAGAATGGAGAGGTAACCATACTCACCAATTAATAATTATTCATAAAGCCGGTGTCAAAGCCGGCTTTAATTTAATACATACCCATTGATCTATTGAAGTCCCAATTGTTATGAACAGAAGATCCTTTATAAAAAAAGCCGGCCTCATTACCGGAGGTGCATTTATCAGCCTGCAGAGCAACGCTTTTTCAGGTCTGCAGAGAACCAATACGATAAAAGGCCGCGTAACCGATGGAAAACGAGGAGTGGCAAACGTGGTGATTTCTGACGGATATTCGGTGGTTGTCACCGATGCCAAAGGCAGTTATACCATCTCCACAGATCCGAAAGCTACCAATATATTTATGAGTACGCCTTCAGGTTACGAATTTAAAACAGATTATAACGTAACCTGCCAATACGAAACACTGGGCAGCCGTAACGAGTATGATTTTAGACTTACCCGCCTCAAAAAAGACGATAGTAAGCACCATTTTATTATCTGGGCAGACCCACAGGTTAAAAATAAAAAGGATGTACAGCAAATGATGGAAACTGCGGTTCCCGATGTACGGCAGCTGGTCGGTACGCTGGGATCCAATGCTCTGGTGCACGGCATCTGTGTTGGAGATATTGTATGGGATAACCATGCTTTGTTCCCGGATTACAATGAAGCTGTGGCAAAAATGGGGATTCCGTTTTTCCAGGCTTTAGGCAACCATGACATGGACTACAGGCAGGGAGGAGATGAAACCTCTGACAGAACTTTTAAAGCCACTTATGGCCCGACCTATTACTCTTTTAACCGCGGTAAAGCGCATTATGTAGTATTGGATGATGTGAGGTACCTGGGCGTGGAGCGTACTTACGACGGCCATATCTCCGAAGATCAGCTCAGCTGGCTGGAAAAGGATTTGAAACATGTGGGAAAAGATCAATTGCTGATCATTAACCTGCATATTCCGGTTCACAATGCCGTTAAAAACAACAGTGCTTTATATGCTTTGCTGACCGGTTATAAAAACGTGCACATCATGTCCGGTCATACCCATTACAATGTCAACAAGATCACAAATGGGATTTATGAACACAACCATGGAGCCGTTTGCGGTGCGTGGTGGACCGGGCCGATCTGCGAAGATGGTACACCAAGGGGATATGGTGTATATGAAGTAGACGGTACTGATCTTAAATGGTATTACAAATCAACGGGTTTGGAGAGGACCAGACAGATCAGTCTCTATGCAGATACGCTGACCGATCAGAAGAGGATAATTGCAAATGTCTGGAACTGGGATCCCGAATGGAAAGTGGAGTATTTTTTGGACGACAAGCCTATGGGTTTGCTCCAGCAGCAGAAAGGTTTTGATCCGTTATCGGTAGAACTCTATAAAGGAGATAAAATGCCTGCGGGCAGATCTTTTCCGGAACCTAAAATGATGGACCACTTGTTTATGGCACATTTCAAACCGGGACCGAAAAAAATCAAAGTGATAGCAACAGATTGTTTTGGAGAAAAATATACGGCTGCAATAGATGCGTAATTTAGAAATACATTAAGAAATGAAGAATTTAATTGGTGTAGCGGCCCTTGCCCTGGTGGGTCTGTCTGCTTGTAAAACCATGAATAAAGCAAACCGTGGAGCAGTTGTGAAGTTTCCGGCATTTAGTACCGAAGCCCATAGGGGCGGCAGAGGTTTAATGCCTGAAAATACCATAATTGCTATGAAAAATGCTGTGGACATCGGCGTTACCACTCTGGAAATGGATACCCATATCACCAAAGACGGAGAAGTGGTCGTTACCCACGATGATTATCTGAGTCCTGGTTTTATGCTGACGCCTGAGGGTAAGGAAATAGCAGCCGCGGACTCCAAAAAATATCCGGTGTACCAAATGGACTATTCTTTATTGAAAACTTTTGACATCGGTACCAAGCCGCTTACAGGTTTCCCGAAGCAGAAAAAAATAAAGACTTATATACCACGTTTAGCTGACCTGATTGATTCGGCACAGACTTATACCAGGAATAAAAAGCAAATGTTTTACAATATTGAAACCAAATGCAGCCCTAAGGGTGATGGTGTTACCAATCCGGATCCGGAGACCTTTGTCAAACTTTTAATGGATGTGATCGAAAAAAAAGGGATCAGCCCTTTTGTAGTCATCCAGTCTTTTGATAAAAGAACTTTACAGATTCTGCATATGAAATATCCAAATGTCAGGACATCCTTTCTGGTAAATAATAAAAAGACTGTGGAAGAAAACCTGAGTGATCTTGGTTTTGACCCCTTCATCCTGAGTACCGAATATAAAATGGTCAATGAGGAACTGGTCAGGAAATGTCATGCGCGAAATGTAAAAGTAATTCCCTGGACACCAAATACTAAAGAAGACATTGATAAACTGAAACGACTGAAAGTTGACGGCATCATTTCTGATTATCCAAACCTTTTATGAAAAATATCTTCCCGCCACCAGCGGCACATCGGCCGTTATTGCCTAAACATCAGGTCGATAAACAATATAAGACGCAGCGGCTAAAAGTCTTCCTGGGTATATTTTTAGGCTATGCAGCTTACTATTTTGTCCGCAAGAACTTCTCATTTGCTATACCCGAACTTCAAAAATTAGGATTTAGCAAAGGTGAGCTGGGTTTGGCAGCCTCTGCACTTTCCATAGCATACGGGTTTAGCAAGTTCCTGATGGGCAATATATCCGACAGAAGTAATGCGAGGTACTTCCTGTCAATAGGCTTGGTGCTATCTGCTTTTACAATGATTTTTATGGGCTTAGTTCCTTTTGCGACTTCATCCATTGCCATCATGTTTGTTTTGCTATTCATCAATGGTTGGTTTCAAGGAATGGGATGGCCACCCTGCGGCAGAGTCGTGGCACACTGGTATTCGGTCAGGGAAAGAGGAACGGCAATGTCTATCTGGAATTTGGCACATAATCTTGGCGGTTTTCTGGTTGGTCCGCTAACGGTGCTTGGTTTTGAACTTTTTGCGAATTGGCACGCTAAATTATATTTTCCGGGTATGGTGGCCATTTTATTTGCGCTGATAGCTTTGTTTTTTGTGAGAGATACCCCACAGTCTGTTGGTTTGCCGCCAATTGAAGATCACAATAACGATTATCCTAAGAGCTACAACGCAAAAACCCAGGAGCAGGAGTTTTCTGCTAAAGAAATTTTCCTGAAGTATGTGTTGAATAACAGGTTGCTTTGGTATATCGCGGTGGCGAATGCTTTTGTTTATTTGGTTAGAAATGGTATTATAAACTGGGCACCTACTTTTTTGCAGGAAGCAAAAGGTTATTCTCAATCGGAAGCAGCATGGGCTTCGGGTGGCTACGAATTGGCTGCTGTACCTGGTACTATCCTCTGCGGGGTGATCAGTGATAAGTTGTTTAAAGGTAGAAGAGCACCCGTGACGATCATTTATATGGCCATGACTTTTCTGGGTGTATTGGTCTATTGGAAAAATTCCGGCGAAAGTCACACCATACAAAATGTTTCCCTGTGGGCAATCGGTTTTTTTATTTATGGTCCGGTAATGTTAATTGGCGTACAGGCCATCGACCTTGTTCCCAAAAAAGCTGCAGGAACAGCCGCCGGATTAACCGGTTTGTTTGGCTATTTCATCGGAGATTTGCTGGCAAATGCGGCTTTGGGCGGCCTGGTAGATAAAAGTGGTTGGAATGCTTGTTTCATGGCAATCGCCATTTCATGTCTTTTGGCTATTTTCTTTACCGCATTTACATGGGGCAGAGAAAAGAAAAATTTAGCTAATTTAACACCATTGTCTCACTAAATAATTGAAGTGATTATGGAAATACTTTTTAAGAGAGTTTTATTCGTATTTATTCTGCAGCTATTTGCTTTTGGTTATGCAAAGGCGCAGGAAGTAAAATGGGACAGTACTTACAGACCAGGGAAATACAAAGAGCAGGTCACCAAATTTATGGCCGAAACAAAATCAAAAAAAGACATTGTCTTTTTGGGAAACAGCATCACCGCCGGAACTGACTGGGCCAAACTTTTAAATCTCCCCAAGGCAAAGAACAGGGGTATTTCCGGGGACATTACCTTTGGTGTTCTGGAAAGGCTTGATGAAGTTATAGCCCGCAAGCCGGCCAAAGTATTTGTTTTGATAGGCATTAACGACATTTCAAGAAACATTCCTGATAGCCTGATCCTGAGAAATTATAACCGGATTATCAACAGGATAAGGTCTGGCTCAAAACGTACTGAGATTTATTTCTATACCCTGCTGCCTGTAAACAGCAGTTTCGGCAAGTTTAAAAACCACTACGGGAAGGATGAGCATATCCTGTGGCTGAACGATCAGATCAGAAAACTTAGTGCCAAAAAGGTGACAATTATTGATCTTTATCCTAAGTTTTTGGATGAAAATAATCACTTAAAAGCCAATTTGACAAAAGATGGATTACACCTGATTTCTGAAGGTTATCAGCTATGGGCCGGGATTTTGAAGAGCGGCGGATACCTGTAATTATTATTTTCAGGCCTTAAAAAAGTCCAAACACTTTTTGGATACTAGTGTTGTGTATGCTAAAGGTGAGGTTGTGGTAATAAATATTGCCCGGACATGAAATGATAAAGAAAATTCCTATTTTTACAGCCCGCTTATGGAACAGATAAAAACATCATTTGATTTTGAAAAGCCTTTAGCTGAACTTGTACAGCAAATCGAAAAGGTAAAACAGGTTGCCGATAAAACAAAAGTAGATATGTCTGCTACAATAACAGAGCTTGAAGAGAAGCTTGAAGAAACCCGGCAGGGTCTTTATACTCATCTTACGGGCTGGCAAAAAGTTCAGATGTCACGCCACGCTGAAAGACCGCAGACACTGGATTACATCAGTCTGATCTGCGACGATTTCATAGAAATGCACGGAGACAGGACTGTAAAAGATGATAAAGCGATCATTGGAGGCTTTGCCAGCATAGACGGACAAACCGTAATGATCATCGGTCACCAGAAAGGTAAGAATACTAAAGAAAGACAATACCGTAATTTTGGTATGGCCAATCCGGAAGGCTACAGGAAGGCGCTGCGCCTGATGAGACTTGCGGAGAAATTTAACAAGCCTGTCATTTCTTTTATAGATACTATGGGGGCATATCCCGGACTGGAAGCCGAAGAACGCGGACAGGGAGAAGCCATTGCGAGAAACCTGCTGGAAATGTCAGTATTGAAGGTGCCTATCATCTGCTTTGTAGTAGGTGAGGGAGCTTCGGGCGGTGCGCTGGGAATTGGCATTGGCGATAAAGTATACATGCTGGAGCATACCTGGTATTCTGTAATTTCTCCTGAATCCTGCTCGTCTATCTTGTGGAGAAGCTGGGATTATAAAGAGAAAGCTGCGGAATGCTTAAAACTTACCTCTGATGATATGTTTAAAAACAAATTGATTGACGGTATCATCAAAGAACCGCTGGGAGGTGCACATCAGAATCCGGAGGCGATGGCGGCAACAGTTAAAGAGCAGATATTAAAAGACCTGAAGGAACTTAAAAAAGAAAAGGTAGATAAGATGATTGCGACAAGGATTGAAAAATTCTGTGCAATGGGGGTTGTTGAAGAAGGATAGTAAGCTCGCATTCTGTTCTCCGGCTGCATTATTTCGCTGAAGAAGCTCAAAAAAGCTATGCCGGAGAACAGAATGCGAGCTTACTACTGTTGCGCTGCAAAATACTTACTAAACCTTCCTTCCAGATAATTAAACTCATCTGTCAGCTCTTTACTCAGCTTAGTTTGCTTGTTTTTCTCAGCTATATTCGCCATTTGGTTTAAGAATGACATACCCAGCTGAACATTCTGCCCACCCGTAAATTTATTCTTGCTTTCAGAAATATCCGCAAGATAGTCCAGCTCTTTTTTAATGTAAACTGCAGACTTTTCGATCAACTGGTTTGCCCTTTTCACATCACCGATCGCATACAGATTTTCAGACATGAAATAAGCGCCCATCGTAGACCTCATTCCATAGAACCTATCCGGCATTACCTGGAAATAACGGTCAGCCACCTTTTTAGCATCTTCAATTTTTCCTTCCTTTAACAATCCGCTCATAGCGGTGTTGAAAAGATTGGTAAATATAGAAATGTCATCAGCAGACTGTGTATCCAGGTAATTTGCAGTCTTCACATTGCCCCATTTGAATTTGTTCATCAGGTTATTGTAAAGTACCGGAGTATTGATCAGGTCAGATCTGCCAAGGGTCGTGTCTACTTTAAGAGGTCTCAGTCGCAACGCAAGGCCCTCGGTATACAAATAGTTGTCAAGTCCGTTATATTGTTCTGAAGGAACTGTACTTGCAAAGTAGACCGGCCTCTTCCAGTTGTTGTGTACCAGGATATCAAACATAGCAAGTGTTCCTTTAGTCACATAGTTTTTGTTGAAGGTCCATTCCATGGCAGGGACAATTTTTGCGGAGTCAGCAGCAGCGACAACGTTATTTTTGAGTACATCCTCACGGTTTACTGTAAGTTTGAAGTTTTTAGTAGGGATAAAATTATCCTTACTTCCATCCTGACGGGCTATTTTGTCAGCGTCATTGTCAGAAAGCAATATCGCAAGGATGTTGCTGAGTTCAACAGAACCTGCGAGTTTGTAGTCCTGGTAATACATAACATCCCTCACGCCTTGAATATACTGGGATTCTTTCATGCTGATCGGCAAAGGCTCAGATTCATTTTGTCTGCGCTTCATGCCATTGATGTACCAATCCGTATCAAACAGACTTAAATTTACCAAACGGATGTCCGGCCTTACGTTCTCAACTTCCTGGATATACCAAAGCGGGTAAGTATCATTATCACCATAAGTGAATAAAATCGCATTCGGGGCACAGGATTCCATGTAATCAACAGCGATGTCATGAGCTACCATTTTTTCTGACCTGTCATGATCATCCCAGCCCTGTGCAGCCATGATCACTGGTGCGGCAAGCAGACCCGCAGCTGTAGCCAGTATAGCACCATTTGCGGGTGTAAGCTTTTTGCTCAGCCATTCTCTTAGTGCCAGCACACCTAAACCTATCCATATGGCAAAAGCATAAAAAGATCCCGCATAGGCGTAATCCCTCTCCCGCGGTTCCATCGGTTTTTGATTGAGGTATAAAACTATGGCGATGCCCGTAAAGAAAAACAAAAGGGCTATGATACCGGCGTCCTTTTGGCTGCGTTTAAAATGCCATATTGCACCAAGTAAACCAATAATCAGTGGCAGGAAAAAGAACCTGTTGTAAGCTTTACTGTCTACGATTGTAGGCGGAAGGTTTTTTTGACTGCCTAAAAGCAAACCGTCAATAGGTTTTATTCCGCTCAGCCACTGGCCCTCATAGGCACTGCCCTGACCCTGGTCGTCGTTTTGGCGGCCCACGAAGTTCCATAAGAAATATCTCGTATACATGAGCCCAAGCTGATAGCTAAAGAAGAAGCGGACATTGTCTATCAGCGTTGGAAAATGTGCATCATCCAGTCCCAGCATGTCCTTATAATAACCTACATGCCTGGCATCATCACTGTACATGCGTGGAAAAGGGGTAGTTCTGTCATAGACATACTCGCTCTTTTTGCCTGCATTTTCGTATTTATCTGCGCCTTTTCTGTACAATGTCTTGCCTTCTTTGACCTCAACCGGCTGTGAATTATAATTCGGCCCGAACAACAACGGCCTGTCACCATACTGTTCCCTGTTCAGATAGCCCAGGAAAGAAAATGCATTGTCAGGATCACTGTTGTTTAAGTTAGGATCTGCTTTGGCCCTGATAATGATCATCGCGAAAGAGCCGTAGCCGAAGATGATCAGTACCGTGGAAAGCAAAGCGAGGTTAAGGATCTTTTTCTGATGTTTAATGGAGTATCTGATGCCCCAAACCAATGCCCCGATCAATACAATAGCGAAGAAAATAACGCCTGAGCCGAATCCCATCCCCAAAGTATTCACGAAGAAAAGATCGAAGTAAGCGCCAAAGGATACCAGGTATTGAATGATGCCGTATTGGATTACAGCCAGGATCAGTATGCCGATGATACCGGTTTTAAAAATACCGGAAGTAGTGGCTTTTTTTGTTTTCTTAAAATAGTAAACAAATGCGATTGCAGGTATGGTCAACAAGTTGAGCAGGTGAATACCGATGGACAGACCCATAATGTAGGCGATAAACAGCAGCCATCTGTCGGCACGAGGTTCATTGGCCACTGCTTCCCATTTTAAAATGGCCCAGAATACAATTGCGGTGAACAAAGACGACAGTGCATATACTTCTGATTCAACTGCCGAAAACCAAAAACTGTCTGAAAATGTATAAGCCAAAGCACCCACTAAACCGGCACCCATGATGCTGATCATATTGGCTTTGCTGATTTCTTCGTTTTCTTTTATCAGTACTTTTTTAGCAAGCGCAGTGATGGTCCAGAATAGGAACAAAATTGTCGCGCCACTGGCTATTGCAGAACCCACATTCATGAAATAAGCTACTTTGGTTGCATCACCAAAAGCGAATAAGGAGAAGAAACGTTGTATCATCAGGAACAGAGGTGCTCCCGGCTGATGCACCACCTGCATTTTTAAAGCAGAGGCAATAAACTCGCCGCAATCCCAAAAACTAACTGATGGTTCTAATGTTAAAATATAGGTGATCGTGGCTATTGCAAAGCAAATCCAACCAGTGATGTTATTAATCTTCGAATAATTCATTTCGTTATCAAGTGATTACTACTAATAAGGCTATTAATTGCTGCCGAAAATAAAGAATAAGATTGATAATCGGGTAAAGTAATGCCGAGTTTAACAATTTTTAATCGATTGCCTGCCGGGGCTGCGGTAATGGCAACAGGAGTAAATAATTGAGCTATCTTTCGACAGCACTGACCGGTCTGATACGTATATAGCTATACAGTTGTTTTTCCTGCGCTATTCTGCACACTTTCTGCGGTCCTTCTGTGCTCCGGCCGCGATAAAGGGTACTTTAAGCGCAGAAGCTGCGCAGCAGGTATGCAAAAAGCGCTCAGCAAGTGAAAAGAACTATTTAAATATCATCGGGGATATAACAAGAGAATTAAATGGTCGCTATTGATGTGTAATAACCGGTTGATTTTCTGGTCGTTGTTTTTTGGTCATTTTCTTTTTAGAAATTATTTGACTTTTTTTTGATTCCGGTATTGCAGAAGTGAAAAATGTGCGTAAATTTGCATTCCATTTCAAAGCAACCGTTTTGATGGAAGATTGTCCGATAGTATAAGGGTAGTACAACGGTTTTTGGTACCGTTTGTCTTGGTTCGAATCCAGGTCGGACAACTAAACAATATTCGGATTGTGAACTCAACAGCGCAATCCGATTTTTTTTAACAGTATTGATCGTATTCAATAATGCCATTGCAATTTAACCCAGTTAAACTTTTTGCCGGCAGCGGCACAAAAGATTTAGCGCACAAAATTGCCGAAAGTTACGGCAAACCTCTTGGTAATGTAACGTTAAGCAAGTTTAGCGATGGTGAATTTCAGCCTTCTTATGATGAGACAGTAAGAGGATGCGATGTATTTCTGATCCAGTCTACCTACCAGCCATCTGACAATTTAATGGAACTGCTGCTAATGATTGATGCAGCAAAAAGGGCATCAGCACATTATATTACAGCCGTTGTTCCTTATTACGGTTTGGCAAGGCAGGACAGAAAGGATAAACCAAGGGTTGCCATAGGGGCAAAACTGGTAGCCAATCTTTTAAAGTCTGCAGGTATCCACCGGATCATGACCATGGACCTTCATGCTGCACAGATCCAGGGCTTTTTTGATATACCTGTTGACCATTTGGATGGTTCAGTGATCTTTGTTCCTTATATCAAGAGTTTAGGACTGGAGAATTTGACCATAGCCTCTCCGGATATGGGTGGTTCTTACAGAGCGCGTACCTTTGCTAAATTTTTTAATGCCGAGGTGGTGATCTGCGACAAACGCCGTAAACGTGCCAATGAGATTGAATCGATGTCGATCATCGGTGATGTAAAAGATCTCGATGTCGTGCTGATGGATGACATCTGCGATACTGCAGGTACATTGGCCAAAGCCGCTGCCCTGATTATGGAAAAGGGAGCCCGGAGTGTAAGGGCAGTTTGTACACACCCCGTATTGTCCGGCAAGGCATATGAGACAATAGAGAACTCAATGCTTACGGAATTGATCGTTACGGATACCATTCCGTTGAAACAACAGAGTTCGAAGATCAGGGTACTGAGCACGGCGCCGTTGTTTGCAAAGGCAATAGCGAATGTGAATGAGCATGGCTCCATTAGTGATCTTTTTAATGTTTAACAAAAAAATTGAATCCCGATTGATCAAAGCGGTCATGAAAGGTTTGAATAATTATATAAATAAATAAAAAATGAAAACAATCGCAATTAGCGGTTCTCCAAGAGAGAACGTAGGGAAACGCGATGCTAAAGAGCTTCGCTATGAAGGCAAGGTTCCTGCAGTATTGTATGGTGGTAAAGAGCAAGCACATTTTGCTGTAGTAACAACTGAATTGAAAGATGCTATTTATACACCGGAAGCTAACTTTATTGAAATCACTTTAGGTACTGAAAAAGTCAAAGCAGTGATCAAGGAATTACAGTTTCACCCGCTTACAGACATGTTGTTACATGTTGATTTTCTTCAGTTGTTTGATGACAAACAAATTCTGATGGAAATCCCTGTTAAATTGACCGGAACTTCTCCTGGTGTTAAAATGGGTGGTAAACTGGTACAAAAATTACGTAAACTTCGTGTTAAAGCTTTGCCTAAAGACATGCCTCAGGCAGTTGAAGTAAGCATCTCTAAATTAGAAGTTGGTAGTTTGTTCCGCGTACGTGACCTTGAAGGAGGTAAATACGTAGTGACAAACACTCCTGAAGATACCATTGTTTCTGTAGGTATGTCAAGAGCATTGAAACAAGCAGAGCAGCAAGCAGGTAAAAAATAATTTTTATCAGCACAGCCATAAAAGCAGCGCCATAACGGGGCTGCTTTTTTTATGAACAGTAATTGCTACCATTTAAACTATTATCTTTGCGGGAAATGAAATATCTAATTGTTGGTTTAGGAAATATTGGCCCCGAATATGCAAATACAAGACACAATATAGGTTTTAATATCGCTGATGAACTTGTAGGGCAGCTTGGCGGCTCCTTTTCTAATTTACGTTTGGCGTATTATTCCGAAGTGTCCTTTAAAGGCAAAAAACTGCATGTGATAAAGCCGACCACTTTTATGAATTTGAGTGGCAAAGCAGTCAGCTATTGGATGCGTGAATTAAAAATTGCTCCTGAAAATGTATTGGTTCTGGTTGATGACCTGGCATTGCCTTTTGGAAAACTCAGGCTAAAACTTCAGGGCAGCAGCGCGGGGCATAACGGATTGAAAAGTATAGAAGACCTCTGCGGCGGGCAAAATTATGCTCGTCTGCGTTTTGGCATCGACGACAATTTTCCAAAAGGCAGGCAGGTAGATTATGTCCTGGCTCCTTTTGACAAAGATGAGCAGCCGGAATTGCCCGGTCTAATAGACAAATGTGCGGAGCTGATCAAAAGTTTTGTAACTGTGGGGCCTGCGCAAACTATGACCTTTTTTAATAAGTAGTGTACTGACGGAGCTTCTCGTGCAGAACCTCGAGCTCGAAAGGTTTGCTGATCACATCGTTAGCACCCGCTTCTATTGCGGTCTTTTTGTCGTTTTCCATCACTGCTGCCGAGAAAGTAATCACCGGTACGTTTTCTTTGCCCTGGACATAACCTTCTCTGATTAATCTTATAGCTTCAAGGCCATTCATCACCGGCATGAAGGTATCCATAAGTATGATGTCATAGTCATTTTCCCTGAGCTTGTCCAACGCGTCTTTCCCGTTTTCCACAACGTCTGCGTCAATCATCCAGTCTTTAAGGATCTTGACGATCAGGAATTTATTGATGGGATTGTCTTCCGCTACCAATACTCTCAGGTTGTTGAACGGTGTAAGTTTCTCTTTTACTATTTTTTGGGAAATCTGAACTTCTTTGACGACTTCATACCAGTTTGTAAAGCAAAACGTGCTGCCCTGGCCTTCTTCGCTGATTACCTCGAGCAGGCCGCCTTTGAGTTTTGCAAGGTTCTTTACTATGGAAAGACCAAGGCCAGTTCCGCCAAATTTTACAGTGGTTTGTTCGTCAGCCTGTTCAAATGTTTCAAAGATCTTGTCGATATTTTCCCTGGCGATGCCTATACCTGTGTCAATTACTGAGAATTTGATCCGTACATTATTTCCTTTTCTATTCAGAATCTCCACCTTTAGTGTAATGCTGCCCTCTGAGGTGAATTTAATAGCGTTCCCAATAAGGTTCATCAGGATCTGGTTCAGACGGAGGGAATCTGCCATGATGTGGTTTGGCAGGTCAGGATCAAAATGGGTGATCAGCTCCAGTTTTTTTTCTTTTGCCCTTATCCGTAACAGGTTTACCACGGCGTTGCAAATATTTAAGATATCTGTTGCGCTTCTGTTAATCTTAAACTTCCCTGCTTCTATCTTGGAAAGGTCAAGGATGTCATTAATTACGCCAAGAAGGGAGTTGGTGGAGGTCTCAAGCAGATCTATCATTTCTTTTTGTTCAGCATTGAGCCCGCTGCGTTCCAGCAGGTGTGCTATTCCTATAATGCCATTTATAGGCGTGCGAATCTCATGACTCATATTGGCCAGAAAATTTTCTTTAATTCTTTTGCCCTGTTCTGCCTGCTCTTTAGCTTTGATCAGCTCCTTTTGATAGGCTTCAAGTTCTTTGTTCTTGCGTTTTAACTCTCTTTGGTTTCGGATAAACTGTATGAATGAATCCACTTTGGCAGAAGTTACAAAAGGGTCAAGAGGTTTATACAGATAGTCAACCGCCCCTGTATTAAGGCCTTTAACTGCATATTTGGTTTCTTTGGAAATTGCTGTAACGAATATAATGAGTATGTCTTTCGTGCGCGGATTGCTTTTTAAGATCTCAACCAGTTCGAAGCCGTCCATTTCAGGCATTTGTACGTCAACCAGTGCTATGGCGATATCCATTTCCCAGGAAAGTCTTAAGGCCTCGTTGGGATTGGTAGTACTGATCAGGTTGATATCAGCTCTTTGCAATAGTGCTTCAAGGGCAACAATATTTTCGGGCCTGTCATCAACAATTAATATGTTAATTTTTTCCATGGGATTTTTGAGTTGTTACTGGGCCCTCAGGCTATTTTCTGGTAAATGTTGTTTTTTTTGTCAACGATCTTAAAACGCCCGATTTCGTTATATCGTAGTGTCTCTTTTGAACCGAGGCAAAGAAAGCCAAAATTAGCTAAACTATTGTAAAATAAGTCAATAACCCGCTTTTGAAGTTCTTTGTTAAAATAGATCAGTACGTTTCTGCAGGATATCACCTGAAATTCATTGAATACGCCGTCAGAAGCGAGGTTATGAACCGAAAAAAGCACATTCT
>Ga0307414_10000547_pt1 | contig 19620 bp, 15 predicted proteins | sample DK1Ometagenome_FD_203804 | JGI IMG/M metagenome (GOLD analysis project Ga0307414, IMG submission 203804) | Maize rhizosphere microbial communities from greenhouse at UC Davis, California, United States - DK15-O-3 | ecosystem: Host-associated > Plants > Roots > Rhizosphere > Soil | place: USA... | reverse complement strand
GCGGTGACCGAGACCGCTTCGTTCACCAGCGGATCGGGAATGGCATGCAATGCATTGGCGACCACGAGGAAGCCGGGCAGGGCCGCGATCACCGCGCCGAAACCATATTCCGAAGCGGTGTTCATCGAAGCCAGCAACGCACCGCCGATGGCCGATCTGGTGCCTTCGGCGAAACTCGTCATGACCGGCCGCCAGGCGAACACGATCACCGCCAGTATTCCCACCAGCAGCGCTCCCTCCACCGCCCAGATCGCGGCCACCTTGGACACTTCCTGGACCACCGGCGCCGGGTTGCCGATCACCGCGGGCACGAACGACTGGCTTTGCCCGTAGAAACCGGGAATGAGTTTGGTGAAGGCGAAGTTGGCCACGCCGACCAGCACCAGCGGCAGGATCGCGATGAGCGGATGCGCCAGGCGATCACCGCGGAAGGCTTCCGGTTCGTTGCGCAGGTCGCCGCCGTAGCCTTCACCCGCGCGCATCGCCACGCGCCGCCGCCATTCCAGGTAGCTCATGCCCAGCAGCAGGATGAACACGCCACCGAGCGTGCCCAGCACCGGCGCGGCCCAACTGGTGGTGCCGAAGAACGAGGTGGGGATGATGTTCTGGATCTGCGGCGTGCCGGGCAGCGCGTCCATGGTGAAGGTGAAGGCGCCAAGTGCAATCGTGCCCGGGATCAGGCGCTTGGGGATGTCGCTCTGGCGGAATAGTTCCGCCGCGAACGGATACACCGCGAACACCACCACGAACAGCGACACCCCGCCGTAGGTCAGCAACGCGCAGACCAGCACGATCGACAGCATCGCCCGCTGCGCACCGACCACCTTGATGGTCGCTGCGACTATTGACTTTGAGAACCCGGAGATCTCGATCAGCTTGCCGAACACCGCGCCGAGCAGGAACACGGGGAAGTACAGCTTGAGGAAGCCGACCATCTTGTCCATGAACAGGCCGGTGAACATCGGCGCGACCAGGCTCGGATCGATCAGCAGCACCGCACCCATCGCCGCGATCGGCGCGAACAGGATCACGCTGTAGCCGCGGTAGGCCACGAACATCAGGAAACACAATGCGGCCAGCACGATCAGGAAGGACATCGAGGAGCTCCGGTGAAGCGGTCAACGGCGAAGTCGGCAGCTGCGCTGCCTGCGGATGGTCGGGGCCGACAGTGACGGGCTGTTCTTCCCCCTTCGACATTTATCCTTCGCTTTCTGGACAGCGAGTATCCACAGCGCGGTCCCTTGCCCCCACTGTACGAAGGTACAGATGCCTATCCGTAAGGCAGTGACTAGCCTTGCCTGCGAATCGGCCGCATTGGCCGCGGCCACAGTCGTATCCGGGAGAGGGATTACATGAAGCGTAAATATTTGAGTATGGCGATCGGTTGCGTATTGCTGGCGCCTGCGGCCTGGGCCCAGGAAGCGGCGCCCGCAGGCGAAGCGTCCACCAGTGCCACCAACCTGGGGACGGTCACGGTCACCGCACGCAAGCGCGAGGAAACCCTGCAGGAAGTGCCGGTCGCCGTTACCGCGTTCACCTCCGAGACGCTCGACAAATTGAACGTGAGGGACATCGGCGACCTCGACGCGCAGGTGCCCAACCTGACCATCTACGCCGCGCGCGGTTCCAGCAGCGCCGCCACCGTGTACATCCGCGGCGTCGGCCAGTCCGATACGCTGTGGGGCGTGGATCCGGGCGTCGGCATCTACCTGGACGACGTCTACATCGCGCGTCCGCAAGGCGCGTTGCTCGACGTATTCGATGTGGAGCGCATCGAAGTGCTGCGCGGGCCGCAGGGCACCCTGTACGGCAAGAACACCATCGGCGGCGCGATCAAGTACATCTCCCGCGGCCTGCCGCAGGAAACCAGCGGCTTCGCCTCGATCACCGTCGGCAACTACAACCAGCTCGACGCCAAGGCCGCCATCGGCGGTTCGATCGGCGGCGCCGACAGCGGCCTGCGCGGCCGTGTGTCGGTGGCGAGCATGAACCGCGACGGCTTCGGCGAGAACCTCTATACGGGCCAGGAAGTCAGCGACAAGGAAATCAACGCGGCCCGCTTCCAGCTGGGCGCCTATGCCGGCGACGATTTCGACGTGCAGTTCGCGCTCGACTGGATGGACGACCAGTCCGGCGTGCGCGGGGCGAAGATGCTGCAGCCCAATCCCTACACCACCAGTCCATTGCCGGTTTTCGCGCCGCTGACCGCCTTCGGCCCGAATCCGCCGATGGACGACCGTTACGACATCCGCAGCGGCATGCCCAACGTCAACGACACGGAGATGAAGGGCGCCTCGGCGACGGTCAACTGGCGGCCGAACGAGGACTGGGCGCTCAAGTACGTGATCGCCATGCGTGAATCCGACACCGAGACCAACATCGACTTCGACACGACCCCGGCGCCGATCGCCGACGTCAAGGCGTTCTACAGCGACAGCCAGGTCAGCAACGAACTGCAGGCCAACTACGACGGTGGCGGCCGCGCACGCGGCGTGACCGGGCTGTACTGGTTCAACGGCGATGCGGGCGGCCAGGTGTTGAACAACTTCTTCAGCCTGAGCTTCGGCGACACCCAGGGCGAGGTAAACACCAGGAGCTTCGCGATCTACACCGACTGGACCTTCGACCTGACCGACAAGCTGAAACTGGACGTGGGCGCGCGCTACACCGACGAAGACAAGCATGCGGTCGCCTACAACATCGGCTACACCGATGCGACGTTCAGCACTCCAAACGGCGTGGTCGCGGCGAACTTCGACAAGACCATCAACTTCAAGAACGTCTCACCGAAGATATCGCTGGACTACCAGGTCGCCCCGGACATCATGCTGTACGGCCTCGCCTCGCGCGGCTTCAAGTCGGGCGGCTACAACATCCGCGCCAACACCACCGCGGTGCCGCGTTCGGGCGAGCCGTTCAACGACGAGAGCGTGGACAGCTTCGAGATCGGCAGCAAGATGGCCTTCTTCGACCAGAGCCTGTTCCTGAACCTGGCCGCGTTCCACAACAAGTACGAGGACATCCAGCTTTCGGTCTTCACCCAGTACATCGACGGAAACGGGAACCCGCAGTTCTTCGGTGACTTCGCCAACGCCGGCCAGGGCACGGTCAACGGCCTCGAGGTCGAGTACCAGTGGCTGCCCACCGCCAACTGGCTGATCAGCGGCAACGTGGCCTGGCTGGACGCCAAGTACGACGAATTCATCACCGCCGGCGTCAACGTGGCCGACAGCCAGGAATTCACCAATGCCCCCGAGTTCTCGGGTGCCATCAACGTGGAGTACCGCACCGACCTGGCCAATGGCGGCAACCTGTCGGCACGCGTGGGTTATTCCTATCAGTCCGAAGTCTGGCCCACCACCGACCTGAGCCCGGTCATCAAGCAGGACGGCTACGGCCTGGTGAATGCAGGCGTGATCTGGAGGCTCAACGATACGTGGTCGTTCTCGTTGCAGGGAACCAACCTGGCCGACGAGGAATACCGCACCACCGGCTACAACCTCGAGACGGCGCTGGGCGTGATGACCGGCTTCTATGGCGCGCCGCGCCAGTACACGCTGACCGCGCGTTACGACTTCTGATAGATACGCGTTTGAGGATGACCGGCAACGGCGGGCGAAAGCCCGCCGTTGCTGCGTTATGCTTCATGAAGTTCGTAGAGTCGAGCCTGCTCGGCTGCTCCTGCCCAGGGATCAAAAGCAGCCGAGCAAGCTCAGCTCTACGAGGCGGGTCGCCCGCTTGCATGCACTTCGCCCGAACGGCCATGACCCTGCCCACTGATCACGTCACCACATGCTGAGCTTCTGGACCGTCACCTTCGCCAGCGTCGTCTGGCTCGGACTCATGTTCGGCACCGCGCTGTACGGCGAACGGCACCCCACGATCTTCGCGCGTCACTGGCGGCATGTGTATTCGCTGTCGCTGGCGGTGCACTGCACTTCCTGGACCTTCTACGGCACCGTCACCCAGGCCGCGCGCTACGGCTGGCCGCTACCACCGACCTTCCTCGGCGCGATCCTGTTCTACGGATTGGCCGTAGCCTTCATGATCCGGCTGGTGAAGCTGGCGCGCGAGACCAACGCGACCTCGCTGGCCGACCTGATCGCCACGCGACTGGGCAAGGATGCGTGGCTGGCGGCGACGGTGACCCTGGTCGCCGTGCTCGGCCTGATTCCCTACATCGCGTTGCAGCTGAAGGCGATCGCGATGAGCTTCGCCACCCTGACCGTGGAAGCGGGCGATGCGGTGGAAGCGGTGCCCGCCTGGCGCGACAGTGCGCTGTACGTGGCCCTGGCCATGGCCCTGTTCGCGATGCTGTTCGGCACCCGCCGCGCGAACGCGGCCGAGCACAACCGCGGCCTGGTGCTGGCGATGGCGTTCGAGTCGCTGTTCAAGCTGGTGGCGATGCTGGCGCTGGGCGCATTCGTCTGGTTCGGACTGAAATCCATGCCGGCGGCTGCATTACCGGCCACCCCCTCGACGCCGGTCGGCGGTTTCGCCCCGCTGGTGCTGCTGGGCGCGCTGGCCATGTTCATCCTGCCGCACCAGTTCCATGTCGGCGTGGTCGAGTGTCGCGACGACCGCGACGTGCGCACCGCGCGCTGGCAGTTCCCGCTGTACCTGATGCTGATCGCGCTGCCGGCGCTGCCGTTGGCGCGCGCCGGCACCGCGTTGCTCGGCAGCGGCGTGCCTTCGGACATGTACGCGCTGGCCCTGCCGTTTTCGCAGGGGCACGAAGGCGTGGCCCTGTTCGCGTTCCTCGGCGGACTGAGTGCGGCCACCGGCATGGTCGTGGTCAGCACGCTGACCCTGAGCCTGATGATCGGCAACCACTGGTTCGCGCCCGGCCTGTTGCGTGGCGCGTGGTCGCGCGACAAGGGCGGCGACCGCCGCGGCGACCTGCTGCTGCTGCGACGCGGCGGCATCCTCGCGATCATGCTGCTGGCCTGGGCCTACAGCCGCCTGGACAGTGGCAACGATGCGCTGGCCGACATCGGCGCGGTTTCGTTTTCCGCGCTGGCCACGCTGGTGCCGGCGCTGGGCTTCGCGGTGTGGCGGCCGCAGACGCCGCCACGCGCGGCGATCATCGGCGTGGTCGTCGCGTTCTTCGTCTGGGCCTGGGTGATGCTGATGCCGATGGCCGCGGCGATCTCGGGCAGCGAGCCGGCGTGGATGATCGCCGGTCCGTTCGACCAGGTCTGGCTTTCGCCGCGAGGGCTGTTCGGACTGACTGGCTGGAGTCCACTCGGCCGTGCGGTCGGCGCCAGTCTGTTCGCCGGCATCGTCGCCACTTTCGTGGCTAACGCCTGGCGCCGGGAAACTCCGCATCGCGCAGGTCGCAACCTGGACCGGCAGGCATTGAGCGATGCCGGCCTGCGTTTCCTCGCCCGCGAACGCGTCGAGCAGTTGCTGGCGGGCGCTCCGGCACAGGGGCCGGTTCCCGCGTCGATCGAATCGGGGCTGGAACGTGAACTCTCCGCCGTGCTCGGTTCCGCCTCCGCGCGCCTGCTGCTGAATGCGGCGCGACGCGAGGGCGGGGAACTGGATGCGATCGCGGCGATCGTCGGCGAGGCTTCGCAGGACCTGCGTTTCAACCAGCAGGTGCTGGAAGCGGCGCTGCAGAACATGAGCCAGGGCATCAGCGTGGTCGATCGCGAACAGCGCCTGGTCGCGTGGAATCGCCGCTACGTGGAAATGTTCCGCTTCCCCGACGAGCTGCTGCAGGTCGGCCGCTCGATCGCCGAACTCACCCGCTGGTCCCTGCAGCGCATGCCGCACCGCGGTTCGGACGAAGCCGCCTTGCAGCGGCGCCTGGCCTTCATGCGTGCTGGCACCCCGCACCTGACCGAGCGTGTGTTTCCGGATGGCAGCGTGGTCGAGATCCGCGGCAATCCGATGCCCGGTGGCGGCTTCGTCGCCACCTATACCGACATCACCGCCTCGCGGCTGGCGGAACGCGAACTCAAGCAGGCCAACGAAACGCTCGAACAGCGCGTGGTCGATCGCACGGCCTTGCTGGAAACCGCCAAGCGCGAGGCCGAGCACGCCAACGACGCCAAGAGCCGCTTCCTCACCGCCATCGGCCACGACCTGCTACAGCCGTTGCATGCCGCGCACCTGTTCACCGACGCGCTGTCGCAGCAGCTCGCCGATGCGCGGCAGCGCGAATCCGTGCAGCAGATCCGCGGCGCGCTGGATTCCACCACCGACCTGCTGACCGGGTTGCTGGACATGTCGCGGCTGGAGGCGGGTGGCCTGGTACCGGAACCGCGCGATTTCCCGCTGGGCGAAGTGCTGGAGCCGCTGGCATCCGAGTTCCGCGCGCTGGCCGGCGAGCGCGGGTTGTCGTTCGCATTCGTCGCCACCCGTGTGTGGGTGCATACCGATCCGCAACTGTTGCGGCGGATCCTGCAGAATTTCCTGGCCAATGCGGTGCGTTACACGCCATCGGGCGGAATCCTGTTCGGGGTGCGTCGCACGACGGGCGGTTTGCGTGTCGAAGTGCATGACACCGGACCGGGCATCGCCCTGGCCGATCAGCAGGCGATCTTCGAGGAATTCCGCCGTGGCGAAGACGCAGGCGGGCAGGGACTCGGGCTTGGCCTGTCGATCGCCGACCGCATCGCACGCCTGCTGCATGCGCCGTTGTCGGTGCGCAGCAAAGCGGGTAATGGCGCGATGTTCGCGGTGCAGTTGCCGCGGGTGGAACCTTCGCGTTCGAGCGCATCTCTTGTCATCGGCAAGGCCGGCTTGTCGGGCCGCCGCGTGCTCGCCCTCGACAACGACCCTGCCGCGCTGGACGCGTTGGGCAGCGTGCTCGCCGGCTGGGGTTGCGAGGTGACCATGGCGGGGGATGGCGCACAGGCGATGGCGGCACTGGAAAACGGCGAGGCCGACCTCTGGCTGTTCGATTACCACCTGGACGATGGCGATACCGGAGTATTGGTGGCGCAACGGCTGGCGCAGCGATTCGGCGCCAGGCCATGCCTGGTCATGAGCGCCGACCAGACCGAAGCCGTGCGTCGCGCGGTGCAGGAAGCGGGCCTGTTGCTGCTGGCCAAGCCGGTGCGGCCGCTGGCCTTGAAATCGGTGCTGGACCGGTTGTTGGCCGCAAGAGTGACCTAGGGTGATGCAGGAGCGACGCAAGTCGTGAAATCCGGGAAATCCAACGTCCGTGAATTCCCGCAATCCGGGGTTCACGCACGGGATCGGCGCATTCCGCATAGGATGACGTATCGCCTTCGCGACCTGCGTCGCTCCTACACCGCTGTGCCCGCTAGAATGCAGGTGGTAGTTTTTCGAATTTCTCCCATGCCCTACACCCCCATCGTCGCCACCCTCGGTTACGTACTTTCGCCCGACCGCTCGCAGGTGCTGCTGATCCATCGCAATGCGCGACCCGACGACCAGCACCTGGGCAAGTACAACGGGCTGGGCGGCAAGATCGAACGCGACGAGGACGTGGTCGCGGGAATGCGTCGCGAGATCCATGAGGAAGCCGGTATCGAATGCGACGCCCTGTCGCTGCGCGGCACCATCAGTTGGCCTGGTTTCGGCAAGAACGGGGAGGATTGGCTGGGCTTCGTGTTCCTGATCAGCGGATATTCCGGCACGCCGCACACCCGCAATCCGGAAGGCACGTTGGAATGGGTGCCGGTGGCCGGCATCATGCAACTGCCGCTGTGGGACGGCGACCGGCATTTCCTGCCGCTGGTGTTCGACGACGATCCGCGCGGCTTCCACGGGGTGATGCCGTACCGCGAGGGCAAGATGGTGTCGTGGAATTATTCGCGGGTCTGAGCGCTCATCCACAGGTGCTGTGGATGGAAGTCGGGCAAACCTGTGGGTAACTTCGAATTCGCCTTGGGTGGCGGGCGTGTCAAGCGATATGTCGAAAAAATGACCAGCGCATCAGGATTCGATCTGCCGCGCCGGATCGCTCAATTCCAGTTCCCGCAGTACGACGCCGGCCTGGGTGCGGTTGCGCACGCCCATGCGTTCGAAGATGGCGGTGAGGTGTGCCTTGACCGTGCGCTCCTGCACGTCCAGGCGGTCGGCTATCTGCTTGTTCAACAAACCTTCGGCGACCAGGGTCAACACCCGGAACTGCTGTGGAGACAGGCTGGCCAGGCGCGCGGCCAGATCGGCGTCGTGTTGCGAGGACTGCGCGCGCGCCACCGAGGCGCGCAGCGACGATGGCAGCCATTGTTCGCAGGCCAGCACGCTGCGGATGGCCTCGCGCAGTTCGTCCAGGCCCGAGCTCTTGGGCAGGTAGCCGGCGGCGCCGTGGTCCAGCGCGCGCCGCACCACGCGCGGATCGTCGTTGGCGGACACCACCACCACCGCGACTTGCGGATATTGCGCGCGCACTGCCGCCAGTCCCGCCAACCCGTGGTTGCCGGGCATGTGCAGGTCCAGCAGCACCAGGTCGATGTCCGGGTTCGCTTCCAGCGCGGCCAGCACGCCGTCCAGCGATCCGGCTTCCAGCACCGAAAGCCCGGCCACGGCATCGGTGGCCGCGCCGCGCAATGCCGCACGGAACAACGGATGGTCGTCGGCGATCAGCAGCCTGGGCATGCGGGTGGTACTTTCATCGGGACACTTTCATTGGAACCGCGTAAATCGGGTGGGGCACCGTACCAGCATAGTGGTTGGCGCAGCGTGGTACCAAAGTACGATGACTCGGCGGGCGCGGCGGGTTAACTTGCGCGCATGAATGAAAATCCGTCCTTGCGCCACATTGCCGTCCTGCTGGCCTGCCTGTCCGTTGCGGCCTGCAGCACCTCACCCAGCCGGACACCTCCTCCGAAGGAAGCAGCGATGATCGAACCGCAGCGCGAAACAGAGCATCGCGGCAGCGACGACCTGTTGACCGCCGGACTGGGGCTTGCGGGCCTGCGAGGAATGACTCCACCAGGTTTCGCCGATGCGGCCAACCCCACTGCCGGAGAACTCCGGCGCCGGGCGATCTGGAACAACTGGCGCGGCATCGCCGATCTTTCCGTGACCGGCGGTTATGGCGAGGTTTACGGCAGCGTGGGCAACGTGCCGGGGCGTGAATTCTCCGCCTTCGCCACCGTTCCCGGCGCCAAGCAGCCGCATCGCGTGCTGCTGCAGGTGCCCGACAGCTTCGACATCAAGAAGCGCTGCGTGGTGGTGACAGCTTCCTCCGGTTCGCGCGGCATCTACGGCTCCATCGCCGTGGCCGGGGCCTGGGGGCTGCCGAAGGGCTGCGCGGTCGCCTATACCGACAAGGGCGCGGGCACCGATTACTACGACATCGATACGCATACCGGGGTGAAGCTCGATGGCACGCGCGGCGCGCTGGGCGAAGCCCTCGCCTTCATGCCCGAAGTGCCGATAGGCATGTCCGGCGTAGCCTTCAAGCACGCGCTCTCCGGCGACAATCCGGAAGCCGACTGGGGCTGGCACGTGAAGCAGGCCGCCGAATTCGCGCTGTCGGCGCTCGATCGCGCTTTCCCGCAGGCCAAGCCCTTCACTTTCGACAACACGCGGGTGATCGCGGTCGGTATTTCCAACGGCGGCGGGGCGGTGCTGCGTGCCGCGGAACTGGACGGCGACTGGCTGGATGCGGTGGTCGCGGGCGAGCCCAATATCCATCTTCCAGCCACCGGCAGCCGCACGCTCTACGACTACACCACTGAAGCCTCGCTGCTGATGCCGTGCGCCTTGCTGCATCTTCCCGCCGATTCATTGCCGCAGCCGCCGTTGCGCGCCCAGGTCGAACCGTCGTGGACCACGCGCTGCGCGAGCCTGAAGGACGCCGGGCTGGTCAGCGGCGACGATGCCGCCGCGCAGGCGAAATCAGCCTACGGGCAATTGCGTGCCAAGGGCTGGACCGAACAATCGATCGCTTCGGGCGTTCTCAGCGTCGGCTTCGACCTGTGGCGCGCGGTGGCCGTGACCTATGCGTCCGCCTATGCGCGCGCCGGTGTTGGCGAACAGCCCTGCGGCTATTCGTTCGCGGCGCAGAATGCCGACTTCTCGCCACGCGAGGCGACGGCGGCCGAACGCAATACCTGGTTCGCCGACGGCAGCGGCATTCCTCCGGGCGCGGGCGTGGGCATCATCGACACGCAACTCGCGCCGCCGGATTTCACCTTGCCGGGGCTGCAATGCCTGCGCGGGTTGCTGGAGGCGGGCGACACCACCGCTTTCGGCAAGGGGCTGGCGGAAACCAACGCCGCGCTGCCGCAGAAGAACCTGCCAGTGGTGGTGATCCACGGCCTCGATGACGGCCTGGTGCCACCCACCTTCAGCAGCGCGCCGTATGTCGCCGCTTCCAAAGCTGCCGGGCGTGAGATCAGCTACTGGCAGGTGAAGCATGCGCAACACTTCGACGGTTTCCTGGCGCTGCCCGCCTACGGCGCGCGCTACGTGCCGCTGCTGCCCTACGTGTATGCCGCCCTGGACCAGGTTTCCGCGCAACTGGATGGCAGGGGCGAACTGCCGGCCGATGCAGTGATCGAATCCACGCCACGCGGCAGCGGAGCGGTCGAAGCGGGGCAGTTCGCGATTCCCGCGCAGCGCTGATCCCCATGTAGGAGCACCCTTGGGCGCGATGCTTTATCGAGCCCGCGAAAAGGCATCGCGCCCAAGGGGCGCTCCTGCGGGTTGCCGTGTTCACACCGGTTTTGGCAGTCTGTGTCCTTCGATCAGCCGAGGTGCCGACATGTCACGCCATTTTTCGATGCTGCGCGAGTTCCAGCTGGCCGACTGGTTCACCCTGGGCAATGCCTTCTGCGGCACCGGCGCGGTGTTCGCGGCGATGCGCTTCCTGCATGAAGGCGATGTCCGCGACCTGATGATCGGCATGGCGCTGATCCCGCTGGCCTTCATCTTCGACGCACTGGACGGGCGCATCGCGCGCTGGCGCAAATCCTCATCGACCCTGGGGCGGGAACTGGATTCCCTGGCCGACGTGATTTCCTTCGGCGTCGCCCCGGCGGCGCTCGCCTACGCCTGTGGAATGCAGGGTGGTTGGGACTGGGTGGTGCTCAGCTACTTCGTCTGCTGCGGGGTCAGCCGCCTGGCCCGCTACAACGTCACTGCAGAACAACTGTCGGGGGAAGGCGACAAGGTGAAGTATTTCGAGGGGACCCCCATCCCGACCAGCCTGGCGCTGGTGATCGTGTTGGCGGTGGCTGCCTTCACCGGCAATCTCGGTGAATCGCTGTGGTTCGGTTCGTTAAACCTCGGCCCGTGGTTGCTCCATCCGCTGGTGCTGGTGTTCGCCTTGTCCGGTTCCTTGATGATCAGCAAGACCTTGCGTATTCCCAAGCCCTGACGACACGGCGCGCGGTAACGCGCACGAAACCGCCGATTGCTATGATCGGACCCATGCTCTTGGAGGGTTGGCAATGTTCAAGTCGGGATTCGGCGATACAGGCGATTTCGAGGCGATGGCGCGGCAATACTGGAGCGCGTGGGGCGATGCGATGCGCCAGGGCGGCATCGGCGGAAACGCAGATCCGCAACCTGCACAGCAATGGCAACAGGCGGTCGATTGGTGGTCGCGATTGCTGCCCGATGGTCGCAGCCAGGCCAACGATGCGGTGGGACGCTTCAACCAGCAGGCCAGCCAGTGGTTCGGGCAGATGCAGCAGGTCGCCGCGCAATTCGCCGGCCAGGACGCCAGTGCCAGGGAGGTGAGCCAGGCTTGGCGCCAGGCGATGGGCGCCAATGGCGACGGCAATCCCTTCACCGACCTGTTCAAGGCGATGCGCGGGCAGGGTGCGCATGGAATGGATGAATGGCTCGACCAGGTAAAGCCCTATCTGGAAGGTTTCCAGCAACAGAGCCAGCGCTGGCAGCAACTGCCCGCGTTCGGCCAGTACCGCGAACACCAGGAACGTTGGCAGGCGCTGCAGCTCGCGCAGCAGGATTACCAGCAACGGACCGATGCCCTCAGCGCGCTGATGCTCAAGTGCGCGCAGCGCGCCTTCGAGGTGTTCGAGGACAAATTGATCGGGCATGAAGAACCGGGCCGGCAGATCACCAGCGCGCGTGCCTTGTTCGACCTGTGGATCGATTCCGCCGAGCAGGCCTATGCCGCGATCGCCTTGTCCGCCGAGTTCCGCAAGACGTCTGGCGCGCTGACCAATGCGCAGATGCGCCTGCGCGGGTGCATCCAGCTGGAAGTGGAGCACGTGACTGCGCTGTTCGGCATGCCGACCCGCACCGAGATCGATTCGGCGCACCGCAAGGTCGCCGAACTGGAGCGTGCGTTGCGGCGTGCGGCCGCGGCCAATGCCCGCCCGGTTGCCGAGCGCAAGGGGGCACCCGCGTCCCCGCCGGCAGAGCCGGTCGCAGCGCCTGCCAAGTCCCGGCCCCGGCGTGCGCCACGCAAACCACCAGCCATCACTCACAAGGCTGCCACGGGCAAGCCGGCGGCAAAGCGCAGGACGACCGCACGCAAGCTTGCGGCCAAGCCCTCGGTGGTGGAGCAGAAGGCGCCCGCGAGACGGGCGGCCAAGGCGGAGTCGGGCAAAGCGACCAGGAAATCGGTAGTAAAAAAGCCGGCAGCAAAAAACCCGCCAGCAAAGAAGATATCCGCGCCTGCCAGGAAAAATTCCGCGAGGAAAACCACTGCGGCGAAGACCGCTCCTGCCCGATCAGGCAACAACCAGGTGGTGTCGATGAAGGACTGGGTCGCCCGCTACGCGGCGATGAACACCCCTGATGCCATCGGCAAGGACAAGGCACGCAAATGAACGGTCCGTTGAACATCACCCCCGATGCCCTGGCGCAGGAAGCCATCACCCTGCAGCAGAAATTGTCCGCAGGCCTGCAGACCCTGCCGGAAGTGGAGGATGTGCAGTACGGCGCCACCGCGAAGGAAGAAGTCTGGCGCGACGGCAAGGTGGTGCTGTACCGCTTCGTCGGCGAGCAAGCGCCGACCGCGCAGGTACCCTTGCTGATCGCCTACGCCCTGGTCAATCGTCCCTACATGGTCGACCTGCAAGCGGACCGTTCGCTGGTCAAGGGATTGCTGGCGCGCGGCGAGGATGTCTACATCATCGACTGGGGCTACCCGGACCGTTCCGACCGCTTCCTGATGCTGGACGATTACATCAACCGCTTCATCGATGGTGCGGTCGACCACCTGCGGCGCAGCTCCGGACTGGACGCGATCAACCTGCTCGGCATCTGCCAGGGCGGCGCGTTCTCGCTGTGCTATGCGTCGCTGCACCCTGAAAAGGTGAAGAACCTGATCACCATGGTCACGCCGGTGGATTTCCACACCCCGGACAACATGTTGTCCAACTGGACCCGGGACATGGACGTGGACCTGTTCGTCGACACGCTGGGCAACGTGCCAGCCGACCTGATGAACTCCAGCTACCTGATGCTCAAGCCGTTCCGCCTGCACCTGCAGAAATACGTGGGCCTGGTCGACATCCTCGACGACAAACACGCCATCGAGGACTTCCTGCGCATGGAGAAGTGGATCTTCGATTCACCCGACCTGGCCGGCGAGGCGTTCCGCCAGTTCATCAAGCAGTTCTACCAGGGAAACGGTTTCGTCAATGGCGGCATCGAGATCGACGGCGAGGCGGTGGACCTGGGCAACGTGGACATGCCGATCCTCAACATCTTCGCCGAGCAGGACCACCTGGTCCCGCCGGACGCCTCGCGTGCGCTGCAGGGACTCGCCGGCACGCGCGACTACACCGAACTCAGCTTCAAGGGCGGCCATATCGGCATCTACGTCTCCAGCCGCGCCCAGCGCGAGGTGCCGAGCGCGATCCATGAGTGGCTGGGAAAACGCGCACGGTGATGGATCACCTGCACCGCTCTCCGGCCTTCAGTGGCACTGTGGGAGCGGCGTAAGCCGCGATTGCCCTGTCATGAACGTCTGATCGCGGCTTGCGCCGCTCCCACGATCGAGAGGCCGGAGAGCGAATCCAATGAAGGCAAACAAGCTGCTGCTGGGAGGCCTTCTGGCCAGCTTGGCGTTCGCGGCATCGGCCGCGCCCACGCCGAAGGCGAAAGCGGAAATCGCCGGGCTGATGGACGCCTTGTCGAGTTCCGGCTGCCGCTTCCAGCGCAACGGCAGCTGGCATGACGCTGACGAGGCGCGCGCCCATCTGCAGCGCAAGTACGACTACCTGCTGAAGAAGGACAAGGTCGATAGCGCTGAACAGTTCATCGAGCGCGCCGCCAGCGCCAGCAGCATGAGCGGTCGGGCTTATCGGGTGCGATGCGATGGCAAGGAACAGGATGCCGCCAGTTGGCTCAATGGGCAGTTGCGGCGTCTGCGTGACTCCATAATGGATGCAACGTAGGAGCGTGTGGGAGTGATGTGGGAGCGACGCAAGTCGCGATTGACGATCCGGTGATGTCCTATCGCGACTTGCGTCGCTCCCACGGCATCCGTGATTCGCAGATCGTGATTCATGCGCGCGACCGCGCTAGACTTCCATCGAACCCGTTCAGGAGCCGCAATCGTGGACAAGGCAAAACCCTTCGCCCGCTCGCTCAACGACCGCATGCTCGCCGGGGTGATGGGGGGCATCGCCCACCGCTTCGGCTGGAATTCGACTCTGCTGCGGGTCGTGTTCGTGATCGTGTCGATCGCCTCCGCCGCGTTCCCGGGCATCCTGGTCTACCTGATCCTGTGGCTGCTGATGCCCAACGAGGCGGACTGAGCGCCAGGATGCGGCTCACCGGAACCGGCGCGGCACGCTTGCTCGGCATCCTGTGGGCACTGCCCAATACATTGATCGGCTTGCTTGCCGGTGCGATCGGGATGCCGTTCGGCGCCAGGCCTGAATTCAGTCGCAAGGATTACGCATTGGTATTCCATCAATGGCCGTGGGGCCCGGGTGGCGCGATTACTTTCGGCAACACCATCCTGCACACCGGCACGACCCTGGATGCGGAATGCGTGACCTACGAGCACCGCGCCGGCCGCTGCAAACATCCGCCGATCAAGCTCGGCGACCACGAACGCGCGCATGTCTATCAGTACATGGTGCTGGGACCGTTGTTCCTGCCGGTCTATCTGCTTTGCGGCGGCGTTAGCGTGCGCAATCCATTCGAGCGCGCCGCCGACCGTTATGCGATGACCGGGAAAGGCTGGTGGCCTTGAAACCTGCCGACGAACGGCTTCGTCGTTTGACATCCAGGTAACACGGATCGCGCTATTTTCGTGGCGTCGGAAGCAAGGCGGACGATGCGAATCGGAAGAACCGGTTTCCGGCCTGAAGGCTCAGCCATTCCAGGGTAATACCTGGAGAGACTGGGCCTTCATCTGTTGGCATGCATCACTTGTGTCGGTCGTTTTGCGCTGTCTGCGCGACCATCAGCCACCGCTCTTCTTCGCGGTCTTCGTGCTGCTTTTCTTCGTTGTCTTGCGGCCGGATCCGGACTTCTTGCCGCCGCCATCCTGCTTGTTCACCGTGGCCCATGCGATGCGCTCCGCATCCTCCCGCGAACGGCCTTCTTCGATCTCGCTTTCCTCGATATGTTCAGCCTGGCGCTTCTGCTTGTCGGTATAGGCCGACTTCTCACCGCGTGGCATGTCGTCTCTCCTGGTATTGGACGCGCCCAAGGCTAGGAGGAAGGACGTGTGTGCCCGGTGAAAAATGGCGATACCGGGTCGAGAGCCATCAGACGTAGGCGTAGGAGCGACGGAAGCCGCGAATGGAAACGCAATGTCACTTCGCGACTTGCGCAGCTCCTGCGTGCGGTGAAAGGCAATGCAGGTCGGGGAGGTGAGGGCAATGGCTGGTGATCCTGCTAGCGATCCAGGCGCCTGAACGAAAACAATTCGGCCAGCGGATGCTTGCGCTTCTCGATCAGGGCCCGCAGCAGGCCTGCCCCGAGCATGCTGTAGGTGATGCCGTTACCACCGTAAGCCATGGCGAAATGCACGCGCGGTCCATGCTGTGGATGGGGTCCGAAGAAGGGCAGGCCGTCCTCGGTTTCCGCGAAGGTTCCCGCCCAGGCGAAGGCGGGACGAAGCGGAAGATCCGGGAAGAGCCTGCGGACTTTCTTGCAGAGCACGCCTGCTTTCTTGTCCACCCTGGCATCGCGCCTTGCCGGGATGTCGACGCTGTCGTCTTCGCCGCCGACCAGCAGACGGCCATCGCCGGTGCTGCGCAGGTACAGGTAGGGCCGTGCCGACTCCCAGGCCATGGTGTTGCCGAGGGCGCCGAGTGTTTCGCCTTCTATCGGATCGGTGATGAACGCATAACTGCTGCGGTTCTGCGCCACCTTTTTCTTCAGCCAGCGCTGGTTCGCGTAGCCTGCTGCCAGCACCAGGTGGCTGGCGCGGATCGCATGGCCCTCGTTCGTCCGTAAGGCCACGCCCCGCGACGTGGCCTCGATGCTCTCTATCAGGGTGCGGTCGAAGACATGGCTGCCGCCTTTCTGCAGGCGCGCCAGCAGGCGACAGGCCATGCGATACGGATCGATGCGCGCGGCCTGATGGCTGAGGATCGCGACCGGCGCATCGATGCCATATCGAGCCTGCACCTGCCCATATTCCAGCAACTCGACCTGGAAACCGTGGCGCAGGCGCAATTCGAATTCCTCGCGCAACGTCTTGGCGTGCCTGTGCTTGCTCGCGTAGTACAGGCTGTCCATCCATGCGAAGTCGACGTCGCGTATGTCGCGCGCCTTGTCCTGCAGCAGGACGAGGGCCTCGGCGCATTTGACGTAGGCAAGCGCGGCATCTTCCTCGCCATAGCGCCTGGACAGGTCGACCATGTGGGTATCGATCTCGTACTGCAGCAAGGCCGTGCTTGCCGAAGAGCTTCCCCAGCCGACGTCGCGTTGTTCGACCAGCGCGACTTCATGCCCGTGTCCCGCCAGTTCATCGGCAATCAACGCACCGGTGATGCCGCCGCCGATGACGGCCACGTCGCAGCGCAGGTCCGCTTGCAGGGGCGGGAAGGCACGCATGAGGCCGTTCTTGACTGCCCAGTAGGGGTAGCCGCTCTTGAGATCCATGCATTCCGCGCCAGGCAACGATGCGGCAAAGCATGCATCCCGCGGAATTCGGCTGGCGTGAGCAAGCCTCGACGCGTGCGGACAGGAGAAGTCCGGACGATGCCACTTCACTGTGGGAGGGGCTTCAGCCCCGACGAATGCGGGCCGAAAGGCGTCGGAGCTGAAGCCCCTCCTGCAGAAAGCCCGCAATACTGGCGTTGCTAGCGGGGCAGGGTGCCGTGCAGGAAATTCTCGACCGCGTCGCGCGTATAGGCGCGCAGTTCGGTGGCGTCTATCCGCTGCAGGTTGCCGCTGGAAATCCGGATCACCAGGTCGCCGAACAGCATCATGAAGAACTGGCTGGAAGCCAGTTGCGGCGAGGCCATGCGCAGACGCCCGGCAGCCACTTCCTGCTCGAAGTATTCGCACAGGTGGATCCGCAACGCACCGACGCCATGGTCGAAATACCAGTCGCGCAAGGCGGGGAAGGATTGTCCTTCACCGATCACGATGCGGTGGATGACGTGGAACTGGTCGGAGGCCACGCTGTCGGAGAACTGTTCGGCGGTAAGGTGCAAGGCCTGTTCCGGCGGCAGGCCGGACAGGTTGACCTGCAGGTGTTGGGCCAGGTCGCTCAGGCCACGCTGGATGATGGCATGGGCCAGGCCCTCCTTGTCGCCGAACACGCGGTACAGGGTGGCCAGCGAACCGCCGGCGCGGGCCACGATTTCGCTGAGGCGCGCATGCTGGTAGCCCTTTTCCGTGAATACCTCGGTGGCCGCGTCCAGGAATCGCTCCACCCGCATTTCGCCGCGCTTGCAGAGGTCCACCGGCGGGCGCGGGCGTAGCGCGGCTATCGAGGCCTGGAGCCGGGAGTCGTCATGGTCCAGCGTGTCCGAAGGTGCGCTCATGTGCGTGGGACGGGTGTCGTGGCAGGTTGCCGCTGGCGCAATTTAGCAAAAAAGTGCGTGAAGCCGGATTCACCGGACTGGCAGCACGCCTGAGCCAGCCGGGGAACCTGGGGCCGGTGGCGACAGGTGATTTCCCTGAAGCGGGTCTCGCCAAGTGGTATATCTGGCGTCCTTTCATTCCGGGGTGAACCGATTTGGCCCGTGACTTGCTGCTCCCCGCCAATACCCGATCAACGGAGCCGCGCATGCAGGCGCCTGCATGCGGGTCTGACGGACAACGGGCACAGGGGCATGCGCGATGATCCATGTGGCCACCTTGGTCTCGATCCTCGATCTCGTCGGGACGTTCGTGTTCGCCATCAGCGGCGCGAACGCGGCGGCCAGGCAGCGGCTCGACGTCTTCGGCGTGCTGGTGGTGGCCTTCGTTGCCGGCAATTTTGGTGGCATCACCCGTGACCTGCTGATCGGAGCGGTTCCACCGGCCGTGCTGGTCGATTGGCGCTACCTCGCAGTCTCGCTGCTGGCTGGCCTGATCACGTTCCGCTGGCACGCCATCGTCGAAAGGATGTATCACCCGGTACGGATTTTCGACGCGATGGGGCTGGCCCTGTTTGCCGTCGCGGGTACCCAGAAGGCGCTGGCGTTCGGCCTGAACCCGGTCATGGCCGCGTTGCTGGGCATGCTTACCGGCATCGGCGGCGGGGTGATGCGCGATGTATTGCTGAACCGGGTTCCCGCGGTGCTTCGCGCCGACCTGTATGCGGTGGTCGCGCTGGCCGGCGCGTCGGTGGTGGTGGTGGGCCATTGGCTGCACTGGCCGCCCACGGTCTCCGCGATCGGGGGCGCGGGCCTGTGCTTCCTGTTGCGCGTGCTGGCGCTCCGCTATGACTGGCACCTGCCGGTGGCTCCCGGCCTGGCGCCGGAGGACGACGGTAAGGGCCCGGATGAAAACCCCGGTTAAGCCGTTCCGCGCAAGGCGCGGCAGCGGCAAACCGGATACGTCGTTCGCATACGTATTCGGGAATTCCGCGGCCGGTCGCCGCATTGCTGCGTGGTCGCGATACTGCAGAAAAGGAAAAAGCCCCGAAACGGGGCTTCTCCTGGTGCCGAAGGTGGGACTCGAACCCACACGCTTTTAAGGGCGGCGGATTTTGAGTCCGCTGCGTCTACCATTCCGCCACTTCGGCGCGGTCGCGAAGTATAGCGGAGTGATGGGAAAAGCCCAATTCCATGGCCGCGGGGATTCGCTTGGGCGACCCAGCGTGCCTGGCCATGCTGCAGCGCGGAATGCATTCCACGATGGTTTGGGTATCTTGACAGCGCTGTCACTCCGCCTCGATCGTGGCGACGGTGACAGGACTGGAGCCGCGTCGCTGCTGGGAGCCAAGCCGGCGTTTCCGCCACCTGCCGTTTAGCTTATGGTTCAGTCGCCGCATCCGGCCTGACCGCTATTCCAAAAAAGAACCGGGGAAACAACAACCACCATGACGACACAACAGACCCGCTGGTCGCAGTTCGGCGTACTCATCACCGTATTTTTCTTCTGGGGGTTCGTGGCGGCCAGCAACGACATCCTGATCCCGGTGTTCAAGAGCGCTTTCGGACTGACCCACGGCCAGAGCCAGCTGGTGTCGGTGGCGTTCTACGTGGCCTATACCGTCGGCTCGTTGATCTATTTCTTCGTGTCCAAAGCCATCGGCACCGACGTGCTCAACCGCATCGGCTACAAGAACGGGATCGCGCTGGGCCT
>Ga0307414_10000546_pt1 | contig 19633 bp, 18 predicted proteins | sample DK1Ometagenome_FD_203804 | JGI IMG/M metagenome (GOLD analysis project Ga0307414, IMG submission 203804) | Maize rhizosphere microbial communities from greenhouse at UC Davis, California, United States - DK15-O-3 | ecosystem: Host-associated > Plants > Roots > Rhizosphere > Soil | place: USA... | reverse complement strand
CTCTTCTTCGCGATGGCGGCTGATTGCATCATCTTCAACCTGCTCTACGCGATGACCTTCATCATGGCGGTGCGGCATGTGCCCTGGTTCCCACGTATGCTTCTGCTGGTCTGGACCACGGACGTCGCCGTTCAGCTGCTCATCGCGCAGCTCATGGCAGCGCAACCACTCCCACCGCAGATCGTGCCGCCGCTCGTGGCGCTGCTCACAGGCAACATCCAGAAAACGCTCATCAGCATTGCGCTCTGGGTGCCCTACATCCTGCTCTCCGAGCGCGTAAACGTCACCTATCGCCGCCGGGTCCGCGAGGGCAGCGCATCCAAAAAAGGGTGATCGAAACATGCAATGGCTGGGGTGACGCGAACCCTCGGCAGCGGATGGTCTTGAATTGCGGCGGAGCAGACGCCCTCCAATCAGCATTGGCGCGAACAAAAAGAAGGGCGCCAGAAAACCGGCGCCCTTCATATTTCAGCAGTCTGACGTTTAGATCAGGCGAATTGAACCTTGCTGACCCGGCGGCGCATCATGCCACCAGCAAAGCCGAGGCCGATGACCATCATCGCCCATGTCGCTGGCTCAGGCACAGCGGTCACGCCATCAACGCGGAACTGACGAGTGGATGCAATGCCCGGGTTGAACGTGAACTCAAGGCTCGTAATCCCCGCGCCGCTTACGGTGAACCTGTTTGCGCCATTGCCGATCGTGCAGATCGTGCAAGCAGGACCAGTAAAGAGCGCTGACCCGTTTACCAGAAGTTGAAAGCTACCTGCGTCTCCTTCGAAGTTGAAGGTCACGTTATCCCAAGCGTTGTCAAAAGCGACGTTCAGATTTTCAATCAATGGGTCTCCGGAAATCACTGCCTGGCCGCTTCCATTTGAAACGCTCAGGCTCCCAGTCGTCGTGCTGAAACTGACACCGGAATCATCCTGATTGATATATCCGGTCACGGACGGGCCCGTTGGGTTGCCATCAAAATGGATGCCGGACTGACTACCAAAGCCCTTGTCTTCCAACGAAAAGTCACCAGCCAAGACAACAGTAGCTTGTGCTGACTGCATAGCCAATATTGCTGCTGCGGCGGCGAATGAAATAGAAATAATCTTGCGCATGTTCCCACCTTTCAAGAGAAAGTTTAAATAGCTCAAACACCCGACAATTCGCTGCCTCTGGTCCCACGGGCAACGACTCGGTCCTTTTGCTATTTCAAAGTTTTACTGCAACGCGGGATGCGTTAACATTTCACTAAGGATATATACCTTCCGGACGTCCCGTGATGGCACAACATGTAACCAAACATTAATGGCCGCATCAGGCCGCCGCCTGCCCGAGCACTATGGCCCACGCACCATCTGCTACAACCGCTTCGTGAAATGACGAGAGGTCGGGGTGTCGGAACGGATGATGGACGCCATCACCGCCGCGTATAACGCTGGAACAACCGTGCTGGCGGACAAGGCCTGTATACCAACCGTATCCGGGCATCACTTCGCGAGAACATCCTAAAATATTCCACCTCCCGTCCACCTGATGGACGATTGCGTGAACCCTGTTGCAAGATGAGCAGGAAGATCGAACATTCTCCACACGAAAAGACGAGAGGGTGCAGGATGATCAACGACACGGCGACGGCTCCGCTGGACCATCACGCGGAGGTGCGTCAGTTGGCTTCAGACACCGGAATCTGGTCTCGATGGATCATCGTCCTTTCGTGCTTTTCCGGTCTGATCGTCAGTTCCGCAGCCATAAATACGTTCGCGTTTTCAGTCCTGCTCAAGCCATTGGCTGCCAAGCTTGCGCTTTCGCGCGGGGACATTTCGCTTGGGATCGCTATCGCTGCAACTTCGATCGACACACGGCTAGCAGGCTTGGCACATGGGCAGCCAACACGCTGCCGATCGGCATAGCTCGCTTACACCCAAAAGGTCGAATGGCGGGAATTGCAGACCATCCGCAAAGCCTCTGTTGTAGACGAGTCGGGTTTAAACCGCCCTTCATTCATGGAGCCAGAAGCTCTGTTCACCCCTGCCCGGCTGCGTCTCTAAACTGGCTTTGCGCACCAAGACGCACCGGGGCATTGGTGGCGCCATAGCCTGCATAGTCGCCGCGCCGCTGGATGATCTCGAAGAAGAAGCGCTTCTCGAACGCGCGGGTGTAGAGCTGAAAATATTCCGCTCCGCTCTCGTCGCGGTCGAACAGGATATTGAGCGCCTTCATCTGCGCGACCAGATCGTCCGCCAGACCGAAGCGCGCGATGAGGTCCTCATAATAATTGCCAGGAACGTCCAGCAGCGCGGCGCCTCCCGCCTGCAAGGCGCGTGCGGTCGCGAAGATGTCGTCGGTGGTGAAGGCGACATGCTGGAAACCGGCGCCGAACGCATTGCCGACAAAACGCGAGGAGAGTGTGCCACGCCCGCCGCCCGCATTCATCGTCACGCGGAACGCGCCGTCGCGTCCCTCGATGGCGCGGCTTTGGACGAGGCCCGCCGGGTCTGGAATGTCCAGCTCGGCCTGCTTCACAACATCGAACAGAGCTGTCCAGTAGAGCTGCCAGGAGAGGAACTCGTCAATCTCCACCGAGGCGGCAATATGGTCGATGCGGCGCAGGCCAGCGTCCGGTCCACTGGCAGGCAAAGCCTCGAACTCGGCATTCCATATGCCGTCAACGGCCTCTTCCTTGAGCAGATAGAGCAGGCTGCCGCCCACCCCGCGCAGGGCAGGCATGCCGCTGCGATATTCGGGTGCTTCATCGTCATAGCTGTCGATATCAAGCGCCAGCCCGCGCTGCAGCGTCGCTTGCGGATCAGGCACGGTGAGGCCAAGCGCGCAAATGGAGGCGCCGTGGACGATATCGAAGGAATGGGCAAAGCCGCGCTGCTCGCGGTTGATCACCAGATTGATCTCGCCCTGCCGCCAGCGATCGACCGCCTTCGTGCGATGCTTGCCGACCTTTGCGAACCCCAGGCTGGTGAGCATCGGCGCGAGGGCAGCCTCCTCCTCTTCGGACGCGGCAAATTCGATGAACTCCAGCCTTCCCACCGGCGCGGGCGCGGGAAGCGAAGCCTGTTTGCCGATCATCCGCTCGGCCTGATCCTGCACCGCGATCAGCGACCGCAAGCCATCGCGGGCGACGAGCGCTGTCGACCCGGCACGGAAGCGATCGTTGAAGATTTCAAGCGACAGCGGCCCGTCATAGCCCAGCTTGATGAGTTCGGCGACGAACCCCGCAACCGGCAGATCCCCCTGCCCCGGCATACAGCGGAAATGGCGGCTCCAGTACAGATAATCCATCGCGAGCAACGGCGCATCGGCGAGCTGCACGAACACGATCTTGGCAGGATCAATCTGCGCCAGCGTCTCATTGGGAATATCGCGCGCCAGCGAATGGAAGCTATCGAGCAGGATGCCAACGGAAGCATGGTCCACCGCCTTTACGATGTCCCACACCTGCCGATGATCATAGACATGCCGCCCCCAGGCGAGCGCCTCATAGCCGATCAGAAGGCCCCGTGCGCCAGCCCGCTCACCAAGTTCGCGGAAGTCATCGACGATCCGGTCGGTCTCGCCCAGCGAATGGGGCGAGCAATTCGAGCAGACCAATATCCGGTCCGTGCCCAACTGCTCCATCACATCGAACTTGCGTTCGGCGCGATCGAACGCGCGCTGGCGCATCGGCCCCGGCATCCCCTCAAAATCGCGGAACGGCTGATACAGCGCACATTGCAGCCCAAGGTCATCCAGCCGACGCGCAACCTCACGGGGGGAGAGCGGACTGGCCAGCAGATCAGCCTCGAAAATCTCGACCGCATCATAGCCCGCAGCAGCAATCGCGGTCAGCTTTTGCTCCAGCGTGCCACTAACGGAGACTGTGGCGATCGATGTACGCATGATGGATCCTGTGAAAATGGGGTCAGGTAAGCCAGACGACGTGCGCGATGACCGATGGCATGCTGCATCGTCGGTTTCCCTTGACGATCATAAACTGCTTCAGTCACGGTGTGGCCGCAGCATTGGAAATCGGCAAGAGATTCCTGTAGATAAGAACAAGGAGCGGGCATGAAACGCACCGTAAACATCACGGCTTCACCCCTCTTTGCATGTGTCTGCCTAGCGGCCGCAGCTATGGCGACCTCATCGAGTGAAGCGCAATCTGGTGACCCCGCTCCAGCGGTTGTCATGCGCGCAATGCAGCCGATCGATACGGATCCAATCTCGACACGCTCCGGTGCAATTTCTGGAACCAGCCTGCCCGGCGGCATCCGCGCTTATCTGGGCATTCCTTTCGCCGCGCCGCCGGTGGGTGAACGGCGGTGGGCAGCGCCCCAGCCTGCCTCGTGGACCGGCGTGTTCAATGCCGATCGCAAAGGCCCTGAGTGCATTCAGGTGCTGCGCGCGCACGATATCAATCATTATTTTGGCGAAGAGCCGACGTCGGAAGACTGCCTCTTCATGAACATCTGGGCGCCCAAGGCCAAACCCGGCGCGAAACTGCCTGTTGTCATATTCATTTACGGCGGCGCCTTCACCATCGGCTCATCCGGCATGGCCAACTATGGTGGAGAAGCGATGGCGCAACGCGGCGCGATCTTCGTCAATTTCAACTACCGCGTCGGCGCATTCGGCTTCCTGGCACATCCTGAACTCAGCCGCGAGCAAGGCGGGCATTCGGGCAATTACGGCCTTATGGACCAGATTGCGGCGCTGCGTTGGGTCCGTGAGAATATCGCAGCCTTTGGCGGCGATCCCGAACAAGTCACGGTCATCGGCCAGTCGGCGGGAGCCGCGTCCGTTGCATCGCTCATCTTCTCGCCGCAGGCCAAGGGCCTGTTCCGCAGCGCCACGATAGCAAGCTGGTGCCTCTATCGCGATCCCATACCGACGCTCAGCGATGCGGAAGCGATCGGCCTTGCGGTGCAAAAGCGCCTTGGCGCGCAATCACTGGAAGCTATGCGCAACATACCCGCTGATCGCATTCTCGCGATCCAGAGCGAAAGTCAGGTGGGCGCGAATGTGGAAGGCATCCGCATCGGTGGTCCGATTGCCGACGGCTATATTCTGCCAGACCAGAAACCTGCGCTGCTCGCAGCGGGCAAGATCAATCGCGTTCCGCTCATCACCAGCTCGAACACGGATGATCTCGATATCGTGATGAGCCCGTTCGGCAAGGTGAAAACGCTGGACGAGTATCGGGCGACAGCGACGGCAGTTTATGGCGACAAAGCAGCCGAGTTTCTCAAGCGTTTCCCCGCTTCCTCCGATGCGCAGGCGCGCGATAGGGCGCGGCATGTCGCCCATCTGGCAGGGTTCGAACTGGCATCGCGGCAATGCGCGGTCGATCAGGCGAAGGTGGGCCAGAAGACCTACATCGCGCAATTTTCCCGCAAGCATCCCTACACGGCGAGCGTTACCTTTGCCGACCATGATCCGGCGACAATCGGGGCCTATCATACCGGCGACGTTCCCTACTGGTTCGGCACGCTGGACGCATATAATGCGCCCCGCCAGACGCGCGACTGGACGCCCTATGACCGCAAGCTATCTGAAACCATGATGGATCATTTGATCGCCTTTGCTCGCGATGGAGAGCCGGGCGGAGGCTGGCAGGCCTGGACAGCGCGCAACCAGACCGAGCGCCATTTCGGCGATACAATTTCGCAGCAGCGCATGGAAAGTGAGAATCTGGATTGGCTCGAAGCAAATCCCGCACCTAAGCCCAGCCCGCGCCGTCCTACGTCAGCGCAGGACTGACGTCAGCGGGTCGTTGATCCTATAGCACCAGTTCACCAAGCTCAAAAACTGGCGACCATGCGCTCACGGTCCGCTCGGCGACCTGTAAACAGATCGAACGCACGGGCGGCCTGAAAAACCAGCATGTCACCGCCATGCGCGGTTCGGCAACCCACTGCGCGGGCAGCCGCGAGGAGCTGGGTTTCAAGCGGGAAGTAAACAACGTCGGCAACCCAAAGACCGGCGTGCAAAAGCGCTGGATCGACCGGTATCCCCGCATGGCCCTGCATGCCGATTGGCGTCGCGTTGATCAGACCATTTGCGCTGCCGAGTTCGCTCGCAACGTCGATGCCGACTCGCCCGACATTCCCCGGCAGGCGCGACACCAGCTCGGCGGCCCGGTCGGCCTGAACATCAATGATCATGAGCTCCTTGCAGCCAAGATCGACCATCGCCATCGCCGTTGCCGCGCCGGCGCCCCCTGCACCGATCTGCACGACCCGGCTGATGTCCGCACCGCTCAGTTGCCGGTTAATTCCCTCCGCGAAACCGGATGCATCCGTGTTGTAGCCAGTCCGCTGGCCATCGTGGAAGATCACGGTATTCACGGCCCCGATTGCCTGCGCCTCATCGCTGAGATGATCGAGCAACGCCATGACCTGCTGCTTGAAAGGATGGGTGATGTTGAGGCCAGCAAAGCCTTCACGCTCGGCTCTGCGGAGCGTTTCGGGGAGGTCGTCGGCGGAAGACCCGTCCAATGCCAGATCGAACAATTGATACCGCAGTTGAAAGCCCTGCGCCGCCGCCTCCTTTTCATGAACCGCTGGCGAGCGAGAGCCCTGGATGTCCATGCCGATCAAGCCTGCCAGAACCACGGCGGCAGGCGTTGGCACGTCCACGGCACCGTCAACATTCTTCTCGTCAGCCACTTAGGAAATCCTTCTAACTTTATGTTGACCAAGCCAAAACTCGTGCCTTGCAATCGCTATTTAACTTGCCCCAAAGATGTCGTTCACAGATTGTGAATTGCCGTCCGTCATGCGCTGCAGGCGAAGACGGCACGCCGCGAAGAGCATGTTTGAGGAGAGCTTTGATGAACCTGCGCCCCGGTGCTGCCGCCATATTTCTGACGCTTGTCAGCACGACCGGAGCGTCGGCCCAGACCGATATCGGCAAGGAAATCTCTGATGCTGCCACCATTGGCACGACTGTCCCGGCTGCTGGCCCGGACGCGTTTGCAGACTTGAGGGTCAGCTTGCCTGACGGCGTCACGGGTCATCCAGACCTCACCTATCAAACGCTGCCCGGCTATCGCCCCCTCAAGCTCGACCTGTTTCTGCCACCCGCGCGCTTTGCCAAGGCAGGTCCACGACCGATGATCGTATATGTGCATGGCGGCGGTTGGATCGCTGGTGGCCCGCGCCGCAGCGCCGCTTATGCGGATTGGCCCAGGGTACTCGCGTCCATTGCCGCAAAAGGCTATGTCGTGGCGAGCGTCGCCTATCGGTTTTCGGGGGAGACGCCCTTCCCCGCCGCCATTCAGGACGTGAAGGCAAGCATTCGCTGGCTGCGCGCGAATGCTGCGACCTACAATATCGATCCCAAGCGCGCCGCCATCTGGGGCCAGTCTGCGGGTGGACACCTTGCCGCGCTGGCGGGCCTTAGCTGCAACGTCGCAGCGCTGGAGCCCGGCGCGCGTGTCGTCCCCGGGGCGAGCAATGTCGAAACCGTCGCCTCCACCGCAGCGGGCAGCGATCAGGCGTCCGATTGCGTGCAGGCGGTGGTCGGCTGGTTCGGCATCTACAACTTCTCGACGCTCAAATCGCTCCGCGGCGGCGCAACCACGCCCATCACCGGGCCGAGGATCGAGAATATATTTCTCGGTTGCCCGCAGGATGATTGCACGGTGGCCCAGCGTCAGTTCGCCTCGCCTATCGCCTATGTTGATCGCAGCGATCCGCCGGTCCTCCTGATGCATGGTGCCGACGACAGAACCGTTGTTGCGAGCCAGACTGATGAGCTTGATGCTGAGCTGCGCAACAAAGGCGTACCAGTCACCAAGATCATCATTCCGGACGTGGATCACAGCTGGATCGGCAAGACGCCGGAAAGCACGCGCGACGCCAGCAAATATGCGCTGCGCACCAGTATCGACTTCATCGACGCCCATATTGGGGATCATAAAGCCAAGTAGCGAGCAGCCGGGATGCTAGCCAGCGACATGGCCTCCATCCACGGCAAGGGCGTGGCCGGTCACGTAGGATGAATTGTCAGAGCACAGCCAAATGACGGCGTCTGCGATTTCCTCTGGCGTGGCGCGGCGGCCCATTGGGATGCCCGTCATCACTTTGCCCGTTCCACGCCGCTCTTTCGCGATGGACAGCATGTCGGTTTCCGTCGGCCCTGGGCAAACTGCATTCACCCGGATGCCGAGCCCGGCATATTGAAGCGCTGCGGCGCGCGTCATGCCGACAACGGCGTGCTTGCTTGCGACATAGGCCACAGACCCCGGCAGGCCCACCAGCCCGGCGCTGGATGCGGTATTTACAATGGCTCCGCTGCCCGCCTCTTTCATAACGCGCAGTTCATGCTTCATGCAGCGCATCACGCCCGTGGCGTTGATGTCCATAAGGTTTTGAAAGCGCTCGACATTCCATTCATCCTCCAGCGACGGAAGCACGATGCCCGCATTGTTGAACGCATAATCAAGCTTGCCCTGCTCGCTGATGATCCTGTCCATCACATCGGAAATTTCTTGTTCGGAGCGAACGTCCAGCTTGACCTGAATGATCCGCGCAGACAGCGAAGCCGGATCCGTTTCATCAATGATGTCAGCGGCATAGACAATAGCACCCCTGTCCGCAAAGGCGTTGGCAGCGGCGAGGCCGATGCCCCGACGTGCGCCGGTGCAAAAAACGATTTTGCCAGCCATGCTATCATTGGACGTCATGTGTATCTCCGAAATTTTGTTTATCCAGCAACCGCGCTCAGGCAGTAGCAGCAGGCGGCTTCATGGCCGCGATCCGGTAGCCTCGGACCGATGCCAGTTCAAAAACGCCAGCCGCGAGATAGGGATCGCGCGACGCTATCTGCTCGGCTTGCGCCTTGTCCGTGGCATCGATGATGATCAGGCTGCCACTTGGTTTTCCGCTGTCATCAAGGATTGGGCCGGTGAGGCACAGGGCCGCACCAAGGCCTTTGCGATACGCGACATGATCGCTGCGATGATCTTCGCGCGCTTGAGGCGTGCCGATTTCGCGATATTCAACCAGAAAATGGGCCATTGGCAACCTCATTGAGCAGATTAGCCCGGGCGTCCGAGCGCACAGATTTTAATTCGTTTTAGCGTGATGGGCGCCCACGCTGCCAGCATCGAACTTTGGCAGCGCATCGTCAAAGCGATCCCAACGCGGCGCATCCTTGAAATAGATGACGCGCGTAGGCTCAATCATGTTTGGATCGTCCAACGAGCCCGCCTGAACCATGATGCCGTCTCCGGGCAAGTCCCCGGACGTGTACAGTCGGCCCGCGCAGACGCCGCAGAAATGACGCGTCACCTTGCCGCCTGATTCACCGCTATTGGTATAAGTGCTGGGCTCGCCTTCAATCTCGAGCTGACTACGGTGAATGCCGATGATGGTTGTATGGCCAGTGCCCGTCGCCTTCTGGCAATCCTTGCAGCAACATTGGCAGACGAGGATACTGGGACCGGTCAGCACATAGCGAATGGCGCCACACAGGCACCCGCCCTCTACCTTCATTCCGTCAGCGATCATGCCGTTTCCCTCTCCTACGATGCTGCGTGAGCGGAGCCGGGCGATGAAAACAACCGGTCGACACCCAGCATTGATTCATTCGATTATCTCGTCAGCGCCAAACCTGCATCCTGTCTTTGAGGCCGAATTTGAGACGCACCAAAGCAAGTCATGTAATAAGGGTCCCTGCTATTGATGTCAACATAGCTGCCTATTTCGAGCCAGCAATCTACGACCTGAACCGTGCGCAAATTTCCCCCTCAAACATGCCTTATGCCGACTATAGCATGCGTGGAGCCGCGCGAAAAACACGCTCCATCCTTTCATTTCAGCCATTTTCGAACCGGTGTCGCGGACTCGGATCGGCGTGGCACAAGAGTGGTTGCATCAGGCAAAGCAGCGATGTAAAACATTATCAGGGTAGCTTATATAAGATCCGCCTCATTCGATTGACCATCTGTGTCGGCAAAGCAAAGTACCGAGCCGATTTGAAGTGCTTACAATCAAATTTTATCAAACTGCGAAGTTATTGGAGATGATGCAATGAGTGGGCAAAAGGTTGAAGATGCGTCCATTTACCCACCATCTTCGGTCGGCTGGCGCGCCGTCACCATCTTCACCCTTCTCTACATTCTCTCCTATTGCGATCGAAAATTATTGTCCCTGATGGTCCTGCCGATCCAGAAGGATCTGCACATCACGGACTTTCAATTCGGCATATTGCAAGGCTTTGCTTTTTCGCTGTTTTACGCAATTGCGGGCATCCCGATTGGACGCCTTGTCGATAAATATCCGCGCCGGACGATCATGTATATCGGCGTCACGCTCTGGTCTCTCGCCACGGCCATCTCTGGTTTTGCGCAGTCCTTCTGGGCGCTTCTCCTCGCACGGGTTGGCGTGGGTGTCGGTGAGGCGACGTTGAGCCCTGCATCCTATTCGATGATCAGCGATCTGTTCCCCAAAGGGCGGCTGTCCACCGCACTCTCCGTCTATGGTCTGGGCGTGACCATCGGCAGCAGCCTGGCTTTCGTCGTGGGTGGCACGGTCGTCAGCTTCGTGACCGGCGCCGGTGATATCAGTCTTGGGTGGCTTGGCGAATTTCATGCCTGGCAGCTTGCGTTTCTCATCGTGGGCTTGCCGGGCCTGCTCATGGCCTTTCTGGCCTTTGCAGTTCCGGAACCCAAGAGAACCGGCCTGTCAGCCAAGGCTAAAGAAGGCCGCCCGCGCGGTGAGCTACTCGCGTTCATGAAGTCGCGCCGCAGCTTCCTGCTGTGCCACTTTGGCGGCTATTCGGCGATCGCGCTTATGTCCTTGTCGATCAGCAGCTGGGCGCCCGCTTTCTTCGGACGGCAGTTTGGCTGGTCGCCAATTCAGATCGGCACGGCGCTGGCCATCTACACGGGCGTGTTCGGCACGATGGGGGCGCTCGCCGGTGGCCGCATCGTGGATTTCTTTGTCCGCCGTGGGGTCGAGAACGCGCATCTGCGCGTCGTCGCCTGGTCGATTGCCTGCGCCGCACCGTTCGGCATTGCAGCCTTTCTCTCCACCTCGCCCTATCTCACAATCGGCCTGTTGTGCGTCATGCAGTTCTTCCTGATGTTCTTTTCCGGCCCCGGCATCGGCGCGCTCCAGATCGTCACGCCAAATGAACTGCGCGGTCAGGTCTCGGCGATTTATCTCTTCATCGTCTCGATGGTCGGCGCAGGCCTTGGCCCTGTAGCGGTCGGCGCGATCACAGATTTCGGCTTTGGCGACCCGAGCAAGGTCGGCTGGTCGATCGCTGTTCTCATCGCCTTCGGCGGATCGGCGGCGTTCATATTGCTCAATCTTGGACGCGCACCGATGATCCGCGCGCTCGACGCTCTGCGTTGATGGCGCTGGCGACCATGCATCGCGCGTTTTGCAACGCCTTTTGAGAGGACCCCTCATGCCTGAAGTTCAAAAGACGCTGTATCTGGTATTCTCAAACTGGATGCCCGGCAAAGAGGCAGAGTTTCACGCCTGGTATAGTGAGCATGTCAGCCAGATATTGTCAGTGGAGGGTTTTGAATCCGCCCGCCGCATGACCGGCCTGCAGATGGAAGGTCGCGATATGCCGGACTATTCGCACGTCACCGCCTATGAGATTTCCGGCGATGTCGACGAGGCGTTCCGCAATCTGAAGGCAGCCAGAGAGGCAGGAAAGCTCTCCTTTCCAGATTTCAGCGTTGTGGAGCGCTCGTTCAAGGGCATGAGTTACGGGCTCGTCGAACAATTACCCACGTCTGTTTGATCTTATGCCGTGCGGCGATCTGCAAATATTAAAGAGGAAGAGCTTCGATGCGGTTTGATCCCGGCGTGACCGATATCACGCAAGCTGAGCTGCAATATATACTCGACGAGATTGGCGTCTCCGCTGGCAGCGCAGCCTCCACTTTGGCCATCAAAGGAACGCCGCAGGACTTGAACAGCCCGCTTCGGGTTATCGACGCGGGCGCGATCGCCCTCGCCGCTCAGGCAATCGCGCTGGCCGCGCTTGCCCAGAAGCGCGCCGCCGCCCCGGAGAGTCACGCGCCTGAAGACATCAGCATAGATGCGCGCCAGATCGTCTTTTCCTTCAAGCCTTTCTTCTACACATTGCTCGATGGTGCTCCCACGGGAAGCTGGACGGGTCTGGCGGCAGCAGCGCCGTGCATGGGGCATTTCAAATGTGCCGATGGGCGCTTTGTCTACATGTGCAGTCTGGTGCCCAAACTGCGCAACGCCACCCTGCGCTTCCTCGATTGCGAGGCGACCAGAGAGGCGGTCGCCAAGGCGGTTGCCAATTGGAACAGCGAAGCGCTTGAAGCGGCGATGACCGCGCAGGGCATCCCGGTTGCGGTGGTGCGGGATGGCGACGAGTGGCTCAAGTCGGAACAGGGTTTGGCGCTCCGATCGAGCCCGCTCATTCCCATCAAGCAATTGGCTAAGAGCGCACCGGTTGCGCTGACAAAGGCGGACCGACCATTTGCGAGCATCAAAGTCGTCGACATGACCCATGTGCTGGCTGGCCCCATGCTCACGCGAGGCCTTGCCGAATATGGCGCCGAGGTGCTGCACTTAAGTTCAGGCAACCCTGAGCATGACGATCCCAAGCCGGTCAGCTTCGAGTTCCGGCTCGGCAAGAAGACGGCGACCCTGGATCTCAACGATGCTGCCGGGCGCGAGACGCTGGCAGAGCTGCTGCGCGACGCGGACGTTTTCGTGCATTCCTGGAGACCGGGCGTTTTCGAGCGCTATGGCTTTACGCCCGAGCAGATCGCCGCGCTAAACCCAAGCATCATCCAGCTCGCAGTGAGCTGCTATGGCCCCGTCGGCTCCTGGTCGGCGAGAGGCGGGTTTGATGGGCTCGCCTTGGCCTCCACCGGCGCCACCGCGCTTGAAGCGCTCTATGGCCCACCCAAGGTCTCACCTCCGGGCGTGGTGACGGATGCGTTGGTCGGCGTGCTTGGTACTGCCGTCGTCGCATCGCTGCTGCAGCGCCGGGCCGAGCAAGGCGGGAGCTACCGGGCCGACCTGTCCCTCGCGCGCATATCCATGTGGCTGATCGGGCTGGGCCTGGAAAGCGTCAGTCCCGACCATTCAGAAGAGCTTGGCGAGCCCCGCCTGCGCCAGCTGGAAACGCCGGTTGGCATGGTCGACCATGTTGCCTCCCCGATTGGCTTTTCCGGGATCGAGAGCCAACTGCCCTTTGCTGGCGCGCTTGATCGGCCCATTTGGGGTTAGCGCTCCGACTGACAGTTAAAGCCTGTCAATCGGAGCGTTCTCAACGCTATTTCGTCACTGCTGCGTGGGCATAACGAAGTCCGCGCCCGTGCTGGGGCCGGTCGGCCAGCGCATGGTTGCGGTCTTGTAGCGCGTGTAGAAGCGCACGCCTTCTGGTCCGTGCATATGATGATCGCCGAATAGCGAGCGCTTCCAGCCGCCAAAGCTGTGATACGCCATTGGAACTGGGATCGGCACGTTGACGCCCACCATGCCGACCTGCACACGGCTCAGATATTCGCGCGCCGTGCGCCCATCCCGCGTGAAGATGGCGGTGCCATTGCCAAATTCATGGGCGTTCACAAGGCCGAGCGCTTCCTCGAAATCGGCTGCGCGAACAATGGCGACCACCGGACCGAAAATCTCTTCCTTGTAGATGCGCATATCTGCCGTGACATGATCGAACAGGCACCCACCGAGGAAGAAGCCCTCCTCATAGCCCTGCAGCTTGAGCTCCCGGCCATCGACCAGCAATTCCGCGCCTTCCTCGACGCCGAGGTCGACATAAGAGCACACCTTGTCGCGATGCACGCCCGTGACCAGTGGCCCCATATCATTGCTATTGTCCGTACCCGGCCCGACGCGGAGCGCCCGCACGCGTGGCGCCAGCTTCTCGACCAGACGCTTGGCCGTCTCCTCGCCCACGGGAACGGCGACCGAAATCGCCATGCAGCGCTCGCCTGCCGAGCCATAGCCGGCGCCCATCAGCGCATCGACCGCCTGATCAATGTCGGCATCGGGCATGATGACCATGTGGTTCTTGGCGCCACCGAGCGCCTGCACCCGCTTGCCATTGGCGATGCCGCGCTGGTGGATATATTCCGCGATTGGCGTGGAGCCTACGAAACTGATCGCCTCGACGCGTGGATCATCCAGCAGCGCATCGACCGCTTCCTTGTCGCCATGAACGACGTTGAAAACACCGTCCGGCAAACCCGCCTGCTTGAGCAGCAGCGCCAGTTCATTGACGAGGCTCGGGTCCTTCTCCGAAGGCTTCATGATGAAGGTGTTGCCGCAGGCGATGGCCACCGGGAACATCCACATCGGAACCATCGCCGGGAAGTTGAACGGGGAAATCCCGGCCACAACGCCAAGCGGCTGGCGGATCGACACAGCATCGATGCTGCGGCCCACGCCCTCGGTATATTCGCCCTTGGATGCTTGCGGGATGCCACAGGCGAACTCGACCACTTCGAGCCCGCGCATAAGCTCGCCCTTGGCGTCGGACAGCACCTTGCCATGTTCGCTGGTGATGATCGCAGCGAGGCGATCAATATTCACATCCACAAGCTCGCGAAATTTGAACAGGATGCGTGCGCGCAAATGCGCGGGCGTCGCTGCCCATTTCGGGAAGGCAGCAGCCGCATTGGCAACCGCCTCACCGACCAGCGCCGTGTCTGCAAGACCGACCTGCTTGGTGACTTCCCCTGTCGCCGGATTGAACACGGGCGCGGTTCGGCCATCGCGCGAAAGCAGCGCACCGTTGATGAAGTGCGGCAGCGTCAAAACGTCTGACATTCGAATTCTCCCAACTCAAAAACTAGAAAAGCACAATATGGATTTGCCGAATCGGCTAGTCCTGCCGCGTTTGCAGCGAGTGATATTTGAATTGCCTGCGCGCCTCATCGAGACGGATGCCCGTGCGGCAGGCGGCGCGGATTTTTTCCTCGGCAGCATGGATTTCCTCGGCAGCGTTCAGCACCTCATCCTCATGCACCTGCGGGATAACGATCACGCCGTCGGGATCGCCTCGGATCAGATCGTTGGGGCTCACACGTGCACCGCCAATCGTGACCGGGCAATTCATCTGCTCCACCTGAACGCGGTCCTTGCCGGTGCGCATCCAATGGCCCTTGCTGAACACCGGATAGCCAAGTTCACGGCAAAGCTTCACATCGCGGCTGATGCCGTCGATCAGCGTGCCGCCAAGCTTCCGCCGATGCGCAATCTCGGTGAGGATGTCACCCCAGATGGTCGCATCGTCACGCCCGCCATTGTCGATGACAACAATCGCGCCTTCCGGCACATCGTCGATATAGTCGCCAACCGTGCCGGCTGGCTTGGCGGCTGGTGTGCAGATCATCGTGAATGCGCGACCGGCCATTTCAAACCCTGGATCGCGCCCGGTGACACCATAGCATTGCCCGACGATACCAAGCCGATCGAGCGCATCGGAAAGCGTCGCGGTATCGAGCGCAGCAGCGCGCTCCACATTACGGGCAGCGCTCATGCGTCCTTCTCCAGCATATGTTCGTAATTGCCGCCCAGAACGGCGCTCATCGCTGTGCCCTTGTCGAGCTGCGCAATCATCGCCGCTTCGCGCTGGATGATCTGCTCGGCAGCGGCGAGCACTTGCTCGACCTGAGCGGGCGCGATCAGGATCACGGCGCTGCCATCTGCAACGACATAATCGCCGGGATTGGCGGTTGCGTCACCAAGCCGGATCGGGACGTTCGTGGCCTTTTCGACAACTCGCCCCCGCGCGGTGAGGCAGGTCAGCTTGTTGGTGAAGATGGGGAAATTCAGGTCGCGCGCTTCGTCAATGTCCCGCACCGGGCCATCGGCGACAACGCCGCGCACACCTGCACGGATCGCGCCACGCGTCAGCAGACCGCCCCAGCAGCCCGCATCGACGCCACTGCGCTGCTCGACAAGGATGATGCTGTTCTTATCCGAAGCCTCGATGGCCTTGGTGCCAAGATGCGTGGCGGGGCCAGGTGGCGGCGCGCCTGTCCCGAGCTTCACAGTCACCGCGATGCCTGCAATGCGCCCAGCGCCTGACTCGCGGCGCAGCCCCGTGACCTGACTGCCGAACCCAAGCTTGTCGAGCGCGTCAGACAAGGCGCAGGTGTCGATCGCTACCAGACGATCGAGAAGGTCGCTCACGGCCGCCATTGCACGAACCCCATTGCATTGCCGGTGCCAGCGACGCTGCGATAGCAAGGCACATAATCGATAAGCTCGGGCGTAAAGCCAAGCTCAGCCATCGCGCCCGCAACCGGCACCCAATTCTTGATTTCCGATGTGCCATCCTGAAAAATATGGTCACCAAGCGCTTCCACCGGCCCCATATCCTCGTTCCAGATCGCATCGAGGAACAGCTTGTCGATTTCCTCATCAATCACGAAGTGGGTCAGGCCGCCGCTGGCGATCAGAACCACGCGCTGGTCGCTGTCCCACTCCTGAATGGCGCGCAGCACCGACTTGCCGAACGCATAGCAGCGCTTCACGCTCGGCTGGTTCGGTGCATAGAAAGTATTGATCAGCACCGGCACGGTCGGGATCGGCTTGTCCCGCATCAGGCGACGGAACACGAAGCCGAATGCGTGTGGCGTCTCGGGCTTGGGCAGCGCCTTCATCGCAGCAACGTCAAACTCATCCGCCATCGCACGCTCGATGATCTTGAGCGCGAGTTCCGGGTGACCAGCGGAGTCCATGCCGCCAGCTGGAATATAGCCCTTCACCGCTTCAGGGATGCCAGGTGGCAGCTTGGCCATGCGCTCTGGCGGGAACTCATTGTTGGTGATCGTGTCACCATAGAAGACGCTGAATGCCGGAATAAGGCGCTCGTCAAAAATCTCCATCTGGTCGTTGCCGAGGATCACCGCGACGTCCGGCTTTGCCTCCGCAATGACGTCGGCGAGCCGCTCGATGGCATCCTGACAACGCTTCTGGCGGGCGTCCCAAACCTCTTTGAGCACCTGCTGCTCGAGATTTTCGCCTTTGCGTGCCTCGACCAGTTCATCGAAGGTCCAGGAGCGACCATGCCAGGGGTGCTTGTTCGCCATGTCGGCGGAAATGCGCGATCCCCACAGCTCGGTTTCGGTGACGAGCATCGGCCCGTGGCTGGTGCCGATGCCGAGAACGATTTCTGCCATATCAGCGCACCTTCGGGCTGAGCTTGAACAAGTCGATGGCATTTTGCGCCATGATGCCGCTCTTTTCCGCGTCGCTCAGCCAGTCGAAGCCCTGAATGAATGGGGCAATATCGTCGAAGGTGCGGTCCGTATCGGGGTTAATCGCGGAGCCGACGCCGGGGCATTCGGCGCCGAACAGGCAGCGATCCGGGCCCACGGTCTTGATGAGAAGGCGCAGCGCTTCTTCCGAATAAAGCACGGTATCATAATAGAGATGCCGCATCCGATCGCGAAAATCGAACCCACGGCGCGCGCCCGATGAGCGGAAACGCCCGATATGATAAGGGATCGCGCCGCCACCATGGCTGATGACGATCTTGAGCGATGGGAAATCCTTGAACACATCGCTCTCAAGCAGGCCATAGACCGCCATCGTCTCTTCCAGCAGAAAGTTGAGCGTGTAAGGCGCCCGGGCAGAACGCGAGCCTGCCGAGTGGATATGCGCTGGCACATCGAGCTCGCACAGCTTCTCATAGAGCGGATACCAGTAGCGATCACCCAGTGGCGGTGGCGCGGTGCCGCTATTCTCGTAAGGATCGGGATTCAGCAGGCAGCCCTTGAATCCCATGCGTACGCAGCGCTCAAGCTCGGCCAGCACGCGCTCGACCGGCTCGCCCGCCGCCTGCGGCAAGCCCGCAATCGGCGCGAAGCGATCGGGCAGAAGCTGGCATTGGCGCGCGATGATGTCGTTCGTCGCCTCGGTGAACCAGTCGACCAGAAAGCTCGGCTTTTCCGAGTGCATCATCTGGAACGGACGCGGACTTAACAACTGATAATTGGTGCCGACACGGTCGAGCATGTCGAGATGACCACAAGGCGCCATCTCTTTCTTGTTGGTGTAAGCGAGGATTTCCTCATCGGTTAAATCGGGGAACTTCTTGCCATGCTCTCCGCGATGCGAAAGCAGCATGGACTTATAGACCCACAGCTCCGCTGGCGCACTCACATGCCCGTGGCAGTCAACGATGGTCGCCATTCCTAACTCCTGCAAAATATTATCATTTATGGGCCGCTATGCCGATCAATCGCTATTCGGCGACCGCCTCAGCACGCGCCAATTTGTCGAGCAACAGGCGCGCCCTCACCCCGCCAGCATCTACGCTGAATGCGCGCAGCTTGCGGTCAGGCAGCAAATCGAGACTGCGCTGCTGCGCCTCCAGCACTTCCACATCCTCCAGGAACACGGTGCGTTGCTGCGCTGCTGCGTCGATGAAAAACTGCTCATTCGACAGATCGCCAGTGCGGGTCGCGCCCCAGAAATAATGACAGGTGGTTTCCGTTTCCGGCGTGATGAAATCGAGCACGAAACCGCGCACACCGCCCTGATCATGCTTCTCCAGCGTTGCGCCCAACGCAACCGGCGCCACACCGACATCGATCAACACACCGCCGGGCGGGATGAACCGGATGATTTGCCAGCGATCTACCAGGCCAGAGGTTCCATCAAGCGCATCACCAAGCGCGGCACGGTACATGGGCGCGGGCTCGATGCCCGGCATCCAGCGGCGGCTCAGCACCTCGCCATTGGCAACGGTGGTTTCCACGGGATGATCGTGAATTTCCTTCTGCCCGATCGAACTGGCATGGACATAGGTCTCGTGCGAGAGGTCCATGAGATTGTCGATCACAAGGCGATAATCGCATTTCACATGCAACGTGCCACCGTCCGCGCGCCACTGTGGATGCTCGTTCATCCACAGATCTGGCAGGCTGTTTTCATCACACAGCGCCGGGTCGCCCATCCAGATCCAGACGAAGCGATAGCGCTCGACAACCGGATAAGCGCGGACCTTGACGCCGGGATTGACCGGGTCGCTCCCCGGCATCTGGCGGCAGGCGCCCTTACTATCAAGCAGAAGACCATGATAGCGACAGCGGATGGCGTCACCCTCGACTGTGCCGAGGGAAAGCGGCAAGAGGCGGTGAGGGCAAACATCTTCCAAAGCGGATACTTTGCCATCAGAACCGCGGAACAGAACGACGGGCTCTCCGCAGAAAAGCCGACCGAGCGGTCGATCGCTGACCTCAAAGTCCCAGGCAGCAACATACCACTGATTCTTTAAAAACATATCAAGCTCCCTGATATCTTTTTAACCCAGACTTGATCGTTATGGCAAGTGCCGATCGGCGCTTTGGTCAACACCTCGGCTTTAAGAGTCTTGCGGCGCACGCTTAGGATGCTATCCGCAGTGATGGTGCGTGCAGAGCCCGCCACAACAGAGAGTGGAACATGGACTTTTACCGCAGAACGCGAACAATCTATCTTCTCTGGCAAATGAACCTGCGCCTCCAGCCCGACCTGGAGAATTGCCTGGCATCGTTCAAAGTGACGCCTGGACAATATATTGCCCTGAGCCATCTGCGCAGCAAGCATCGCTATTCTGCAGCGGAGCTCGCGCGCAAGACCGGGGTAAGTGCCCAGTCGATGAACGAACTTGTGCTGGCCATTGAGAA
>Ga0307414_10000545_pt1 | contig 19649 bp, 13 predicted proteins | sample DK1Ometagenome_FD_203804 | JGI IMG/M metagenome (GOLD analysis project Ga0307414, IMG submission 203804) | Maize rhizosphere microbial communities from greenhouse at UC Davis, California, United States - DK15-O-3 | ecosystem: Host-associated > Plants > Roots > Rhizosphere > Soil | place: USA... | reverse complement strand
TTTTGCAGATATCTTTATTGTGTTTGCTAAAATTGATGATGATGCGAATTTGACGGCTTTCATTGTGGAGCGTGAATTTGGTGGCATCACCATGAACCCTGAAGAACATAAAATGGGAATCAAGGGCTCTTCTACCAGACAAGTCTTCTTTAACGACTGTCCGGTTCCGGTAGAAAACATGCTTTCTGACCGTCAGAATGGATTTAAAATTGCAGTAAACATCCTGAACATTGGAAGGATCAAATTGGCTGCTGCAGCGATTGGTGCTTCTAAAGCAGTGATCGATACCGCGGTTAATTATTCCAATGAGCGGATTCAGTTTGACCGCCCGATTTCAAAATACGGTGCGATCAGGTATAAACTGGCAGAAATGGCGGCTAAAGTATATGCAGTAGAGTCTGCAAATTACCGTGCCGGTCAGAACATCGATGATGCTTATGACACATTGGTTGCCGGAGGAATGGATGCGGGTAAAGCAAAACTGAAATCTACAGAGCAGTTTGCCGTAGAATGTGCCATCCTGAAAGTATGGGGTTCTGAAGTGCTGGATTATGTGGTAGATGAAGGGGTACAGATCTATGGTGGAATGGGCTTTTCTGCAGAGGCACCTATGGACCGCGCTTACCGTGATGCAAGGATCAACAGGATCTTTGAAGGAACGAATGAGATCAACAGATTGCTGACTGTGGATATGATGCTGAAGCGTGCGATGAAAGGTGAATTAGACCTGATGACGCCTGCTACAGCAGTAGCTGCAGAACTGATGTCGATCCCTGATTTCGGGGAAGAAGACGATACCTTATTCGCCGCAGAAAAGAAAATCATTAAGAACCTGAAGAAAGCAACTTTGATGGTGGCGGGTGCCGCAGTGCAGAAGCTGATGATGAGCCTTTCTAAAGAACAGGAAATTCTGATGAACATTGCAGACATGGCGAGCTATGTGTACGTAGCAGAATCGACCTTGCTGAGAACCGAGAAATTAGTGAACCTTCGTGGTGAAGCGGCCTGTGAAGGTCAGCTGAACATGATGCGCATTTATTTTGTAGAAGCCGTTGATGGACTTCAGAAAGCAGGTAAAGAGGCATTGTGGGCTTTCGCAGAAGGTGATGAGCAAAGAATGATGATGGTAGGCTTACGCAGGTTTACGAAGATGGATGCTTTCAATGTAAAAGAAACACGCCAGAAAGTGGCGCAGCAATTGATTGCTGCAAATAAATATTGTTATTAAGATAACGATTCATAATTAAACTGGACGCCCTTAATTTATTAAGGGCGTTTTTTATGAGGGGCCTGGCAATTGTTAAAATTGGTTAAAAATTGTTCCATCAGTTAGAAAAGACTATTTTTGTCTATTATGTTAAAAAACAAGATCTTTCTGAGCTTATTCCTTCTCTGCGGGTTATTTGCAGCGTGCGAAAAAAAGAAGGATTATGATCCGGATACCCAGTTGGAGATTGATAAATTAATTATAGAAAAATTCGTTGTGGATAGCGCTATTGCAGCAATCACAGTCGATCCTTCAGGAATGAGTTACCGGATTTTGGCAAAAGGTACAGGAGCAGTTCCCATATTGACCGATAGCATTCAGGTTTCTTATACCGCAAGAGTGCTGGGATCTAAGAATCCATTTGAAACTATTTCTGTAGAGCGCCCCGTTTCCTTAAAACTCAATGCTTTAATGAAAGGATGGCAGATCGGACTTCCAATGATTGCCAAAGGAGGACAAATCAGAATGATCATTCCTTCTCCTTTAGCTTATAAAGACTTTCAGGGCTCATCAATCCCTCCTAATTCAATATTAGATTATACCGTTACCCTCTTGGATATCAATAATAAAAAAACCAAATGATTAAAAAGTTATCACTTTATACCTTTGCCTTATTAGGGGCAGTTGTTCTTTTGAGTTCCTGTAAAAAGGAATATGAATCTGTTCAGACGCTGGATGATACCAAAATAGCCGATTATCTGGCTAAAAATAATATTGTTGCTTTGCCAGATCCGGCAAAATCCGGATATTTTTATGTGCTTACACAGCCTGCTGATGGCGGAACACCTGCGCCTGAATATAAGGATGTAGATTCTGTGCGTTATAATATTGTTGGGAAATCAATGATCAATGGTACAGTATATGGCAGTTCGCCCCTGATCCGTAATCTGGGAATGCCTGTTGGTTATACCGGCGAAATTAATAATAGTGGTGGTGGATTCATGGGACTTCCGGTTCCTGCAATTTCAGATGTGATCAAGAAATTAAGACCCGGAGGTAGTGCCAGGATTTTCCTGCCTTCCTACCTTGCTTTTGGGAAAAATGGGTTTCCCGGAGCAAAAATCCCTTCAAATGAAGTGATTGAATTGAATATCAGTACGTATGCGGAGAAGCAGTCGGTGTTAGATCAGCAACATATTTTGTCATTTTTAACCGCCAATTCCCTGACCGCCTTAAAAGATGAATCTGGTGTTCATTACATCGTAACGACTTCGGGAACAGGAACCGATCCTATTAACGTCAATACAGCCGTAGAGATGAAGTATACCTTAAAAATGCTGGATGGAACAATAGCCGATTCCGGCCAGTTTACTTCGCCACCGAAAAGGTTAGTGTTGGGCATGGAAAAAATGTTGGTGAAATTTACAAAAGGAGCAAAATTCAGGTTATTTATTCCTTCAGTGCTGGGATATGGAAATGTGACCAATCAATCCGGAAGCATTCCTGCCAATTCTGTTTTAGATTTTGATGTAGAGATCATCAACGTTACCAACTAAATAGAAAGGAGAAGACATTATTCATTTAATGCTTCTTTAAAGACTTTTAATACCCTTTCTCTTGCAAAAGCATGTTCAACTATAGGTTGTACATGCTTTTGTTGTTTATAAGCAGGGAGCCAACGATCGATATATTTAAATTCAGGATCGAATTTTTTCGTCTGAAGTTCGGGATTGAAGATTCGGAAGTAGGGAGCTGCGTCATTTCCTGAACCACAGGCCCATTGCCATCCCCCGATATTGCTGGCCATTTCATAATCCAATAACTTCTCTGCAAAATAAGCTTCTCCCCATCTCCAGTCGATCAAAAGATGTTTGGTCAGAAAACTGGCGACAACCATTCTGACGCGGTTGTGCATATAGCCGGTCGCATTCAATTGTCTCATTCCTGCATCTACAATCGGATAGCCTGTATTACCCTGGCACCAGGCTTCAAATTCTGATTCGTTGTTTCTCCATTTTATGAGGTCATAGGCAGGTTTGAATGATTGGCTGACGGTATGTGGGAAATGCCATAAGATCATCATATAGAAATCTCTCCAGGCCAATTCAGATAACCATTTTTCTGCTTTTTGGGCCAGCGCTGTTCTGACAGCTTCCCGGATGCTGAGGGTGCCAAAACGTAGATGAACACCGAGATGTGTGGTTGCATCTTCAGCGGGAAAATCTCTTTTGTCCTCATAAAGATTGAGCTTGCCGCTAAAGTCTTTATTTGGGAAGTTCAGATCTGAGTTTGCAAATCCCATTTCAAAAAGGCTGGGGATTTCCTGAAGAGCCAATGGAAAGAAATTACCGGCGTATTTTTCTATTGGATACGCCTTGAGGTAGAATTCATTCAGCTTTTGCTGCCATTGCCGGAAGTAGGGCGTAAATACAGTGTAGGGTTTGCCATCCGCTTTTGTGATTTCATTTTTCTCGAAAATCACCTGGTCCTTGAAGGTCCGGAAGCCGATCTGTTCCGAGCGCAGGTATTCGGCAAGGGCATCGTCTCTCTCCTTTGCATAAGGCTCATAGTCGTGATTGGTATATACTGATTTGACGGTGTAGCTGTGCAAAATCTCAGGCCATACCTCTTCCGGACTACCATATTTGACCAGAATACTGCTCCCTGATTGTTGAAGACTGGAATTCAGAGCCTCCAGTGTTTTATGAATGAAAGTTACTCTTGCGTCTTTTTTATCCGCCAGCTTACTGAGGATGTTTTTGTCAAAAATGAAAAGCAACAATACCGGTAAAGGGCTTCGGAGTGCTTCATATAATGCGGCGTTGTCTTCTAATCTTAAATCTCTTCGTAACCAGCAAATGTTAATTTCTGACTTCATTATTTTAAAGGGGCTTGGGTTATGCCTGGTATATCGGTTGGGTTTAGGCCTGGTAAATATCGGTTAAAGCGTCTTCAAGTTGAAGATATTTAAATTGAAAACCGGTATCCAGGAGCTTTTGGGCGGAGGTATTGTTGCTGATCAGGGCAACGGAGGCCATTTCTCCTAAAATAAGTTTTAAAATACTTTCAGGAACATTGATTGGCCATACCGGGCGGTGTAGTTTTTTAGCAATAGCTTTGGTTAGGCTGAGGTTGCTCACCGGAAAAGGGGCACAGATATTATACGAACCTGTCCATTGGTCGTTTTCTACTGCGCTCACAAATGCTTCAACTACATCATCGACATGTACCCATGGCACCCATTGTTTGCCGCTGCCCAATGCCGCTCCAGCAAAAAAGCGGATGGGTTTGTCAAGAGCAGGAAGGGCCCCTTCATTTTTGGCAAGTACAAAACCTATCCTGCATTTTACGATCCTCAGGCCTAAGGCTGTTCCTTCGTCTACAGCAGCTTCCCATTGCCGGCAACATTCGGCAAGGAATCCGGTCCCGGCAGGACTTTTTTCCACTAGAATCTCATCTCCGGCATCTCCATAATAACCTACTGCAGAGGCAGAAATAAAGGACTGAATATCGGCTTGTTGTTCTTTTATAAGTTGGTGAAGGAGTTTTGTAGACAAAATCCTGCTGTCAATCACTTTTTTCTTTCGGGCCGGGCTCCATTTTTCGCCGGCAACATTTTCTCCTGCAAGGTGGATGATGGTGTCTACATCTTCCAGACAACCGGGGTCTATTTCCTGTTGGTAGACATTCCATAAAAAGACCTTAACTTTTTCTATAACAATAGGTTTTCGGGAGAGGACCGAGATTTTATGTCCTTTTTCCTGTAACGCACGTATTAGTTTTTTGCCAATCAGTCCTGTGGCTCCGGTCATCAGAATGTGCTTCGTCATAATTTGTATAACCGCTTAACGGCATTTTAGTTTGGAATTAAGTCTTTTTCTTGTAAATGTTTGTTGCGCTTATGTAAATATTGCTTTATGCATTCGTACTAAGCTAAAAATTCGTATATTTTTGTGAATTATATACTTTATGTCCCCCTCATTAATGAAGTCTAAAAGAATATTAGTTTGGTTTAGAAATGATCTTCGATTACACGACAATGAAATGTTGGTTGAAGCCATTGCAAAATCCGACAGTATTTTGCCGGTCTATTTTTTTGATCCTCATTATTTTCAGCCCACTATATTTGAAACAGATAAGACCGGGGCACATCGGGCGAAGTTTTTGTTGGAAAGTGTTGCTGCATTAAGACAAGCTTTTCAGCAACTGGGTGGTGACATTTTGCTGATGAAGGGAAGCCCGGAAGAATTAATGGCTAAATTGGTGGAAGACTACGAAATATCCGAAGTTTATCATCACCGTGAAGTAGCGCCGGAAGAGACCTTGATTTCTACTAAAGTAGAAGACCTTTTGTGGAAGCTTAAAATCAACTTAAAACATTTCATAGGACATACCTTATATAACAAAGAAGACCTTCCTTTCCCCATTAAGGATATTCCTGATGTCTTTGCCCAGTTTAAAAAGAAAACAGAGCGTGACGCCATCGTTAAATCCTGCTTTTTATCTCCTGAAGAGATCTCTTTTGTAGAGAATGAAGATTGGGGAGCATTACCTTCCCTCGAAGACTTAGGCTTTGATTCCACCATTTCTATTCCTGAACAATCATTTTTGGGTGGAGAGGATGCGGGCTTGCAACAGTTGAAAGCATTGCTGGAAGAGGGTGCTGATATTTACCTGAAACCAGTGAAACAGAGCCTGGATAAACCTGGTTTTTCTTCCCGGTTGTCGGGATGGTTGTCTTTAGGTTGTTTATCACCAAGAAAGGTTTACTGGTTGGTAAAGGAGGCGGAGGCTACTTTTGGAGGAAATACAAATTTTAACCAGATCCTTTTAGGTTTATTGTGGAGGGATTATTTCAGGTTTATGTTTAAAAAACATGGAATTGAGTTTTTCCAGGACCCTGATTTCGAAAAGGAATTGTTTTCTGTCGCGGATAATGAAAATCCTGCCTTACAAAAATGGAAAATGGGAAATACCGGGCATGCGATGATTGATAAGTATATGCATGAATTGAATGAATCTGGTTTTATTCCTCATGCCGGACGCTTATTGGTGGCTACTTTCCTGGTTCATGTCTTAAAAGTCCACTGGACAAATGGCGCAGTCTATTTTGAGGATAAGCTCATCGATTATGCGCCGGCAAGTAACTGGGGAAACTGGGCGAATGTAGCGGGCGTAGGAAAAGATGCGAAGTCAAAAAATACATTTGACCTGGATAAGCAAATCAAAATACTGGAAACGGTCGTTTCCGACGCAGCGTCGATGGTTTAAAGCCATGCTTTAAACTACTTTAATTCCCCTTTTATCGTTTATTTTGTATAAAAATTAAACAAAAATTGTTTTTTAAACAAACTTGTTTAACATTTGTTGTAAACAATAACGTGAGGAAATTTTCAATAAGTGATATAGAGGGGCTCATTGGGATTAAAGCACATACGATCAGAGCCTGGGAGATAAGGTATAATCTGGTGCCACCCAAGAGAACACCCACGAACATTCGTTTCTACGATGAAGACGATTTAAAGATGCTGCTTAATATTGTGGCCCTGAACGAGAATGGCTACAAAATCAGCCGGATTGCCAAGATGACCCACAAGCAGATTTCCGACCTTGTTACCCAGTTAAAGTCCGACTGGAGTAATGATTCCGTACAGATGCTAAGTCTTTCCAATGCGACGATCGCTTATGATGAAGTCGAATTTTCTGAAGTATTGGGAAAATGCATTGAAGAGATGGGACTGGTCAAAACCATGGATGTTGTTCTTTTTCCTTTTATGAAACGGGTGGGAATGTTGTGGCAAACCGGCACGATTGATCCTTCTCACGAACACTTTGCTTCCAACCTAATCCGCGACCGCATCATTGTGGAAATCGATAAAGTGGAAAAACCTGAGAAGGCGGAAGTAAAAAGATTTCTGCTTTTTCTTCCTGAAGCTGAAACGCATGAAACTGGTCTGCTTTTTGCCAGATACCTATTGAAAAGGTGTGGCCATGATACCCTATATCTGGGATCGGAAATACCTTATACAGATCTTAAAAAAGTGGTGGAGTCCTATCAACCGGATTTCGCTTTTATTGTTTTAACTTCTTTAAATCTGGGTAAAGACATCAATAAAATCATAGGTAAAGTTATGGACAGTCTGAATGTTCCGTTGTTAGTTGCAGGTAGTTTAATCTCTGAATTTGATATCCTTGTGAAGGATCAACTGACGCCATTAAAGAATGTCTGTGATATGACCGATTTTTTGGAAGATTTATAAAGAAAATTGCCTGATTTAATAGGTAAAATCCTAATTTTGCATCACTTATAGCATATTCACACATAATGGATAATTTATCTTATCTCAACGGCGCAAATGCCGAATACATAGAGTCCCTTTATCAAACTTTTAAAGAAGATCCCAATTCGGTTGAATTTGGTTGGCAGAAATTTTTTGAAGGCTTCGACTTCGGCAGAGGCTCCTCTCCGGAATCTGCAGGAGAAGAAACACCTGAGCATTTCCTAAAAGAGGTTAGTGTTTTAAACATGATCAACGGTTACCGTCAGCGTGGCCACCTGTTTACACATACCAACCCGGTTAGAGAAAGACGTCAGCACCTCCCAACACTGGATCTGGAAAATTTCAAATTATCAGCGGCCGATCTTGATACGGTATTTAATTCAGGTGTTGAAATTGGCATCGGAGCAGCGAAACTAAGTGATATTGTTGCATTCTTAAAACAGACTTACTGCCGCTCCATTGGTGCAGAATACAAATACGTCCGTACGCCGGAGGTATTGTCCTGGATAGAACACAAAATGGAAAGTGTGCGCAACACGCCAAATTTCTCCATCGAAGAAAAACGTAGAATTTTAAAAAAGCTGAATGAAGCGGTAAGTTTTGAGAACTTCCTTGGAACGAAGTTCCTTGGTCAGAAGCGTTTTTCCCTGGAAGGTGCAGAAGCTTTAATTCCTGCATTGGATTCGGTGATTGAAAAAGGTTCTGAGCTGGGAATCGAAGAATTTGTGATCGGAATGGCGCATCGTGGAAGGCTGAACGTTTTGGCCAACATTATGCAAAAAACCTATAAGGACATCTTTGCTGAGTTTGAAGGTAAAGGGTACAGTGCAGCATCACCTTTTGGTGGTGACGTAAAATACCATTTGGGTTACTCTACCGATGTAACCACCAATAATGGAAATAGTGTTCACCTGAGTTTATGCCCTAATCCATCCCATCTGGAAACAGTGAACGGAGTGGTAGAAGGAATGACCAGGTCTAAAATAGATTTTAAATACGGTGGTGATGATGCACGTATCGCACCAATCCTGATTCATGGTGATGCTTCTGTTGCCGGTCAGGGGATCGTATACGAAGTGATTCAGATGGCTGGCTTAGACGGTTACAAAACCGGAGGAACCATTCACCTGATCATCAATAACCAGATTGGTTTTACGACCAACTTTAAAGATGCACGTTCGAGTACTTATTGTACAGATATCGCTAAAGTAACCTTATCTCCTGTTTTTCATGTAAATGGAGATGATGTGGAGGCTTTGGTTTATGCGATTAACCTGGCAATGGAGTACCGTCAGAAATATAAAAACGATGTGTTTATCGATATTTTATGCTACCGCAGGTTTGGACATAATGAGGCTGATGAACCTAAATTCACACAACCATTATTGTATAAAGCGATAGAGCAGCACGCCAATCCGCGTGATATCTATGTTCAGCAGTTGATCAAAGAAGGTAAACTGGAAGCAAGTATGGCAAAAGAACTGGAAAAAGAATTCCGTGGTCTATTGCAGGAGCGCCTGAATGAAGCTAAAGAGATTACTTCTACTTATCAGGATGTTAAATTTGGCGGTGCCTGGGCAGACATGCGTCTGGCTACGGTACAGGATTTTGAAACTTCTCCGAATACAGCGGTTAAGAAAACTACCTTGCTGGAAGTAGCGAAAAGAATCAGCACATTGCCTTCAGATAAAAAGTTCTTCAAGAAAATTGAGAAGCTTTTTGATGAGCGTAGCAAAATGGCAAATACAACACATGTATTTGACTGGGCGATGGGTGAGCAACTGGCTTATGGTACTTTGCTGGCAGAGGGTAAACGTGTTCGTTTAAGTGGACAGGATGTGGAAAGAGGAACTTTCTCTCACCGTCATGCAGTTTTAACCCTGGAGGATTCTGAAGAGGAATATATCCCATTGGCGAATGTTTCTGATCAACAGGCACCTTTTGACATTTACAATTCACATTTGTCGGAATATGGTGTGCTTGGTTTTGAATATGGTTATGCGATGGCTAACCCGAATGCATTGACGATCTGGGAAGCGCAGTTTGGTGATTTCTTTAACGGAGCACAGATTGTAGTGGACCAGTATATTGCGAGTGCCGAAACAAAATGGCAACGTGAGAATGGTTTGGTGATGTTATTGCCACATGGTTATGAAGGTCAGGGACCTGAACATTCATCGGCACGTATTGAGCGCTTTATGGAGCTTTGTGCAGATTACAATATGCAGGTAACGAACTGTACTACTCCGGCGAATTTCTTCCATGCAATCCGAAGACAGTTTAAACGTGATTTCAGAAAGCCATTAGTGGTGTTTACACCGAAGAGTCTTTTACGTCATCCTTTATGCGTTTCTAAGCTGGAAGAGTTTACAGACAATAAATTCCAGGAAGTGATTGACGATGCAAATGTGAAAGCAGCATCAGTAAACAGAGTCCTGTTCTGTAGCGGTAAGATCTATTATGAGTTGTTGGAAAAACAACAAAAAGATCAGATCAAAGATGTAGCGATCGTAAGGGTGGAACAATTGTATCCAACTCCGCTGGCGCAAATGGAGGCGGTATATCAAAAATATAAAAATGCTAAAGAAGCCGTTTGGGTTCAGGAAGAACCTGAAAACATGGGCGCATGGCCATATTTGCTACGTAGGTTAAGAAAAACTACCTTTAATGATATTGAAGTGATCTCAAGAAAAGAGAGCAGCAGTACTGCATCGGGTTTTGCAAGACAACATGCGGATCAGCAAGCGTATATTCTGGCGAAAGCTTTCGAAATGCCGGTAACGGAAACAGAGAAAGAGATTGCTAAGAAGTCTGTGAGTAAAGTTTATAATGTAGATTAGAAAATATAATACATCAGTTATGAGTATAGAAATAAAAGTTCCGCCGGTAGGCGAGTCAATCACCGAAGTTGTTTTATCACGTTGGGTGAAAAATGATGGGGATGCAGTAGAAATGGATGAGGTAATTGCGGAATTAGAATCTGATAAAGCAACTTTTGAATTAACTGCAGAACAGGCTGGAACTTTAAGGACAGTGGCTAGCGAAGGCGATACATTGGCTATAGGTGCAGTAGTTTGTAAAATTGAAGACGGCGGTGCTGCTCCTAAATCTAAAGAAGCACCTGCAGCGCCTGCAGCAGAAAAGGCTGCTGTTGTTGAAGACACAAAATCTGCTCCGGTAGCAGAGAAATCCGGAGATAGCTATGCAACAGGTACTCCATCACCATCGGCGGGAAAAATTCTTGCAGAAAAAGGTGTGGATGCCGGATCTGTAAAAGGCTCAGGTGTGGATGGAAGAATTACTAAAGAAGATGCATTAAATGCAGAAAAACCACAGCCTAAAGCTGCGGCTCCTGCCCCTGCAGCTGTTGTTGCCCCGGTTGCGGGAGCAAGAAATGAGCGCAGACAAAAAATGTCGCCACTACGTAAAACAGTTGCAAAACGTTTGGTCGCAGTGAAAAATGAAACGGCAATGTTAACTACTTTTAACGAAGTAAACATGAAGCCGATCATGGACCTTCGTGGAAAATATAAAGATCAGTTTAAAGAAAAATATGGTGTTGGTTTAGGCTTCATGAGTTTCTTTACCAAAGCTGTTTGTGAGGCAATGAAAGATTTCCCTGCAGTAAATGCAAGGATTGATGGCGAAGAATTGGTTTACAATGATTTTGTAGACATCTCGATTGCTGTTTCTGCACCTAAAGGATTGGTTGTTCCAATCATCAGAAATGCAGAAAGTTTAACGCTTTCACAGATTGAAAAATCAGTGATAGAACTGGCTACTAAAGCCCGCGACAGCAAATTGACAATTGAAGAAATGACAGGTGGAACATTTACCATCACCAATGGTGGTGTATTTGGTTCAATGATGTCTACTCCAATCATCAATGCACCTCAATCTGCGATTCTGGGGATGCACAATATTATTGAGCGTCCTATCGCTGAAAAAGGTGAAGTAGTGATTCGTCCGATGATGTATTTAGCATTGTCTTATGATCACCGCATCATTGATGGAAGAGAATCTGTTGGCTTCCTGGTAAGGGTAAAACAATTGCTGGAAGATCCTGCAAGATTGCTTTTAGGCGTATAATCAAGATTAATCATAAAAAAATCCCCGGATGCCATTGGTATCCGGGGATTTTTTTGTGCCTGATTTTTAGTGTGGATATTTCTTCTAGTCTGCTTTTCTGACTTTTCCTGATCCGCCAATTGCTTTGGTTACTGTTGGATTTCCGGTATAATTGATATTTCCAGAGCCTCCGATTGCGGCATTGATCGTTTTTTCTGCGTTGATGTAAATGTTCCCTGAACCGCTGATGTGGGCATTTACTTCATCTGAAGACAGGCTACTTCCAGAGAAGCTTCCTGATCCGCTGATGGCTACATCTGATTTTTTTGCCTTGCCCGAGAAAGAGAGTTTTCCTGATCCACTGATGGCAGCTTCCAGGCTTTTTGCATTGATCGTCGCCTTGATACTTCCGGAACCGCTGATTGCTGCGTTAAATCCATCTGCATTAATAGTGTTTTCTACTTCGATACTTCCTGAGCCAGCCATCGCCAAAGAGGTTAACTTCTTTACCGTAATGTAGGCGGTAATTTTAGAATTGGATCTTCCGAACCAATTATTGGAGTTTTGTTTTTTCGGTCTGATGTTTAAGGAGCCATTCTTTACTTCTGTGATCAATTCATCTATGCCTTCCTGATCTCCTTCCAGTCTGAGACTTTCGGTATTCCCGATTTTGACATAAACTTTCAGTGGTCCGGAAATGCCGATGCCAGTAAAGTTACTTACTTTTCTTTCTTCATCATGGAGGCTTGAAACGCTGATCCTGATTGGCTTTTCAGCTTTACTGATGGCAGCAAGGCTGAAAAGTGCAAATGTTAATATTAAACTGAATTTTTTCATGTGGTTAAGGTTTTCTATAAGACGCAAGCCAGATCCGGTTTGTTGCAAGATTTACTATAAATTTTTTATTTTAACATAAAAATTTGGATCTGCTTTGAAATTATCCTTATTGATTTGGCTGCTCAATCCGGTAGTTTTCCAGTTTGTAGTTGGGTAGATGCTGGAAAAACTTTGATCTTTCAGGGTTACTTTTAAAGGCATATCAAAGCCTTTTACACAAGACGTCCACCTATAGGATAGCTTGCCATTTTCAATTTTATATTCCAGGACAGGAATCATCGTTGTTCTCAAATACTGATCAAAAACTTTTTCTAATTTTAAGCCACTTTGTTTCATGAAGTACTGCTCCACCTGTTGGGTGGTTACCGTTTGGTGGTAAAAGGTTTTATTCAAGCCCCTTAGGATCGCCCTGAATTTCTCATCGTCGTTGATCAGTTGTCTGATCAGATGAACCAGGTTTGCCCCTTTGGGATACATATCTCCGGAGCCTTCGTGGTTGACGTTGTAAGCACCGATGATCGGAATATCATTGGCAATACCCTTTCTGACGCCAATCACATAGGCTGAGCCCGCTTCTTTTCCCTGGGTAGATTCTGTAAATAAAGCTTCTGAATAATTGGTAAATCCTTCATGCACCCACATGTCGGCAATGTCCTTTGTGGTGATGTTGTTTCCAAACCATTCATGACCACTCTCGTGAATGGTAATAAAGTCAAACTTCAATCCCCATCCGGTACCTGAAAGGTCCCTGCCAAGATAGCCCATTTTAAAGAGGTTGCCATAGGCAACGGCACTTTGGTGCTCCATGCCCAAGTGAGGGGCCTGAACGAGCTTATATCCATCCTCATAAAAAGGGTAGGGGCCGAACCAGTGCTCAAACGATTTGAGCATCGGCTTGACATCTGCATCCCAATGTGGACGGGCTTTGGTGCTGTCTTCTTTTAAAGACCAGTAGTCGATAGAGAGCTTGCCTTTCTCTCCTGCATACTCATCTGTCCAGTGGGCGTATTTGCCAATATAAAAGGTCACATTGTAATTATTGATCGGATCGCTTACAAACCAATTGTACTTTGTGTATCCATCAGGACCTGCTTCTGTGCTTCTTAAACGGCCATTGGAAACCTCCTGAAGTCCTTTCGGGACACTGACGCTGATCAGAATGCTATCTACCTCATCACTTTGATGATCTTTGTTGGGCCACCAACTGCTTGCACCTAAGCCCTGGCAGGCCACAGAAACCCATGGATTTCCGGATTTATCCTTACTGAAAATAAAACCTCCGTCCCATGGCGGGGTTTTGGCGATGATCGGATTCCCGGAATAAAATACAGTAAAGCTTTCTTTACTGCCTTTGGGAATGGTTTGCTGAAAATCTACAAAAACGGCGTTGAACTCTCTTTTGAAAGGAATGTTTTTGTTTTTATAAACCACCTTTTCTACCCTGAGGTTTTCGAACAGGTCGAACTGTAACTTGCTGAAGTCCTGAGTAGCGCTGAACTGGAATTCATTAGTTCCGCTGATGAACTTTTGATCGATATCTACCTTGACATCCAAATGGTAATAATTGATGTCGTAGCATGATCGCAATGCGCTTAATGTTCCCCGCAAACTGTCTGCACGGTTAAATTTTTTCTTTCCTGTCAGCAACTGTGCATTGCTGAGTTGCGTGTAACTGAGTAATGCCAGTGTTAAATATAAAATCTTCTTCATGGTTCAGGTTAGGGCTTTAATACGGTCACAGATACAGATGATGCATTCTGCCCATCATGGTAAATGCGCTGAACTGCTTTTTGGAAATCGCTGTCCGATGCATGATAAATGTCTACGAATTTCTGAGGATTCCGGTCTACCAGCGGGAACCAGGAATTTTGTACCTGAATCATAATTCTATGCCCTTTTTTAAAGGTATGTGCCACATCAGGAATGCTGTAGTTGACCTTTGTTACTTTCCCCGGAATAAAGGGTTCTGGTTTTTCAAAACTGTTTCTAAACTTTCCACGCATCACTTCTCCGCGAACCAGCATCTGGTATCCGCCCATGATGATGTTTTTTGGATTAGGCTCCATTGGAAGCGCATCTTCCGGGTAAACATCAATCAGTTTTACCACATAGTCGGCATCTGTTCCAGAGGTAGAAACAACAAGATTCGCATTGATTGGTCCTGCAAGGGTGAAATCTTCTTCCAGAACTTCCGTTTGGAAAACCTGTACATCAGGCCTGCGTGCTGCAAAGCGCTGATCATCGATCATGTATTCCCTTGTTCTTCTCGCCTGAACACCGTCCTGGTAAGGAACCGGGTTTGCCGGATCAGTTTCGTATTGGTTATAGCTGTTGGAAGCAGTGGGCTTTTGGAAGCTGAGCTTGCCTTCAGGCTGAAAATAAAGGGTTTTATTTTCTGTATTCTTTGGTGGCCAGGTGGCAAAACCTTTCCATTCATTACTTCCGGTAATAAAGATGTTTGCTTCTGCAATCTTAGCATCGCTGGCATCTTTCAGGTATTGCATAAAGAAAGGGAACTCCAGGTTCTTCTGGTACCAGGTACTTGTGGGCTGTCCGAAACTGATGTCGCCGAAGCTTTCTCCTGTTCCTCTTGCCCATCCTCCATGGAACCAGGGGCCCATTACCAGGTTATTTTTTGTCGTAGGGTTTTGTTTTTCTATTGCCTGATAAGTATGAAGGGCGCCATAAGCATCTTCTGCGTCAAAGAATCCGCCTACCACGAGTACTGCAGGTTTTACCCCTGTTAAATGTGGTCTGATGTTCATCCCCTTCCAGAAGGCATCATAAGTGCCATGTGCCATCATGTCGTCCCAGAATTTAATGCTGTCGCCAAAGTATTTTTGTTTTACATTCTTTAATGCCCCAACACTCAGGTAAAAACGATAGTTGTCGGTGATGGGATATTTGAAAGGCTTAGGTCCTTTGTCTGGTGTAATTGGTTTTGGTCTTGGGACGCCAAATGAAGAATAGAAGTTAAAGGCATCTGCCAGCATAAAGGCGCCGTTATGGTGAAAATCATCTCCCATAAACCAGTCGGTAACGGGTGCCTGAGGCGATACTGCTTTTAACCCTTCATGTGCCCCCGGCATGGCAGCGGTAGAATAAAATCCCGGATAAGAAATTCCATAAATCCCCGCTTTACCATTGTTGTCCGGAATATTTTTGATGAGCCAGTCGATGGTATCATAAGTGTCTGAACTCTCATCGATGTCTTTTTTTCCTTTCTTTTGATCAATATGAGGCCTTACATCAACAAATTCACCTTCACTCATCCATCTTCCGCGTACGTCCTGATACACAAAAATAAATCCTTCTTTGAGAAATAAAGGGGAGGGGCCTAAGGTCGTTTTATATTTGTTCTCGCCATAAGGCGCAACCGTATAAGGTGTCCGGTTGATCATAAAGGGGTATTTTTTTCCTTTATTCTTAGGGATGTAGATGGCGGTAAACAATTTAATGCCATCGCGCATAGGGATACTTCGTTCGATTTTTGTGTAATTCTCGCGTACATACGCAGAATCTGACTGCTGGGCAAAGCCGGATGTCCCTGCAAAAAGCAGGATCATCATTAACCAGGAAAATTTAAAGCGGGTCATGTTGGGTATTGGTTTTTATTGAAGCTTAAATATACAGAAAACGTCTGCTCATTTTAGCGATTGTAACATTAAAGATGAGGAAAGAATTGGAATATGGGCGATTATTAGTGTTAGGTTTATTAACTTTGTGCAACAAAAAAAATCCTTTATATGCAATACGATGTAGTTGTTATTGGCTCGGGCCCGGGCGGTTATGTTGGAGCAATCAGATGTGCCCAACTTGGCTTAAAAACGGCAGTGATAGAAAAATATAAAACTTTTGGTGGAACCTGCTTAAATGTAGGTTGTATTCCTTCAAAAGCATTGTTAGACTCTTCAGAGCATTTTCACAATGCGGCACATACTTTCCAGACTCATGGGATCAACCTTAAAGATCTGAAAGTGGATATGCCACAGATGATTGCACGTAAGGATGATGTGGTGACACAGAATACGGTTGGAATCCAATATCTTTTCAAAAAGAATAAAATTGATTCTTTCCAGGGAATCGGTTCTTTCGTGGACAAGAATACGATCAAAATCACCAAAGAGGATGGAACTACGGAAACAATAACTGCAAAAAATGTGATCATTGCTTCAGGTTCTAAACCGACTGCTTTACCATTTTTACCGATCGATAAAAAGAGAATCATTACTTCTACGGAAGCTTTAAATATTAAAGAAGTTCCTAAAGAAATGGTGGTGATCGGTGGTGGCGTAATTGGCCTGGAATTGGGATCAGTTTACGCACGTCTGGGTACTAAAGTATCGGTGGTTGAATTTATGCCATCTATCATTGGAACCATGGATGCCGGCTTAGGAAAAGAACTTCAACGTGTGTTGAAAAAATCTTTGGGCATGGAGTTTTACATGGGACATAAAGTAACAGGTGCAACTGCCAAAGGTAAAAGGGTAACGGTAACTGCAGACAATGCCAAAGGTGAGCAGGTAAAACTGGAAGCTGATTATTGCATCGTAGCAGTGGGCCGTACGGCTTATACTGCTGGTTTAGGTTTAGAAAATATTGGCATTACAACTGAAGAACGCGGTAACAAGATTCCGGTAAATGAACATCTGGAAACTGTTGTTCCTGGTGTTTATGCAATCGGAGATGTAATTAAGGGAGCTATGCTTGCGCACAAAGCGGAAGATGAAGGTATTTATGTTGCAGAAACTTTAGCGGGACAGAAACCACATATCAATTACAACCTGATTCCTGGTGTAGTATATACCTGGCCTGAGGTGGCTTCTGTAGGATTTACAGAAGAACAGCTGAAAGAAAAAGGTACCGCTTATAAAGCAGGATCATTTCCTTTCAAAGCAAGTGGACGTGCGAAAGCAAGTATGGATACCGATGGTTTTGTAAAAGTATTGGCTGATGCTAAAACTGATGAGATCCTTGGTGTTCACATGATTGGCCCACGTGCGGCAGATATGATTGCTGAGGCAGTTGTAGCGATGGAATTCCGTGCTTCGGCAGAGGATATCGCAAGGATTTGCCATGCACATCCAACGTATACAGAAGCACTTAAAGAAGCGGCAATGGCGGCGACTGAAAATAGAGCAATACACATGTAATCATTTGTGATTGATCATGGGAAAAGGCTGCAGATTAATCTGCGGCCTTTTTCATTAGCGCCGGGTAACTTTCTCTCAATGCCCTGACACCTGCTTCTATCAACATAAAGTTATCTTCCAGGTGTCCGTGCTGAACTTCCACGTTCAGGTAAGGAATATTGTTCTTCATCGCGTAAATCGAAAGGGAACCATCATCCTCTGCTTCCTGATGTTGCAGGACTACATTTATATTTTCTTTTTTCAACTTGTTGAACAGTACTTTTTCGGTCACGAGGATCATATCATCCGGATCCATCAGTGGATTGACATGAACGGAGTCTGCAACACTTTCCAATTCTGCGCCAGGGAGATAGGAGGAGATGCCGAACCCTTCATCTGCGTTGTTATGAAGCGTGAAAATATAGCCCAGCTTTGCTGGTTGGTAGAAGTTTAGAATTTCTTTGGCAATCTGTTCCAACTGATCGGATACCAGCTCGTCCGTTTTTCCATACTTCTCCAGGCCGAGGGTAATGCCCGGTCTGGAATAGATGCTGTTTGGATCTGTCTGGTAGTCCTGCCCGTTATAACTGAAAGCATAGTTTCTTTGTCCTCCGTATTGGCAATCAATGATATTTCCTCCGTTTAATCGGATGTATTCAAATGCGGCCTTTACGCCGGTATCTTCATCATCGTGAATGGCGAGGAAGCTGATCTTCTCTGCGCCATATTTATATTTTACCAGCTCAACAGGCAGGTCGTTTAATTCAAGAATGGTAGAGTCCATGGTCATTCCTTCAAATACAGGAGGATGCTGGGCGCTTGAATCCAGCCAGCCACAGGCAAGTGCGAGTAATAAGGCGTGTTTCATCATGGCAGGTATATAGCAAAACTCTGACCATTAATTTATTCTAAACAAAAAAGAGGAACCCTTTATCGGGGTTCCTCTTTGATACGATTAAGGATGGCGGTTAATGTCCGCCTTCCAGGTCGTATTCTTTTACGTCTTTATGGTCGTAAGGTTCTGCGATCAGCTCTTCCATACTTTTGCCTTTTTTATTGAAGCCAAAGCGGTCTAAGATGCTATCAAATACCTGATACATTACCGGAACCACGATCAGGGTCAGGAATAATGAACTGGTTAGTCCACCTACGATTACCCAGGCCAGACCGTTTTTCCATTCCGCACCTGCACCACTTGCGAGGGCAATTGGAAGCATACCGATTACCATGGCAATCGTTGTCATCAGGATCGGACGTAAACGGGCATGATTGGCCAATACTAAGGCTTCATGTGTTGACTTTCCTTCTGCTTTCATCTGGTTTGTAAAATCGACCAGGATGATCGCATTCTTCGCTACCAAACCGATTAACATGATCAAACCTAAAATGGTAAAGATACCCAGTGAGTTGTTGGTTAATGCCAGTGCAAGCAGGGCTCCGATTACCGATAAAGGAATCGAGAACATCACCACAAAAGGATAAACAAAACTATCGTAAAGGGCTACCATGATCAGATATACCAGGATGATAGAGGCCATCAGGGCGATTCCCAGCGTACCAAAACCTTCACTTTGGTTCTCCTGGTCACCGGCCCATACGTAACTTACGCCAACCGGTTTCTTTAGCTCACCACTTTTCTCCATGTCTTCCAGTTTTTTCTGCAGCTCTGCTACGATCGTACCTGTTGGTCTACCGATAGACTGTGCTTTTACAGAAACGGAAGTACTCTTATCTCTACGTTCCAGCTGACTTGGTCCGGCACCTTCCTTAATGTCTGCAAATTGAGATAGTTTTACCTGTTCTCCGTTGGCATTAATGAAAATCAGATTTCTTACATCATCAATGTCTTTACGGTTGAAGGTCTGGTAACGAATGTTAATGTCGTATTCATACTCTCCTTTACGATATTTACCATCTGTATTTCCACTAAATGCGGTCTGCATGGTGGTACCTACCGTTTGCAGTGTTAAGCCCAGGGCAGCCATCTTATCACGGTCTACCTGAACATTAATCTCCGGACTACCTTTCTCTACGGAAAGCTTGATCTCAGCAGAGCCCTGGATCTTACTCAGGACTTTCATTGCTCCTTCCGCATATCTCATGGCACTGTCCAGGTCTGAACCC